>JAESFL010000331.1_pt1 | contig 38191 bp, 38 predicted proteins | sample 9269401 | NCBI WGS metagenome assembly JAESFL01 (sample SAMN14506025, study PRJNA617098) | algae metagenome | isolation source: Gloeocapsa sp. UFS-A4-WI-NPMV-4B04 and co-occurring heterotrophs from desert... | place: USA: Utah | collected 2006-10-01 | reverse complement strand
AAAACATGGTCGCAGAGCCAAGAGCCTCTTTCGTTATGGCCTCGACTATCTCCGAAATATGATGCTCAACTTGGAACAGAAAATAGATGAATTCGTGGATGCCCTACAATTTTTGTCCTGTACTTAGATTATTTGTTTAAAAAGTTTTGAATTACAGCAAGTAGAACCAATTATCCAGGCTTATTTTATTGCTTGTTTAGTTTTAGTAGCTTTTGCGGAGAAAAGTTCCTGAAATGCCGCTCGGCGCTCTCGTGGTGACTCTGGCGAGATATAACCCCATAAGCTTTCCCAATAAAAAAAGGATATCCCATTAAACCCGGATGCTCGAACTGCCTGAACCTGTTGCTGAATTTGCTTAACGGTAATAGGACGATTTAATCCTCCGGTTAATATTCCTATAGCTACTGGAATTTGACGACGAGCGATTTGGAGCGCTGGCTGTTTCAATTCAGCTACAAAAGTTTTCAAGTCATCTCGATATACCTGGCAGACTACCTCCTCAACTAAACCAAGCTTTACCCAAGTTTGCCAGTCTTGCAAATAAGCTGTGTAAGCAAAATATTGGGGATTGGGAGATAAGGTAATCAGGCGATCGCCTTTAACAGCTTTGACAGCTTGAAAGACGCGCCGCATAAAGTCAGTAATTTTGTCGGCTCGCCAGCGCATCCATTCAGAATCTATTGGATTATCAGGGGGATTTTTGCCTGCGTGTTCTTGTTGGTAAAGACGAATTGTAAAGGAATCATAGCCCAAATCAACAGGCATCCCAAAATGATCGTCTAGCTGAATCCCATCTACGTCATATTTAGTAACAACTTCAACAATCAAGTCGAGGATAAACTGTTGCACTTTGGGGTGGAGAGGGTTGAGCCACACTGCTTCACTAGGAATCGGCTGGCGGATCAACTGCGGCACTTTGGAACTAAAATTCTCTAAATCCTGCTGCTTCGGGTCTTCAGTAAGCATCTTGGTACTATCTCGCCGAGATGTCAGCCAGTCAGGGTGACGCTGTACCAGGAAAGAATTAGCAGGAGCCATAAAGCCATACTCAAACCAGGGTATGACTCTCAGTCCTTGTTTATGCCCCTGACTGACGAACGTAGCTAAGACATCTTGTCCTAACCTAAAAACTCCTAGCAATGGCTCTTGCGATCGCCCAGTCTCTCGCTTTGCTATCTCGCTAGGGTAGAAAGTGTGACCCCGATTCCAAACTACGGGGTAGATAGTGTTGAAATTTAGTTCTGCTAGCTGATGCAGCGCTCGGTTAAGCCCCCAAGGAACATACATTACCGCACTACTTACGTTAGTTAGCCAAACGCCTCTTATTTCAGTTGAGGCGGAGATAGTATGAGGATTTGTAACACTTTGAGGGGTACGCATTGAAACTGCCTGTAGTGGAGCTATTCCAACGGCAATTATTAGTCCCAAGTATATTAAATAAACGAACCAGGACTTTAGTTTCCTATTCATTAAGTGCGATCGCTAAAAACTATTTACTGCTAAAAGCAGTACCGACTATCTATTTTGTTCTAATCACCAAATCCCTTTCCGATGACGGATGGGCCTGATCAAGATATACTTTTACACTTATATATAATTTGTTATTATTGTTAAATTTTAAGCAACAAAATTGCCAATAATTGAAACAAATTGATTAAAAACTTATAAAATTATCACACTCGTATTTTTAGCCGCTAATGCATACTCGGTTTACTGCCTCACAATCGGTTGAAATTGCTGTTCCACAGCAAATTACCTTTATTCAACATTACTTGCGTCAGCCTCAACGTTTGGTAAATGCTCTTGTTGACCCTAGCCGAATTGAGCAACTCAGTGAAGAGTGTTTTCGCTTAAAAATGCGTCCGCTTGCCTTTTTGACACTAAGTATTCAACCAACTGTAGACCTCAAAGTATGGGCGGAAGCTAACGGAACTATTCATTTGCAGTCGACAGGGTGTGAAATTCGCGGAATTGAATATATAAACCAACGCTTTGATTTGAATCTAAAAGGTCATTTATCTCCTTGCCAAATTAATAATGAAAGCTTAACAGGTCAAGCAGATTTAGAAGTACAAGTTGAACTGCCACTTCCCTTTTCACTGACACCTACGCCAATTTTGGAAGCAGCTGGCAATAGTTTACTCAAGAGTGTGCTATTAACAATTAAACAACGACTACAGCATCACCTTTTAGCAGACTATCAGCGCTGGGTTAGCGATCAAACAGAAATTGGTTCTGAGCCAAGCTCAGGATTACACTCAAATAATCCAATTATCTAAGTATAGAGTAGAGGTTGGGGTGAAAACTTCCCCAACCCTAACTTCTAATATCGTATTTGACAAGGACGAAAAGACATTCGATGTAAGCGTGAGGGGCCGTACTGTTGTAGTGCTTGGAGATGGCGCTTCGTGCCATAACCCTTGTTAGCTACTAAATCATACATTGGGTACTTGTTAGCAAGGCGAATAATTAGAGCATCACGCCATACTTTGGCAACAATACTAGCAGAAGCAATTACAAGCGATCGTTCATCTCCCTTAACTAATGTGTATTGTGGCATTAGTAAATCTTTAATACGCTGATTTCCATCAACTAAGCACAATTGGGGTTGTACCTTGAGCTTAAAAACAGCCCGCTTCATTGCCAAAAGTGATGCTTGCAAGATGTTATAGCGATCAATCTCGGCAGTAGAAGCAAAGCCAATTTTCCAATCCTGCGCCACAGTACAAATTTTATCAGCCAGCTTTAGCCTTCGATAACCGGATAGCTGTTTACTATCTCTAATTTGAGCCGTCGTAAGTTCCTCTAGAGCAAACGGCGGTAAAATTACTGCTGCTGCTACTACAGGACCAAACAACGCCCCTCGTCCCACTTCATCTATGCCAGCAACTAATCCTAGGTACTGAGTCATGAGTGCTGAGTCTAGGTCTAGAGTTATATACTCAGTTGCCATAACTTTAACCTCACTTCTGTTCTCAGTCCTCAGTTCTATTTTCAGCCGCAGAAGAGCGACGGCGACGGCGACGTACCAACCCTTCGTTAGGAGCTTCAGTTTCAGTTGCTGTCATTACAGAAACCGACGATGGAGGGGACACAGGCTCCGGTTCAGTTGCTGTCATTACAGAAACCGACAACGGAGGGGACACAGGCTCCAGCAACGATTCTTCCTCTGCCTTAATCGGCAGTATTACTGCCTCAGGTTCAATCGTTGCATCAACAACTGATTCCACCAAGTCAGGCGTTTCGTTTTCACTCACATTAGCGGCATCTGGAAGTTGCGCTGGGATTGAATTAGTCGTCGGTTCAAACTCAAGCGTTTCGTTTTCACTCACATTAGCGGCATCTGGAAGTTGCCCTGGTAATATGACGTTAATAATTACAGACCTGGAATTTTTGACCCCACGATTTAAGCGCACAAGAGGAGAAACTCCCATAAAGGCGTAAACATCTTGTTCTTCCGGTGTCATTTCTATAGAAACAAGCTCAGGTGGTTCTGTAATGGGTTTCACTGGCTCTGGCTTGCTAGGCTTAGTCCGCTCCGAGCGCTCAACCCAGCTAGCTTTGCCAGTAACTGGTAAAGAAACCTCTTTTACCGAGCTTTCGGGTTGTACAGAAGTATTCCTGGGTGAATCCTCCTCCTGCTCAACTTCCAGATCCATTTCTGGCTCTCGTTCACTTACTAAAGCAAGTGGCGGGTTAGAAGGTCGAGCGTCATTCACACCACCTTCACCTATCCCAATTCGACGGCGGCGGGTACGTCGATTTTTATTTGCATCTCCAAGCTCTTGATAACTGGGATGATTGAGGAGATTGTAGGCTTGCACTTCAGTATCAAAGTCAGACTCAAACGCTTCCCCTTGAGTCTCATAAGTTTCGCGGGGTTCTGGCAGCCTGATTTTCTCTGGTGTTCGAGACTCCCTAGAAGGTAGAATTATAGTCCGTTCTGGCTCTCCGTTCGTGGGTATTACCCGTTCTCTGGGGGTTCCCACAACTTCGCGATCGCGACTTTCGGTTTCTTCTGGTAGATGTACGAGATGTCCCAGTCCTCCACAAGTAGTACAGGGGCGACCAAACAATTCGTAAATGTTTTGACCTTGGCGCTTGCGCGTTAGTTCTACCAAACCGAGTTCAGACAATTGAGCAATTTGGGGTCTTGCCTTGTCCGCTTTCAGCGCTTTATTGAAATGTTCTATCACTTGCAGCTGATCTTTGCGCGATTCCATATCAATGAAATCTACAATAATCACACCCGCTAGATTTCGCAGCCGCAGTTGACGCGCAATTTCTGTTGCTGCTTCGCAGTTCGTCCACAAGACAGTTTCTCTAGCGGTGGCAGAGCGGGTAAATGAGCCGGAGTTAACATCAACTACAGTCAAAGCTTCGGTTGGTTCAATAATGACATAGCCCCCCGAAGGTAGCTCAACTCGTGGCTTTAGGGCTTCTCGAATTGCGGCATTAATGCGGAAGTATTCCAAAATTGAGCTGCGATCGCGATGATGATCAATCAGTAGTCCCTGCGGTGCTTGACCTCCACTCCAATTTACTAGGTATTGCTTCACCCGCCTCAGCCCAGTGTTTGAATCAACAACAATTCGATTCACATCCGAACCGTACATATCGCGCAATACACGCTGAATAAAATCATCGTCGCGGTTGAGCAGTGCTGGGGGTCGCGTAGATTGAGCTTCTAGCTGAATCGCTTCCCATTGTTTCTGCAATGTCTCCAAATCTTCTATAATCGCTTCTTCTGGTTTTCCCTCCGCTTCTGTGCGCACCAGCAAACCCATTCCTGCTGGTTTAACCAAAATAGCCAAAGCTCTTAAGCGATTGCGTTCGCTTTCGCTCTTGATTCTTCGTGATAAATTCACGCCCCGTCCAAACGGCATTAACACTACATAGCGACCAGGCATGGTGATATTACCTGTAAGCCTAGGCCCTTTATTGCCCGTTGGCTCTTTCATTACTTGGACAAGGACTTTCTGCTGTGGAGCTAACAGTTCTGTAATTGCCCCTGCTGTGCGCTTTAACTTCAAAGGACCCAAGTCAGTCACATGAATAAAACCATTGCGCTCCGCGTCGCCAATGTTAACAAAAGCCGCATCTATCCCAGGAAGTACGTTTTCAACAATACCAAGATAAATATCACCTATCTGGTGACGGCCAGTGGCAACAACAAGTTCTTGAATTTGATCTTCAGAAAAAACCGCAGCTATGTGATGCTGCTCGGCAATAATAATTTGTTTTGGCATTCAATTTCCTCAAAAATTGGCAGCACTAAAGACTTTGAGCATGATTCTTTTGCTCCTACAAGCCTGGTAACGGGCTGCTAGTAATAGAAATTGCGCTCCTGCAAGCTTAAGAACAATCAGCTATTCATGCTCATAGCCTTGAATTTGGTGATTATTCCAGAATAACTGCATACTGTAGTAAGCAACTCAAGCGATTATCTGTGATTAAGCTTTAATGCGTACCCTGCTTTTTGAATTGGGCAGGCGCAAATGTTTAAAAACAGATACTCAAAAAAAGCCGATTGCGCCTAATATTGGCAACTGAGCCACTCAGGGGAATTAAAGAAATAGAATTCTCAATCCGCCGGACTTGTATGCACAAGAACTATAGAAAGCGCACTCCTCAATTATCTTCGCTTCAGCCCTGTGAACCAGGAGAGTAAACTAAAACACTCAATGCGGCGCTGCAAAAAATTTCTATTAGTTCAAGTTTAGCGCAAGCTTTAGAAAAATCAATTAAGAGACAAGAGTTCAGGGGTTAGGAATAATAATCACTTGTCACTCGCCCTAACTCTTAATGGAGTAGCAGTTGATTACGGTGGATGTGTAGTAGCTGAATTTCGACCTTGGCCACTTGCTCTAGCATCAGAACTACCTGTTCTGGTCGCAGTTGAGTACCATCATTCTTACAGCTACCTACATAGCGTAAAACAACAGAGGATTTTTCTTGTTGGCACTCTGGTGGTGCAACTTCTACTAGATCCAACTCAAACAAGCGATCGCGCAAATTTACCATCTGAGTTTTCCCAGATTTAGTTGTCTGCTCCCACCAAATAGTATCTAAGGCTTGAATCGCGTCTACCCAGATCTGCCATTGCACTGTAGAAGTTTCGTTATCTGTTGCTACCGTGATCAAATATTCAGCTTTTGCTAATAACTGTGTAGCCGCAGGTGTTTTCAAGTCAACCGTAGTCACACTGTAAATTGGGATATCTTCAGGTAACTGACTTATTAACTGTTGTCGGAAAGTCTCAATATCAACTTGCTTGGTCAATTCAAAATCCATTATTTCACCACTGCTAGTCACTCCCAAAGGTAAGGCAAGCGCGATCGCAATCCGAGGACCAGGATGAAATCCCCCGGTAAATGAAATCGGCAGTGCTGCTCTACGTAAGGCTCGGTCAAATAAACGCAGCAAATCTAGGTGGCTAATCAAAGCCATATCGCCAAGCTTACCAAACTCAATTCGCAACCTTTGAGACTTAGTGGTGTCGGGGACAAAATGCCCAGTAAACGCAGGAATAGGTAGCGGCTCAATAACGACATTATGACCAAAATCAGTGCCGCAAACGCCGCAGTGGGAACAGCCTTCAAAAGAACAATCTGGCACTGTTGCCGCATCTAAGGCTCTTTGCAAATCAGTTTTCAGCCAGTTTTTGTCAATTCCGGTATCTACATGATCCCAAGGCAACGGCATATCAAGTGAATGGTGATCTGACGTCTCTTGCTCACCTGCTCCCCTGCTCACCTGCTCCCCTGCTACTCTGCTCCCCTGCTCAAGAGCCTTAATTAAATTCCACTCACCGTTTTCGACTTGACGGTATTTCCAGGTAAGTTTAGATTCAGCGATCGCGCTTTCCCAAGCTGTATAAGCTTTATCTAAACTATCGAACCAAGCATCCATTCCCGCGCCTAACTCCCAAGCGCGACGAATTACAGTAGCGATTCGGCGATCGCCTCGTCCGACAAAATCCTCCATTGCCGAAATCCGCACATCGGTATAATTAACCTTTACACCCTTTATCCGGCGGAATTCTTGCTTTAGTAGTGCTTGCTTGCGCTCAAACTCAGCTTTTGAAACTGAATGCCACTGAAACGGCGTGTGAGGCTTCGGCGTAAAATTAGAGATTGTCAGATTAAAGTTAAGACGCTTTCTGCTATCTGCACGGCATTCTCGCTGTAGCCAGCCAACTGTTTCAGCAATGCCTACTACATCTGCGTCTGTCTCCCCCGGTAAGCCAATCATGAAGTAAAGTTTGACTTTATCCCACCCTTGCTCAAACGCTGTTTTCACGCCTCGCAGCAGTTCTTCATTCGTTAACCCTTTATTTACAATGTCCCGCATTCGCTGAGTTCCAGCTTCGGGAGCGAAGGTAAGTCCTGCCTGTCGTGTACCTCCAAGAATGTTGGCAATGTTTTCATCAAATCGATCTACCCTTTGACTAGGCAAAGAAAGGGAGATATTTTCATCCTTAAGCCGATTTTTGATTTCCATCCCTACAGCTGGCAGAGATAGATAATCAGAACAACTCAGAGATAGTAGGGAAAATTCATTGTATCCAGTTGCCCGCATTGAGTGTTCAATCGCTTCCACAACCTTGGACGGTTCCACATCTCGCGCTGGCCTGGTTAACATTCCTGGTTGACAAAAGCGACATCCTCTAGTGCAACCACGTCGAATTTCAACCGTTAGTCGGTCATGTACCGTTTCTACGTAGGGAACTAACCCGATAGAGTAAGCTGGCATCGGAGTAGCAACCCGCCGCAAAATCCGCTCTGGCACATCTGGGCGGTTTGGATGCACAGAACCATCGTCTGCCATGTCATAAAACTGAGGCACATAAACGCCTGGTATCTGTGCCAAATCTAGTAATAGCTCTTCTTGGTTAAGCTGCGCTAGTTTACCTTCTTCTAATACTAAGCCAATCTCTGGTAACAGTTCTTCACCATCCCCCAGAGCAATAAAATCAAAAAATTCCGCATAAGGTTCAGGATTCGATGTCGCTGTCTGTCCCCCCGCAAAAATTAACGGGTAAGTTAAGGAAGATTCTTCCTCTCGCCTCTCTTTCCACGTTAGGGGAATACCAGCCAAATCCAACATTTCGAGAATATTGGTTGCTCCCAGTTCGTAGCTGAGGCTGAAGCCCAAAATATCAAATTCTGTTAGTGATCGCCGCGATTCTACAGCAAATAAAGCAGTTTGAGTAGTTCGCAGTTTCTCCGCTAAGTCTGTTGCTGGTAAGTAAGCGCGATCGCACAACTGACGCGGTTGGGCATTCAAAATGTTGTAGAGAATAATATGCCCTAAATTAGACGCACCAACTTCATACACTTCCGGGTAAGTTAATACCCAACGGATTTTTGCCGTGTCCCAAGCTTTGTGGACGGCTCCTAGCTCGTTTCCTAGATAACGAGCGGGCCGGAGAATATCATTTTTTAATAAGTCTTCAACAGCAACTGCCACTTTATGTTCCTGCTATTCAGATTTAACTTTAACACTAATTAAATGTTATCTTGATGACATTTTTGATTATCAAAGTGTGCAGTATTAATCTGAGTAACAATAACTTAAAGCTCATAACGCCGCTTTTATACACATAAACCCTGCCTTTAACTAAGCAATTGCAGTTTCAAAACTGGCAAGGCTTTCAAAGATTTCAAACACTTGATCAAGCTGAGTGAGTTCAAAAATAATCCGAATTGAGGGAGAAACCGAGCAAAGACTAAACCGTCGACCTAATCCTTGAGTCAACCTTAAACCATAAACTAATGCCATTAGCCCTGCACTGTCTAGGGACTCTACTTGCTCAAGGTCTACTAAAACATTTGTATTATGTTCTTGAGTAACGGCTATTCTTATTTGACGCTGAAAGTCAACTGCATTTGAGGCATTGCAAGGACCGTGAAGCCGAATTACCGTAGTGTCTGGAGAGGCAATAAGAGTTGTCATTATTCTATTCTCTTGAGGTTACTAATCATTCAAATCAGATATATTATACTTTTCTTGCAGTCAAAGTTATTATTGACCACTTAGACTTCAGTAAAGTGCTGAATATGTATTTTTTACCTGCTTCGTTACCTTACCAGTAATTTTTTCAAATTAAAAGTATTTTATTATACAAAAGTACTTTTTTAATGGTAAAATATTTAATAATAGAAGAAAGTTCAGCTAATTTATTTATATCTAAATTAAGTACAAAAGGTTTAATTATTAACTTTTTTACCCAAGGGTGGCTTGTGCTAATAGTGATTTTAGGTAAACAACACTAATACACTTAGCTTTTGAGCAGACTTTCATTTTGTTAATACTGTGAAAAATAGCATAGGTTTTATTACTGCTAGCATCTATCATTAGATATAAACAAATTATTGATTAAATATACAGTGTGATTGGTATCACTTAAAATTTTAGATTTATCTCACATTTGGAGTTGTAGTTTCAACATAGAATATTTCTATATAGCTTCCCTATGTAATATGAAAACTAATTACGCTATTCGCCAACTTGTAGAAAAAGCTTTATCTATTAAACAGCTAACTCCTGATATTGAAAATGCAATTAACTCAGAACTAACTCAGATGGGTTACGTTTCCGATGTTGATTACGAGGCGTTGGAATTATTAATGACAGAAATGGATGCTGGGCGAATTCAGTTAGTATCTAGCATTTGAAAAAGCTAGGGGATAAGGACTAGAAAAGAAAAATAGATATAAATGAGTTCGTACATCCTGGGCGTTTCAAGTCTTATTGGTTTATATCTCGCCCAATATATACGTATATGTATTTTCCTAGCCCCTAGCCTCTCTTTTTGGCGGTAAACTATGCTATTGTGCTTCCACTTTTACACGAGTGTGTTATAAATTGCCATGCAGTTTGCCAAACGCCTAGAGAAAATTCCTCCCTATCTGTTTGCCGAGATTGACCGCAAACGAGATGAAATGGTTGCTAAGGGAGTTGACATTATTAATATGGGCGTAGGTGATCCAGATCGACCTACGCCTGGTCATATCGTCCAAGCAATGCATGAGGCGATTGACGATCCTGGTACGCACAACTATCCACCTTACCAGGGGACGAAAGATTTTCGAGAAGCTGCGGCTAGGTGGATGGAACGCCGCTTTGGTGTGACAGGATTAAATCCGAATACCGAAGTAATTTCCTCGATTGGCTCAAAAGAAGCAATTCACAATACCTTTCTAGCTTTTGTGGAACCAGGGGATTACACTTTAATTCCCGATCCAGGGTATCCGGTATATCGCACTTCCACAATTTTTGCTGGTGGTGAGTTTCACACCATGCCGCTATTACCAGAACGCGGTTTTTTGCCCGATTTAGATGCTATTCCTGAAGAAGTGGCGCGTCAAGCAAAGTTGTTGTGGATTAATTATCCCAATAATCCTACAGGGGCTTTAGCGACACTGGAGTTTTTTGAGGAATTGGTAGCTTATTGCCAGCAGTACGACATTTTACTTTGTCATGACCATGCTTATTCGGAAATGGCTTATGACGGTTATAAGCCACCGAGTGTATTGCAAGTTGCTGGCGCGAAAGATGTAGCAATTGAGTTTCACAGTCTGTCTAAGTCCTATAATATGACTGGCTGGCGGGTTGGTTTTGTGGTGGGATCTGCTCACGGAATTAAGGGATTAAGCCAGGTAAAAACAAACTTAGATTCTGGCGTATTTAAGGCAATTCAACGAGCTGCGATCGCTGCTTATTCGACAGGAGAAGAAGAACTCCAAGCCGTAATGTCTGTTTACCAAAATCGCCGAGATATTATTGTTAAAGGACTGCAATCTCTCGGTTGGCCGATTGAACCACCCAAAGCCACCCTCTATGTTTGGGCGCGTGTTCCTCAAGGTTATACGTCGGCTGAATTTGTGACGTTGTTATTAGATAAGTGCGGCATTATTGTTCCTCCTGGTAATGGCTATGGTGCAGCAGGGGAAGGCTTTTTCCGAATTGCCCTAACGGTAGCTGATGAACGGATGCACGAAGCAATCCAACGGATGAAGGATGCTGGTATTCACTATTAGAGGCGAGAGGCGAGAGGCGAGAGGCGAGAGGCAAGAGGCAAGAGGCGGAAATAATTATATTCAGTTTCTTCCCTAGGTCCTAGTTTTAACTATTAGAGGCGAGAGGCAAGAGGAAGAAATAATTATATTCTTCAGTTTCTTCCCTAGTCCCTAACCCTTTTCTTGCCACGCTTGCCAAACTTTGTAGATAAACTGATTAAGTTGATTTAAAGCAACTGGATCGCGGTCTAATTGTGGTTGTGATCCTGATATATCTACCAAAAGGGGGATTACTTCGGTATCAAGAGCAGAACGGAATAAGGTCAACGGCCACACTAAGTCAGCTGTTGAGCGTAAATCGTATATCAACGGCTGACAAGAATCCCCAGGAGGAAATTCTGCTAGCAGCAAAGGACGCACCCAGCACACAGGGCGTGAGTGGACAACTTGGATCACTTCAGCATACAGGTTGCTGCTTTCATGCTGTAGACATACAATTTGTCTTGGGTGAAAGTCACAAATAAAGTCCATCAATGTTGGCTCCACACCAGCAACGTATAGTTGTTGCTGCTTCTTTATTTTAGAATTGAGAACAGAACTGGGCGAAAGATTCAGTAGCTTGCATTTGAGTTCCAGTTAGAGCGCGATCGCTCGAAAAATCAATTTCGGTGTTATAGAATAGATTAATAACTGTTAAGCAATTGCTGAACAGGAATTTCAATTGTAGTTAATCAAGAAAAGAGTGGACAGTGTCTGTCGAAACCCTTGAGAAGCGTTCAACGGCCCGCAAACTCGCACCTCGGTATCGCGTTTTGCTTCATAATGACGACTACAACAGCATGGAATACGTGGTGCAAGTTCTAATGCAAACAGTATCGAGCATCACTCAGCCTCAAGCTGTCAGCATTATGATGGAAGCTCATACAAATGGTATGGCTTTAGTGATTACCTGCGCTCAGGAACACGCCGAGTTTTACAGCGAAACTTTGAACAATCATGGTTTAAGCAGTACGATTGAGCCTGACGAATAATATAACTAAGCGCAATTGAAGTTTAATCCGCGCAGCATTGCCCGCTATCCAACTCCTATGCGGTTGGTAATATTTCTGCTAGCTTTGCTGCTTATCTGGCTACCACTAGCTGCGCCCATTTACTTGTTAGGACGCGATCCGAACTCGGTAAGTCTTCTAACAATGGTATTGCTGTACGGCGAATTTATCCTCTTGCTTCGGTTTTGGGGTAAGCACGTATATCATCAACGTCATCTGCTGCGGCAGTATGGCTTAGTAAGGACGCAGCGATTTGGACTGGAATTATTAACAGGCTTAGGTATTGGCATAACTACCGTTCTAAGTTTATTTGGCATAGAGGGAGGACTTGGTTGGTTGATCTGGCAGCAACCAAGTGTTTTCTTGCCTCAAATAATTCTAGAAGGGTTAGTAGTTGCTTTAGCTATTGGTTTTGCCGAAGAGTTGCTATTTAGAGGCTGGCTACTAGATGAATTACAGCGTGATTATCGTCTCCCTACAGCACTTTGGGTAAATACCTTTCTATTTGCCCTAGCGCATTTTATTAAGCCTTTGGCAGCAATCTTACAGATATGGCCGCAATTTCCAGCGTTGTTACTACTAGGGTTAATTTTAGTTTGGGCAAAGCGATCGCACCATAATCGTCTTGGACTGCCTATTGGTTTGCACGCTGGCTTAGTGTGGGGCTACTACATTATCAATGTAGGAAATTTAGTAAAATATTCTGGTTCCGTTCCTGACTGGATTACAGGCGTTGACCGCAATCCTCTGGCTGGAATTATGGGGCTGCTGTTTTTAGGGTGTATCGCCTTTTGGATGAGACGGCGCTCTCTTCAACACCAAGGGCGATCACCCAGTTAATTATAAAAAGGGCTTGGAAAGAATTGCGGTCTTTGCTAATATCTTATTAGACTAATAATAGGAATATGACTGGGTAAATATGACAGCACAGATTTCCATTATTAAATAATAGGTCAATAGCTGCAAAAAGTAAAGTATTGTAATAAAAATTTTAAAAACTCTTGAGATAAATTGCGGTTTTTGCTAATATTTTATTAGTTTTATAATGGAACATTTAAGCAATGAAATTTTATTGCAAACATTCAATTATTAAATAATAGGTCAATAGCTGCAAAAAGTAAAGTAAAAATCAACTAAATTATTTCAATTTTTTAAACTGAATTAACTAAATTATTAGGTACTAGCTTTTAATCATTAATAGCTGTAAGTGCTGTACTTACAAACGAGCAGGAAACGGGCGCAGAGCGATCGCTCTGTAAGAATCGATAGAGGAAGTGATGAATGTCCGACATAGAATTCTTAGAGGTGGCTGGCGTACCTGTTGTGGTTCGTCCACCTGCAAATCCTAGCTTACCTGCTCTGCTTATCGTCCTGTGGCACGGATTGGGTGTACCTAATAGCGAGGAGATGCTTGCCGAAACATTGAGACTTGAAGAGGTGCAAGCGAGGACTGCATATTTCGGACTGCCACTATTTGGCAAACGCCTAGCAGCAGATGGTATGGAAGAGGTGATGCGGCGACAGGTGGAAGACTATGTGTTATAGCTACTGCTTCCAGTTGTTGAACAAGCTATGTAGGAGCTACCGAATATTGTCAAGGCGTTGCAAGTGCAATTTGGGATCAATGACAAGGCAGGAATTGGTGTATTTGGCTTTTCGGCTGATGGTTGTGCTGCCTTACTTAGCTTAGTAGAAAGTCCGCTACCAATGACGACGATTCGTGTTAGCTGGCGTGACTAAAGACCTAGTATCGGCAGTAAATACTTTTGAACGCAGAACAAAGCAATATTATTCTACGTTGAAAGAGTTAGTTACTATTTATTCAGGAGATTTTAAAGCTTGATCGAGTACAGCACGAGCTTGTTCTGCTCTAGAGCGAGCTTCCTGGTAGCGGATATTAGCCTGAGCAAATGTTTTGAGAACCTTAAACCCTTCTTTAAGACGGGCGATTTCATCTTCGCTGACTACTTCATCTGTAAACAAGATATCAACAGCCGCACGTACAGTAAGCGCCTCGGCGCGTGACTCCTGCACTTTAAGCTTAAGTGTAGCGAGGTTGCTGAGAATTTGTACAGCCTGAGTAATGGCATCCTCATCGCTAGCAGTATCGGATGCTGGTTCTTTGACTACAATCAGTTGTTGCGGACTAAAGCCTTCTTCAAGCTCGGTGGGTAACTTACCTGCATCCATCAGTTCCATTAGCTGATCCATCGCTTTTTCACGCGCTTTGGCTGTGTCTTTATTACCTGGAACAGTCAGGATGATTTCTGGACTTTGAGCGAAAGTGTAGTCAGGCATTTTGATATAAAAGAACTTAGTTTAGTTGTAACGGCTTGGTTGTCTCAATTATGAGTTAACCAAATCGAGAGGCTTATTATAAGGTAAACGAAAGCTGTTGCTGTGCGATCGCCTACACGCTCCACACCTAAGTTATTCACTATTCGTACTAACTGCACCTCAACGCACGGCTATTACGGTAATTCTAAAATTAAAACTTTGTTTACATTTCGTTACGATAAGAAAAGAAAGACTCTCATCAAGTTTTTCAAAGCTTAAATTAGAGGTGCTTTAGATGAATGGCACTATTCGAGTTGGTAATCTGTTCGGGATTCCCTTTTTTGTAGCTCAGTCGTGGTTTTTGGTTCTAGGTTTAGTAACCTGGAACTATACCAGTGGACTAGCGGGTCAATTTCCTGGCTTGGGTGGGTCACTACCTCTGCTGTTAGGACTTGTGACAGCATTGTTGTTATTCGCTTCTGTGTTAGCACACGAACTAGGACACAGTTTTGTCGCTATCCGGCAAGGAATTGATGTTAAATCAATTACTCTATTCTTGTTTGGTGGTCTTGCTAAGTTAGAAAAAGAGTCAAACACTCCAGCAGAAGCATTTTGGGTAGCGATCGCAGGTCCCCTAGTTAGTATATTGCTGTTCGGTATAGTCACAGGAGTTAAGGTTGGTCTGGCAGTATCAGGGCCACTAGGAGCGATTCTAGAAGTGCTGGCTTATGTTAATTTAGGGCTGGCGCTGTTTAACTTGATTCCTGGCTTGCCTTTAGATGGTGGTAATATCCTCAAGGCGATCATTTGGAAGATTACAGGCAATCCCTATAAAGGTGTTGTATTTGCCAGCCGAGTAGGTCAATTTATTGGTTGGATTGCGATCGCAACTGGACTAATTCCGCTTGTTTTATTTGGTAGCTTTGGTAGCTTCTGGAATTTATTAATCGGTTGGTTCTTGCTGCAAAATGCTGGTAAAGCGGCTGTGTCTGCTACAGTGCAAGAAAAACTAAAAGGTCTGACAGTAGCAGATGCTGTAACGCCTAATAGTCCAGTTGTGTCTGGTGATATTTCCCTAAGAGAGTTTGCAGATCAGTCTATTCTTAGTAATGTTAACTGGCAACGGTTTCTGGTTACAGACCATCAAGGTCAACTGATTGGCGCGATCGCACTTGATGACATAAAAGTTGTCCCCAGTACACGCTGGCTAGAAATGCACGTTAAAGACTTGATGCAGCCTATTGAAACTGCTGTTGTCCAATCAAATCAATCACTGCTAGAAGCGGTAATGCTACTAGAACAACAACAGCGATCAACACTACCTGTAATTCGTGATAACGGAGTGCTAGTAGGAATTTTAGAAAAAGCTGCGATTCTTAACTTGCTGCAAATAAAAGCGCAGGCGACTGCGTAATTCTCCAAAAATCTGTAATTTTTCTTAAACCTCCCTTGGACAATGAAACTTGTGTCTGAGGGCGGTTTTGCGTTGCGCTAAATAAAAGCGCGATCGCAATTGTAAAAGTAGCCAAAATCAATAAACAATGGTTTCTAATAATTAATTGGTAAGTAGAGACACTTATCCCCACTCCCTACTCGTCTTTTCTTTTTCGTCCACAAAGGGAAGAAGCTTGTACTTTTTTCTTCACTCTTCACTTTGATAGGTAATACAGCTTGATTATGTATACCACCAATGGGATGATAGAACGTAACGAACAACAGGAACAATTTAAGACACAAGCGTTTATGAGAAATTGTTTCTGTTCGGTGAACGAGAAACTGAGGTTAGAGACGGAAGATAACATGGGATTTAAGTCTCTTACTCTCATTTTTGTCAAGTAATGCGTCGCTTTATTAAGTATTTCGTAACTCTTGTATCATCTTGTGTATTACAGTCGATATAAGCTAGCTGAGTGGGTATCTTTGATAAAAGATAAAGAAATAATTAAGAATGAGGTTCTATGACTCCTACAATCCTGCGTCAGCTGTGGTCTGTAGTTGAAACAACTCAAGCGAATACTTTGTTAAAGCTTGACGATGCTAGCTTGGTACAGTGGCTACTAAAGCAAACCAAAAGCCAAGCGTCACTCGATCAAAATGAAGTTCATAGCCTGAGTGATTATATTTACTCGCGGCTAAACTTAATTCGAGATTTGGCTGAAGAGCGCTAGTGTTGTAGCATGCATTAAATATGAAAGCTTTAAGTAGCAGCAAGTGTACAACCAAGAGTTGTATATATTTCTTGGGAGTGCTGTGGAGAAATTGCAACTCCTACATTTGAGCTTTAAGGAACGGATTGTTGATCTACTGGGGGAAAAATAGTAGGTATTTGGTTCTGACTTGAAGATGCGAGGGTTTGCGACACTAAAACATATCCCAGGTAAGCGGGTAGAGTCAATGCGACAAGAGCTGCGATCGCACCTAACCAGTTAATCGGTTGCCAAGAAGAACCATAATGGGAACGGTAAGGATCGTAATTTAAAAATTCAGCTTTGATAATTTCTCGTAAGGCGATTGGGCGCTTAAACCGCACACGGCGATCGTCGAGTTTTTCTAACATAATCCAGCCTGCTTCTGCTTCTTCTTCACACAAGCATTGCAAAACGGCTGGATTGCGAAACAAGTTACGGTTAGCGCGGATAATTTTAAATTCCCAACCAACTAAGCGTGGATCTCTAGAAGACTGCTGTTTACTCGAACCGTTTAATTGCTGCTGTACTACGAGGGCATTTTCTTTAGATTCATATTGAGTCAAAATTTCCTCCTCCTCTTCGTCTTGATTAGTATTCACACTCTGTTGCCAATACATCCAGTTACCAAGCACTACAGCCTGTAAACCTAGACTACTGACAAACAAGCTGCAAACAACGACTTCGAGCATACTAGGTGTTGATTATTAAAATCAAGGGGACGGTGGCAGTTCTACTTGTTTTAGCTCTTGTGAGGGTAAATAACCCTCTAATACACAGTCTGAGCCTATACTGCGCCAGTGGACTCGTTCTAAAGCCAGTGCCTGAGTCATAGCTGTAAAACCGAGTTCACCAACAGGTGTTGGCGCGGTACTCCCACCGATAATTTTAGGGGCAATAAAGACCAAGATTTTTTGCACTGCTCCTTCGGCGATCGCACGAGAGGCTAATGTTCCGCCACATTCCCATAACACAGACAAGCATCCGCGTTCATATAAGTACGCCATTGCATTAGTTGGGGTGAGCGAAATTAACTCTACCACCTCTACTCCCTTTTGCCGCAGCAATTGTTGAAAAGCTGGATTAGCTTTCTCTTCTGTAAACACCAAAGTAGGAACTTCATTCGTTTGCCACAGGTAAGCCTCGGTTGGCAAGTCAAGAGTACGACTCATTACCACGCGCAGAGGATTAGGAGCCTCTGGGTGATGACTGGTTAAATGAGGATTATCGCGCCGCATTGTGTTACCGCCGACAATCACGGCATCACAAGTAGAGCGCAATTGATGTACTTCTGTGCGGGCTTCTATGCCAGTAATCCAGGCACTATGACCACTACTGGTAGCAATTTTGCCATCTAGAGTCATAGCATATTTTAAAATGCCAAACGGTTTATGGTAAAGAATGCGATGAATAAAGGCTTCATTCAATTGGCGGCAATCGTTCTCTTCCACCCCTACTAAAACTTCAATTCCGGCTGCTTTTAATCGCGCAATACCACCTCCTGCTACTTTTGGGTTAGGGTCAACCATTCCCACCACGACTTTTGCCACGCCAGCGGCTACCAAAGCTTCCGCACAAGGCCCAGTGCGTCCGTAATGACTACAAGGTTCTAGATTGACATAAATAGTTGCACCATGAGCGCGATCGCCTGCTGCTTTAAGAGCAAAAACTTCGGCGTGTGGCTGACCTGCTTGAGGATGAAAGCCTTGCCCAACAATTTGCCCATTTTGGACAATTACAGACCCTACCAAGGGATTTGGCGCAGTGCGTCCCAAAGCGCGGCGGGCAAGTGCCAAACATCGCTGCATCATCTCGCGGTCAAAAGCAGTTCCCACAAGTAGCGGGGCGTTTTGCTGAATATAAGTCCTGTCTGAAGATTCTGGTTGAGCTTCCACCGTAAAATTATCTATCAGGCTGGCACTATTATCTTAGGTCTTACGAGCTACTGATTCGGTCTAAGAAGGCTCAAAAACATTCATTTTTTGCCACCACCGATTCAAAGGGTAATAAACTACAGGAGCCCAAAGGCTACTAAGAATTGCAGAAGCAAGGGCGATGCGCTGATGCTCTTTCCAAAGTTGAACAAAGTTACTGACAGCGAATTTGTTTATGCCTGCTTCAGAATTGCTTAAAAAACTGAATTGAAGCGTAGTCATAGCTTCAGCCAACATTGCCATGCCGAAGACAATGATCGCAACAGAAATAAAGTCTTCTTGAATATAGCGCTGCTTGTGCAAGCGAGCAGTCAAAATTCCCACCAAGACCAGACTTAGAGTGTGGGTGGGATATGGTGATGTCATACCATCTTGAAGCAGTCCCAGCACAAAACCTGCGATCGCTCCTTGTACAATTGTGCGCTTAACACTCCAAGCCACCACCCAAATCAATAGCCAGTTAGGGGCAATTCCCAGTAATTCCATTCCTGGTAAACGCATTGGCAAGACTATTAGACATAACAATACAGAGCCAACTGTCACCATCCAATTGACTATCTGACGTTGATGCGGATACCAGCGAGGAATGCGATTCATAAAGAAGGGATCGGGGGAGCATTCTTAGCGGAGGAGCAGAGGAGCATTCTTAGCATTCTTAGCAGAGGAGCATTCTTAGCAGGGGAGCAGGGGAGATAAATTTATTGCCTCTTACCTCTTGCCTCTAATAATTTATTACCTCTCGCCTCTCGCCTCTTGCCTCTCGCCTCTAGGATAAACAACAACCCATTCTAAATAAGGCATTGGTGCTGAAAGTGAGATTACGGCTTCGGGTGCAGGGCTTTTACTTAAGTTTATAGACTCGACACGACCTATAGGCAAACCAGAGGGAAATATTTGACTATAAGGGGAAGTGGCAACGACATCTCCGTGTCGGACATCTGGGACTTTATCAAAAAACTGCATTACGGCTAGGCTTGCAGACTGTCCTCGGAGAAAACCCATGTGGCGGCTGCGGCTGATTGTCACACCTACAGAGCTTGTGCGATCGCTGATTAGCAATACACGGCTGGTATTGGGAGTTACACTGATAATCCGACCTACCAAACCGCCAGGAGCGCTGACAATAAAGCCGACCTGAATCCCAGCATTACTGCCGCGCCCTAAAGTTACTTGTTGCCACCAATGATCGGCACTGCGTCCCACAACAGGAGATGCGATCGCTCGACCTTGCACAGACGCTTGTGGTGCTGATTTTACATACCCGAGTAACTGCTTTAGCTTTTGATTTTGGCTTTCGAGTTCTACTAACCTTGCTTGCAGTTCCAGAGTTTTGGCATCACTCAGACGCTCTGCCTTAGTTGAACTTAATTCTAGGGGACTGGTAATGACTTGATAAATTTCAAAAATTGCCCCTCCCTGAGTTTGCCGAATTGTCCAAGCAGTCCCCAAGGCTAGACTTAGCAGCACCAATGGCAACGCATGGCGCTCCCACCAGCGACGTATTATGTACATAATTTCAATTGGTCAGCGTTCAAGTAGCTAACTAAATGGTTTTCGATGACTTATTCTGTGAGGGCGTGGGAATTGAAGCTTTAACCCCCATTCCTAGCCCCTGTCTTTGAAGCATAAAATACTACAATTTGATCGAGCAAGTAATTAAAACGCTGCTCTTAATAGCTAGCCGTTACGAGAACGTCCACTGAATACAAGTCCTAATTGTTTAGGACTTTCCAGTACACGACCTGTTCCTAAAACTACACAATTAAGCGGTTCAGCTGCTATATGAGTGACAATTCCAGTCTCATGACTAACTAGCGTATCCAACCCTTTTAACAAAGCGCCTCCTCCAGCTAGCATAATTCCTCGGTCAACAATATCTGATGCTAGTTCTGGAGGAGTCCGCTCAAGAGTGCGCTTGACTGCATCTATAATCACAGACAAGGGTTCTGACATACTTTCACGAATCTCTGGCGCTTTGATCGTAACTGTTCGCGGCAAACCCGACAGCATATGTAATCCCCGTACCTCCATCGTGTTTTCATCATCGTTACGAGTTGGATATGCTGAACCAATCCGAATTTTAATATCTTCGGCAGTTCGTTCACCAATCACCAGGTTATGAACTTTTTTCATGTAGTGGATGATGCATTCATTTAGTTCATCACCCGCGACTCGTACCGATTCACTTACAACCGTACCCTGGAGACTCAAAACGGCAACTTCAGTTGTCCCACCACCAATATCAATGATCATGTTACCGATAGGTTCTGCTACAGGAAGTCCCGCGCCAATTGCCGCCGCCACTGGCTCATCGATCAAATAAACGTCTCTAGCTCCCGCTTGAGAAGCTGCGTCCATCAAAGCACGTCGTTCTACGCCAGTGACACCGCTAGGAATACCAATTATCATTCGGGGGGAAACAAGGGTTCTACCTTCGTGTACACGCTGGATAAAGTGCTTGAGCATTAGTTCGGCGGTATCGAAGTCGGCAATTACACCATCACGCAAAGGGCGAGTCACAATCACGTTTCCTGGTGTGCGACCTAGCATTTTTTTTGCGTCTTCCCCTACTACTGGGGGCATTTTACCTGTTTGATCGACGGCGATCACTGAAGGCTCTTGGAGAACAATGCCTTTACCCGATACATAAACTAAGGTGTTGGCTGTACCGAGGTCGATACCCATGTCTTTAGATAAAGAAAACCGATCAAAAAGACCCACGCTTTGACTCCCCACACTGCAATAGGTTTTTGTCCGACGGTAATAATAACCGTGCTGGATTCTAATACGTCTTTTACCATGAGTCTAGTAGAGCGGACGAATTATTTATTAACTCTGTTTAAATCTTTTGCTTTAATTAGGAATCTTCTATTCTTGAATTAGGCAACAAATAAAGTTGATTAAGTTAAATTTTATACCTTTTCAATTTAAAAAATAGATTTAAAGTTTCCTATATGTTGCTTTTACACTTGCCTTATCCTCGAAATAAAATTAACGCTACTCTTCTAAAAATACAGTCTTGATTACATAGCAAACTTTGTATAAATTTAGCTTTCTCCCAAACAAATAAGTTAATTTACTGAATAAATAAGAAGAGGTTTATGTGTTAAAAAATTCTAGTTTCATTACTTAAGCCTAATTCGAGCTATTGCTAGAACAGTAAAAAGTAAAAATTTATTGTTATTTAAACTACAATTGCGCTTTTTAAGGAATAGCTTAGAGTTTTTCACTACTCACTACGCGACTAGATTTGTAATTCGCTATGATTATAAGTCACGATTAAGAAGTACATCTGTACTGGAAATTAATACATATGAGTCTCAACGTTGTCACTTTAATAGGTCGTGTAGGTACTGACCCTGATGTAAAGTATTTTGAGTCCGGTAGCGTCAAGTGTAAATTGACGCTGGCGGTGAACCGTCGTAGTCGCGATAGCGAACAAACGGACTGGTTCAACTTGGAACTATGGGGTAAGACGGCGGAAGTTGCGGCTAACTACGTAACTAAGGGTAAGCAAATCGCCGTCAAAGGTTCGCTGAAGTTTGATAGTTGGAGCGATCGCAATACTGGCGCAAACCGTTCCACGCCTGTTATTCAAGTTGACAGAATGGAACTTTTAGGTTCTAAAAAAGACACCGATGCTAGTTTCGGCAACTCACAAGACGAAAATTTCTAGTTGATCAGCTAGTAGAGAGTAGATATCTACCCTCTACTCAAGATTTAGCAATATTAATAGCTAATTTGTAGCGTTACTGATGCTTGTACCTGCTGTTCACCGCCTATAACTGGGGTAGGAGTAGCTCTAGATTCTAAAGATTGTTGTGCCGCACGATCATACAAGGGCATCGGTGGCTGCGGTGGATTAGCAGCGTTTACTTGAATACTCACTACTTCCTTGGGGGTAAGCTCCAAACTGCTTAATACTGTCCTGGCTTGCTGTTGCGCGTCTTGGGTGGCTTCGCGTAAAGCTTGTTGTTGAGCAGTTGCGATCGCCGCATCAGCAGCTACAAAGCTAATACCATCAATTCGCGTTGCCCCTGCTTTGACAGCATCGTCTAATAAAGTGCCAGTTTGCTCAGTATTTAGACGAAAACTAACGGTATTGGTGGCAGAGTACCCCGTCAGGCGCTGCACGTTGTTGTTATAGCTATAAACAGGATTTAGGCTGATGCCAGTTGTTTCTAGTCTTTCAACATTGCGCGATCGCAACAGTGCCACAACAGCTGATGAGCGTCGGGCGGCTTCTTGCTGTACCTCCTGGGCTGTTTTGCCTTGAACCTCAACACCCAAACGTACTTCACTTAAAGTTGTCGGAATCCGCTCAACGCCTCTACCGCTAACAGTAAGGGTTCTAAGCAATTTCTCTTGAGCCAAAACAGGATTGCTAAAAGTCAAAGTCAGTAACCCCAAAGCTAAAGACAAAATCCCAAACCGATGCCAAGAATTGAACCGACTAGGTATAACAGAGTAATTCATATTGATTTTCACACTAAAATAAGCGCTTTCCCAAGCAAATTCTCAAGCGACTTGCCGCTTTATGGAGCATCGCGCCGTTGAATACTTTTTCCTAATTTGACATTGAAGCAGCAATAATGTTTCTGTTGTTACGTTTTTGGAAACTAGAGCATTCTTAGCATTCTTAGCATTCTTAGCATTCTTAGCATTCTTAGCAGGGGAGCAGAGGAAATTTATTCCCTAACCCCTAACCCCTAGCCTAAGCGCCTCTAGTTAATAAGTTTTTGGAGTTAAACAACAATTGTCGAGCTTAACTTTGTTTACTGCTTGGAAAATACTTTACTGGCAACTCATTCCTGGTGCTACCGTTATAGACGACATTCTGGGTATTATTGTCTTGGCAGTAGTCGCTAGCCTTGCCAAAACAGGCGTTGTGGATATCGGCAATGTTGTTTATCTAATTTTTATGTGCGGGTAGCTTTTTGCTCGGTGCGATTCTGCTAGGCAATGTTTTTAACAAATTCTGTGTAGCGATCGCCATAATGGAAACTCCAAGGACTAGATTTGCGTCGGGTTCCCTTGTACATTTTGATGAGCAACGCTGGGACTAGCTCGTGCCAAAAAATAGGAATATCGTTTAATCTATACGCCATAAATCCCCCAGCACCCGATAACTTGAAGGGCAAGTGGAACTCGCAAGAGTGGCTGAAATAGGTTAAGGTTTTAGCACTAAAATAGCTGGCTCATGTTAGTAATCGAATGCTTGGAGTTAATAGCCCGGTTGATTATGGTTCCTGATTGATGTAAGCTGACGGCTTTAAGGCTGAACTTAGGCTATCAAGTCTGTTTAACGTGAAAGTGCGATTGACACAAACGAAGATTCACACCGTTAATTTTGCTTGATCACTCGTTGCTCGTTAGGGTAAGTTTTGAAGCTGGATTTCCAACCGTGTAGTTATGCTCAGGTATACTCAAAATCGGCATTGAACCTTAGATTTGAGCTTGTAGTGGAGTCGAAAAGATTTAATCAAGGAGACTTGGAAAAAAAGGATGAAAGATGAATATGTGTTAGTTCAGGCAACGTCTTACAGAGGCAAGCCTGTAATTGAAAATAGCAAGGTAAGAGAAAGTATAAACCGTAAATTTTCTTTCTTAATCCTTGATAATTCATCCTTCGGTTTGCTGCTGGGATGAATGCGAATCTAGGAGAAAGCACTGTGAAATTCCACTGGCTATTACCGAGTACATTAAGCTTTTTGTTGCTATCGTCTCCTGCTGATGCGGCGAGACTTAAATTTTGGCGTTTTGATGCCGCTGCAAATCGGCTGGAGTTGAAAACGGATGGAGCAGTTCAACCCAAGGCACAGCTAATTTTCAATCCGACTCGCTTGGTAATTGATTTACCAGGTACAACTTTTCAAAGTCCAACTGTGAAGCAGCAAGTTGGTGGCGCAATTCGCTCTATCCGCATTGGGCAATTTGACGACCAAACAACGCGAATGGTCATTGAATTAACCCCAGGTTATAGGCTAGACCCCCAACAAGTGAAGTTCCAGGGGACGACCGCCAGCCAGTGGACGGTACAGTTACCGCGCCCTCAAAAAGTTCCTAGCTCGCCTAGTCCCTCTTCAGCGCCTTCCCAACGGGTGGAACAAAGGTCAAGTAGTGTTTCAAGACCAGTTGTGACAGTGCCTGTGCGCAGCGGCGGGACAACTGCCAAATTGCCGTTGGCAAGAGCTATAAATAGCTCTAGGGCGGTTGTGCAAGTAGAGAATGTGCAAGTTACAGGCGATGGTTTTTTCATCCGCACTCGTGGCGGCGGCTCTCCTGCGATTAGGGTTGCTCGTAGCAGCGATCGCTCCCTGATTAACATCGATATCACGGGGGCAACTTTGTCGCCGCGTCTCCAAAAACAGTCTGTTTTGCCTGTTAATCGTTATGGTGTTAACCGCATCCAACTAACTCAACTTCAAGCCTCACAGCCTTTTGTCCGCCTAACGATGCGGGTGAATAAAAATAGCCCCGATTGGCAGGCAACAGTTAGCCGTTTTGGGGGTATAGTCATGCTACCCACACGCGGCATCGCCACTGCCACTGCCACTGTTGTTAATACTCAACCCCCAATCGCACGCAGAGAAGCATTATCTGTCACATTTCCATCCTCTGTAGCAACGATTCAGGCTGTAGAACTCAATGGAAATGGATCGCAACTGCTAATCAAGGCAGATCAAACTTTAACTTATACCAGTGGTTGGGATCGCTCAACTGGCTTGTACAGTATCACTCTTCCCAACGCTCAACTAGCTAATTCAGTTAAAGGGCCGGCCTTAGATAACAATAGTCCTTTACTGCGGGTGCGCTTGCGGCAGTCTGACCCTACTACTGTTGTGATTTTGCTGCAACCAGCATCTGGAGTGCGGATTGGAGAACTTAATCAGCCTGGGCGTGAGCTATTATCTCTCCAATTACAACGTTCTTCTACTGCCTTATTTCCGCCGTCCTCTACTCCAATTCGTTCGATAGAGGTTCCTCCACCAGCTACCCAGCCAGCGCCACCACCCCAAGTGCCGCGTGTACCGAAGGGAAAAATCGTCGTGATTATTGACCCAGGACACGGCGGTAAAGATCCTGGAGCAATTGGACTAGGAGGATTGCAAGAAAAAAACGTGATCCTGCCAATCTCGAAACAAATAACAGCGCTTTTAGAAAAACAAGGCGTGCAAGTAATAATGACACGCGACAGCGATTATTTCGTAGACTTAGCTCCACGAGTCGCGATCGCTGAACGCGCAAATGCCGATTTATTTGTTAGCATCCACGCTAATGCTATGCCTGCTAACCGCAATGATATTAGTGGTTTAGAGACGTATTATTTCTCTAGTGGTGAACGTCTAGCACGAGTAATTCACAGCAGTATTTTACAAAATGTTAATGTCCGTGACCGAGGTGTGCGAAAAGCTAGATTTTATGTACTTAGGAAAAGTTCAATGCCGTCGGTATTAGTAGAAGTTGGTTTTGTAACTGGGAATGAGGATTCACCCCGACTCGGAACTCAAGCTTACCAAAATCAAATGGCTGCTGCGATCGCAAATGGTATTCTTCAGTACATTAAGCAAAATTTTTGACCCTTGTTTTTAGCGTTCAGCTATCAGCTAGGTAGAGGCTAACCAAACATAAAACTCGAAAATCATCTTGCCTGTGTCTAATCCCTCCATCTCCCAGCTTTCTTCTTTTTATCTTCCTGTTGAAGCTCAAAATGCTCCTATTGGAATTTTCGATAGTGGCGTGGGTGGACTCACCGTTTTGCAACAACTGAAGGAACAACTCCCCAATGAATCAATTGTTTATTTTGGGGATACAGCGCGCCTTCCTTACGGTACTCGTTCTAAAACAGAAATTTTACAGTTCGTGCGCGAAATCCTTGCTTGGATGCTAAAACAGCAAGTCAAAATGGTAATTATGGCTTGCAATACCAGTTCTGCTTTAGCTCTAGAGGAGGTACAAGCCAAATTTCCTGTGCCTATTCTAGGCATCATCCTACCAGGAGCAAGGGCGGCGGTGCAGCAAGGTGAACGGATTGGCGTAATTGCTACGCCAGCAACTGCCGCTAGTAATGCTTATCAACGCGCCATTGCCGAAATTGATCCGACTGTCGGGGTGTGGCAAGTTGGGTGTCCAGAGTTTGTGCCACTCATTGAACAGAACCGAATTCACGATCCTTATACTACCCAAGTAGCGCAGCGTTATCTAGCTCCTCTACTGAAGCAGCAGATTGATACATTAATCTATGGCTGTACTCATTATCCCCATCTCGCACCAGTAATGCGATCGCTTCTACCCCGTAATGTTAAGCTTGTTGATCCAGCTATTCATGTTGTAACAGCAGCCGCCCAAGAACTCGATTTACTCGGATTAAAAAATACTCACACTCCACTACAAACTCGCTTTTATGTCAGTGGCTGTCCTATTCAGTTTGCTCAATCCTCTGTGCGCTGGCTAGGCTACACTCCAGTCGTTAAGTCAGTGGATTTAACCAAAGTGATAAATCCCGAACTACCACTAGAATTTCTCGATTAAAGAATACGCATTTAAATACACAACACAAATTTAGTCATTAAAATCACTAATTAATAAGCATGATTTGGATATTTATTCAACTAATAGCAATATTTTTTCCATTGATAAATTTTTATAAAGTGTATTTGATTTGTAAATTTTAAACCATATATTCTACATTTTTTTGGTCAAATCAGATAATATTAATTACTCAAAGCTGTACAATATTCTCATTTAGTCCGTTTTAACGGACTTAAGCTATTAGCATTGAACTTTAGTTCCAGGCGGATTAGAAGCACTTACCCACTCATCTAGTTAAAAATAAATTGCTAGGCTAACGATCTAATCTTGGCTTAAGCCGAGTAATAAAACAACCAAAATAAATAATGTTATGTTCTTACAATTAATTAGCGAAATATCAAATAAAATTTTACAACATTATTATTTAGCTTACTAAATTAATAATTTAATTTAGTTTATAAAAAAAATAGAAGTATAAATACTATGGGAATTTTATTATGAGCTAATATGATAATTTTAAAAATACATAATTTTTAAATACTTTATATATTACGCTCAAATATTTATTCTTTTAACGTCCCTAGTTAATTATTACGAATATCACTATTGTTCAATACCTTTTCTACACACTCTACCCAATCATACCAAGCAGCTGGATCTGCTGTACTGCTATCTTCAAACAATATCAATTGTCCAAGTAATGCTCCAACATCATCAGACTGTGTACGATTATAAAACTCTTCAAGAAATAGCACCATTGCCTCAAATGCCTGTTTTCTTGTTAATTGCATCTACATTTACTCATTTTTTATAGGTTTCTTGAACTAGAGAATCTTGTTTAGGTGTTATAAATTTTTGGTTTACTCAGCCGTTTCAAAGCTCCCATTTTCTAATTTTGCCCAAATAATTCTATCTGGCATATCTTTAATGCTGACCATTTTTTATCCAAATTGACTTAATTAGAGCCTTGAAGGTATTTAAATTAGCAAGTAAAGCGCTATTATCAAATAATTTTCATGCACCGATGCACTGCTGCACTGAGCAGAAAAGGTACTCGAACTTCGCCACAGGTCACAATCAACCTTCCCGCTTGGCTATCGGTTAGCTTAAAATGAGTATAGATTATGTTAGATTTCTTAATAAAGCTTGAGTTGGGTTATCCATGACATTAGCGACCTCCCTCTTTTCCCCAGTTGAAGCAGACCTGCGAATGCTTACAGAGAACTTAGTGCAGTTAGTAGGTACGCAACACCCCATCCTGTCGTTAGCGGCAGAACATTTATTCGGCGCTGGGGGAAAGCGGTTGCGACCTGCAATTGTGTTGCTAGTTTCACGGGCAACAATGTTTGAGGAAGATATTACACCACGTCACCGCAGATTAGCTGAGATTACAGAAATGATCCACACAGCTAGTTTGGTGCATGATGACGTAGTAGACGAATCAGAAATGCGGCGTGGCGTTCCCACTGTGCATAGTTTGTTTGGTAACGGTGTAGCGGTGTTGGCGGGAGATTTTTTGTTTGCCCAATCTTCTTGGTACTTGGCTAATCTAGATAACCTAGAAGTAGTCAAACTGCTGTCAGAGGTAATTATGAATTTTGCTACTGGCGAAATTCAGCAAGGAGTAACTCGGTTTGATACCAAGACTACGATTGAAGATTACCTGCAAAAGAGTTATTACAAGGCAGCTTCTTTAATTGCCAACAGTTCCAAAGCGGCAGGTTTACTCAGCGAAGTATCAAGAGAAACGGCTGAAAATTTGTATAGCTATGGACGGCATTGGGGTCTGGCGTTCCAGATTATGGATGATATTCTAGACTTTACTGGTTCGATGGACATTTTGGGTAAACCAGCAGGCTCAGACCTTAAAAGTGGTAATTTGACTGCACCAGTATTATATGCTCTAGAAGAAAAACCTTACTTAGAAGTGCTGATTGAAAGACAGTTTGCACAAGAAGGAGATTTAGAACAAGCGATCGCGCTTATTCATGATAGTCAAGGTATTCAGCGATCGCGTGAATTAGCCGCTTATCATGCCAATCTAGCTGTTGAACATTTGGCTGATTTACCACCTTCAGATTCCCGCCAAGCCTTGGTTAACATGACTGACTACGTACTAAGTCGGCTGTATTAGAGGCGAGAGTTTCCCCACTCAAGCGATATCAGGGGGTAACTGATTGGGAGAGAAACTTTGTGTGGGCGGATTTTGTTTTAGCTGAAGTTGAATTAAATTTTGGACATCCTCGCGCCGGACTTCGATACCGTTAGTTGAATCGCTAGGTTTTTCAAAGAAGATGATACTATCAACTGTTTCTAAGGCAGTTAGTTGAAACAAAATTTGAGTAACAAAAATTGGAATAGCAACTACATCAGCGCCAAGTCCTAAAGCCGAATTAACGGGGATATCTTGTAACTTTGCCCAAGCGTAAATAACACGCTTTTCTACATTTGGGTTAGCGCGATCGCTTAACGTTGTTAAAACCCACTGATTATTTAAGCTTTGCAGGATATGGTACTGAGAATGACGTAACTTTTGAGCAAGTAGCTTGAGTACAGGTGCGATCGCTGCTACTATTCGCGGGGAAACGCCATCTTGTGGGGCATTGTCAATTAGTGATTGAATTTGTGCGTCTAAATCCATAGCTTCAGGAGTGAGGAGTGAGTAGTGAGTAGTGAACTCCATAGCTTCAGGAGTGAGTAGTAAGTAGTGAACTCCATAGAAGACTGCTATCTACTGTGACATACTCCTAACGGGACTTGTGAGGGAATTTTTTAGACTAAAAATCCCACTATTTTAAGGTGGGAGTCAATGAATGATTTACTTTCTAGAAGTACAAGTTACCTGGGTACAATGTGTCGCCGAGGTGCTATACCAGGATTGATTACAGCCGCTAACTCCTCTGGGGATAATTTGGCGATCGCATTTTCTAATTCTGCGACTGTAAATTGATAGCCACGTCCTTCCGCAATCTTAATGAAGCTTTCGGGGTCAGTTGTTGCTTTGAGTTTTTGTTTTAATGCTTCATCATGTTGTACCGCTTTAAAAAATCGGGCAGCGTGTTCCTGTGCCATAACAGTACATTTCCTTATTTAAGGTGTAATTGAAATTCAGTAACTTTAATCGAATAGCGATCAAAGTCTGCATTACCACTGAATTAGATAAAACCTCGCACCCTGATGTTATTTCAGTTGAACTATCTATTTGTGATCATAGATCCTTAAACAGCAAATTTTACGAAATCTTGACATAAATTAAAGCTAAGGGTATATTACTTAACCTGTAAATAACTAAATTTATGATAAAGGTCAGTTGCCAAACGGTTAACTATACCTTGGTAATTGATTAAAGTTATTAGCGTTGGCTCAGTAGTTTAACTAACTGCTGAAATATCTGTGCGGATGCTTGCAGTGTTAGTATTCAACATCAAGTTAAAAAGCTGTAGTTAGAGAAAGCCGTGCTACCATTTCTGCACGAGATGAAACTTCGATCTTCCGAAATATCCTTTTGAGAGCCTGCTTGACAGAATTTTCTGTAATCCAAAGAGTTGAACCAATTTGAGCATTTGTTAACCCCTGCGCCACCAGTTGAGCGATTTGAATTTCACGCGGGGTTAAACGATCAATATTGAGAGGATTAAATTTTATAGCCGGCGATCGCATCATTGCAAGCCAGGTTGACACATGAAGGCAAAGCGCACTCAAATCAGCTAGATTCTGATCGTTAAAAGTAGGCTGATGGCGAGTGCGAGTAAAACCAAGTCCACCAACAAGCTGACCATTACTAACAATCGGCCCAGCCATTACATGAGCATGATCAGTACGAGAACAAAGTTTTTCCCAGACTTCAGGAGGCAACAAGGATGCTTCATGAATAACAGCATGACGCTCAACAACGTAGCGCAAAACTGGATTATGTTCTATTGATAATGCCAACTTGGCAAGATTAGAATTTGGAGCAGCTTGGGGAAATTGATCGAAGAAAAAAAGCCCACAACGTTTGGCAGCAAAATGTTTACCCAATGAAATTATGACGCGCGATCGCAAGTCTTGTTCATCTCGTGCTTGGTTAATTTCTTGAAATAAAGACTGTAAAGAATCCGCTATCAGCATTTCGCAAAGAGTACCCGATCGAGGACTAGGCGCAGCTCCTAAACAACCTTATCTTAGCTTTAGTCTCATCTCAGACCGAGGAAAATTATGTCTCAATACGCGCATCCTGATGTACTCGTTGATACTCAATGGCTGGCAGAACATTTGCACGATCCCAATGTCCGTGTAGTTGAATCAAATCTAAATCCCCAAGCATATAATGACGGTCATATTCCTGGCACAGTCTTCTGGAACCCTAGCGAACTGCTACTGCCAAATTTCCACATCAATTTTGATCCAGTATCCCTAGAAAAACTGTTAGCGCGTTCTGGCATTACCAACGATACTACTGCGATCGCTTCCTTTAACGATTTCCCCGCTACAGCAGGCTTGATATTCTGGCTTTTAAAAGCCTTTGGACATCGTGATGTGCGCGTTCTCAACGGCGGCTGTAAGAAATGGCAAATGGAAGGTCGTCCAATAACGACAGAGCCGCTAATCATCACACAAACCTCTTATCGTGCCAAAACTGCCGATGTTAGTTTGCGGGTGCTGCGCGAGGAGGTTTTGGAATCCATTAAGCGAACAGATCGCGTTTTAGTAGATGTCCGCACACCTCAAGAGTATAGTGGCGAATTATTTATGATGGAACCGCCGCAAGGAAGCCAACGTACAGGACACATCACTGGTGCAGCGCACGTTAATTATGACTTAGTTCTAAATGATGATGGAACTTTCAAATCTGTTGAGGAATTGCAGGCGATTTATGGAGACAAAGGCATTACCCCAGATAAAGAGATAATTTCTTACTGTGCTGTCGGAGCGCGATCGGGGCATACCTGGTTTGTCTTGAAGTATTTGCTAGGCTATCCGAATGTCCGAAATTACGATGGATCGTGGCATGAGTGGAGTCAGATCCCCGATATGCCTATTGAAAAATAACAGCATCCGCAGATTCACTCTACAGAAATAATTTAAAGTATGACAACAAGTTTTGGTGCTGACAGCATCCAACCACCTACAGGCTGGATTGCACTTAGTTTTCTCACAGTAGCGGTATTCTTTAACCTCTGCTTAGTTGCCCAAGTGTTGACGGTTGGACTAGCGATTTTTTACAGTTCTGACTGGTGGAATATTCATGTTTGGCTGGTGCGTGGGTACGGCGGATTAGCACTAATCTTGCTTATATTGGTCTATTTGAGTCCTTTTCCTCGGCGAGTGCGGAGCCTGACAGCAAGTATGCCAGTGTTTCTAGGGCTACAATTCCTGACAATTCACCTAATGCTTCCTTTGAAAGTGCTGCACCCACTTACTGGATTTATGCTGTTCTCTGTTTCTACAACCTTGGTTCATTACGCGCAGCGTCTAGCGTTTCCTAAACCAGATCTTGCCTAAAGTGACAAGAGCGAGAGGCGATCACTCTAAGTTAAATTAACGCTTCAAAAACCCAGCACCTAGATTACTGACAACTGTGAACAATGTGCCAGAAGAATTTTATAGTGGAGGTGCTGCTGATTGTTGGAAATATTGTGAAAGCGATTACTATCCTTGGCTCTACTGGCTCTATTGGAACTCAAACACTTGATATTGTGGCTCAGTACCCCGATCAGTTTCGGGTTGTCGGGTTGGCGGCTGGGCGAAATATTGAGATGCTGATTGCCCAGATTCGCTCCTTTAAGCCGGAGATCGTCGCTATTAGCGAGGAAGATAAATTACCTGAACTACAAGCCGCGATCGCAGACATTGATCCTCAACCGATTCTGTTAGCTGGAGTTGCCGGAGTAATTGAAGTTGCTCGTTACGGTGATGCCGAAAGCGTTGTTACAGGCATCGTTGGCTGTGCTGGCTTGCTACCTACCGTTGCTGCTATTGAAGCTGGTAAAGACATCGCCCTAGCAAATAAAGAAACTCTCATCGCCGGAGGGCCAGTGGTTTTGCCCTTAGTTGAGAAATATGGCGTAAAACTATTACCAGCTGACTCGGAGCATTCGGCGATATTTCAGTGTCTTCAAGGTGTACCCTCTGGTGGCTTACGGCGGATTTTGCTTACTGCTTCTGGAGGCGCTTTTCGAGATTGGCCTGTTGAAAAGTTAAAAGAGGTAAAAGTTGCTGATGCTTTAAAGCATCCTAACTGGTCGATGGGGCGCAAAATTACAGTAGACTCGGCCACGTTGATGAATAAAGGGCTGGAAGTCATTGAAGCTCATTATCTGTTCGGTCTAGACTACGATCGCATTGACATTGTTATTCATCCTCAAAGTATTATCCACTCGCTGATTGAGCTACAAGATACCTCAGTTTTAGCTCAGTTAGGTTGGCCTGATATGCGTTTACCGTTGCTATATGCTTTATCTTGGCCCAATCGCATTTATACAGATTGGCAACAGCTAGATTTAGTTAAAGCAGGCGATTTAACTTTTAAAGCACCCGATCACCAAAAATATCCCTGTATGCAACTAGCTTATGCCGCAGGTAGAGCGGGTGGATCAATGCCAGCTGTCCTCAACGCCGCAAATGAGCAAGCAGTGGCGCTATTTTTGGATGAAAGAATTGAGTTTTTAGATATTCCACGCTGTATTGAATGGGTATGCGATCGCCATGCCAATAATTCCAACCCTTCCTTAGATGACATTGTGACAGCAGATCAATGGGCAAGACAAGAAGTTATTGCCGCTAGTAACGCGATTGAAAAAGGCGATCGTCTTATCTCTCTGAAATAACCAACCATTAGCAGCATAAAGTCAGGCTGTGTTTAGGCGGAAGATAATTTTAAAGTTCCAATAGCTTGCTATTGGTACAGCTTAGATATATATGACGATATATTATAAATTTGAGAAACTTTGCCGTAGCTATTTGTTTGTAGAAATATTCATATCTATGAACTTAAGAACTAAGTAAGCTGCCTATAATGCTGAGATTTCTTTGTGTTCCTCTTTCTTAACCGTTGTCAAAACAGATTACTTTATATATAAAATTACTAACCTAACGTTATACACATTTAATGTATTTATACAAGTGCCGCACAGCAGAAACTATTTATTAAAAATAAGTTTATAGTTGTTAACAGTTCTTAAAAATGTGAAACACATGGCTGATATTGTTGATACTGCCGTTAACGCCGGTTCTTTTAATACCTTAGTTGCAGCAGTCAAAGCGGCCAATTTGGTAGACACATTAAAAGGTGCTGGCCCGTTTACTGTTTTCGCACCAACTGATGAGGCATTTGCAAAATTGCCAGCAGGTACAGTAGATGCACTACTTAAGGACATTCCAAAACTTACAAAGATTCTGACGTATCACGTCGTCTCAGGAAAAGTAATGGCTGCTGACGTAGTAAAGCTAAAATCAGCTACCACAGTTGAAGGTTCAACTGTAACCATCGACGCTTCTAATGGCGTTAAAATAAATGACTCCAAAGTTGTGACACCTGATATTGCTGCTGATAACGGCGTTATCCACATCATTGACACTGTACTACTTCCTCTAGAAGCTCCTACAAAGAGTCGCTAATTTGAATTGAGAGAAAGTAACTTTCTCTCACAGCCTGCATCTGGTAGTTAACAACCACAGCTACCAGATGCAATCTACTAAATCATTGTTAAAAAATTATTCAATTTGATCTTATACCAATTCTTCTAGATGATGCCACAAATTAAATCCCCCTAGCCCCCGTTGATCTTAATGGCGTAGCCTCCTCTGGCTTCCCCCTTTTTAAGGGGGACGGGAGGGAAATTAAGGGGGTTGGGGGATTGTAAAAAGTGCAAGTTTATGGAGAAACAGTATTAGTCTGTGTAGGCGGACTCTTATTTATACAACCTGCAAATTTAACTTTCTAAGTCGGGTGTTCTTAGGTGTTGCTTGGTTTGGTACTGATGTAGAATTAGTAAAAAAGGATTACTACCTACCACCACGAGGCAGCGAAATTCCTTTTATTTTCTTAAAAAGCGAGACTGCGTAAGAATCAGTCATGCCAGCAATATAATCTGTAATTTGCAATATACTTTTATAAATATTTTCATTTTCTTGAAAATTAGGAATAAGCTTTTTTATTAAATAACTTTTTGATAATTTTTTGTTACTCATACCAGTAACAAATTCTTCTAGTAACCCGCCAAGCACTTCGTATCCTGCCACTTTTACTTCAATAACTTCACAGGCTTCATAGACATTTTTGCGTGTTATATCAATAATTTCTTTTAATTTATTTCCAGATTGAATTTCTGAAGTTAGCGGAATATCAAATTTCCCTGATAGTAATTCAGTTTCATATTCAAGAAATACTTGTTTAACTTCTGTAATTAATTTATGAATTGCCTTTGCTCGTAAATACTTTATATTTTCTTTTTTGTCAGAGCCTATATTATCTAGCTTTTCTCCTATCAAAATATCATTTAGTAACATTTTTGCGTCTTCATACTCAATGTAGTTCATCCAAAAACCATCTTCTAAATCGACAATATGATAGCAAATATCATCCGCCGCTTCTACTAAAAAGCTTAAAGGATGTCTACACCACCAAGCTGAATTCTCTTCACGACGTATCAGTCCTACTTCATTAGCAATTTGAGCAAATAAGTCTTTTTCATTCTGAAAAAAACCATGTTTTTTAGTGCTTTTATTGTTTGGAATAGCATTGTATTCATTAAAGTAATTACTGCTAATACCAGCTTCTCTAGGGTACTTGGTAAAAGTAGCAAGAGTAGCACAAGTAAACTGAAGTCCACACAAATTAGGCCGTTTATCTAACTGTGTTAATATCCTAAACCCTTGAGCATTGCCTTCAAAGGTTCTAAAATCTTCTTGTTCTTTAAATGATAAATATGACAAAACCGTAGCTGCTTTTGGTGATTTAAACCACTCTTGAATAGCATCTTCTCCAGCATGACCAAAAGGCGGATTACCTATATCATGGGCAAGGCAAGCAGCAGCTACAATATCCCCAAAATCTCTTGCTTCAAATTGCTTTAATTCTTGTCGATGCCTATTAACTATTTCCTTTCCTACAAGAGTGCCTAGCGTTCGTCCGACACAAGAAGCTTCAAGACTATGATTTAATCTACTGCGAATATAGTCATTATCAACAAGCGAAAAAACTTGTGTTTTATCTTTAAGCTTTCTAAAATAAGCAGAAAATATAATTTTATCAAAGTCTTTTTCAAAAGGAGTTCGACCACTATCTAAAGCATTTCCTATATCTCCTAGTAATCGACTATTGGATAAAAGTTTACTCCAGTTCATTGATGAAGACATAGTTAATGCTTAATTGAGTTTACAAAAATTAAGTTATTACTCAATATTTATACTAAGCTACATTTATTGGAGTAACACTTTATTGGAGGCAATGCCCATGCCAATAGATTTACTGATTCTGATTGCTGCCTTGATTGTATCCTGGCTAATATTTACAGCGTTAATTAAGGTAGTCAAGACAACTGTTAGCACCGCGATCGCAATTGCCGCAATTGTACTTGTGCTACAACTAGCATTTGGCGTTAATCCTCAAGACCTTTGGCAACAAATTACTCAGCTACCGCAAACGCTGTGGCATACAATTACAGGTAACTAACTCCATTCTTCAGCCGCCTGAACTTCAGCTTTAATCAATTCTTGGCGTAACTTAGTCCAATCCAAGTTATCATTAGCTGCATTTTGAATTAGTTGACCTTGCTGTAGATATAAAACTCGTGTACAAAATTGCTGTGCTAGTTCTAGTTGATGATTAACCATAAAAATTGTAGTCTGACTATTGATCGCTAGCTCAGTTAAGACTTGCAGCAAGTGGGACGCTTTACCAGCATCAAGAGCAGATGTTGGCTCATCTAATAATAGAATTTTTGGTTGAATTACTAAAGCACGCGCGATCGCCACTAACTGTCGTTGTCCCACAGAAAGCTGTATCTCTGTGCGTTCTAGCCATTCAATTGGGATGTTTAGCTGTTCCATCCAGTAGGAGATGCGTTGTTGAATCTGCGATCGCGCTAAATTACGTAAAATTAGCCCATACTCCAACGCTGCTTTCACAGTCATACCCAATAGCTTAGACTCTTGCTGTACAAGTGTCACTTGTTGACGTAGCTGGATAACTGGAATTTGGCGATAGTCTTGATTTTCTAAATAAATTGCGCCAGCAGTAGGTTCACTCAAGCGATTCAACAGCCGCAACAACGAAGTTTTACCAGCACCCGACGGGCCAACAATTGCAATGCGTTCGCCTTTGAACACTTCAAAAGAAATATCCTCAAGCGCATATTGAGAACCAACCGATGCAGATAAACTTACTTGATTCAGTCGCAGTTGTGCCGTTTGCACTCGTTATACCTAAAACTTAATATGACTAGGTTAAACCAAGTGCGATCGCGGTTTGAATTGTCCAAGCATCTACCAATAGCAGCAACAGTGTAAATCCTAGCAAAATCAAATACATCCAAGGTTGCGCCAACGGGCGAACATTTGTTGTATCTATCCCTGTCTTCACTTGCACTTCTCTAACTAACCTCGCAAAACCCACTACACGCATCGGTAGCAAATAACCGTTACCCTCGGTACTGACAAAATAGTAAACTAGCCCACCTTGTCCAGTAGTGCGATCTTTTAATTCTTTCACATCTGACCAAGCCAACGACCAACCCTTACGGAAAAAGCCAGGAACCCATCTAGGATATGTCACCTGAATTCCTTGATCATCCAGAATCACTCGTTCGCTAAGTGCAGCATATAACGCCACTGCCCCTAAAGTAATTCCTACCCACAACCATGCTGGCGGAATAGGCGCAGCTGTTACCTGAGTCAAGAAAGGTAACGGCACTGTCAAAGCTACGTATAAACTCAAAAGCGTGATCCGAATTAAAGGCGAGAGGCGAAATATAGAAGGTGAGGAATTAGCAGGATTTAGTGACACGATTTAACCGACATAGTGGTTTTTACTAATTATGCTCTGCCGAACACAGGTTTTGCCGCAGGCTAGTATCTATCTCCCTTTTGTCAGTTTCCGAAGTTAAAAAGTAGTAAATCAAGCCTTTCATCCAGAAGAATAAAAGGGTTTGAATTGATTCATTGCACTGATTAGATGATTAAATCCAAGCAATAAGTTGGAAGAGCGG
>JAESFL010000330.1_pt1 | contig 38607 bp, 39 predicted proteins | sample 9269401 | NCBI WGS metagenome assembly JAESFL01 (sample SAMN14506025, study PRJNA617098) | algae metagenome | isolation source: Gloeocapsa sp. UFS-A4-WI-NPMV-4B04 and co-occurring heterotrophs from desert... | place: USA: Utah | collected 2006-10-01 | reverse complement strand
CAGCGCCAGGGACCAAGGTGCAGCGCAAGATTGACATCGAGGATCTGGAGCGGGCGATTGGCAAGGTGGCACATTGAAAAAATTAACCGATCCAAATTCCGTTCTTACCGGCAACAGTAGATAATTAGGCTGCCCTGCCCTCATTGCTTATTCCGCGGCGCGGCTGCGTTAATGGGAAACCCGGGAGAAATAAAGAGGACATTTGAAACTAGCCGGATGTGAGACATTTGAAAATGGCTTGAACATTAGCTGTAAGGGCAAAGTTGTCATGTCCGGCTGAGCAAAGTTTAAATTTTGTCGGTTTACAGGACAAGCGGCAAACGGAACTGCAAATGACAACCCATCTGCAATGGCAGCCGCCAGCTTCTTCTTGGCAGGACGAATGGTTCATGTACGGCAGGTACAGGAGCAATTTGTGCCCGAAAAAACGGTAGCTGTAAGAAGCCTTCAATCAGCTTGCTAAGCAAACTGGACGGTTGACCAATTGTCTGTCTCAGCAAAAAGCCCAGATGACGGCTATCTGGGCTTTTTCGGGTTTGATCACTAGGAATAAAAATAACGTCCAAATACTTAAGATCAGAAAATATCAAGCCAAGGCTTGTCGATGACCGACTATGCCACTCAGCCCAAAATCAACATGGAGCTAGCAGTTAGATTCCGGTACAGGGCCAGTCGATTTCACTCATCGGTTTCTGGTGCAGCCAAACTGCACTACGACCAGTTATCTCCGAGCAAACCACATTTTCAGCGCGTTGAATTGCTCTCTAAAAGTCCACTTGGTCTTTTTGATATTGCTGATCGTACGGACCCGCAGGCAAACCCTGTCCCTTGATATAAATTGCTTGCAAATTCGCTTGCTGAGCAAGAGGCATGTAGTTTGGTGCCACCTTTGTCATGGCAGCGACGACTGCTTGCGCAATCAAACCAGCGATTCCGCCGCCTGAATTGTTCTGCGGTTGATACACCAGCTTCTGCGTGTTCTCCCATAGGGTATTACCCGTTGACGCACTCTTTAATGCGTACTTCAACTCGACTGTTACTGTGGTGGAGAGTACGACATACCTTGCGTCCCACCGCTCGATCGATATGTACATGATCGCATCGGAGCCGAACATTTTGCCCAAGCGCTGCGGCTCGCTTGCATGAACCATATCGGCATCGTTTAAGCCATCATCCTCCATAAGCCGCTTAACGAGATGAACCGGGAATACGTAGTATCCGCGCTCAGCAAGAGGCTTTGAAACCGTAGTCAAGAAGTAGTCGGGAGCGTCTACATCGACGCTCTTATTAATTGCAGGGACAACTAGAATCGAACGGGGATTTTCAGTGCGCAAGCTGGTGTAGTCTTTCCGTGCTGGTGCGGTGACGCAACCAGAAAGAGTGGAGACGCACAGAGCAAGTACAAGTGCTTTAAGTTTGAATGCCATTCTACTCAATCCTTAGATGCCAACGGTTTGCTGGCTTGTGATGCAGTCATTTTGATGATGCTATTCATCAGCTGAGTCGATTCCGGCCATTTCACTTTTTCTTTTTCGAACTGCGCAATCGCCTCATTCGACTTACCCTGCTGCATAAGGAAATAACCATACTCAGCGTGAATTCCGGGAGCAACTTTGCTTTGCGTCTTTTCAGCAGATTGAATAATGCTTTCAAGTTCCGCGATATGTTCTGCGGATTTGGCTGTGTCCTTGTAATAGTTATACAAAGACCTGTCGTAATTTCCCCAAGTGTATTTGGCAGGTGCAGCACATCCAACTAACAAAATAGATGCGGCAAGAGCACACATTAGAAAAGTCTTACGCATTTACTGGCTCCCTGCATTCACAGTAATTGTTTTGGTTTCGCCATTGCTTACAAACGCTTTTTCAGTGTGGATGGTTTTCCCACTGCGCTGTATTTGTACTTGATGCACACCCTCTTCCACTACAAGCACTTTAGGATTTCCGTCATACTGCGAAGCTGGCCCCATCGCAAGCCCGTCAACAATAAGGATTGTATCGGCTGGCGCACCCTTGATAGCCAGTTGTGGGCGCGGCGACCCAGTTTTAACGGTGGTTTCTGGTAGCGCGCATGCGCCAAGCGACAGGGTCAATGCAATAATAAATGCGTGTTTCATACTCATTCTTTCGATTCAGTGATAAACACTGTGTTACCTGCTCCCGCACTTGCTGTGCCGGAAATTAGATCAACAACTGCACCTTCATTGCTTTCGTTATCACCAAATAAGCTCGTCACACGTGCCTTTCCGATGGGTGTTGGCGGCAAAGTGATTGCGAACCCGCTCTGCGCACTTTTCACTGTTTCGCCTTGTTTCATGATGTTAAGCATGTCACCGGCTTTCAGTCCCTGGCGTGCACCACCTGAAATGAACAATTGTTTGCCATCGACTTTGAGGATGTCGGTTCGCCAAGGGCGTTCTTCCAACTTGGCGATCAGGGCGTTCTGCACATCTGAAATCGCCGCTGCAATTGCACGATCATTCAACGTACCGTCATAGTCCGCTTTACTGCCAAAGCCTGCGACTTCGCCAGATTCAGTACTCGCTTCGCCTGTTCCGGTGGCTGTGAAAAACACATAGCCTGTTCGTGCATCGGCCAAACGAATTTCGACCTTGGCTCGTGCAGTTTGCACTTTCGTCGCGCTCAGGAACCCTGACTTGCCGGTAGTGCTACGTCCAAATTCAGTTACTGAACCTAGAATCAGAGCGTCAACGCCAATGAGGTTGGACTCCTTGAGAATCGCCTGCTCTTTTTGAATTCTTGCCAAGTCTTGGCGCTCAAAAACCATAAACTTATTGGAGGCGACAAGGCGACTCATCAACATGTCGGATGCCTGTTTGCCGAGAGGATCTTGTTCGGCATCGACCTGGAAGGTTCTGCCGTAGCGGGTTTCATTTGAAAACCGGCCAATAGCGACTTTGCGTTTAAGCGTTTTTACCTCAGGTATGGCAACGCGCTTTTGCGCCTCAATTTGCTGCGCTCGGCTGACTGGCGCTTCGCTGGGTTGCTGAGGGGGTGTGGGTACTGCGCACGCGGTAAGAATCGGCAGCAGAATGAGCAGCCTTTTGGTAGACATATTGGTTTTCTTCAAGTGGAGTAGATGTTGAAACGTTCTTGAAACGTCATGTAACAGCCCAAAACTGGTTACATGGCATTTGCAAAAAGCATTAGGGCATGAATGGTACTTACCTGCAAGCAATATGTAAATGCCATAGATGTGGTAGTACGTTGCATATAAACGTCACGTTTCGATTGATGAACGCAACGGCTACTGTTTTGCAATAGAGAGCGTACGCAGGCGGCAATGACTATTCCTGCAGACACGTGGGAGCGCATGAGCATCAAGGAGCAGGCGGAACTGATTCGAGAAGGGTTGTCCGGCTTGTGACTGGCTCACCACGGCATCGATTGCAGCGAGTACGTGTTGTCGCGGGTGGTGGCTTCAACATACCAATCGTGCGTGTTCATCGCATCAAGATCGGTCGGTTGCAAACAAGGGGTCACGAGACCGGCCTTTGCAATTATCTATGACCGGCTCTCTGAAGTGCGTCAGGGCACAATCGTGGAAAACAAGCGGTTAGGCCACGTGCTGCAAGTAGCGCAGTTTATGCAGGAGCAACGAGACAGCCGGCGCGGCCGATCAGCGCCTGCCAGGACGAACCAAGGTCTGGCGCCGGTTGCGCTCAAGGCGACAGCGGACAAGAAGGTGCAGCGCAAGCTAGATGCGATCGATCTGGCGCATGCCATCGTGCGCGCTACGGCAAATCGTACCCGCTGATTGCGTAGCCGCCCGGCTGGACGTTGCGACGCAGTGGCAACATCAAAGCCAATTCTGGTTGTGCGTTGGAGAGTTCCTACGGGTTCAACTGCCGTTTATCCGGACAAGCATTCCGCTGTCGCGGCTCCAATTTTTGAAACCCCAATAACACAAACCGGAACTTCAAAAGCCGGACATTTGAACTTTGCCAAGAACCGGACATTTAAACGTGGCCTTGACATTAGTTGGTTGGTGATGTTGCGCTAATGAGATAGCCCGCCTATATTAACGTGCACTTCAACGCTATGGTCAGTGCTGCTTTCGCTTCGCAACGAATAGCAATGTCTGCAGCTGATTGGAACGAATTGTACGAAGCTGCACTCGCGGGCGACTCTGCGCTCGTGCGCTTCCCTATCGGCGCATTTTCCGCCAGGCTGAAGCCAAGATTTTTGCGCAGTGCGTATGTACATGACCAGTTGTACGCTTTCCGGCGCATAGCACCGATACGCGTTGCATTCCCGAACGGCCCAGATAAGGCCGCGCTTTTCGTGCAACCGCAAGGTATCGCAGCTGACGCCGGTTGCCTGTGCCAGATCGCCGATCCTCATATCCTGATCGGATTTATCATAGCCGAGCTCGGTTTCGGCATTGCGCAACGCATCCCTGTAACGCATTCGTCAGCCAGTTACCCCGGCAGCGAACTGGAACTGGCAAAGCCGCGAGGTGGTTGACGCACTTGGTCAATTGAAGCTGGCAGGTATCGCGGTGCCCCCTGCCCTGTCGTACATATCGGGGTCGAATAACCAGTCAGGGCGCCCCGCCATAGGTTGCCTTGTACTCCGCAGGGATCTGCACAGGATAAAACGCCCCTGCAAGGATGAGGACGGTGACAAGCGACACCACAGTACCGACAACGATGGAAACTGCCACCGCATGCGTACGCGCGGCCCTCCCCTTCAGATGCCAATGCAATGCGCAACCGAGATGGATGAACAGGCATAGCACGGCCAGAAAATAGTAGGGAGCAAATACAAACTGGAACGGCGGCACATGAAAACCTGCCGCCGCAAAATAAAAATTGGTGTCCAGATTCAAAATGGCACGACCAGCCAGCACGGCACCAACATGATTGAGCAGGAAAAAAGCCAGATATGCGCCCGAGCCGGCCTGCAGCCAGGCGACAAATCCCTCGCGCACTTTCCAGCCACGCACGACAAAAACAAGCCCGCTGCAGATTTGGAAGGAAACCGCCGCCAAGAGTGCTGCCTCCACGACGGGAATGCGGTAAACGGAACGAAAAGCGCGCATGAATGCCATATGCGCGTCAACGCCAATGACGCCCACGAGATGGTTGATCAGATGGATGCAGGCATAGGCTGCCAGTAGCAGTGCAGATACGCCGTGAAGCTTTCGTAACGTCATTTTTTCCATAAGTGCTAAGGGTACCGGCGCGGCTTGTCAGCGCCCATGTTGATGGCCAGGCCGGCGCGCTTGAGCAAAAGCACGCCCAGGAATATCGCCGCGACGATGTCGAATACCATGCAGAATCCCGGCCACCAGAGGGGCACGCCATCATTTTGCAAAAAATGGTGATGCATACCGTCGAACATACCATGACTCGCCAAAGCCACAACCACGATCCAGAGATTCGACCTGAAACCGATTACTGCCGCTACGATGAAAACACTGGCGATGAATGATTCAAGTGACAGCGCCCTGGCGTCTGCGCCCATTGCTGCGAACAACACATAGTAAGTCGCAATCACGATGAGCACCGTTGGATAAAACACCCGCTCGCGGTCGAAACCAATCAATCTGGCTGCGCCACAGGCCACAACGGCAAGAACGACTCCGATCACGTATTCCATTTCCCTCTCCCGATTCATCCATCAAGCGTGACTTCGCTGATTGGCCTAGCATCGGCCATCACCAATGTGCTCGTCATCGCCCGCTGCGGTCCTGCTCCATCAACACAACCAGATCGGGATCGATCGGCAGGCGCGCGAACATGCCCATGTTGGTGCCCCCGGTATTGCCGACCGGGACAATTCCCAGTGCCGAACCCAGTGCGCCAAGAACGATGCGCATGGCCTGTCCAAGTCCTTCGACAGCAGCACGGCGCTTGAGCGCAATGCCCAGCATGCCCCAATGCGTGCGGACATGCGGTATGACCTTGCGCTGCCCTAGCACATGGGCGCGCTCCAGATGCCGCATCGCCCGATCCGGATACCCTGCACGGATAAAGCGCCCGGCTGCTGCCATTTCATGTTCGAATGCCGCCTTCAATTTTGAATTCACATCAATCCTCCGTGAACATACGATAAAACGCAATACTGAAGGCTGCACCGGCGCGCCATGTGGTCAGCGCGCAGCTGCCTTCGTGTCGCCGGTCAGTACGCCGAGAAATGCCACGAGATCACGGACGTCCTGCTCAGACAAGGAAAACGGTTTGAGCTCGCTATGTCCGGTTGCCGCTTCCGGTGCCCTGGCGTAGTGACGCACGACTGCGTCCAGCGACGATATCTGCCCGGCGTGCATGTAGGGCGCACGCAGGGCGACATTTCGCAAGCCCGGTGTCTTGAATGCCGCCTCCATCGCATGGTCATCCTGGGCAAGGAATTGCAATTCTTCGCACTGCTGCGGCGGGGCGCTGCTGAAGCGCCCGAGACAATTGAATTCGTCATTCATGACGTTTGCCAGTCCGGCACGGCGGCCCGGGTCAGGCTGGATGGCGGTGCGCGGGGCAATCCCGGTATTGTGGAAGTGCTGGTCGGTCAGGAGCGGACCGCTGTGGCAGCTGATGCACTGCCCTTTGCCGATGAAGATGCGCAGCCCGCTTTTTTCGGACGGACCCAGAAGCTGGGATGCGGCTTCATCGCGTTCAATCACGCCGTTGACGTAGCGGTCCATCCTTGACGGGTAAAACTGCAGCGTCTTCTGGTAGGCTGCGAGCGCCTTGCCCATGTTGGCAAACACCCGTGAAACTTCGCGGCGGGCATCGTCGCGCATCCCGTCCCATGCAGTTCGTTGTTCCGGCGTACCAAGCGGGCTGGCTTCGTTGGGCAACCCGGCAAGGTCCGGCAGAGGACCGAATACGGCTTCATACTCTGCGCGATAATGCGCGTTGATCACATGCGCAAAGGCCAACCGGTTTCCGCCATGTTCGGCCGGATCTTCCAGCGGACCCAGCGCCTGGGACCAAAGGCTATCTTTGCGGCCGTCCCAGAACAGGAAGGGACTGTATCCTGCCCCAACCACCGGCATGGTGCGCCGGGCACCGGTGCCCATGCCAAGTCCGAGCGGTCGACCGTCCTGGAATTGCCGATCCGGCTGATGGCAGCTGGCGCAGGACACGGCACCGTTGCCGCTGAAGCGGCGGTCAGAGAAAATGCGTTGCCCCAGACTGACGGCAGCCGGCGACGATTCATGGCCATTCGATGGATCCACCGGCGCAGGCCCGAGTTCGGACAGGCGCATCGAGGACATGACGGCAACCTCTTCGGCGCTCCAGCCGTCGAGAGCGGGCAGGCCAACGGCGCTGGCCAGGGCCGCGCCAGTCAGCAGTGCGGCACCGATGTGGGCGATCATCCAACGCTTTGCACACTGCATGGTCTGACCAATTCAGCGTTGCGCCGTGTCGGTGGCCGCCATCGGCGGCGTGGCACGGGTGTCGATGATCGTGTTGAACGTTACGTCATCGCTGTCCGACGCAGTGGCGACCGTCAGGCTGATCTCCCACCATCCCGGCATGCTGAATTTCATGCCCTCGAGCAGATAGCGACCATTGCCCAGGTCCCTGGTGACGCGCGGCTGCGTCGGAAACCCATGTCCATGCTGGGGCATGCCGCCACCGACGCCGATCTTCGCACCCGACACCGGCTCACCCGATGGCGTGCGCAGCCGGATTTCCCAGGCGTGGATCTTGTTGATGGGGACCGGCTCGGCCAGTGGAAGGACGGCGACATGGTATTTCTGGTTTGCCGTCGGGCGCTCCAGCGACAGGTTCAGGCCCGATGGTGGTGACACGCATGCGGACAAGGACACGAGTAGCGTGAACACGAGCGAGAAAGGAATTGGTCGAAGCATGGCGTGGCTTTTATGCGTTGGCTGGAGTCGATGGGCGAATGGCATGACATGACTGCCGGCTTCTGCGGTGCAAAAGGCCGGCGGTGGTCGTTACCTGCGCGTACAGGCACATGCGGGACCACAGTGGCATTGCGGGCCGCAGGCGCAGGCGGCATGGTGTGCTGCTTGTTGTGTTGCGGGGCTCTGGCAGCCACAGGCGCAGTCTTGACCTGGGCAGTCGGTGCAGCGGCAAGGGGGTTGGATCGTGGCATTCATGGCGCTTCTCCTGCGGTTGAAAATGAGATGCCAGTGTAGGATTGCTTCCCCATTGCGGATTGAACAAAACGGCTAATCACAGACGGCGGCGTCGAACGTCCCCACCTCCGGTGGCCAATAGCGCATGCGGGGATGGCGACGGGAGGGAACAGCCCTGGGTCTGCTAGACGCGTTGCACGCCGATTGCCGTCACGCCAAACATGCGCTTGAACGTACGGGAGAAATGGGCGGAATCGGCAAAGCCTCCCGCATGGGAAGCCTCGGTCAGGCTGCTGCCGGCCGCATACGCTGCCACAGCGACCTCCAGGCGCAACCACAGTACATAGGGCCGGAAACGTATGCCCGTTTCCTGCAGGAACAGGTGCCGGAACCGTCCGGCAGACAAGTGAACCGCGTCGGCAATCTCGGTCATCGTGACCGTATCGGCAATGCGTTCACGCAGCAGATCGATGGCGCGCATGATCCGCTTGTCGAGCGGCTTGGCGGAAGAAACGTGAATGGAGGAAAGCCTGGTCGTTATCGCCCGTGCGCAGTGGGCGAGTGCATCATCGGTCGCATTTCGGGCAAACAAGGTAGCCAGATGGACGGCTTCTTCGGCGAGGGCACTGGCATCGAGCACACTGACACCCTCGGGATAACGCTGGCGCAACGCCCGGCCTTCCAGCGATTCGGGTTCGGCAAACACCAGTGCGACGAGTTCTCCGCGTGCTTCGAACGCATGGGATTGGTGGGCTGCGACGATCGCTGCCTCATAGGAAACCCAAGCGTGTTCAGGGCTGCGCAATCGCACCGTGTCGCCGGATAGCGTCAGCGTGATTTGAATGGCGTGATGTTCGTGGAACCCGGTTTCCTCGCCGGCATGACCGATCCACAAACTGCCGCCGCGCCAGAAAATGATCCGGCCGGTGCCAAACGGCCTGGCAGTTGGCCCCCGTCTGCTGTTGGTCATTCCTGCTCCCTAGCACGCATCCATCGTCACCCTGTCGATTGTCAGTTCTTCCCTTTTGCAAGTTTGCCGGGCTCAACGCCCGTCGCACGATAGTCTCGGCTCGTGGTCGTCGACCCGAAGACAGCAAGCATGGTCTGCGCCCCATTAAATAGTTTAAATAGAGTCGCAAAATCAACTAGTCAACCCGTACATACCGATTGTGGCAAACAAAAACATAACTTATACACGGCCATTGAATATCGTTTTAAACCTATAAATTCATGCAAACCTGAGTTACGTTAAAAGATATATCCTATATTTGGAATATATAAGGTTTGAACGATATATTGTTTTTATAGGATAAATCTTATAAAATCACTTCACTATGGCTAATTTTTATCCCCTTCGTTTTTCTAATCAGCTCCGCCAGCATCTACGAGCGCTCAGAAAGCGCCGAGGCTTGACACAAGCAGAGCTTGGCAAGCTGATTGGCGTGAGTCAAGCACGTATCGCTGAGATCGAAGCGAGTCCAGGGACAGTATCCTTCGAGCAGATGATGCAACTGTTGTTGATACTCGGAGTCACCTTGGTTTTACAAGATGATGACCAAGGAAGCTACCCGCAAAATGAGGGCAAAAAAAATACAAGAAAAACAATAAAGAGAGCGCCGTTGGATTTTTCCAAATTCAAACAATTTAGCGGAAAAATGCACGTCGGAGCTAAGCCGAAGTTGGGTATTACTACCCCCTCAGGGGAATGGAGCAGTTATTTCTTACGGAAAGGCGGACCGTATAGCCGCGTCACAGGTGTGTTGGTATCGCCCCCCATTAATTACAAGAGCACATCAGGCAATAAACCGTCCGAGGCAACCTCACTGCAGCGACAAAAGCTACAAGCACTCAATCCTGACAAAGATGTGATAGCGACTTCTCGCCGAAATTTCGTGATTCGACCCAAGAAGGGATCGTGGTAATGCAGTCGCTTAGGGCATGGATGAATGGCATACTCGTTGGGCGATGGATGGTCGATCGAGGTGCACATACATTTCGCTATGAACAAAGTTGGCTGGAATCTGAGCATCGACGGTCGCTGTCGCTGTCAATACCTATCAGTGGCTCCCTCGAAAGCAAAGGGGATGCTGTAAAAAACTTTTTTGACAATCTGCTTCCAGACAATGACAGGATTCGAGCGCGTCTAGGTAGGCGATTTAACGTCGATGCCTCGAGCACGTTCGATTTGCTTCAAGCGATCGGTCGCGATTGCGTCGGCGCCATCCAACTTTTGCCCGACAGCGCTACTCCCGACGGGTGGGACCGCATCGAATGCGATCCAATGTCAGAAGAGCAGCTTGCTGACCTTCTACGTACCGTGCCGTCTGAAGGGATGTTCAACCTCCCTGACGACGACCTTTTCCGGATTTCGATTGCAGGCGCACAGGAAAAGACCGCACTTACCAGATGGAATAATCAATGGTGCCGGCCTCATGGATCAACACCTACTACCCACATTTTTAAACTACCTTTGGGCATCGTAGGCGGCATGCGCTTCGATGCATCCGACTCTGTGCAAAACGAATGGTTATGTGCGCAGATCATTCGAGAGCTCGGTCTGCCTGTCGCGAATACATCCATTGAAAAATTTGGCGACCAGACCGTATTGTGTGTTGAGCGCTTTGATCGCGAATGGTCACAGGACAAAACTTGGATCCAACGCTTGCCCCAGGAGGATTTCTGCCAGGCGCTCGGTTTTCCACCCGATAAAAAATATGAGCGAGACGGCGGGCCGGGGATGTTGAAGTGCCTTCAGCTGCTCGCAGGGAGTAGCGACCAGACCGACAAGACATTGTTTATTCTGACTCAATTCGCTTTTGGATTGCTTGCCGCGACTGACGGCCATGCAAAAAATTTCTCCATCTTCTTGGACAGGGACGACAAGTATGGGATGACGCCACTTTATGACATTCTCTCGATGTGGCCGTATATTGGAGAAGCGCCTAACAAACTGAGCTGGCGTAAAGCCGGATTGGCGATGGCAGTTCGCTCAAAAAACGCACATTACCATCTCTACGACATTCAGACCCGGCATTGGCACAAACTGGCAATGAGAAACGGCGGTCAGGATATGTGGAATATGATGGTTGAATTGGCCGCAAGGGTCGATAGCGCATTGAAAGCGGTCGAGAGCTTATTGCCTCACGATTTCCCCCAGAGTACATGGACGGCTATATCGGCAGGGATGCGACGTGAAGCAACGCGGCACCTTTCCACCGCAACCAGAAATAGCGCAGTCGCGTAAGCCAGAAATATTCGAGCACCCCGTTAGCAGAGGCACGCCAGATCCTTTCCTTTCTAGCAAACCCAATTCTTTCAAGTCCGGTCGCAGGTATGCATTGCTCGGGCGGCGGAAAGCTTAGGCGTGATTGTGCTGAAGTTGGGGCTGGCAGAGGCCGAATTCGATTGTCAATGAATGTCGACAATCATGATTTTTGTGACTGGCCTCCCCGTTAACCGGAACGGTTTCGTGCGCAGCGACTTATCGCCCGCGACTAGCGCAATCGCCCTATCCGTAAGTAGTTGATCTCGAAAGCGTTGGTCTTGCCGGTCGGCGTCGTATGGTCCGGCGGATTGCTTGCGCTGCCGGTCAAGAGGTCGAGCAACACATGCATCGGCACGTTGGTCCGCGCGTTCTTTCGATAGACTTCCTTGCCGTCGAAATAGAAAATGATCCGGTTCGCCTCCCACTTCACTGCCTATTTGTCAAAGGTCGTCGACAAGTCTTGCGGGGGTTCCAGATGAACCATCTTAAAGCCGGCGCGCGTGGTGGAATCGAGCCAGATCGTGGTGCCGTAGGTATTGGCACCAGCGTGCCGCTGCTTGGCCCGATAAAGCGTAACCAAGCTTTGCGCATGTCAGACAGTTGGTGCGGCTGGTGCAACGAACACAAAAACCGTAATGGCGGATCACCGGCAGCCTCGACCACGGCGATGCCCACTTCTGATCGCCCGGGTGCCAGGCACGTATTTCAAGCGATGATCAGCATGAATCGGTTGCTGCTACTGCACTAGCGTCTGCGCGGCTGGGGCGCAATTGGCTATTACGTCGTTGCAGCATGGCTTACGCGCTTTTCTCCATATAAGTCTGGCAGAAGGATGGACCGGGGCTGGCAGCCAACTGCACCTGGACAAGATGGGTGATGACCGCGCCGATCTCGGTTTTGACATCTTTTGAAAGGGCCATCGTTAACAGACGACACAGCCGGACGGCAAAACACGGTCGGTCATCTACGCAAGACTGCAAGCTTTACGGCAGCACGTACAGAAGGCGGGCGCGGGTGATGGTTGAGTAATTCACAATCGCCCTTGCCTGTACAGCAATGCCAAGCAGCGTCATGCGGGTGACACGGCCACCGCGACAATGCCGTGGTAGCAGCTTATCAAAGCACGCATCGACCACCAATTGGGAAAGGCAACTGCGCAGTGCACAAGCGCTGGGAAGACCGGCATCGATCGTTCCGGAATCGGGACAGGGTCTGGCGAAAAGGCTGGCGTCTGCGGCCGGCACGCCCACCGGCCAGATTGTCTTGTGAAGTGGGGAACACCGGGGCCGCGTTGATGTTTCAACGCGCACCCCCTCCGATACCCGTCCGCCTTATCCTGCCAATTCACGAAGAAGTGCACGCTTACGAGTGGCCATCTTTTTGCCCAACTTCTCCATGTCGACCTTTGCCTTACGGGCTTTCTTGAACATCTCATTTTGTTCTTCTTCGACATGGTGGTCGACATACTCACCCAGTACCGTGACTTTGGCGTCGTAGTAGGCGTCCGAGACGGGCATCGTCTGGATCTGCTTGATCAAATCCTTTGCGCTTGCGTGCTCGACTTCCGCTTCGTTCATCAGGTCCTCGTCGTCAATCGACTTGCGAACGGCTGGATAAAAAATGTCTTCTTCAATCTGGGCGTGAACAGTCAGCTCGGTGCAGATGATTTGCACGAGTGCATGCTTATCCGCGTCGCTGCCTTTTTCCTTCAGTTTGTCAAACTCTTTAAACAGCTTCTTTACCTTTTTATGGTCATCTTTGAGTAACGCAATCGCATCATGGACTTTGGCGGGCTTGGTTGCTTTGGTAGCCTTGGTCGCTGGCTTGGCAGCCGTCTTTGATACCGCCGTGGTTTTTGGCGTCGCCGATGTAGCAGTTGCACGCATTGATTTTCTCCCTGTTTAATAGACTGTCGTACGGATCTAAAAGCTTACATTTCCGACATGCCTGGAAGATCGATTTGCGCAAATGAAAGGTCGCTTCAGTGGATACAGTGACACGAACCCATTCATCTATTGATTTATGTCATCAAACCATCGCACATGGGTGTCACATCACGTTCCCAGAACCAGTACTACAACACCGGAATTTTCGCGATGTTCTCCATCGCACACCGATCAACCGCTGCTCTCTGAATGCGTACGCTTTTCGGCCCACGACAGTGTCAACGGGTGTGTATTTCACTGTCCCACAACTCAGCCCGCCAGGCGACGACGCCGGACTGGCCATGTCGCCATCGGCCAGCAGTAGCTAGTGACATTGATAATGTGCGAAATCTCTGTATCGGCGGCAGAACGATTCTGTCCAGACTTACTGGAACGGATATCCATGAAGTTCCGCTTTGAGCAGCGATGACGCTTGGGAAGCGTCATCCGGATCCGTCACAAGCAGCAGATGTACGACATCGCCTTCGACACAGGCATCCATGCCTTCTATTTTATAAGGGCGATCCAGCGGTATGACTGAATGCAGTACCCCATCCTTTTTAAGGATGCCGATTGCCGATCCCACACAAATGCCGTCGTGATAGCTGTCACCCGTATCTTCCGCCACCGCAGAAAATAGTAGGTCACCGTTTGGCAATGCTGCCGCATCCGTAAAGCAAAGCGGCACACTGCCCACCGTACCGAGTGTGAATCGCTGGATGCCCATCTCGCCCAGGGGGTCGTCGGAGCCGGCATTGCGTAGCATTTGCCATAAATAGGACAGGTCGATGTCAATGCACGCATTGACTGGATCGGCATTATTGCCTCGCTGCAGAAAAACCAGGCGCGTTCCCCGCACCACGGCGCCTTCAATGTTGAGTTGGCTAAACTGCGCGCGCAACATCGAAAACAGCACGGAAAAATCGATGATTAGTCGCTGATTACCCGGCATGCCATCGGCGCCCAGTCCCATCAATACCCCTCTGTCACGATGTGGCGTCGATCCTGATCCGACTGCCAAAAGTGCCCCGTTGGCAAATCCGTCAAACGGCGGCAACAAAACAAGGGATTCGAGGTCGGGCTTGTGTGCTTTTCGCTCCGCTTGGCGCTCGGGAAGATCGCCTGGCAGTATTCTCGGAGCCTTGCCTGGTGCCGTATCGTGAAGGTCAAAGATGCCGAGGTGATGTTCATCATCTGCAACCACGTAAAGCAGATTGCCAATACGAACAAGACCGCTTGCAGCACTCAAATGCGATAAGTCGCGAACCGGCAACGGCTCGGCCAACATCAGGTTTCGAATTTTTGTGACAGACAGCATGCAATGGGACCTGGGTTGATCTGAATGAAAGTACGCGATCGTTGCTGCACCATTGGCTGGAATTACCTTCAAAACATGGGTGGACTGTTCAGACAATCGACACCGGTGAACGCAATCTGATCAGTGCCCTCATGCATAGATGACAGACACTCGCACCGAGGACCGCGGGAATAAACAGTCCAGCCAGCGGTATGAGCAGCAGGCCTGCCACCACCATGCCCAGTAACAACATGGGCACACGCATCGTCTTCACAATGGTGCGGCGCTCTTCCGCTGTGGCCAGATCTTCCAATGCGTCATTCACCAGGCTACGCACATTGACATAACTGGCCAACAAAAAGAAGAAGATTCCACCAATCACAGGAATGATCAGCAACAAAAATCCTGCACACAGAATGGCGAGCAGCTTCAAGGCTGAAAGCGCATCGACGCCAAAACGATTTCTCACGCAAGCAGACAATAAAGGATAGTGCCTGAGACACTGCTGTTGAACCCGGCTCATGAGGAACAGCTCCAAATACAATCGCATACTCAACATGATCAGCAACAGGAAACTTCCCGCGATCAGCAATAGCTTCACCACGCTCGCTAACGGCATGGCGACCCGGCTGACTGCCCCCGCCGCGGATGGCACAGCATTCGGTGCGGGCGTCGCGACATTCGGCCCGCCGACGGCGAAATCAGGCCAAACCGGTGACAGCAACCCATTGATTGCCCACTTCGCAACGATGTCCGTCAACGCCCATATCTCGGTACGCCATACAATCAAGACGACCAGCCAGACACCAAACGCGACAACCCCGGCCAATACCGACATCAATGCCAGCCGAGGCCGCATGCCGTCGCGCAAGCCCATTGCCAGGCTGACGCCGACTTCGGATAGCGCATTGACCGGTCGACGCATTGAGATTGGCAAGCCTTCCTTGATGTCAGATGTGTTCATGGCCGGTTTCCTGGATTCTTGTGTGCACTTCCAACGCGCGGTTTTATCAGGTCATCATGTCCGATTTTGGCCCAGACCGTGAATACGTCAAATGTTAATCGGCATGTAGTCAATGAAAAACCGTCGTCGACACGTCAAAAGCAAAACCACTAAGAAATACCGTTCTTGAAATTTCGGCTATCTCCTTTTAGCAAAACACGGTCTTTGCCTAGCTTATCGGTAAGCTTTTCATTGTGTTTCTTCCAGTAGTCGCCCAATTTTTGATCACCATCGAAGCCAAAAATGACTAACCGCGGCTTCAAATTGATGGAAAAGCCTTCTTTAAGTGCTTCCTCTGCAAATGGTTTGAATGGTAAGTTTCCGTCAATTGCAAGAATATTGCGACATACCTGGACGTACGATTTGTGAATAGCATTTTGATAGGTCATCAATAGCTTCTCGTAGCGGTCTACCTGTTCCAGAACCTTTACCGAATCACCGCTGCTCCGTAGTTCTGGATTCGTAAAGTGCTTCGCTTCGAAAAACACTACTTCAAGTCCATTGCTTGTGCGCTGCAACGCCGCGAAATCAATCCGTGATGCCGAAGGGCTCTCATCATCTTCTGCTTGATCAGTGAACGCAATCTCCGTATCGATTGTGTTTCTGTTCGCGCAAAGAATCTGGTGAACGCCTATTTTTTCATCACCAGCCAGGTGCTTGGTCCAATAGATGATTGAATCCAATTCCTCTAGAGAATGCACGAGCATGGTGTCAACTGCTTCTGGATGGCGACTAATTTCCCCATCTGTCGAGACTTCCACCTTATTGGCGACGTTATAGCGTACAAGATACTTGTAGCTCGTTTCACCAATCAGTTTGTCGCCCTGAAAGCGAAGCTTTACGATACTGCATCCATTGCTATAGACGTTCAGATAGTTATCGCGAATGGCAACGTAGGTCCTCGGGTCGTCAACCATGTTCTTCCACCAGCCCCCTTGAGAATACGCTCGGTTCAATGCATCGATAAAGCCGGTTTCATGGCAAATGCCGCGCGCAAATCTGATATCTCGCGAAATTACATTGCTGTTGGTTGATTTGTCTTTTACATCGCATTGCGTATTCATTGTGGCCCTTAAGTTGTTTATTGTTTTTTACATTCATCGCAGCATCACTATCAAACCTACTTATGTCAGTATGCCCATGGCAAGCATTCGGTAGGAAGTGACGTCTTGGCAGTGCAGCAAGGCAAAGACTTTCCACTGTCTGATGGATGACTTTTGTGCGGCGAAATACAAGGCTGGACTATCCAATACTGAATAAAGGAGATGAAGCCGTCGCGCTTTTCGGAAGTTCGGCGACAGAGTCGCTATCTGACAATGATGAGAATCCCAAACGAAAAAATACCATACATTTCTGCAAAGAAAATGCATTGTTTTGCATACGGTGTCACATCTCTTTCATTTAGCAGTACTTGATCGTTCATCACCATGTCAGACTTCCCACCACTCACCATCATTGCGATAGACCACATCGGAAAATAATTCCGCATACTTTTGGGGGGCGAAGCTGTGAATCGGCACGATGGATTTTGGTGCAAGCGCTTTGGCAAAGCGTTTCAGATCAAACGGACTTGCATGGCCAGACGTGTGAATGTGGCTCACTTGGATGCCAAGACGATGCAGCCAGGATTGCATCCGCTGATAGGCTCCAGACTCCAGGTACCCTAGCCATTGAGAGTAGATAAAGCTGGATTTCGCCAGGACATCGGCCTTTTCAAGATCGTTCATCATCAGAGGCCGAAACAAGAACACACTTTTCGGGGCAATCGCCTTCAGGTTTTCGACGAAGATGCGTTGCTTCGAATGTCGCTGCAGTAGTTCGAACCATGCATTGCGCTTGATAAGCCGACGCTGCGACTCTGGCACGTACAGGGCGATATTCGGCCAGTCTGATTGGGGAATGTTCGTGTTACCGGTCGCCTCCAGTATTGCTGCCGCGTATAGATCAATGATCAGCGTTCGCCCACTGCGCTTGCAGGCACGGTATAGCGTCACCACACGATCAATATTCTGCGCCGAGGTGTGCATCATCACGAGCCCTGGCGTGGATTCGAGCTTCTCGACCAATTTGGTCTCCAGGTCCTGCTCGCTCGGAAACTGATCGTTTTCCTGCAGACGAGAAAGGGAAGAACCCTCCATCAACAGCACATCGATGTCCGCGGGGGGATGTGCAACCATGGATTCGAAGAGCTTTGCCTTGCGTCCATGCGCCCGGAAATCGCCACTATAGAAGAGGCGCTTGCCTCCAGCTTCAATCAAAAGCGAGTAGGCATCGAATGCCGAATGATCTACAAGGTAAGGAGTGACGCGAAATGGACCAATATCGACCGGTCGTCGATGTTCGAGGCTAAAACCTTCAAGATTTGGCAAAGCTTGACCGGTGAACGGCGTCGCCGCACGAATGATGCGCCGCGCAGCATTGCCGATTGCGACCTGTACGCGGTCGGGCAGATGGTGTAACAGACCATAGTGATCGAGATGAGGATGTGAAATGACGATTCCTTGCAAATTGTCGCCCAGGATTTGCGGCACCAGTGTCTCGTTCGTCGGATCTCCATCCAGCGGCAGCCCAAAGTCGAGGGCAATACGCTGGCCAGCGTGCTCGATCTCGACGCAGGTTCCACCAATCTCCGTTGCGCCGCGGTGAATACGTACTTGCATATTGTTTCCTTGAATTAGTGTTTGGGCGGGGACTGCGGAGGAGCTGGCACGCGGCGCGCGAGAATGATCGAAAAATTGTCCGGGGCCCCGGCGGCCAATACGGCTTTTCTCCAAATTTCCACCTGTTCCCGGATGCAAAGCGCTGCGTTGTACAAGTGCGCAAGCTGGGTATTCCCAAGGGTATCGTGCACACCGTCAGAACAAAGCAGCAGCCTGTCGCTGGAAAGTAGAGGAACATTGGTTTGATGAATGTCGAAGCTATCTTCTTCGTCATCAGCGGTGAGGCTGCACGCCAGTCCGTCGTAGATCTGGGCGTATTCTGTTTCTGCGTCAGCCTGCCCGGTTTCGATTAAGTCATTGAGGATGGTATGGTCCCGACTCAACTGCTTCCAGTTGCCATTTGCGGGGATCAGGTACGCACGGCTATCACCAACGTTGAGGACCTGGCAGGCATCAGTGTTACCCAGGACTGCGACCAGGGTAGTGGAAGATCCAAGCGTGCGGCCTTTGGCATAGCGATCGCACAGCTTGCCATGGATAGCACGGACCAGTTTGCTGGAAAGATCCGCTTCGGATACCAGATCCGCAAGCGTCCTGATCACAAACCGGCTCGCCAGGTGTGGAAACGGGCTAATCGCGACGCCATCCGCGACAGCGAGTAGCCAGCGGTTTTGCGCCACGATGCAAGTGCTGGTGATAAGGTTGGATTTCTGCATACAGGCGACACCGTTCCAAAGTGCATCCTGCTGGCTTTGGTGTCGTTTGCCACTGTGTTGGGTATAGGCGACTTCGATCACAATCATCCTTCTAAAGGGCAGAGAATGCATTATTGCATTCATAAGCGACATATCATGTCGCTTATCGTGATAGCCTATCTGCCTCATCTTAGTGGAGGCTGTGAGTGGATACCCTGGATCGTCAACTGGCCATGCTGCGGCAACTACCTCGCTACCCGCGCCGTATTGATACGGTTACTTTGCGGGCTGCGCTTATAAATATGGGTTTCGACGTGAGCTTGCGTACGATCCAGCGCGACCTGAATCAGCTTTCGTTAAACTTTCCATTGGCGGCTGACGACAGCAAACCGCAGGGATGGTGGTGGAAAAAAGACGCCGGTGTGCTTGATATTCCCGGGCTCGATCCGCAGACAGCGATGGTTTTCCGGATGGTGGAAGAACACCTGAAGCCCTTGCTGCCGGAAAGCACGCTCGCCGTGCTTAAACCGTGGTTCGAGTCGGCCAGCAAGACTTTGAAAGCGAGTGGACTGCCATTGACAAAGTGGCCGAATAAAATTCGCATCCTGCCGAAAGGGATGCCTCTACTGGCGCCTGAAATTGATCCGATCGTCCAGTCCACTGTGTATCAAGCCCTACTCGATGAACGGTGGTTACAGGTGAATTACCGATCACGCGGCGCGAATGAATCACGCATCCATGAAGTCAATCCGCTGGCCATCGTACAGAGGGGATCCCTGGTCTACCTGGTTGCCACCATAGGCAAGTATACGAATCCGGTACTGCTGTTACTGCACCGGATAGAGTCAGCTGAGTTGTTGGATCGCGCCGGTGGTGTACTCGACAACTTCAATCTCGATCAGTTTATTGCTGACGGCGAGTTGAATTACCGCCTTGGACCGCCCATTAAACTGACTGTCCGCTTTTCAAAAGACGCTATTGCAGCGGTGACGGAGACGCCACTGTCTGAAGATCAAATCATCGAGGCATTGAATGATGACTGGACGCAGGTAAGCGCCACAGTCTCGAATACACATGAACTGAGAGCATGGCTTAGGGGTTTTGGGCGTGAAGCCATCGTCATGTGTCCGCCCGACTTGATTTAATTTGAAGCGCTTCCAGCACTAGCCGGTGCGTTGAGAAAGTCAGATAACCCCTAGCGCAAGCACGCCTAACCTTAAATGAGGAACTCCCATGGCTTTAGATCATAGCGACTTCAGGTTGACAGATGAGCAGCTTGAAGAAATCAATCACCACATTGCAGAACAAGGATCGCTTTATGCTAAAGCAAAGGAGGACCCGCCAAGTGGTGTTTCGGTAAAGTTTGAGTGGACGCCTGGCCTAGGGAGATCTGTTACCGTCCATTTTGATGGTTCGGTGGACGATTACACGGTAGAGTCCTGCAACTTGGTGTAAGGAACCATCTTAAAACGGGACAATTTATCGGGAGGGGAGCACTAAAAACACCACCCCGGTTTTCAGTATTTCTAAACTCAAGCGTCGCAGTGCAAGCATGCAAGGCCAAAGCGCTTTGAGTCCATTTGTATGATTTGTCTTTAATCGCGGCAAGTGCTGCTGTTGGGCTTTGTCCACCCATCGGATGTTTTCGCACCAGCTCCCAAAAAGATTTCTCTTCTGCTTCCGCCCTTTCTCATCCGGCATCCCCTTTTTCATCTTGCTTGATGATTTCATCCAGTTCCACTGCCCATGTCTGGCCTAAGGACACCCCCAACTGAATGCATTTTCTTGAAAGTTTTTCGTTATTTACAAAGGTGAAGCCGAAATCGCTATCCCACTTATTGAAACGGTATAAAAAATATGGGGTGGCTGCCACATTCTGGTTGAGTGCTTTGGTGTACCAAGCGATACTTTCGCTATCATCTCCTGAAACGCCTTTTCCGAATTGATAGCACCATCCGACATTGTGTTGCGCCTCTTTCACCCCCTCCATGGCCAGTTTGAGCCAGTAGTGAAAGGCTTGCTTCCAACCTGAGGGTTCATCGCCGACCCTGAGAAGATTTTTCGACGTTACCAAGTCGGAGAAATCCTTATCAAAGGCTCGATCAGTCAGTGCCTCGGCTTCGCGCGCTTTCTTTTTCGTCTCAAGTCTTTTCTTTAATACTTGTGTTTTTTCTTTGATAATTGGGATGCCTTCTGCATTTGAACCATGTTCCGGAGGGTGCTTATTCTCTAGAACGTCAAATTTCTTCGCGTCCCCCTTTGCTATTACTTCATCAAGTGTTAAGGCTTTTTCGAGACCAAACTGAATCGCCAGTTCTTTAAATGCTTTCTGCGACACCATCCATTCGGCTAGGTGTGTCATCAGCTCTTCATAGTTCTGCCTGAAATCGCTATTGCGCTCTGCAATTTCAGCCAGCGGCAGGCGAAGTATCTGGCCGATGTCAGCAGCCGCCTTGTTCGCTTTTTTGAGCTCCTCATTTTCTCGGCGCAGATCTAATATTTCCTGCTCCAACTCCCGGCTGATCTGTTTTTGGATGCGCAGCCCCTCCACTCGCGCCACATCTAACCCCTGCAGCTCCGAAATGACCATCCCTTTTCCAATGGAGTCAATACTCATCAGTTTATCCTTTTAATGAAAGCTACCACGGTGGCCGGCCCTTAAACACCGAGGAGGGCAGTCGGGAAATTGCATTATTTCTTACATATCGTGCGATATCAAGCAATTCGCTGGTTGCAATCATCGGCCAGAAGTGTCTACGGCATTCGGGGCAGTCCAATCATAGGCCAGAAGTGTCTATGGCACTTGGGGGCAGTCCATCTCAAATTATCTGTATACGTTTTGACTTGATCAGACAGGATGTGCAGATTGCGAGCTTTCTAGTTCCGCCCAAAGCGGACAGTGAACGAGGAAAGAACTCCTCGAGACCATCCTACAAGGAGTCTTTGACGATGCGCTAGTCGAATAGTCTGAGCTCAATACTTGCTTTGATAGGGAAACATGTTCGGCCCTTCCTTGAAAACACTGGGTGGCTCGTACTTTGTCCGTCGAAAATGAATGGGATACTCCCATGCGATCTTCTGCTCGAATTCTTCCTTGGGATACGAGTACACCTGGCCTCCCCAAGGGTCATTCACAATGATCTGATGCGGGGCAGCCGTACATCCCCTAACCACTACGACGTGCGTTGGCTCACTGAAGATCAAGGGGCCAAGATTCTCAAGTGCTTTGATGTACTCGGAGGCAGCTCTTGTCTTGAACAGCACGGAGCTAGGGGAGTGCTCAAGACCAAGTTCTGAAGCAAAGGCAGCGTCTTCATGACTTCGCAGCCCTTGGTTCCCAAACAGGCGTATTAGCGATTGCAGGTTATTCAGGTTAGCTACTGAGGAAAGTCCCATCCGACAAAGTAAGACCATAAAGCCGCAGGTGTACCAACATGCTTTGTTGTCATTTTTCGGCACATGCGGGAAGACTGTCCACTGATCGAGCACAGGAACATTGAGAGTGATGCTAGTGGCACGCATGGTTTGAATGCGATGTGTATGATTTACTTAATGAAATCTACACGGCGAAGACACTGTATGAAATACAGCTTAAGTAGTATTTCTGTCGAGCTTTTTGGGTTTTCTAGTGACGTGATTCTCAGCGTCCGCTTCTGGCAGAAATCGGAAACTCGGCTAGTTTCAGGGCGCGATAAAATTGGACAGAAGTTAGCTGGTCGAATCTGGTTTACTACATATAATCAATATACGTTAATCTCCTTTACTCTATCTACGATCTGGCTGATTTCATTGTGCTGGCATCTAAGGAGGCTCGCCTCTTCAGAGCCTCATCTTGGTTCTGAAGAGGGCTCAACGGCAAACGCTCCGATAGTATTTTGTCCAACATGTAATGGAGAGACGTCTTCGGAGGAAGGCAATTGTGTTTGGTGCGAAGCGTCGTTTAACTTGCCGTTCGACACTGACGCTTCGCGTCGGTCAACTTAAACGTTAGGCAAACAAAAATTGAAGCTGAATCCGACATATCTGGCTCCCATTTTTGCAACTGTTTTAACCGCAACGGTTGTAGGAGTGAGTAGTAGCTACTTTGTTTATATTGTTACCTATTCGGATGCCACAAGCTTTTTGGAAAGTCGCTCATTCGGGGACTTTTCTGGACACTCTAGCTAACTCCAATCTTCTTGCCATTATTACCATGCAATTAATGCAATCAAGAATCATCGCCTTGCGCCTTGCAAGTGCCCTGTTTGCAAGCCTTGCGCTGCTAAGCGCACATGCCCAGCTCCCTTCTACCGAGGATGCCGCCGACGAAGCGGAAACGTTCGCCCTGCCGGCCGGTATGGGAAATGCGGCGTTCGGCAACCCGCCCATGGGCGTGCGCAAGATGACGGATGGCGATCTAAGCTGCCAGCAGTTATTTACAGAAGCAGAAGGTCTCGAAAAGACGCTGGCGGAACAAAAGACGGCGGTGGCATCGGCGCAACAATCTGCGGACGATACCCGCAACGCCATGATGGAACAGGCGATGGGTGGTGGCGGCATCCAGGCCACATCCATGGCGTCCGGCCTGCTGAGCATGATTCCGGGAGTAGGCATGGCGGCAGGACTGGTCAGCGGCGCCGCTTCCCAGGCAGCGACAAGCGCACGCATGGCGGGCATCCAGGAAAGCACCAAAAGGATGATGGAGACCCAGCAAAAAGCCATCGAGATGCAGCAATCCATGTATTACAGTCAGGCACGCCACGACCATCTGGTCGAGCTGTTCCTGAAAAAGGATTGCAAGGTATCGCAGCTCAAGGCGGCAACGCCGAAGCCGGCCGGTCAGCAATGAACTTTGACATCCGGTGGGCATAGGCGCTTTTCCGACAAAGTAACCTCATACCCTCAGCGTCAGTTGCGATTACGCGGTTTCAGCGGTGCGCATGATCAATTTCTGTTAGCGGCTACGATTAGCTATGCAGTCCGATCACCAATCGGTTTTCCGTCTCCGCCAATGGGACGGCGGATTTCAACGCCAGACCGCCGTATCCAGCATCGTTTAACGCAGGCGGCTTCAAGCGTCCTCGTCTTTTATGGGTGCCGATGGCAGGCGCAGATCCGCGAAGGGGGCAGCCACATCGACGTAGCGCATTGCTGACTGCACGTTTTTCCAGCCGACGTATTGCATCAGTGTTTTCAGGTCCCAGCCATTGGCAATCGCCCAGGTCGCGAAGCCACGCCGCAGCGAATGGCTGCTGTAAAGCCCGGCCGACGCCATACCGGCATTGGCCAGCATCGCGCGCAGCAGCGGCACCAGGCTGTCGGTGCGTAATGCCTGCTGGCTGACATGGCCCCAGCGATCGATCGCCCGAAAGACCGGTCCTTCATCGAGATGGGCAGCACTCGTCCAGTCCAGATACGCTTCCACCGGGCATAACCTGGCCAACGCCGGCACCTTGAATGTTGATCCGCGATAGGTACGGTCTGCCTTGGTGTGCGTGAAATAGCAGCTCATGCCCTCCCCTGCGCGCGCCTGCACGTGCTCAATGCATAACCGGGTCAGCTCGTCGCCACGAAACCCTCGCCAGAAGCCGAGCAGCAATAACGCCTTGTCGCGCCGGTGACGTAATGCGGTCCCGCGCGCACCGGCGCCATCTGCCTGGGCAATGGCGCCATCAAGCCACCCGGCGACGTGCTCGATGGATTCCAGCCCCATGGGTTTGGCCTGCTTCTGCTGCACCGGGTGCACTGCCCCGATGCCGCGCAGCACCTGGCGCACGATCGGCGCCTTGGTCGGATCCGGGAAACCTTGTTCGTTGTGCCAGCGTGCCAGCGCTGCAAGCCGGTGGCGCAGCGTATGCACCGACAGCGTCGGTGCGTAATGGGCGAGGTAGCGCGAAATGCTGTCGGCAGTGGCAGGCAGGAAGCCGCCCCACTCGACCTCGAAATGACGAATGGCCGACCCGTAACTTTGCCGCGTGTTGTCACGGGTGGCAGCGTCAAGGTACAAATCGCGCGTATTCATCGCATCAGAATCAGTCGGTCGCAATGGCAGGATTACGGCACCGACCATCGAAAATGGGTTGGAAACGGCCATCATACCGGATAATCTTTGTTTATCCGATGTGAAATACGCGTTGTTCAGGTTGCGGCAAGTACGTTATTCTATTATGTTATTACATGGTATGTAACGCATTACGATATTTACTGGAGTGACGATGGCCCGCAGCGGATTGCACAAATCGGAAGTCAAGAAAGCGCGCGATACCCTGCTCGCCCAGAACCGGCACCCGTCGGTCGATGCGGTGCGCATCGCGCTCGGCAATACGGGCTCGAAATCCACCATTCACAAGTATCTGAAAGAACTGGACGACGAAGACGGTGCCGCCGATTCACGCAAGGCTTCCGTCAGCGACACGCTGCACGACCTGATTGAACGCCTGGCCGCTCAACTGCAGGATGAAGCGCGCACCGACATCACGGCATTGCAGGCCGCGCATGCGGATCGCGAGCGCCACCATGCGGACGAACTAGCCGCCACACGTACGCAAATGGACCACCAGGGGGCGCAACTGCAGCGCCTGGAAGCGCTGCTGCAGCAGGAGCGGGAAGCACACAGTCACACGCGTGAACTACTGCAGCAGGAAACGATTGCGCGCCACACGGCGCAACAGCAGTCAAATGAGCTGCAGCTTCGGCTGGCGGATAACGAAGCGCATCGGCAATCGCTGGAAGACAAGCACCGGCATGCGTACGAGGCGCTCGACCATTACCGGCAATCCGTCAAGGTGCAGCGGGACGCCGATGAGCGCCGCCATGAATTGCAGCTTCAGGGGGTGCAAGCCGCGTTGCGCCAGGCACAGCAATCGGTGATGGTCAAGCAGGAGGAAGCCACGCGGCTTAACCAGGAAGGCGTGCGGTTGATTGCCGACCTGACGCACACCCGTCAAATGCTGCACGATGCACAGGAAAATAGCCGGCGGCTCGCGCAGGGCCTGGAAAGCCTGCAGGCAAAAGAACAGCAGGCACTGGTTCTGGAAGCGCAACTGGCGGAAAGAAATGCCCAGGTACAGCAACTGGCGGCGCAATTGACAGCAACCGGTGCAACCGTCAATGACTTGCAAAGCCAGATCCGCACGCTGGAATTAGCGCTTGCCCAATCGCGGACGAAATCCGAAGCCGAGCAAGGCCTGGTCGCCGAATTGCGCGCTTACCTGCAGCACCCGGACCGGCCGGCGATGAAGGAAGCATCTGGGTGACTTCGCCTGGCCCAGCCACGACCCCTGTGGGCGCAGCAAGCCCGACGCGCGGGATCAATGCGCAAGCGCTTCGTGCTTCATGAAGTCGGCCCGCGTCCACGCGGCAAGCGCTATCGGTTCAGCAGGCGCCGCATCGCACGGTAGGCAGCCCGCTTGACCGCGCCGTCGATCGCCTGCGACATATCTTCCTGTACTTCGCGAATCACCACTTCTGGGCTACCCGGCATCAACACACTGACCTGGCATACCTTGTCTTTACCACCGTCAAGGCCATTCAATTCACGCAAGCGTACGACGATGCGTGCCACCTGGCCGCGTGCGTGCGCAAACGCCGTATGCAGGCAGTGCGCAAGAAACTCACGCAATGACGGGCTCAGATAAAACTCTTGGGCAACCATGCGTACTTCCATTGCGGCCTCCTTCTATCATCCAGACAGGGGGTTATTATTGCCCGCTTCAAGATTCCGGATAACCGCACAAAATCGGAGATTTACTTCACTAAACAAGGAATAGACCCGCGCATTGGCAGTTCATGAAGCAATGAAACATAATGGGCTTCGAGCAATTCACCGTTCAGCCGACATCGTGCCGTCACGAAATTTCACTTCCGTCCTGTTAATTATTCATATGGAGTATGAACAATCGCACTGGATTTATCCGGTGCGTTAAACGAATGACTTTTCATTCATCCTCGACATCATGGATTAAACATGCCGCCACACCTTTAATGCTGCCGCTAGTTAAAGGTGCTCGATTGTTTAACGAAGCTCTTTAGGATTAATACTGAGGATGGATCTGTCACCTCCAATTGCAATCGGCGACGGCGCAACATCGCGAGCATGCCGGATAATCCTGCAATAGGTCTTCGAACGCGGTACCCCGGCCGGGCTAAGCGTATGCCGCCGTACAGAGGAGCACAAAGCCCAGCCGCCGCACAAACAACCTCTGAAGATGCGACTTCAGCCAAACGGTTTGCCCTTGAAACCGGCAATGTCAGCGGCCGGGCACGCGAAAGCGCTGCAACCACGACGAGCAAGCGCTCAATCCAGCGCAAAACAATCCGTAAAAATTTCCATCAAGGGTTGTAAACCGCTACACAACAGGGCAAGCTACTGCAAGCGGCACATGCCCTCTTTACCCAACACGGCAGCGCGAGCAAGATCGTTCATGGATATATCCCGCAGCAACAAGGAGCCGACCAATGAAAACTGACTGGAAACTGATTTACCGCCGCCGACTCGCCTCCGACGAGTTCAGCAACAGCGTGAAAATGCACCTGGGCGGCATCCGTAGCGCACCACGGGAAAAACGCCCGTCCCTTGCCGCGCAGTTCGCCGGCTGGCTGCGCCTGCGCCGCAGTTACGTGCGGGTTGAGCTGACACGCGCACTGGCTGAGGAACTCGGTATCGTCACGACGCAAAAGGTGGCGCTGATGCTGATGCATACGGCGTTTGGCGCCGGCACATCGAAGGACTTCATCAACGACAAGTTCGCCAAGACCGGCAGGACCGCAGCGACGAAGTACATGGACGCCGCCCAGCAGCAGGTCGCACAGCACACAGAGCTCATCGCCGACTATACCGATGTTTATGAATGGTATTGCGCACAGCTGATGGAGCGCATCGAAGTCATCAAACTCGGCAACGGTTATGCACCGCAGCCAAAAAAGAAAGCCGGGACACGCGATGTTGCTGCGGGATATATCACGGAGCGAAGCGCCCTTTCGCAGGGAGACCTGTTTGCCTGACCGATAAAAACAAGCAACACATCGAGGCACCTTGTTATCTTTCTGGGATTGCGGGCCAAGTACTTGTTCTGTTCTTGGTTTGAAAGAGACCTGCTTATTGAACGGACCAATGCAGGAATTAGCAGGATGAAGGCAGCAGGGAAGGCATGCGGGAGACCATCGGCCCTGAGCAAGCGCCAGCAAGCAGCGGTTGCTTCTCAACTTGCGGCTGGAGTAACCGTCGCGCAGATCGCTCGTGACTTCAAGACAAGCAGGCAGATTGTAATAAGGGTACGAGCAGCATTCACCGATCAGATACCGCAATAATATTGCATCTTTTATAACATATCAGCTTCCCTTTTGCCGTCAATAAAGGGAAGTAATCTTCTTGCAAGTATTCATTTAAACAATCAGCCAAAGTTTTAAATTTGCAACTTACACTCATGATCCTTATCAATGCGTATCGCCTCCAGGAAAGAGGATAATGCTCCTCCGGTCATTGGTTTTATTGCTTGAATGGAAATGAACAACGAATGGAGCATCCACCATGATCATCCGATTCTGTCCAGCCATTACCTGTGGCAGGCCGTTCCAATTGAATCAATTCGCGGCAACATTTTCAGAAGCCAAAGATCATGGAAAAATTACCTGTCCACATTGCGGGCCTATGGTTGCAGGTGACAACGAGTCAGTCTTTTTAACGCATGCGCTGTCGAATGATCAAGAAACCCGTCTGCATAACGGTTAGCCATTGGATGTAAAGGACATGTCCTTGGCAATAGCAATTGATCTGGAAGATTTTAAAGCTGGTTTGCCATGAAGTGCGAAGATGCTATCCCGGTTCCATACAGGCTGATGAAGGCAGGTAAAGCCGCTTCCATCATCGATAATAGAGTATCCTCCACTACCCTCCCATTAGGGCTCAATGACACTTTGAAGTCGATTTCCGCATCTGGACCAGACTGCAAACGACAGGGCATATCAACGTCATTGATGATCAGGGAAATCACATCGTAATTTATAGTTGCAAAACCAGATTGATGAAGATGGGAAGTTACCAGTGAAGATTCAAAGATGTCCAAATTCAGTGTGCCTGCGCCCATTTCAAGCGAACCGCTTCAGCAAAATGTTCGATGAGTTTGCCGACTATGGTAAGTTTGCCTGCCCACATTGTGGTCATGCGATGAACGGGGAAGCTGACTCTGTTTATCTGTCACATGCACTGTCACCTGAAGAAGAGGAAGTGTTCAACATTCAACATCCACTGAATGCCGCCTGTGTGGAAACAGACAGCAGTAAATAACCCGCTTATGACTCTTCTTTTCGCACATTGATGCAGCCGTTGCGCCGTCGCCTTCGATGTAGCAATTCATCTGATCAATAATCCTCCAGGCTGTCTCTCATTGTGCGCGATGAGCAGCCACACAGCCTGTCAGTTTGCCCTCCCCATGCGGACCATGGCAAATCAATGCCAGGGACTTAAGCATCTCCCATTCACTACGGCACACGCTGGCCTGCACGGCTGTCTGCATGCGTGACTGCCGTGACGTCATTCGATGCATCGAGAAATCTCAATCTGCTGCGGGCGGCCACATGCACCTGGGCATTTCAACCGCCACAGTGGATCGAACTCAACAGGACGTCGCGTTATTTACCTTGATGAAAAACCCGGAAGATGCAAACCATGACGATGGTGAAAACACCTGCACCGGCTGCATTGCCAAGTCCTGTCATGATGCCAACTGCCGCCGGGCAGAATAAGCCGGAACACAGGGTCAGCCAATGCATTGCTCTGTGCGGATAGGAAATCAGAACAAGGCAACCCACCCCGAGCGCCAGCATGGCGGCGCTATTGAATGCGCCTTCGATGATGGACGCCTTTGGCAGTCCCATCCCAAGCAACGATATGACGTAAAGCGCTGCGCCAAGGGCAATGCATGCATACACAGGGACGCCCTGCCTCACACCGCTTTGCTGGTGTCCGAGGAAAGCGCCATAGGATGTGGCGATCAGTAACCGGACGCTGAGCGCCAGTTGTTCGTCACATTGCACGATGGCGTGCGCCTCCGGTGTGAACGCCGTCAATGCAAATGCAAAGCAGTTATCCATATCGGGTCAGGAAGCCATGTTCATCGTCGCCGCCGGAACGCGGATACCGCGCGGATGCAGACGACATGCCGATTGAAACCACATTTCGCCACCAGAGCCGCACATGGCGTGCGTCCTGTCCCGCTTCGACGCACGCCATGCTGCCGTGTTATTCGTTGCACTGTCCGTGCCCTAACGCAGGCCAAGTCCATTGAACGTATCGATCGGATGCACGTCCCAATCGGCGGCGACATCCCAGATTGCAGGCGATGCGGGCGGGATATTGCCCCTGACAACACCGGATTTGCGGCGCAAGGTCTTGTTCAGTGTCGACACGCCGGCAACGGTCCATTCGGTTCCAGGATCAAAGCCGACCTGGCCGATGGCGTCGACCACGGTACTGCCTTTGCTGAGAGTCACGGCGTCGTCGCCATTGAAATTGACAACCGGGCTCGTCATTTTCAAGCCGTTGATCACGGCCGACGGCGTGATGCCGGAATTGACCAGTACCAGCGTCGCACCCGCCGCAAGGCTGCCGGACAAGGTTTGTGTATTGGTTGCGGTCGTTGCGCCATTGGCGTAGAGCTTGACCTGGTATGCGCCGAGGTCAACTGCCGACGCGGTTGGATTGTAGATTTCCAGCGCCTTGTTGTTGCTGCTGCCTTCGAGGTACTCGCTGAAAAACAGCTCAGGCCCGGTGGAAGGGTCGGCCGAGGCGCTCACACGTACGGTGGCGAGCAATTCGGCGGTCTTGCCGCTGTTTTCTTCCAGCAAAAGACGTACGGTATAGGTCCCCGCCGCCGCGTACACGTTGGCGACCGTCGTCGACCCCGGTGCCAGAACCTGGAGCGGGCTACCGTCATTCCAGTCGACACGCAATGTCGCACTGGCTGCACTCGTTGACAGCATTGCGGAAATGTTGCTGATGATTGTTGCCGTACCTGCCTGGCCGGCAAGCGGCAGGACCGCGTCCAGGGTCGGCCAGCTGACCGCTGCGTCGGCATTGAGGTTAAGTCCGACGAGCACCGGGTCATGATCGGAGGAGCGGAAAGGCGTCGCCGCATAACGATCGTCGGTCTTGAATTCGAGGTTGTAATCCAGTGCCAGCGGCTCGTCGGCATTGATGTGCCAGATCGAGACGCCAGCGACCTGGCTTTTGAGCCCATTGCTGGCGAATGCATGGTCGAGTGCGCCGCTTTCACCATTGAACACATACGTGTAGCGCTCCGATGCCGGCAGGCGCTTGAGCAGGTTTTCGAAGCCCCCGCCCTCAATGGCCACAATCGGGTCTTCATGCAGGTAAGCATTGAAGTCGCCTACCATCAGCACGTCGGCTTCATTGGAGGCGGCGGTCAGGCCGGCCACCCAATTCTTCAGCGTGTTTGCCTGGATGGACCGTGCCGCGTTCCAGCATCCCTGTCCGGCGTCCCCATCGACGCTGGCAGGATTTGCCGGGCAGGACCCTTTGCTTTTCAGATGGTTGACGACAAACCAAAAGCTGCCATTGTTCGCGTTGGCGGCAAATCGTTGCGCAACTGGCGGGCGCAGACCACCATCGACGACAAACCCGGCATCGGTGGACACAACTGCGTTACCTACTGGCCTGACAACCGCCGGCTTGTAGATGATTGCCACCTTGATCGCATCCGTGCCCGGCACGCCGCTGTTGATGACGGCATAGGTGTTCGCGCCGATCTGTGCATTGACGGCATCGACAAGATCCTTGATGGCGGCAGTGCCATTATTCTCGATTTCCATCAGGCCGAGCACATCGGCGTTCAACCCGATGATGGTCTTAACCAGTTTCTCTTTCTGCCGCTGAAACTCGGCAGCGGAATTTGCGCCGCGCTGGTTCAGCGTGGTGAAGTAGTTCAGTACATTCAGGCTGCCTGCCTGGACCGTGCCGCCGACGGCGGCAGGCGATGCCGGACGCGGGTTTGCCGGCGTGAATACGGGACGCTCGGTCGGCTGCACCCTGTAGGCGTCGAACGACCATGTCAGCACGCCCTGCAATGCCTTGACCACGTCGCCGCTGCGGCGGGTGCCATTGCTGTCGGCTGCTGAAAGATACGGGATCGGATTGGGATTGGAGATGCTCCGGCCATCATCGAGCACGATGCGCGAACGCCTGTTCAAGTCTACGGTCGCCGCCGGGTCGCCGGCAACCGCTTGATTGTTCGGATGATAGAGGCGGCTTTCCGGCGACAGTGTCAGCTCGCCAAACCGTCCCAGGGTATAGGTCTCGGACACATACAGCGGCTGCATGAACCGAACCAGCATGCCTTCCAGCGCCTCCAGCTCGGCCAGGCTCTTCACCGGCAGCGTGACATTGACCGGCTTGATTTCCGGCCCTGCGCCACACACCGTCGCCTCGGTCAGCTTGCCGATCTGGGTCAGGCGGTCCGGATCGCTGCTACCGCTCTTGTATTCTTCCACCGTGCCGCTGACCTGTACATAGTCGCCGACGCTGACCGGCGTGGTGTTTCCAGGCGCGTACACAAAGATGCCTTCGGAGGCGTTATTGTTCTTGCCGTTTCCCGGCACAGGCTGCTGGATAAAAAAGCCGTCCAGTTGACCTTCCGCCCGATAATCGCCAATCACGACACCGCGCACGGTGACCATCCCGTCGACCAGGGGGCTCAGCGGTCCCTCGCCTTGCACCTCTGCGATGGTGCGCAGCGCATTCAGTGGGGAAGGACACGCCGGCAGTGTCTTGCCGGCGCCATGATTAAAAACGATCTCCGATTTTCCGGCGATCGCCGTATCGGCGCCTGTTCCACCGCCACACCCAATGAGTGCCGTCGACAAAGTCAACAGCAGCACATACTTGAACTGATTGGTCATCACTATCTCCGCCCTGAAGGAGGCACCATTCTAGTAATGGTCGATGACAATGGAATTACAAACAGCAATACCCGTATATAAAAACATGCCGGATGAAGATCACGCTTTATCTTATTTCTTTGGGTCAACAAGCTGTTGCTTGCTTTGCTTGCTTACACCTTTCTCGCATCACCGGACTTTCGCTGTATCGCGCCCCTCCTTGAACGGGTACCGCAAGGCCGTCATCAAACGGTCACATGGGACGACAAAGCAATTGGGTAAAATCCATTCACCAACATGCAGGGAGCAGCCCGATGAATCAACAGTTTGATGCCGCCAGCCTGGAGCGGATGCGGCGCGACCTGGAAGACAGTTACGATGAAGAGTTCGAGTTGGAACTCGATGACCACCTGGAAGACTTCCCGGCGGGACGACGACATGCCAGCACGGATGCCGACAGCAGACGGGAAGCGCGACGGTATTACTTTCGTGAACTTTTTCGGTTGCAGGGTGAGCTGGTCAAGCTGCAGGATTGGGTGACGAAGACAGGGCACCGCCTTGTCATCGTTTTTGAAGGCCGTGATGCCGCCGGCAAGGGGGGCATCATCAAGCGCATCACACAACGCTTGAATCCGCGTGTCTGCCGCATCGCGGCATTGCCGGCTCCCAATGATCGCGAGCGAACGCAATGGTACTTCCAGCGTTACGTCGCGCATTTACCGGCGGCGGGTGAAATCGTGCTGTTCGATCGAAGCTGGTACAACCGTGCAGGCGTTGAACGGGTGATGGGTTTTTGTGATGATGCCCAGTATGAAGAATTCTTTCGCTCGGTACCGGAATTTGAACGGATGCTGGTGCGATCCGGCATTCAGTTGATCAAGTACTGGTTTTCAATTTCGGATGAGGAACAAGAATCGCGCTTCCTCGGTCGTATCCATGATCCGTTGAAGCAATGGAAGCTCAGTCCGATGGATCTTGAGTCACGCCGGAAGTGGGAAGATTACACCCGCGCCAAGGAAGTGATGTTCGAAAGAACGCATATCCCGGAGGCACCGTGGTGGGTTGTCCCGGCCGATAACAAGAAAACGGCACGATTGAATTGCATGCATCATCTGTTAAGTCAGGTTTCCTATGAAGAAATTGCGCATCCCCCCATCATGCTTCCGGAGCGGGAACGCCATGATGATTACGCGCGCAGACCACTTCCCCAGGAAATATGCGTGCCACAGATATATTGAACAAACTGCAGGCGGCTTCATCGGTGCGCCGAATATGCACATCGCCTTGCAGTCCATGTTAAGGATAACTTCATGCGAACACCTGTTGACCCGAGTGAAATCGCCAAGCACCAGCGCTTGATTGAACTGCTTGCCGATGAAACCCATCATGCGGTCGAAGAGGTGGAGCCCGTGTATGACACTGTACTTTCACGCTTGAAAGCGACTGCCGAGATTGCCGACTTTGTCCCGGTATTTGCCTGGCGACGAACGCGGGCGGTCCTGTTGCAGGGGGATCGCGACAGTACCGGCGTGCGAAAGGCCGGGCATGTTTCACATAGCGCAGATGTTCGGTAGAACAAAGGGGCTCCGGTGATTTGACTGGGCATTTGATGCGATTGAAAACCACAATGGAAGGAAAAACAGATGGATGTGCGGGATTATTTTGCAGGTCAAGCGCTCAATGGTCTCATTGTGACGGATGACGACTATACGAAGGGAAAAAACATCAAGAAACTGGCATCGCTGTCGTACCAAATCGCCGATGCCTTGCTCGATGCAAGGGAACACCTTTCCCATCCTGTACTGCTTTCAGACGTTGCTACCCCTGTCACTGCATTCGACACAAAAAATGATAAGGAAAGCAAGAAAAACAAGAAGACGAAGAAATCGCCGGCCGACGACATGTCCGCGACCTGATCAGACTGCCGCAGTCAACCAACGACGCATGACAGCGCTGGCGCGGACACGCCTGCGCCAGTTGCGACAAGTCGTCTGTACAACCTGCACAGGCTGTGCATCACCGTCGTCAAGTGCCACCGCATACGCGTCCTAGCGCAAATCGGCGCTGCCAATACACCACGACCTGTCGTCGGCATGGGTGCCGGCACTGCATCGTCACGCGACAAGCGTCCCTCTTTGGGTCTGCCATCCCCTTCGCTCACAGGGCTCGCCATTGTCATGCGCCTGTCATTGCGATTACCTATAGTTGACGCCCTTTCATCCCTTACGAGAATGGCGAATGCAGACTCCTGTCAAATCCATGGTGCTGGGTATCACGGCGTTCCTTTTGCTGAGTGTGGCCGGTTGCGGCGGCTCCGATCCCGTACCAGCCGAGCGCTCGGTAGGGTCACTTCGGCTGATCGGCCAGCAGATCCTGCCCCGGCGCATGGAGTTTCAAGGGACCGTCCTTGGTGGACTGTCGGGCATTGACTACGATACGGCAAACAATCGGTATGTGTTTATTTCCGACGATCGGACAACGACCGACTCTGGCAACCCACCGCGCTTTTACACCGCGAACCTGAACTTCAATGACACTTCCTTTAGCAACGTGCAGTTCCTTTCCACTGTCACACTGAAGCAACCCGATGGCAGCACCTATCCGAAGGTGCCTGATCCGAAAGTGGCGGATCCCGAAAGCATTCGCATCGACCCGACATCCGGCAATCTGGTGTGGACAAGTGAAGGCGACCGCACGCCGGGTGCGACGCCACCGCGCATTATTGATCCGTTTATCCGCGAAATGCGCACCGATGGAACCCATGTCCGCGAGTACATCCTGCCGTCGATGTTTCACATGTCGGCAAACAATACGGGACCGATGGGAAATCTCGCCTTCGAAGGGATCAGTTTTACACCCGACAGGTCGCGCACGGTGGTGATGTCAGAGGGCCCTCTTTTCAGTGATGGTGCGGCGCCGACGGTTTCAGCCGGTGCCGTATCCCGGGTGACGGTCTTCGACCGGAGCTCGGGAACCGCGATTGCACAATATGCCTATCCGATCGAAAGAGTGCAGGCGGCGCCCACTCCGGATACGGCATTTACCGTCAACGGTGCGACAGAGATTCTGGCAGTCACCAACACCCGGTTTCTGGTTCTGGAACGCAGCTTCTCCGTTGGTGTCGTCGGCAACCAGGTGCGACTCTACGAGGTTGACACAAGCAACGCCAGCAATGTGTTAAACACCGCCGCGCTTGCCCCCGGCGGCTATGCGCCTCTCAGTAAGCGGCTCGTGCTGGACTTCGACACCTTGAAGACGCCACTCGGCGGTATTGCCAACCTCGAAGGCATGACGTTTGGCCCCAAGCTGCCCAATGGCCGTGACACGCTCGTTGTCGTTGCCGATGACAATTTCCCGGCCACTGATTCCACGACCGATCGTAATCAGATTCTGGTATTTGAAGTGATCCCTGCCCAATAGTTTCCACATCGCGGCAGACGTGGGGGCTGTGACTGTTTATGGGATGAAATCGGCTGGAACGATTGAACCCACGTCGGGCGTGCTATTCGTCCGCGTGGGTCATGAGCGCCGTTCTCCGCATGCTTCGCGTGCTGGCGCCTGCATGGGGGCGCCGACCACATAGCCGTACATCGCCGCAAAGCCGGGACTGGATTTGATCAACGTTAGATCGGTGAATCAAATCGGGCCTGCACTGCATCGATTGCCCTTTCGAACGCACGGTGGCGACCTCAACAAAATTTCATTCCGCGCACCCGAGATCAAACTGCGTGCGCGCTGTCATTACCACGTCATTTACCAGTGGGATTCTCGTTGCGCGCATCCGTTGGCCCCGATGTCGCCATTCTTTTCATATCATTGCATTCTTCAAGAGGTAACAATGAACGATCACGATGTTTCAGCACGCCGCCGCAATCTCCTCAAGGGCTTGGCGGGCGCACCCGCATTGCCATTTCTGACCGCCTTCGCCGCCATGCAATCGCGTAACGCGTGGGCAGCCGGCACCACCGAACTGATCGACAGCCCGTATGGCGATCTGGTCCCGGTTAATGACATCTCGACCGGTTTGCCGTTGCTGCAGTTACCCCACGGCTTCAACTACCGCAGCTTCGGCTGGAGAGGTGACTTGATGTCCAATGGTCAGCCCTGTCCCGGCGGTCATGATGGAATGGGGGTTGTCGCTGCCAGCAGCCAGGGCAACCGGGTTGACGTGATTCTGGTACGTAATCATGAAATCGGCTTCACCGGCCCTTCAAACTTCATTGACGCGCCCGCCGTCTATGATCGCGGCACCAACGGCGTCTCCCCCAACATGGCCGGCGGCGGTACGACGAATATCGTTTTCAGGGATGGCAAGTATGTCAGCATGTCACCAAGCTTAGGGGGCACGCAGACGAACTGCGCAGGGGGCGTTACGCCCTGGGGGACCTGGCTGACTTGCGAAGAAGTGGGTTCCGACAACACGAGCACCGCAGGCAATAAGCATGGCTATGTGTTTGAAGTAACGGCCGATCCTGCGCAGACGTCGCCCCGCCCGATTATCGGCATGGGACGGTTTGCCCATGAAGCCGCGGCGGTGGATCCGGTGACTGGCATTGTCTATATGACAGAAGACAGCGGCGGCAAGTCCGGGTTCTATCGCTACATCCCGAACGTCACGCCAGGCAAGCCCGGCACACTCGCCATGGGCGGAACGCTGCAAATGGCCAAGGTCAAGGGTGTCAATAACGCCAATCTGGCCACCGTTTCGGTAGATGACATTTACGCGCTGGAATGGGTCACCATTGGCAACCCGGACCAGAATCGCGGCAATGCGACTGGTCCTGCCGGACAGACCATCACCAATGCGTCCGGCCCGTTCGTGCAGGGCTGGACCCAGGGCGGTCTGCGGATGAACCGGGGCGAAGGCATGTGGTTTTATGACGGCAAAATATATGTGATGGATACCAGCGGCGGCACCGCATCGCGCGGTACGGTGTGGGAACTGGATCTGGCAAAACAGGCATTGAAGTGCATCTATTCGAGCCCCAGCAGTCTTGTCGGCAACATGGGCGACAACCTGACGGTCAGCCCGCGCGGCGGTCTGCTGCTGTGCGAGGATGGCGGTGCGGTGACGGGCGATCCCTATGGCATTGGGCAGCGCCTGATGGGCATCAACGAGAAAGGACAAACGTATATCTTTGCGAAAAATAATGTCAACCTGACGCCGGATGGGGTACTTTCCGCAGGCAAGGCTCCGTCCACGGCTGGCGACAATCGCACACGTGAATTTTGCGGTGCCTGCTTCGATCCGACTGGTCGCTTCCTGTTCGTCAACATCCAGACACCCGGGATCACGTTTGCCATCTTCGGCCCATGGGCTAAAGGTCCGCTACGTTAAACAGAGTGTTTGTCCCAATAAGCGATGCTGTCATGCAGGTTGGCTGCTCCTGTCGCGAATCTGCATGACCAATTCTCGCTGCCTCTACATCGCTGTAAGTGACTGCGCGGTGGATCCCATTGGCGTGAATGTGGACCGTGTTGTACGAAGCGGTGAACTCACCGCCCCGTCTATGCGGGTCTACAGCAGCCCGCATCCCCACTCAGCGCAATCGATGAAACGCCTTTGCAATTTCACACAGGCGTTGTATGTTCAACTGAACCGTTCGACGTCACCCGTAGATGGGTCGCTTCCGAATCGAGCTGCCGATGTTGGGGATGCAGGTCGTGAAACGCATGTCTGCTGTGGGCCTTGGATTCAACCGGTCGACGCAACGAGTTGACTGAATCGTTCAGCCGGCGTTTGATAGTCTAAGGTTTTTCTGGGCCGCTCGTTTAACTTTCTCGCTACTGCATTGAGCTGCGACTGTGAGTAAT
>JAESFL010000329.1_pt1 | contig 38609 bp, 33 predicted proteins | sample 9269401 | NCBI WGS metagenome assembly JAESFL01 (sample SAMN14506025, study PRJNA617098) | algae metagenome | isolation source: Gloeocapsa sp. UFS-A4-WI-NPMV-4B04 and co-occurring heterotrophs from desert... | place: USA: Utah | collected 2006-10-01 | reverse complement strand
AACAAACGCGCGGCGGCCCCCACCGGCCGCCCCGCTTCGTGTTCTACGGGAGGGATTCGAATCCTCAGAGCGGGCCGCGGTCCCAGGGGCCCCACACGGCGTAGGTGCCGCCGGAGAGCGTCGCGGCGCTGGTGGCGCGGGTGCCGCCCTGGATGTTGAAGAACAGCGTACGCCCGTTCGGCGCGAAGCACACGCCCGCGAACTCCGACGACGCGGCGTCCGTGCGGATCATGTCGAACAGCTCGCCCTCCGGCGTGAGCGCGCGGATGAACTGCTCCGCCAGCCCGTCCTCGCAGATCATCAATCCGCCGCGCGGGCTCAGGCACAGGTTGTCCGGGCTGTCCAGCACGTCGCGCGACGGCGACTCGAAGAGCAGCGTGAGCTCGCCCTCGTCCGCCCCCGTCGCGCGGTAGCGCCACACCTGGCCCGCGCGCACGTTGCCGCCCTCCGTGGCGTCGAAGTAGATGTCGCCGTCCCCCGCGAAGCATCCCTCCAGCCGCTCGAACATCGCCGCGCCCTTCGCCCATCCCTGCTGAAAGACGGCGGACACGTTGGCCTCCGCCCCCGCGGGATCCGGATCGTCGATGTCCACCCAGTCCACGGCCAGGGGCGCGCGCACCGTCTGCCCCGTGAAGGTGACGTAGTTGGGGCGGTCCTTCACGCGCAGCATCTGCAGCCGCCCGCCCTCCGCCAGCCGGCCGGGGACGCGGGGGATGAAGCGGTAAAAGCCGGAGCCGCGCCCGCCCGGGATCTCGGGGTTGTGGCGCATGTCCTCCGTCAGGTAGACGATGCCGGAGCGCGCATCCACCGCCAGCGCCTCGTGCACGAACCGGCCGAGGGCCTTGAGCGGCACGGGCTCCACCTCGCCGTCCGCATCCGCCGGCACCTCGAAGCAGTAGCCGTGCGGCTGCTCGTAGCCGTGGGTGGGGCCGTTGGTCGTCTCCTCGCACGAGATCCAGCTGCCCCAGGGCGTGCGGCCGCCGGCGCAGTTCACGTGCGTGCCGCTCAGGCTCACGAACTCGCGCACGAGCTCCACTTCGCCGTCGCGGCCCTGGCGCAGCTCCAGGGTGCTGGTGCCGCCCCCGGCCTTGCGGTCGTAGGCGCGCACGCCGGGGCCCAGCAGCTGCGCCGTGGCGGCCGGATCGGCGATCTCGTGGTTGCGCACCAGGCGCACGGTGCGCCGATCGCGCGTGGCGAACGCCGACATCCCGTCCAGCCCGTACCGCACCTGGAAATCCGGGTTCACCAGCGACGGCGTACGAGTGGTGCTGAGCTTGCGGACGCGAAAGCCCTCCGGCACCCACAGCTCGGGCACCTGCGGGCTGCGGACGAGCGGGCCGTAGCCGTCCGTGCGGGGCACGGGGCGCGCGGGGTCGGAGATGCACGACAGCCCCATCAGCGAAGGGGCGACGAAACCGCCGCCCATGACGGCGGCGCGGCGCAGGAACGTGCGCCGGTCCATGCGGTGATCCATTGCAACTTCATCGTGTGCGGGTACTTCGGTCCGAGCCCCCAACTTCGCGGAACGACGGGGGCCGGGTCAACCGCCCGCACGTATCAGGTCGGTTACGACAACGCGGAGAGGCGGGAGTGGCGCAGGAGACGATGGCGGGGCGCGTGTGCGTGGTGACGGGCGCGACGGCGGGGATGGGCGAGGTGATGGCCAGGGAGCTGGCCCGCGCCGGCGCCACCGTCGTGCTGGTCGCCCGGAGCCGCGAAAAGGCGGCGCGGACGCGGGAGATGGTGATCCGCGCGGCGGGCCACGAGCGGGTGGACGTGGTGCTGGCGGACCTCGCGTCGCAGGCGCAGGTGCGTGCCGCCGCGGCGCAGGTCATCGATCGATATCCCGCCGTGCACGTGCTCATCAACAACGCCGCCGTCTACACCCGGGCGCTGGAGACGACGGAGGACGGGATCGAGATGCAGCTGGCCGTGAACCACCTCGCGCCCTTTCTGCTGACCAACCTGCTGCTGGATTCGCTCCGCGCCGGCGCCCCGGCCCGCGTGGTGACGATGAGCTCCGGCGCGCACAACGCCGCCAAGCCGCGCTGGGACGACCTGGAGATGCGCGCCGGGTACAACGGGCTGCGCCAGTACAGCAACACCAAGCTGTACAACCTGTGGATGACGCGCGAGCTGGCCCGCCGCCATCCCCTGCCGGCGCTGGCGGCCAACGCCATGCACCCGGGCGTGGTGGGGACGTCGCTGCTGTTCGGGGGATTCGCGGCGCTTCGGCTGCTCAAGCCGTTCATGCGCACGCCGGCGCAGGGCGCGCGGACGGCCGTGTACCTGGCGTCCGCCCCGGCCGCGGCGAACGTCACGGGCGAGTACTTCAAGGACGACCGCCCCGCCCGCTCCTCCGCCGCGTCGCAGGACGCCGATGCCGCGCGGCGCCTGTGGGAGATCAGCGCGCGGATGACGGGGCTGGCGTAGTCAGCGGCTCATCGTGATGCACGCCTGGATGAAAAACGTCGAAAAGCCTCGATTTCCTGAGGGAGGCGCCCGCCCGATCCATCCCGTGCCGGATGGTTGGCGCCGACCGAAGGATCTCCTGTCCCGTGCCTGACGGCCGCCTCCCGACGCCGAACCTTGCCCGCGACGCCTTCCCATCCAGGGAGCGCGACCCGACTCACCGACTGACCCGGCCGGCGCCTTCCGCGACCGAAGCGAATCCGTCGCGGGCGAGTGCGTTCGTGGTCAGCCATCGTCCATCACGGGAGGGCAGATCCTTCGGTCGGCGCCGGGGTTTCGCGAATGGGACGGAATCGGCGGCGCCTCCCTCAGGAAATCGAATTCCATAGCCGGGACGGGCATGTGGAACGGCCCCGGGATCAGCGCCGCTTTTCCATGCTGAGCGCGGTGAACTCCAGCGGATTGCGATCGGGCGAGTCCATGTACAGCTGCAGCAGCCCGCGGCGGCGCTCCACCTCCGGCGCGTCCACGCCGGGCGTGTCGATCAGCTGCCGAAGCTGCGCTTCCACCTGCGCCTGCGATTCGTTCATCAGGCAGAGCATGCTCAGGCCGCTGAAAGGAAAGCGGTCGAAGTTCTCCACCAGGAACTCGCGCAGCGCGGGCCCGTGCCGCAGGTGGAACATGATCGTCCGGTCGATGCCGCGCACCGGGTACTGCGGAAACGTGGCCGAGTGCATGAGCGCCGACGCGAAGTTGTTCAGGATGAGCTCCGCCATGGCCCGCACCTCGTCTTCGCTGGCCGTGTCGCCCGGCCGCCACTCCGCGTCCGTGTAGAAGTACGGACGCAGGTACGGCTTGTCCACCAGCAGCCGCACGTGGTCGCTGGTCTCCGTGATGGCGCGCTGGATGAGGTGCAGGTCCGGCTGCTGCTGCGCGATCTCCAGCTGCCGCACGGCCGTGTCGATCTGCTCCTTGGCGATGTGCAGCTGCTTGGTGAACACGGTGAAGTTCAGCAGACCCACCAGCACCAGCAGCAGCGTGCCCACGAAGCCCAGCACGCCGATCCACGTCTCGATTCCCATCTATCCGCCTCCAATGCCGCGCACGCGCCGTCGGAAGTCCGTCGGCGCGTGCGGATTGCGTGTGTCCGATTGTCCACTCAGCGCCCACGATCGGCGCGCCCGGCGGATGTGCACACCGGGGCTGTGGCATACCGGCCGAGTGGATGAGAGTTCCGTCGGGGTGGCAGGGACACGGCGAAGAGCGGGATACCGATCCGTGGGGAGAGCAGGATGGAACATGTTTGCCACCACCCGCCCTGAGCGGATAAATCCGCCGCTCGGACAGCCATAAGCCCCGTCTCGGCTCGCTGCGCTCGCCGAACGAGGCTTCAACTGCTTCGACGACGAAATGCGCCGGTGCGTGGCACTCGCCCGTGACGGACAGTCCGCGCAGGCGGACTTCGTGTGTTTGTTGCAGCGAATTCATTCGCCCGGCCGGAAGCTTGTACCACCCTGATGGCTCGATCCCATCCCCTCTCCTACGATTCCGCCTCCGACGTCGGGCATCTCCCCACAACGCGAGTCTGCATCCTCCTGTGATGTGTGGGGCGGGGGCCGATTAGCTTGCCGGATACGCTCCGCACACGCCGGGGCGCACCCTCTCACGGGAGTGCGGACGATGATGGACGCGGGCGCACCGGCCATGGTGGTCGGCGGGGGGATCGGCGGCTTGTCGGCGGCCATCGCGATGCGCCGCGCGGGCATCCAGGCGGAGGTGTACGAGCGCGCGCCGGAGCTGTGCGAGGTGGGCGCCGGCATCAGCCTGTGGCCCAACGCCACGCGCCAGCTTCGCCAGTGGGGGCTGCTGGACGACGTGCTGCGCCGCGGCTTTCCCTTTGCGCACGGGGAGATGCTGGACGTACGCGGCGCCGTGCTCACCCGCATGCACCTGCCCCCGGCGGACGCGCCCAGCGTGCTCATCCACCGCGCCGACCTGCACGCCGTGCTGGTGGATGCGCTGCCGCCCTGGGCCGTGCGCACGGGCGCGGAGTTCGCCGGGATGCGCGAGACGGCGGACGGCGTGGAGGCGGATTTCGGCGAGGCGGGGACGGTGGAGGGGCCGTTCCTCGTCGGCGCGGACGGGCTGCGCTCCGCCGTGCGCCGCCAGCTGCTGCGCGACGGCGATCCCGTGTACCGCGGCTACCCCGTGTGGCGCGGCGTGGCGCCCGCCGGCGCGGCGGAGTGGACGTCGCTCACGGAGACGCTGGGGCGTGGCCTGCGCTTTGGCACGGTGCCCATCGGCGGGGGGCGCATCGCGTGGTGGGCCGCAGCCAACGAGGCGGAGGGTGCGGACGACGCGGCGGAGGGGCGCAAGGCCAAGCTGCTGCGCCTGTTCGGCGACTGGCACAAGCCCATCCCGCAGCTCATCCAGGCGACGCCGGCGGACCAGATCCTCAAGAACGGCACGTACGACCGCCCGCCCGTGCGCCGCTGGGGGCGCGGCCGCGTGACGCTGCTGGGCGACGCCGCGCATCCCACCACGCCCAACTTTGGGCAGGGCGGATGCATGGCCATCGAGGACGCGGCCGTCCTGGCCCGCTGCCTGGCCCGCACGGACGACGTGCCCGCCGCCCTGCGCGCCTTCGAATCCCAGCGCTTTCGCCGGACGGCGTGGATCACGCGCGAGTCGCTGCGCTACGGGCGCGTGGCCCAGTGGCAGCGCGCCTCCGCCGTGCGGCTGCGCGAGACGCTCTTTCGACTGGCGCCGCCGGCCGTGACGCGCGCCACGCTGCAGCGGATGTTCGCGTTCGAGGTGTAGGACGACAGGCGGCGGACGTCCCCAAGGGGCCCTCACCCCAGGGGACCTCACCCACCCTCTCCCACAAACTGCGTGGGAGAGGGTGTATACTTCGGTCCCGCCAGGGTTGCGGACATCGTGCCGCCGCGGGGCGCCCCTCCCACCGCACGGGGAGGGGCGCCATCCGCTGATACAAACATCTGCTCCCCCACGGTTGACGGCGGGAAGCGGTCGTGCGACATTCCATCCGCACGATGCCCGTTCGAACGCTCGTACCAGCCCCGCGGCGCTCCCGCCGCACCCAATCCCGATGATCTGCGGAATCGTTCTGGCCGCCGGCCGCTCTCGCCGGATGGGCGAGCCCAAGGCCTTTCTCCGCGTGGGGAATTCCAGCTTCCTGGAGCACGCCGTGCGCGTGCTTTCCGAAGGCGGCTGCGCGCTGGTGATCGTGGTCACGGGCCCCCTCACGGACGAGACGGCCCGCCGCGTCGCCGAGGACGCGGCCATGCTGGACGCGGGGATCGCCGTGAACCCCCAGGCGGACTCGGAGCAGGCCGACTCGCTGCGCATCGCGCTCTTTGCCCTGCCGCCGGAAGCGCGGGCGGTGGTGGTGGCGCCGGTGGACGTCCCCGACGTCTCCGGCGCCCTCGTGCGTGCCGTCATCCAGGCGTGGGAACGCACGGACGCGCCCGTCGCCGTCCCCGCGCGCGAGGGCAAGCACGGGCACCCCGTCCTCTTCGACCGCCGCGTCTTCGGCGAGCTGATGCGGATGGACCTGCCGGAGGGCGCCCGCAGCGTCGTCCACGCGCACGCGCACGACCTGGCCGCCGTCCCCGTGGACGCGCTCCCGGAGGACCTGGACACCCCGGCCGACTACCGGCGCTGGCGGGACGGCTCGTGACGGAGCGGCTGACCGTCGCGGACGCGGCGCACCACGCACGCGAGGCACTGGAGGGCGGCGATCCCGTAGCGGGGCTCACCGTCCTCGAATCGTCTGGCGGGGGGCCAGCGCCGGGCGAGCGGATGTGCGTGTGGATGGACCGGCACGCGGGCACGTTCGGCGATCCGAATCTCGACGAGGCCGTCATCCGTATTGCCCGCCAGGCCCTGGCGGATGGGTCTCGCCCCGGGACGCACGCGGTGGAGGCGGGGGAGCTGCGCTGCACGGTGTACCTGGAGCCGCACGTGGCGCCGCCGGAGCTGGTGATCGTGGGCGCGGGGCACGTGGCCCGGCCCCTGTGCCAGGTGGGCGCCCTGCTGGGCTTTCGCGTGACGGTGCTGGACGACCGGCCCGAGTTCGCCACCCGCGAGCGCTTTCCCGACGCGGCGGTCGTGCGGCCCGTGGACTTCAGCGATCCCCTGCGCGGCATCCGCGTCGGCCGGCACACGTTCCTGGTGCTGGTGACGCGCGGCCACAAGTACGACTTCGAGGCGCTGCGCTCGCTGCTCCTGGGCGCCGACCTCCCCGCGTACGTGGGGATGATCGGCAGCCGACGGCGCACGCGGGCCGCCCTGGAGGCCCTGGCCCGCGAGGGGATCGGCGCCGACCGGCTGGCGGCCGTGCACGCGCCCATCGGGCTGGACGTGGAGGCCGAGACGCCGGAGGAGATCGCCGTGGCCATCGCGGCGGAGCTGGTGATGGTGCGCCGCGGCGGCACGGGGCAGCCCCTGCGCGACCGCGAGCGCGTGCACGAGCGGTGGGTGGCGCCGCGGGACGGATCGATGCGGTAGATGCCGGACGGGAGGCTCCGTCCGGCGGAACCATGCGAGGAGGGGCCATGTATCGCACCTGCATCTTCTGCCCGGCCGACCTGGGGACCAACCAGGCGCTGGAAGCCTTTCCCGTGGGCCGCAGGGTGGCCTTCGACGCGCACCGCGGGCGGCTGTGGGCCGTCTGCGGCACGTGCGGGCGCTGGAACCTGGCGCCCCTGGAGGAGCGCTGGGAGGCGGTGGAGGACGCCGAGCGCGCGTTTCGCGGCTCGCGGCTGCGGGTGCAGTCCGAGAACATCGGCCTGTGCAAGCTGCCGGACGGCACGCGCCTCATCCGCGTGGGCGAGGCCCTGGCCGGCGAGCTGGCCGCGTGGCGCTACGGCGACAAGCTGGTGCACCGCCGCTGGCGGTACCTCATCGGCGGCACGGCCCTGGGCGCGGCGGGGCTCCTGGCCATGGGCGGGGTTCACGTCCTGGGCATCGGCGGCGGGCTCACCTACCTGGGAATGATGGCCGCGGGCGCGTGGGAAGACCGGCAGCAGCGCAAGGTCGTCTACCGGATTCCCGTGATTGCGCCCACGGGGCGCGAGGCGGTCATCCGCCGCTGGCACGTGCAGGGCGCGCGGCTCGCCGCGGACGACGACGGCGAGATGACGCTGCACGTGCCCGACGTGCATCTGGCCAAGCCCAAGTCGGACATGTGGGGAAGGCTGAAGTTCCCGCGAAAGACCGAGCTCGAGCTGCCGTCCGCCCACGCCCGCGCGGTGCTGAACCGCGCCATGGTGCTGGTGAACCGGAAGGGCGCCTCCCGCACCCTCGTGGGCGATGCCGTGCGCCTGCTCGAGCGCGCGCGCTCCGCCGACGCGTACCTGCGCCAGGCGGCGCTGCGCGGCGGCGTGCTGGGCAGGCGCAATGGGATGGAGAGCCGGCAGCTCGATCCCGTGGCCGCGCTGGCCCTGGAGATGGCGCTGCACGACGAGCAGGAGCGCCAGGCCATGGAGGGCGAGCTGGCCGGGCTGCAGGCCGCGTGGCGCGAGGCGGAGGAGATCGCCGCCATCGCGGATGCGCTTCCGGACGGGCTGGCTCCCCCCGAGCCGCCCCGCATCGTGATCGGATAGCCCATGTATCGCACCTGCATCTTTTGCCCGGCGGACCTGGGCACCAACCAGGCGCTCGAGGCCTTTCCCGTGGGCCGCAGGGTGGCCTTCGACGCGCACCGCGGGCGGCTGTGGGCCGTGTGCGGCACGTGCGGGCGCTGGAACCTGGCCCCCCTGGAAGAGCGCTGGGAGGCGGTGGAAGACGCGGAGCGCGCGTTCCACGACTCGCGGCTGCGGGTGCAGTCGGAGAACATCGGCCTGTGCAAGCTGCCGGACGGCACCCGCCTCATCCGCGTGGGCGACGCCCTGGCCGGCGAGCTGGCCGCATGGCGCTACGGCGACCAGCTGGTGCGCCGCCGCCGGCAGTACCTCATCGGCGGCGCCGCGGCGGGCGCGGCGGCGCTCGTGGCCGCGGGCGGGCTGATGGCCGTGGGCGTGGGCGGCGGGGTGGCCGGCTTCTGGAGCCTGGCCGCGCGGGCGTGGGAAGAGAAGCAGCAGCGCAAGATCATCCACCGCCTTCCGGCCACGTCTTCGCCCACGGGACGCGAGGTCGTCATCCGCCGCTGGCACGTGCACGGCGCGCGGCTGGCCCAGGGCGAGGACGGCGGCATGGCGCTGCACGTGCCCGGCGTGGACCGCGAAAAGCCCGCGACGGACGGCTGGGGGCGGGTGAAGCGCTCGTCCGGCTCCGAGCTGGTGCTGCCGCCCGATCAGGCCCGCGCGGTGCTGAACCGCGCCATGGTGCTGGTGAACCGGAAGGGCGCCTCGCGCGACCGCGTCGGCGATGCCGTGCGCCTGATCGAGGGCGCGCGCTCCGCCGACGCGTACCTGCGCGAGGCGGCGCTCCGCGGCGGCGTGCTGGGCCGGCACGAGAGGATGCAGAAGGGGCAGCTCACGCCCGTGGCCGCGCTGGCCCTGGAGATGGCCCTGCACGACGAGCAGGAGCGCCGGGCCATGGAGGGCGAGCTGGCCGCGCTGGAAGGCGCGTGGCGCCAGGCGGAGGAGATCGCCGCCATCGCCGATTCGCTTCCGGACGGGCTGGAGCCCGCCGAGCCGCCCCGCATCGTGATCGGATAGCCCATGTATCGCACCTGCATCTTTTGCCCGGCGGACCTGGGCACCAACCAGGCGCTCGAGGCCTTTCCCGTGGGCCGCCGGGTGGCGTTCGACGCCCACCGCGGGCGGCTGTGGGCCATCTGCGGCAAGTGCGGCCGGTGGAACCTGGCGCCCCTGGAGGAGCGCTGGGAGGCGGTGGAAGAGGCCGAGCGCGCCTTTCGCGATTCGCGGCTGCGGGTGCAGTCCGAGAACATCGGCCTGTGCAAGCTGCCGGACGGCACGCGCCTCATCCGCGTGGGCGACGCCCTGGCCGGCGAGCTGGCGGCGTGGCGCTACGGCGACCAGCTGGTGCGCCGCCGCCGGCAGTTCCTCATCGGCGGCGCGGCGGTGGCCGCCGTGGGGCTCGCGGCCATGGGCGGGATCTACGTCCTGGGCATCGGCGGCGGGCTATTGACCTTCGGGAACGCCGCCGTGGGCGTGTGGGCGAACAAGCAGCAGCACAAGGTCGTTCACCATCTTCCGGCCGCGCTCTCGCCCACGGGGCGCCAGGTGACCATCCGCCGCTGGCACCTGCGGGGCGCGCGGCTGGCGCCGGGCAAGGACGGCGGCCTGGCGCTGCACGTGCCCGACGCGCACCTGGAGAAGCCCGGGATGGACCGCTGGGGGCGGATGGTGCTCTCGTCGTCCGACCTGGTGCTGCCGTCCGCCCAGTCCCGCGCGGTGCTGAGCCGCGCCCTGGTGGTGGTGAACCAGGGGGGCGCCTCGCGCCGCCTCGTGGGCGATGCCGTGCGCCTGATCGAGGGCGCCCGCTCCGCCGACGCGTACCTGCGCACGGCGGCCCGGCGCGGTGGCGTGCTGGGCGAGCGCGAGGGGATGGAAAAGCGGAAGCTCTCGCCCGTGGCCGCGCTGGCGCTGGAGATGGCCCTGCACGACGAGCAGGAGCGCCAGGCCATGGAGGGCGAGCTGGCCGCGCTGGAAGGCGCATGGCGCCAAGCGGAGGAGATCGCCGCCATCGCGGATTCGCTTCCGGACGGGCTGGCTCCCCCCGAGCCGCCCCGCATCGTGATCGGATAGCCCATGTATCGCACCTGCATCTTTTGCCCGGCGGACCTGGGCACCAACCAGTCGCTGGAAGCCTTTCCCGTGGGCCGCAGCGTGGCCTTCGACGCGCACCGCGGGCGGCTGTGGGCCGTCTGCCGGGCGTGCGGGCGGTGGAACCTGGCGCCCCTGGAGGAGCGCTGGGAGGCGGTGGAAGAGGCCGAGCGCGCATTCCGCGACTCGCGGCTGCGGGTGCAGTCCGAGAACATCGGCCTGTGCAAGCTGCCGGACGGCACGCGCCTCATCCGCGTGGGCGAGGCGCTGGCCGGCGAGCTGGCCGCGTGGCGCTACGGCGACCAGCTGGTGCGCCGCCGCCGGCAGTACCTCATCGGCGGCATCGCGGTGGGCGCGGCGGGGCTCGTGGCCGTGGGCGGGATGATCGTCGTGGGCATCGGCGGCGGGCTGGGCGGCTTCTGGAGCATCGCCGCGCACGCATGGGAAGAGAAGCAGCAGCGCAAGGTCATCCACCGCCTTCCCGCCGCGCTGTCGCCCACGGGGCGCGAGGTGGCCATCCGCCGCTGGCACGTGCAGGGCGCGCGCCTGGCCGCGGCCGACGACGGCGGCGTGGCGCTGCACGTGCCCGACGTGGACCTGGAAAAGCGCAAGACGGACGGCTGGGGGCGGGTCAAGTTCTCCGCCGCGTCGGAGCTGGTGCTGCCGCCGGCCCAGGCGCGCATGGTCCTGAACCGCGCCATGGTGATGGTGAACAAGAAGGGCGCCTCGCGCGACCGCGTGGGCGATGCCGTGCGCCTGATCGAGGGCGCGCGCTCCGCCGAGGCGTACCTGCGCGAGGCGGCGGCGCGCGGCGGCGTGCTGGGCAAGCGCGAGGGGATGGAAAAGCGGCAGCTCACGCCCGTGGCCGCGCTGGCGCTGGAGATGGCGCTGCACGACGAGCAGGAGCGCCAGGCCATGGAGGGCGAGCTGGCCAGCCTGGAGTCCGCGTGGCGCCAGGCGGAGGAGATCGCCGCCATCGCCGACGCCCTCCCCGACGGCCTGGCGCCCCCCGAGCCCCCGCGCCTCATCCTCCCGGGCTGATCGTCCGCGGAGAACCGGACGAGCGCGCGGGGCGGATCCAACGGGACTTTGGCGGATACGGAGGATGGATTCCGGCGGATCGGCATCGCTCCATTCCGTCTCTCAATCGCGAAGGATCTCGGGCGATGGATTCCGGCGGATGGCAGTCGTCGGATTCGGGATGATGGATTCCGGCGGATCGCATCCGATGGATTCAGCCGATGTTTTCCGGCGGATCGCGATCGTCCGATGGGGCGAAGTCCCGGCCGGGCGAATGAATTCGCTGCAACGACCACACGAAGTCCGCCTGCGCGGACTGCCGGCTTCCGTGGATGATGCCGGTTCCCATCAACCCTCCCCCAGGTTTTTTGGGGGGGAGGGTGGGCGAGTAATGCGAGCCCGGGTGGGGGCGTGCCGGGGCCCGGCCGCGCACCAGACTCCGGGGTCCTGATCCAGCTTCCTCGTCTCGCGGAGGCCGATGTACCGCAACTGCATCTTCTGCTCGGCGGACCTCAAGGCGAACGACGCCCTGGAACGCTTTCCCGTCGGGCGGAGCATCGCGTTCGACAGCGAGAAAGGCCGGCTCTGGGCCGTGTGCCCCCAGTGCGCGCGGTGGAACCTGGCGCCCATCGAGGAGCGGTGGGAGGCGATCGAGGACGCCGAGCGCCTGTTCCGCGACACCCGCACCCGCGTGCAGAGCGAGAACGTGGGCCTGGCGAAGGTGCGCGGCGGCACGCGGCTCATCCGCATCGGCCAGGCCGTGCCGGGCGAGCTGGCGGCGTGGCGCTACGGGGGCGAGCTGGGCAAGCGCCGGCGGCGGTACGTAATCGCGGGCGTGGGGACCGTCCTGACCGCGGCGGTCATCACCGGCTCCTTCGCCACGGGAATCCTCGGCGCCGGTCCGCTCATCCAGCTCGTGTTCGGGCTGGGCAAAAAGGCCCTGGCGCCGGACGAGATCCAGCGCTTTCCCCGCGGCACGGCCTCGTGGGACGGAAACGTGGTGGTGGACAGGAAGATGCTGCTGAGCGCCCGCCTGGTGGCGGACCCCCGCGGCGGGGACGGCATCGCGCTGCTGCTGCCCACGGCGCTGTGGGGCACGGTCCGCCGGCCCGACGGGCAGGACGCGTGGGGCAACATCCCCGTCACCCTCACGGGGAGCGATGCCCACTCCGTCCTGCGGCGCGGCATGGTGCGGGTCAACGCCAGCGGCGCCAGCCGGAGGGGGATCGGTGACGCGCTGGGGCTGCTGTCGCCGGCCGGCGCGGGCGGATACCTGCACGGCGCCGCCGCGGCGGAACTGCCCCTGGCCGATCCGCGGCTGCCGGACCGCGAGCGGCGCGCGCGGCTGCTGGCCCTGGAGATGGCGCTGCACGAGGAGACGGAGCGCCGCGCGCTGGACGGAGAGCTGGCCGCACTGGAGGAGATGTGGCGCCAGGCGGAAGGAATCGCCGCCATCGCCGACCGGTTGCCGGACGTGTCAGCAGCCGTTCCGCCGCGGATCTGATCCCGAGGAGATCATGTACCGCAGCTGCATCTTCTGCTCGGCGGACCTCAAGGCGAACGACGCCCTGGAGCGCTTTCCCGTGGGCCGCAGCATCGCGTTCGACAGCGAGAAAGGCCGGCTGTGGGCCGTCTGCCCTCAGTGCGCGCGGTGGAACCTGGCGCCCATCGAGGAGCGCTGGGAGGCCATCGAGGACGCCGAGCGGCTCTTCCGCGACACCCGGACGCGCGCGCAGAGCGAGAACATCGGCGTCGCCAGGCTGCGCGACGGCACGCGGCTGGTCCGCGTTGGCGAGGCGCTCGCGGGCGAGTTGGCCGTGTGGCGCTACGGCGAGAGCCTGGCGCGGCGCCAACGCCGCGCCGTGGTGATGGGCAGCCTGTCCTCGGCAGCTGCCCTTGCCCTCTTCGTGGGAGGTCCCGTGGTGACGATGGGGCTGGGCGGCCTGGCCTTCTACACCGCCGCCATGTTCATCGCCAGCGCGGTGGAGCACGCCGACGCGCGCAAGCTCGTCTGCACGGTGGAGCAACCGGGAGGGGACCGCCCAGGGACACCCCTGCACCTGCGCCGCCGGCACGTGGCCGGCGCACGGCTCGGCTACGGTGGCGATGGTGTGGAACTGCACCTTCCGGCGTTCACGCGCGAAGCGGAGGAAGCGCGTTTCGCGCGTACGTTCCCGAAAGCGCTGGTCCTGCGCGGGGCGGAGGCACACATGGCCATGAGCCGCGTGATGGTGCTGGTGAACCACCGGGGAGGCACCCGGCGAGACCTCGAAGACGCCCTCGACGCGATTACGGCGGCAGGCTCCCCCGAAGAGATGCTCCGGGCCGCGGCACAGAAGCGCCTGAACCTGGACGGGTCCAGACAGCGGGACAGCGGGGCCGGTTCGCTACAGGTGCGAGACCCAAAGTTCTCGAACGGGTCGCTCGACGAGCTCCGCTGGCCGAACACCTCCGTGCCCAGTCCGACGCTGTCGCTGGCCCTGGAGATGGCGCTGCACGAGGAGACGGAGCGCCGCGCGCTGGACGGCGAACTGGCCGCGCTGGAGGAGATGTGGCGCCAGGCGGAGCAGATCGCCGCCATCGCCGACCGGCTTCCGGACGAGCTGCCGCCGGTCGTCCCGCCGCGGATCTGATCCCGAGGAGATCATGTACCGCAGCTGCATCTTCTGCTCGGCGGACCTCAAGGCGAACGACGCCCTGGAGCGCTTTCCCGTGGGCCGCAGCATCGCGTTCGACAGCGAGAAAGGCCGGCTGTGGGCCGTCTGCCCGCGGTGCGCGCGGTGGAACCTGGCGCCCATCGAGGAGCGCTGGGAGGCCATCGAGGACGCCGAGCGCCTGTTCCGCGACACGCGGACGCGCGCGCAGAGCGAGAACATCGGCGTCGCCAGGCTGCGCGACGGCACGCGGCTGGTCCGCGTGGGGGCGGCGGTGGGGGGCGAACTGGCGGCGTGGCGGTACGGCGGCCAGATCGCCAGCCGGCGGTGGCGCTACTTCCTGGGCGTGGGGGTGGGCGTGGTGGCGGCGGGAGGCCTCGCCCTGGGATCGACGATGGCGGGATTGGGCGGCGTGGCGGCGTACCATGCGTTCACCCTGGTGCGGACGGCGCGCCTGGTGATGCGGGACCGGCGCACCGTGCACCAGACGCGGACGGACGATCCCCGGGACCCGCCGGTGCGCATCCGGGGAAAGCACATCCGGCAGGCGCGGCTGCGCACGGACGAGAGCGGCTCCGCGTTGGAGCTTCACCTTCCCGGGGCCATCGTGGGCCAGGCGGGCATCAGCCACCTGCAGGGCCTGAGCAGCCGCCCGCGGGTGCTCCGCGGAGACGAGGCACGGCTGGCCCTGGGACGTGGAATGGTCGTCGTGAACCCGGCCGGGGGCGGCAGGGGCCTGGTGCGCGAGGCCGTAATCCGCATCGAGCAGGCGGGCGGTCCGCGCGAGATGCTGCTGGCCGCCGCGCGCAACGGGCTGCTGCTGAACGGGTCGGGCGCCCCGCCGCGCCTCTCCGCGCAGGACGCGGCGCTGGTGTCGTTCCCCCGGGGACGGACGCCCATCTTCCCGAGCAACGAGTCGCCCAACCCGCTGGTGTCGCTGGCGATGGAGATGGCCGTGCACGACGAGATGGAGCGCCAGGCGCTGGAGGGCGAGCTGGCCGGGCTGGAAGACGCGTGGCGGCAGGCGGAGCAGATCGCCTCCATCGCCGACCGCCTGCCGGACGACCTGCCGCCGGCCGTCCCGCCGCGGATCGGCTGACGCGACGGCCGGCCAGGAGGATCGATGTATCGCAGCTGCATCTTCTGCTCGGCGGACCTGGGATCCAACGATTCCCTCGAGCCGTTCCCCGTGGGCCGCAGCATCGCCTTCGACGGGGTGCGGGGGCGGCTGTGGGCCGTGTGCCCGGGGTGCGCGCGGTGGAACCTGGCGCCGCTGGAGGAGCGCTGGGAGGCCATCGACGCGGCCGAACGCCTGTTCCGCGACGCGCGGACGCGCGCCCACCGCGAGAACATCGGCCTGGCGCGGCTGCCGGACGGAACGCGGCTGGTCCGCGTGGGCGACGCGCTGCCGGCGGAGCAGGCCGTGTGGCGCTACGGCAGCGTGTTCGCGCGGCGGACGTGGCGGTTGGAGCTGCCCCGCGCCGCGCACCAGGCGCTCGCCGGCAGCGTGCGCCTCGCCGGACGGGGGGCGATGGTTCCGCTCATGGGCTTCATCCTCACGGAGAGCCTTCGCCAGCATGTCAATGCCCTGGGCGGCCGTCGGGTGATGCACCGAATGCCGAACGACGGCGGCGGGCGCCTGCTCATCCGCCGCTGGCACCTGGAGACGGCCACCCTGGCGCCGGACGGCGCGGGCGGCGTGGAGATGCACTTTCCCTACGGGCTGGGAAAGACGGCGGAAGGGCAGGCCATCGGCCGCCTCAAGCCCCGCGACGAGCCCGTGGTCATGCGCGGGGAAGCGGGGCGCATCCTGCTGGCCAAGGCCGTTACGGTGGTGAACCGCGCGGGCGCCCGGCGCGGCGCCGTGATGGACGCGCTGGGGCTGCTGGACGGGTTTCGCGCGCCGGACGCGTTCGTCCGCTGGGTGGCGGACGAGCGGATGCCCCTGAGCAAGGGCGGCTTCACGCGCCTGGACCGGCTGGAGGACACGGCCGTGCTCAACCGGCGCGGCGCACTCGCGTTGGAGATGGCCGTGCACGGCGAGCACGAGCGCCGCGCGCTGGAGGGCGAGCTGGCCGGCCTTCGCGAGATGTGGCGGCAGGCCGAGGAGATCGCCGCCATCGCCGACCGCCTGCCGGACGAGACGGAGACGGGCGCGGCGGACGCGGAGAGGGTGGAACCTTGATAGCGAACGGCCATTCATGTATCGCAACTGCATCTTCTGCTCGGCGGACCTGGGATCGAACGATTCCCTGGAGCGCTTTCCCGTTGGCCGCAACATCGCCTGCGACGCAGCACAGGGACGGCTGTGGGCCATCTGCCCCCGATGCGCGCGGTGGAACCTGGCGCCGCTGGAGGAGCGCTGGGAAGCCATCGAGGACGGCGAGCGCCTGTTCCGCGATACCCGCCTGCGCGCCCAGAGCGAGAACGTGGGGCTGGCACAGCTGCGCGACGGCACGCGGCTCATCCGCGTGGGCGAGGCGCTCCCGGGCGAGCTGGCCCTGTGGCGCTACGGGACGCAGCTGGCCCGGCGCCACCTGCGCGCGTCGAGTCGGAAGGTGGCGCTCCCCATGGTCGCGGTGGCGGGCGCGGCGGGGCTCCTCCTTTCGCCGGCCTTCTATCCGCTGATGATGCTGGGGAACCTTCACCCGCTCTGGGAAGAAGTGCAGCGGTACCGGCGCGCCCGGCAGGTCGCCCACCGCGTGCCGGCGGATGCCTCGCCCGAGAATCGCGAGCTCCTTCTCCGCTGGCGCGACCTGGGCCGCATGCGCACCGGCTTGGACGACCACGGTGAGCCGGAGGTGGAGCTGATGCCGGAGTATCCGGACGACGCGGCCACCACGCTGGGCGGGCCCCAGGCGCGGCAGCTGATCGGCAAGGCGCTGCTGGGGATCAACCGCGAGGGGGCCCCGCGCGATGACGTGGAGTTCGCGCTGCGGTTGATTGGCGACGCGGGCGGGGCGGAGGCCTTCGTGCGGCGCGTATCCGCGGAGGGATCGACCCTGGCCCGCCCGGACGTGGCGATGGAGGACGCGTTCCCCACGTTCCGGGCGATCCTGCGGGCGGGCGGTCCAGAGCCGCGTCCGCCCCGCCGACAGCGGCGGCCGTACCCGCTGCACGCCAACTCCACTCGGGCCGTGGCGCTGGAGATGGCGCTGCACGAGGAGACGGAGCGGCAGGCGCTGGATGGAGAGCTGTCCATGCTGGAGGCCATGTGGCGCGAGGCGGAGGAGATCGCCGCCATCGCCGACCGCCTGCCGGACCACCTGCCGCCCGCCGAGCCGCCGCGGGTCTGATCGGCAGGGGGGTGACAGCGGCTCTTTGAATGGGAGGCCATTCATGTATCGCAGCTGCATCTTCTGCTCGGCGGACCTGGGAGCCAACGAGTCCCTGGAGCGCTTTCCCGTCGGCCGCAGCCTCGCGTTCGACGGGGCGAAGGGGCGGCTGTGGGCCATCTGCCCGAAGTGCGCGCGGTGGAACCTGGCGCCGCTGGAGGAGCGCTGGGAGGCCATCGAGGACGGCGAGCGGCTGTTCCAGGGTACGACCCAGCGTACCGAGAACGGCAACATCGGTCTTGCACGCTTACGGGATGGAACCCGTCTGGTGCGGGTGGGGAGCGCCGTGCCGCGCGAGCTGGCCGCGTGGCGCTACGGCCGGCGCATGGTGCGAAGGCCACTCGTCTCGCAGAACGCCGCCGTGTTGGCCGTGTACGGCGCGATGGTGTCCACGATCTTCATTCCGGCGATGCTGCCGGTGATGGGTGCATCGTTTGCGGCCCTGGCCTTTGCCAGGCGGAAGAAGAACCAGCGCGTGGTACATGTGGTGCGCGACGCCGAAACGGGTGCGCGACGCATCATCCGCTACGAGGATCTCGGAGGCACGTGGCTGTCGCACCCAGACGACGGCCGCGGGGTGCAGCTACTGCTTCCGTACCTGTATCAGGGTCCCGGTGACGATTGGATCCGGTCCGCCGCCGCACTGCGGGGCGAAGAAGCGCTCGCCGCGCTGGGCCGGATCGTCGTGCAGTCCAACACACGCCGCGCGCCAGATTCCGTCGTGCGGGACGGCCTGGCCATGGTCGCACAGGCCGGGTCGCCAGAGGAGCTGGTGCAGCACCTGGCGCGGCAGAAGGTTGTTCTCGGCGCGGGGTGGTCCAGCACACTGGACAGTTTGACCGCGACGGACGCAACGGCACGGGGTTCTGAACGGCGAATACCGCCCGCCACGCGCCTGGCGCTGGAGATGGCGCTGCACGAGGAGACGGAGCGCCGGGCGCTGGAGGGTGAGCTCTCGATGCTGGAGGCCATGTGGCGCGAGGCGGAGGAGATCGCCGCCATCGCCGACCGGCTGCCGGACCACCTGCCCCCCGCCGAGCCGCCGCGGGTCTGACCGGCGGCGCATTCCGGTGCACGGAACCGGTGCGACGCGCCCTCGCCGGGGCAGGTGCGGGACGGTGGATGGGTTTCCGCGGACGCCACCGCGCGCCGGCGGTGACGCATTCCGCGGCGCACCGGTCGGAATGAAGGCCGGGGCGCCTGTCCGGGAATGGGGCGAAACGGCGTCCGTGGTGTCCACACGCGCGGACGGAACGACATCGAGGCGGCGGAATCATCCGTTTTCCGCCGGGGCCGGGAAATTGCCGCAATGTGGCGCGGCGGGTGCAGATCTGGCCCGGAAGGGCGCCGCGGAAACGCCTGATACGGGCGCGGCGCGGAATGTGTTCAATCTCTTGACGAAATCCCGCCACGGGCGGAGCGTCGGACCAGACCGGGGACGGGATGACGAGCGAGGACCTGGCCGTGTTCGCCGCGGCGGAGGCGGCGGCGGACGAGGGGCGGGAGGTGGTGCTGGCCACCATCGTCCGCTGCAAGGGCAGCACGCCGCGGGGCATCGGCAGCAAGATGCTGGTGGACCCGGAGCGCGGGCTAACGGGCACCGTGGGCGGCGGCTGCGGCGAGGCCGAGGTCATCGAGGCCGCCCGCGACGTCATTGCCACGGGCGCGCCAAAGCTCCTGCGGATCGACCTGACGGAAGACCTGTTCTCGTGGAGCCCCGCCGTCTGTGGCGGGGTGTTCGACGTGTTCCTGGAGCGGGTGCAGCCGCGCGCCCCGCATCCGTCGCCCGCGGGTGGCGCCGCGTGAACGACGGGGCGGTGACGCGGCGCGGCCCAGCGCAGTCAATCATCCGTTCCCGCGCACGGCAAGTCGCGGCGGGAAGGGATGCGCCGGCGGACAAAGCCGCCGCGGCCCGGTGCGTGCAGGGAATGTCCCGTGGCACCACCCATCCGCTCCGTGCGTCCGCCCCGGCGGGCGTGCCGGCACCGCGGCCCGCGGCCTTGAACCGCATCCGTACCCAATCCCTGACGGACGAGCCGCGGCACAGCGGCGGGCCCCACGGCCTGCCGCGCGCGGCCCGTGACCGCGTTCCGCACCCGGCCCACGGCCCCTGACCGGTACCCGACCCGGCATTCTACGGCGTTTTCACAACCTTCGCATTCACCCGACGTGGGCCAGACCGGCCGCGCACCGCTGCGCGTCCGGTCCATGGTTCGCGCCGCACGCAAGACCAACCGCAAGGAAGGACGCATGACCGCAGTGCAGCAGCCGCTGGCGCCCGAGCAGCGGACCATCATCCGCGACGAGCTCCTGCGCAGCCTTACCAGGCTGGAGCGCAGCATCAGCGCCAACGGCTCCGCCGCGCGCCCGCGCGACCTGGAGCAGGACACCGTGGGCCGCCTGTCGCGCATCGAGGCCCTGCAGAGCCAGGGGCTCACGGCCACGCTGGCCGCGCGCGAAAAGGTGCAGCTGGAGCAGATCGTGGCCGCGCTTCGCCGGCTGGAAGACGGCACGTACGGCGTGTGCAACGGCTGCGGCGCCATCATCCCCGTGGAGCGGCTGATGGTGTTCCCCGAGACGCTGGCCTGCGCCGCCTGCGCCTGCGGATGAGCTGCAGGTCAACTGCAGGTTACAGGGGACAGGTTACAGGTTACAGCCACCAACGGCACCGCAGCTGGTGGCTGTCCCCTGTAACCCGTAACCTGTAACCCGCAGTTCCGCAGTTTCTCCCCTCGCACGGATCCCGGGGTCCGGTGTATGCAGACGGCTCCCCCACTCCGGAGGAGCTGATCGCATGGACCTCGACTCACCAATGCTCAAGCGCCTGATCTCCCTTTGGGTGTGGGCCAGCGCATCCGTCATCGTGCTGGTGTGGGTGCCCTGGATGGCAATCGTGTATTCCGTGACCGCGCCGCGGGACCCCGGCCGCTACGTCGTGGGCCGCTGGTTTCGCCGCGCCGCGGTGCTCGTGAGCACCCTGAACCCGCTCTGGCGGTTCAGCACCACCGGCGTGCGCATCCACGACCCGCGCCGGCCGTACGTGGCCGTGGCCAACCACGAGAGCTTCGCCGACATCTTCCTGCTCTCGCACCTGCCGTGGGAGATGAAGTGGCTCAGCAAGGAAGCCATCTTCAAGATCCCCCTCATGGGGTGGATGATGCGGATGGCCGGCGACATCGCCGTGCGCCGCGGCGACGCCACCAGCCGCTCCGACGCCCTGCTGGCCTGCCGCGACCGGCTGCGCAAGGGCGTTTCGGTGATGATCATGCCCGAGGGCACCCGCAGCGTGGACGGCCAGGTGCAAAAGTTCCACGACGGCGCGTTTCGCCTGGCCGTGGAGACGGGATGCCCCATCCTGCCCATCGCCGTGGCGGGGACGCGCGCGGCGCTGGCCAAGGGCTCGTGGGTCTTTGGCCGCGCAACGGCCATCGCCCGCGTGCTGGAGCCCGTGGAAACGACCGGGATGACACTGGAAGACGTCCCCGCCCTGCGCGAGCGCGTGCGCCTGATGATCGCCGAAGCCCGCGCCGGCCTCCTCCGCGAGCTGGCCCCGGCCTAGCCCGGCCCCGTCCGCACAATCACAGGCCCGCCACGGTCCATGCCGTGGCGGGCCTGTTTGCGTTCGGCAACGGGATCGAGCCCGATCGGGGCGGACCTGTCTACCGGTGCGCCCCTCCGGGCAGAGCGAATGAATTCGCCGCAACGACCACACGAAGTCCGCCTGCGCGGACTGGGCCGCCGTGCACCACCGGCATCGTCCATTCCGCGAACGTCACTCGCTGACCACTTTACTTTTCCGCATCCACCAGTGTAGATTGGATTTCGACAAATCGGACAAGGGCGACAAAAAAGCCGGACGCGTAAAGCACGCGCCCGCCCGTTCCTCCACTGACCGAACCGACCATGACCGCTGAGCTTTGGATGGTGCTGCTGAAGACCGGGGGAACGACCGCGGCAATCACGGTTCCCCTCGCGTGGCTTTTCCGCAACGGAGGGGGAGTCTCGTTCGACGTGTACTTTGGCCGCAGGCCGGCAGGGGGCGAGGCGGCGGAAAACCGGGCCAGCCGGGAAGGCTGAGCCAAGTCCAGATAAACGGCGGAGTTGATTCCTGAGAGGCGCCGCCGGCACTCGTCCATGCCGAGAACCATCGCGCCGACCGAGGAATCTTTCTCCGGCTTGGAATCTCAGTTTCCATCGACTGGAGCGAAGTACCTGTTTTCCAGTTCCAGCGATCCACCTAGCAGACCTGGGTTTGCGGCGTCGAGCGTATCTGCTGCCTGAGTATGCGCACACGTTCCGAAAGCATTGTACGGGACGCACTCGCACGTCCACGCATCATCGTAGGTTCGGCGGACGGTTGTTACACGCGGCGCGGTGGGGCCGGACAATGCCTCTGCTGCCCATTCGTCCGCAAAGATTCGAGCCTCGGTCGCAAACACGCGCATCAGAGTCGGGTGCTGTCGGGCAATGCTCTCCGCCTTGCGCATCAGGCTATCTATCTCGAGGTGGGGCGGGAGAGTGTCATCACGGTTAGCGATTTGGCGGTAATCCGTGAAGGACTGCCATTCATCCAAAACTGCTCGTTGTGCGTGCAGGTCTTTGATGATGAGCCCAAGCGCCTCTTCAGAGATATTCTTTTGTAGATCATCATAGAGTTCATGCTCATGCGGCATTTCGTCGTGCATAGCTAAAAGGGCACTGGCTATCCCGCCCATGTACCGGTCAAGCGAGAAATTTGCGCCGGGTAAAGGGGCGAAGACGATGGCTGCTGACGCGCAATACATAGGCGCCCGGAAGTGGGTGACGATCTCAGTGACGACCCAGCGTACGGGCGGCACGTCCAAGCCGACGCGCGCCCAAATCCGCAAGTGGTACTTGTATGCGAGATTGCACAGGCGGTACAGCGCGTGGAAGCCAGACCCCTCCTCATACTCGTGATTCTCGTACATTCTCAGCCGGTCGTACATCCATCCTTGAATCAGACCGTCCAAAAGTCGATCGATCTTTTCCCACAATTCCTCTTTCCCGTGATCCGCCTCGTCATGTAGGTCTAGTGAGGGAGACACCTGCCCTAGGACCATAGGCCCGCGGCCGGTGAGCAGCCATTCAGGGCGCACGCCCAAAACGGGTGCCGCGTCAACGATGAACGCAGCAGTTGGGTCAGTCTCCCCGGCGAGGTAGCGGAGCAGCATCGTCCGGCTGCCGCCCTTTACATCAAGTTCTTTCAGCGCGCGCGAGAAGGCGCGCACGCCGGTATCGTTCCCCCCTGCCCAACGCCTGATTGCTGACCGAAGCCGTTCCGGGATCCCGCCGGACTTCGGGTGCATAGTCTCATTGTCGGGCGCCGCTTCCATGTGGAATCTCTCCTAGTCTTCGGACGACTGCATACGGGAATGCATACTGGTATTATATACGGACCAGTTGACCCGCAACAGAGCCGGTGCGATGTTTAGATGCGCATGCGGACCGGGTGGCTCCAAATCCGGCCCACTAGATCCTGCCTCGTGTCGTCTCGCGGCATTCGGACGAGCCGGCGACTGACGGCAAGGCCTGCGCATGATTGATCACTCGCCACTTGTCACTGACAAATGGAGCACCAGATGACCGCTGAGCTTTGGGTGTTGCTGCTGAAGACCGGGGGAACGGCCGCGGCCATCCTGATTCCCCTCGCGTGGATGTTCCGCAATGGAGGTGGGGTCTTGATCGACGTGTACTTTGGGCGCAGGCGGGCGAGGGGCGCCGCGGCGGGGAACAGGGCCACCCGGGAAGGCTGAGCCGATCCGTCTGCACACTTGTTGGATGTACAGCGGGGGCATAGCTTTCCGCGCATCGCACCGCGCCTCCCTCCCCGTCCGCCATGCCCGTCAACACGCTCGGCTGGAACCGCGTCCGATACACGCTGCTGGCCCCGCTGTACGACCGCGTGGCCGGGTTCAGGCCGCAGCGGCAGCGCTCGCTGGCGCTGCTGGATGCCCGGCCGGGCGAGCGCGTGCTCATCGACGGGTGCGGCACGGGGTCGGACCTGGCGTTCATCCCTGCGGGGGTGGAGGTCACGGCCACGGACCTCACGCCCGCCATGGTGGAGCGCACCCGCCACCGCGCCCTGCTGCTGGGCCGCACGGTGGACGCGCGGGTGATGGACGCGCAGGCGCTGGGCTTTCCCGACGCCACGTTCGACGCCGTGGTGCTGCACCTGATCCTGGCCGTGGTGCCGGACCCGGTGTCCGCCGTCCGCGAGGCGGCCCGCGTGCTCAAGCCCGGCGGCCGCGCCGTGGTGTTCGACAAGTGGGTGCCGGACGACGTGGATCCCTCCATCGGCCGGCGCGCCGCCAACCTGGTGGCCCGCGTGGTGGCCACGGAGATCACCCGCAAGCTGGGCCCCCTGGCCGATGCGGCCGGCCTGCGCATCGAGCAGCGCGAAACGCTGGGGCGCGGCTTCTTTTCCATCGCCCTGCTGCGCAAGCCGGCCTGACGCCCTCCCGTCCCCCGGCCGCCGGGGGACGAGCGAAATCCGCCGGACCCGCATCCCCCGAAGTACATGAGCGACGTCGTGCCCCCCGCCCCTTCCGCCCCGCCCCTGCAGCCCCCGTCCGGGCCGGGGAGTCGCGAGACGCCGCCCCCCAAACGGCGGTGGTGGAAGCGCGCGCCGCACACCCGCCGCACGCCGGACCGTCCGTGCCTGAACTGCGGCGACGCCACGGTGGGCTGGTACTGCCCCAACTGCGGGCAGAGAAAGGTGGACGTGCGCGTGTCGCTGCGACGCATGCTCATGGAGGTGATGGACGACCAGCTGTCCGTGAACTCCACCCTGCCGCGCACCTTCATCGCGCTGATGTGCCGCCCGGGGCACCTGACGCGGGAGTACGTGCAGGGGCGCATCATGCACTACATCCCGCCCTTTCGGCTGTACCTGGTGAGCTCGCTGCTGTTCTTCATCCTACTCCCGCTGGTCCCGGGGATGGACGAGCTGAACGTGAGCATCCAGCAGGAGGCGCGGGCGGACTCGCTGCGCATTGCGGCGGAGGTGGATTCGGTGCTGATGGCGCGCGCCAAGGCAGCGGGGCAGGACACCACGCCGTTCCTGAAATCGGTAAAGGAGGCGCGCAGCGGCCGCACCCTCAACCTCAACTTCGGGCCGGATACCACGCGGGTCATCCGGCCGCTGCTTCCGCTGGCCCGGCGGATGAACGAGACGGAAAAGCGGCTGAACGGGATGAGCCCGCGCGAGGCCATCCGCACCCTGCGCGAGGCGTTCCTGGACAACGCGCCCACGGGCATCTTTTTGATGATGCCCCTGTTCGCGTTCATCCTGAAGCTGCTGTACTGGCGGCGAAAACGGTTCTACGTGGAGCACTTCGTGTTCGCGCTCCACGTGCACTCGTTCGCGTTTCTGCTGCTGACGGTGATGATGCTGCTGCAGGACGACTGGATCGGCCTCATCCTGAGCGCGTGGTTCGTGGTGGCGCTGTACATCGCGATGAAGCGGGTGTACGGGCAGGGATACCTCAAGACGCTGCTCAAGTACTTCCTGCTGAGCCAGGCCTACATGTTCGTGCTGGTCGTGGGCGTGGCGGCAACGGCGTTCCTCGCGACGCTGACCGTGTAGGGAGGGGCGGGCCTCCCGCGGACGCCCCCACCCGCTCGTTCCTCGCGACCTCCCCCAAAACCCCCTGGGGGAGGTTGTTCATTTCCTGGCGGACTCATTCACTCCGGGGCGGAGTCGGGCATCCAGCACGGGGGCGGATCTGTCCTGAGCGGGTAAACCCGCCGCTGGGAAAGCGGCAAGCCCCGTCCCGGCTCGCTGCGCTCGCCGAACGGGGCTTCAACCGCGTAAGAACCGGGCGACGGGGCTCCGCCGTACCCCACGGCACTCGCCCGTGCCGGACCTGTCGGCGAAGGCCGACATCGCGGGGTCATTGCCGCGAATTCATTCGCCGGGCGCCTGTGCAGGGCCTCCGCCCATCCGGCCCCTCCTCCGTTCCCCTTCCCTTCCCTCCCGAAAGCACAGCCTCCGCTCCCGTCCCGGATCCTCCTCCCTCAAAACATCACGCGGTACAGCAGCGACAGGTTGCGGCCGGGGCCGGGGGCAAAGTCCTTGATGCGGCTGGTGGCCTCGCGGTGCATCTCGTTCGTCAGGTTCTCCGCGCGCAGGGTCACGGAGTGCAGCGAGCCCGCCCACGGCAGCCGCACCGCCGCCGTCCACCGCACCGTCGTGTGCGCGGGCGTGGGCAACTCGGCGGCGGCGCCCGTGCGGTCCTGGCGCATCTCGTGGTGCAGGTCCGCGCCCAGCGACCAGCGGCCGTCGTCCCAGCGCACGGTGCCGCCCACGCGCGGCGGCGGCATGTACGAGAGCGGCGTGCCGTCCTCGTGCTCCGCGTGCAGCCAGTCGCCCATCATCCCCACCACCAGCGTGCGCGTGGCCGCCACCTCCACGGCGCCCTCCACGCCGCGCAGGGTGACCGCGCCCTGGGCGTACTCCAGCACGGGCAGCCGAACGCCGTACAGCAGCGTGTCGCCCCGTGCGGCCAGGAACACGTAGTCCGACACGCGGTTGCGGTACGCGGCCATCTGCCCCGTCCAGCGCGGGTTCTGCACGCGCAGCAGCCCCTCGATCGACAGGCCGTGCTCCGCCCGCAGCGCGGGGTTGCCCAGCTCCACCGCGCCCGTGCCGGCGTGCGCCGCGGCGGAGAACAGTTCCTCCACCGTGGGCGCGCGGAACGAGCGGGCGGCGCTCACGGCCGCGGACCATCCCCCCGCCAGCGGCACCCGCACCCCCGCCGAGCCGGAGACCGCGCGAAACGTCCGCGTGCGCCCCGGGCCGAACTTCTCGTTCGTGCCGGAGGCGATGCGGTAGTCGTCGTAGCGCCCGCCCAGCTGCAGCGCGGCGCCGCCCCACAGCCGCAGCTCCTGGAAGCCGAACACGCCCAGCCCGCGCGAATCCGCCGGGGGCGTGAGCGCCTCGGGGCCCGTGGCGTCGTAGGCCTTGAACAGCGCCGACGCGCCCCACGCCCCGTCCGCCAGCACCCTCCCCGGGCGCTGGTGTACGCGCACCCCCGCCGTCCGCGTGCGCAGGGCGAACCGCTGCAGCACGCTCCCCGCCGCGTCGTCCACCTCGTCGTGCGCGTAGTCCTGCACGGCGGCGTCCGCCCGCACCCGCGCCACCCAGGATGCGGGGAGCTCCACCTCCCCGCCGGCGCGCAGCTCGTAGCGGCGCCCGCGCAGGCTCACGGGCGTGGCCCCCGGCGGCACCGGCAGCCCGTAGCCAAAGCGGTACGCCCGCCCCACGAACCCGCCCTCCACCCGCTCGCCGGCGTGGCCCAGTCCCAGGGCGCCGTTCCAGCTTTCCGAATCCGTGTTGCGCAGCCGCGACCCCAGCACGTCGTCCGCGGGGATGCGCATGTCGCCCGTGCTGCGGCCGCCCGCGCGCAGGGTGGCGGCCCACGCGCCCGCCAGCGGGACCGTCACCTTGACGTTCGCGGCCCCCCCGGGGTAGGCGGACTCGGAATGCGCGCCGGCGCTCCACTCCACGCGGCCGGGGACGTGGGTGGGGATGTCGTCGGAGATCACGTTCACCACGCCGCCCAGCGCGTTGTTGCCGTACAGCAGCGTGGCCGGGCCGCGCACCACCTCCACCCGCTGGGCGGAGAGCGGATCCACCGTCACGCCGTGGTCGTCCGCGCTGCCGGCCAGGTCGCCCGTGCGCTGGCCGTCGTGCAGCACCAGCACGCGGTCGCCCGTGAGCCCGCGGAGCATGGGCATGGTGGCGGCGGGGCCCATGGAGCGCATGGACACGCCCGGCTGGGCGCCCAGCGTGTGCGCCAGGGTGCCGCCCATCTCCCGCTCCAGCGCGCGTCCGGCCAGCTGGCTGGTGGCCTGCGCCACGGCGGACACCTCGCTGGCCCCGGGCGACGCCGTCACCTGGATGCCGTCCAGGGTGAGCGGCGTGTGCTCCAGCCGCATCCGCACCGTCGAGGCCGCGCCGGCCTGCACCGTCACGGACTGCTCCGCGGGCGCGTACCCCATGGCCAGCACGCGCACGCGCCGCTCGCCGGGGGCGATCCCCTGCGCCACGAAGCCGCCGTCCGCGCCCGTCCCCCCCACGCGCAGCCGCCCGTCCACCAGCACCTGCGCGCCCGCGACCGGCTGCCCCGCCGCGTCGTGCACCGTCCCGGCGATGCGCCCCGCCTGCGCCTCCGCCACGCCGGGCGCCCCGAATCCAGCCGCCGCCAGCATCGCCACGATGCCCAGCACCCGCGTCCCCATCATGCTCATCCCCTGCCCCCCGTCCGAGAATCCATCGAATTTAAAGCCATCTAAAATCAAGATGCTATGTACCGCAATCCAAAGTCAAGCATCCTTGTTCCGGGAAGGGGAGATCGATGCGCATCCCCCGCCCTTGCCGCCCCCGCCGCGGGGCTGCATCGTCCCCGTGCCGCCGCCTGGTCCGCATCGCCCATCCTCCCCATCCCGCCATGCAATCCGGTGTCATGAACGCAGGCGAGTACCTGTCCGTGCTCGTGTCCATCATCGTGGGGCTGGGGCTGTCGCACCTGCTGGGGAGCGTGGGCAAGCTGCTGAGCCGGCGCACGCGCGTGCGGGTGTACGCGCCCTCGGTGGCCGTGGCGGTGATGGTGTTCCTGGCGCAGGTGCAGTTCTGGTGGGGGAGCTTCGACTTCGGGGAGCGGATCGAGAACAACTTCTTCGCGTTCCTGGTCTTTCTGCTCGCGCCCATCCTGCTGTACCTGACCGCCGTGCTGGCGCTGCCGGAGCTGGACCAAGACGACAGTGGCGAGGTGTCGCTGCGGGAGCACTACTACGAGGCGCGGCCGTGGCTGTACGGCCTGACGGCGCTCATCCCCATCGTGGCGGCCGTGCGCAACGCCGTCTTCCAGGGCGAGCCGTTCTGGAACCAGGACCGGCCGTTCGAGGCCATCTTTCTCGTGATCGCGCTCGTGGGCGCCCTCACGGCCAGCGAGCGCGTGCACCGCGTGCTGCCGTTCGTGATGATCGGCATGTTCGTGGTGATGGTGGTGCTCACGGGCCTGCGCCCGGGCTGAAGCGGCGGCATCCGTCCTCTACCGCTGTCCCGCGGGCTCTCTCCCGTCGGCCCAGCGCCGGGGGGGTTGATGGATGTGAGCACTCCTGTATACATTCATTTCAAGCCGATATTATACCACCATCAGGAAGGAGACCGGATGAAGAGACTGAGGGAAGCAGGGGCCGCGCTGCTGCTTGCGCTTGCCGCGTGCACCGACGCAGGGCCCCGCGACCTGGCGGGCCCCGAGGATGCCAGGCCCGCGTTGAACCAGGTGGTCACCACCGTGAACATCTGCTGCTCCGCCACGCTGTACAAAGGCTCGTCGTACCAAGTGTATCTCAACATCTATGACCAGAACGGCCAGCCGATGTACAACCAGGGCGTGTACTGGTATCACGGCAACAACGGCGTGGCCTCCATCTGGGGAAGCGGCCACGCGGTCACCGTCAACGCGGTAAACGTGGGGTCGACCACGATCTACGCATTGGTTGGCGGGATCACCCGCTCCGTCAACCTGACGGTGATCGCCGCGCCGGTGGTGACCACGGTCACGGTCACGCCGTCGCCGGTGTCGGTGCAGGTGGGCGCCTCGCGGCAGCTCACGGCCAAGGCGTACGACCAGTACAACAACCTCATGAGCGGCAAGACGGCCACATGGACGATCGACAACTCCAGCGTGGCGACGGTCAGCTCCGGCGGCAACCTGCAGGGCGTGGCGGTGGGATCGACCACCGTGCGCGCCACCATCGACGGCGTGCAGGGAACGGCGTCGGTCGGCGTGCAGCCGCAGCTGAGCGTTTCCATCAGCGGGCCCCTGTGGGTCAACAACCCGGGCACGCAGACGTGGACGGCAAACGCGTCGGGCGGAAACGGAACGTACAGCTACCGGTGGTACGTGGAGTGGAACACGAGCCCCACGCTGGACGTCCTGGGCACCGGCAGCACCGAATCGCTCTACATCGACGGGAACTCGCCCTCGTTCTTCATCGTGACGGTAGAGGTGACCTCGGGCACGCAGACCGTCTCGGCGTCCGAGGGGGTCTGCAACTTCACGGCATCGGCCATGTGCTGACGGTGCGCGCCGGGGAAGGTTCCGGCGACGTGATTCCGGGATCCGAAAACCGCATGGATCACGCGGAGGGCGCAGAGAACAGGAGAGGAGGACGCAGAGTCCCCACCGGGTTTCCTCTGCGCCCTCTGCGTGAAATGCGGAGCCCGTCTGCACACGGAACCGGCGCGTTGGGATGATACCAGATCTTGAAAAAGAATTGGCGTACAGAGGAACAGAGTTAGACAGAGGAAGATGAATAACGATGCTTGCTTCTGCTCCTCTGTCTGACTCTGTTCCTCTGTATCCCCAGGTGTTGTTTTTTCGGATTCGGCATGAGCTCCGTTCCTCCCGGATTCCGGCGCGAGGCACGTAAACGAGGAAGGGCGCGGAGACCGTCTCCGCGCCCTTCCTCGTTCCCTCGTCCACCTGTACCGCCGTCAGCGCGTCAGCAGGGCGCCAGGAGGTTCCGGTCGCACTCGGTGGTGGGCACCGGCATGAACGGGTACTTCACCGGCTGGCCAAAGCGGCGCAGGTCCGACCAGCGCAGCCCCTGCAGGTACAGCTCGTACCGGCGCTGGCGCAGGATCTCCTCCAGCATGGCCGCCTGCGTGGGCACCTGCTCGGCCGTGAGCGCCGGCAGGCAGGCCACCGGCTCCGCCAGCGCCGACGTGCACTGCGTGCGCACGGCGTTCACCAGCGTCAGCGCCTCGGGAAGCCGGCCCTGGCGCGCGTGCACCTCGGCCATGATCAGCCGCATCTCGTCCGGCAGGTACACCGGAAAGGTGCGGGCCGAGGTGTTGTAGCGGGTGATCTGGTCCATCCGCTCGGTCACGCCGCGGACGGTGTCGGCACCCACCCAGTACGCCACCCGCTGGTCACCCGCCTCGGCCTGCAGCCGGAACGACTGCTTGGCGCGCATCTGGAACGCGTTGCCCGAGTTGTACCACAGGTTCCACAGCGGGTTCACGTCCGCCGCGCCAAACCGGAACTCGGAGAGCGAGTTCAGGGGCACCCGCTGCGCCGCCGCCATGGCCGCGTCCAGGTTGCCGGCGATCAGGTTGTACCGCGCCAGCATGGCGTCGATGGTGGCCGGCAGGTTGAAGCCCGGCGCCAGGATGGTGTTGGTGAACTCCGCCGACACCGGCGTGGTGGCCAGGTGCTGCCGCGCCTCGTTCAGCAGGCGAAGGATCTCCGCCATGGCCTCGGGGCGCGTGGCGAACGCCGCGTCGCTGGTCGTGGGCGAGACCACCAGGGGAAAGCGGTCGTACACCTGGTACAGGTTCCCGAACGACATGGCCTTATACAGCTTGGCCAGCGCCAGGATTCCGCTCGTGGTGCCGGGGCCGAACCCCACCGTCTCGGCGTTCTCGATCAGCACGTTGGCCGTGCGGATCACGTCGTACTGCCCGGCCCAGAGGTCGGTGGACGGGCCGTCGTCGCCCGTGATGGTCTCGCCCCGGTCCGCGCGCTGGTACGATTCGAAGCTGGTGCTGGCCGCGCCGATCTCGTTGGTCACCAGCCCGGTGACGTACACCGCGTCCACCACCTGGTCGCTGTACTGCGCCTGCAGCCCCACCGCCACCTGGCCCAGCGTGCGGGGCGTGTTGATCACCTCCTCCTCGGTGGGCTGGTTGGGATCGGTAAAGTCCAGCTCGCACGCGCTCAGCCCCCCCAGCAGCGCCAGCGCCGCCAGGACGCGGGCTCCGCGACTCATCGTCATGGTTGCTCCTGTCGTTGTCATCGGCGCCCTCAGTAGTTCAGACGCACGCCGAGCGAAACCTCGCGCGCGTTGGGATACACGGCGAAGTCCACGCCCCGCTCGACCGTGTTCAGGCCGAACATGTTGATCTCGGGGTCGTAGCCGGAGTAGTCCGTCCACGTGTGCAGGTTGCGCCCCTGCAGCTCCAGCTGCAGCCCCTGCGCGCCCATGCGGCGCGTAAGGCTCGACGGCACCGCCCAGCGCAGGGTAAGGTCGCGCAGCTTGATGAAGCTGGCGTCCTCCACGTAGTACTCCCAGATGCTGCGCAGCCGGTTCAGCTGCGGCTGCGTGATCTCGCCGCGCAGCAGCTTGTCGTACAGCGGGCCCGCCTGCGAGCCGTCCATGATGCGGGCCGTCTGGTTCCACAGCTCGTGCCCGAACTGGCCGTCCAGCAGGAACGAGAAGGTCACCGGGCCCAGCTTGAACTCGTTGCGCAGCGAGGCCGTGTAGTCCGGCCACGGGTTGCCCACGATGCCGCGGGCGGGCGCCAGGCGGGGCCCCAGCGAGTCGGTCAGGATGGTGCCCTGCTCGTCGCGCAGGTACGCGGGAAGGAACAGCACGCCCAGCGGCTCGCCTTCCTGCACCCGGTTGCCGTAGCCCACGAAGTACGCCGGGATGTTGAGCTTCTCCACCCGGTTGCGGTTGCGCGAGTAGATCAGCGTGGACGACCAGCCAAAGCGCTCGCCCTGCAGGTTCACCGTCTCCAGCTGCAGCTCGATGCCGCGGTTGCTCATCTCGCCCACGTTGTCCAGCACGCTTCCCACGCCGGCGCTGGGCGCGAACGGGCGCGGCAGCAGCAGGTCGCGGGTGTACTTGTCGTAGTACGTGGCGCTCACGCCGATGCGGTCGTCGAACAGGGACACGTCCGCCCCCAGCTCCACCTCGCGCTGGCGCTCGGGCTTGAGGTTGGGGTTGCCCGCCGCCGCCAGGGGGATGAGCCCCAGCCGGTCGATGTTCACCGTGGAGCCGTAGCGGCTCTCGCGCGCGTACGCCGCGTTCAGGGGCGGCTGGTTGCCCGCGAAGCCCACCGCCGCGCGCATGCGCAGCTCGTTCACGCTGCCGCCGATCCCCGAGTTGCGAAAGAACGGCTCTTCCGACACCACGTAGCTCACGCTGGCCTTGGGGTAGCTCTGCCAGCGCTCGTCCTCGCCAAAGGTGGACGAGGCGTCCAGCCGCATGGCGCCGGTCAGGAACAGGCGCTCCCGCCACGCGGCCTGCTGCTGGCCAAAGACGCCGAACGTGGCCAGTTCCGTCTGCGACTCAGAGGCGAACTGCACCGCGCCGCGCACCAGCCGCGTGCCCGGGATGATGTCGCGCGCGCTGGCGTTCAGCTGGTCCACGCGCTGGTAGGTGTGGTTCGCCCCCAGCGAGCTCGTCATCTGCAGGTCCGACGCGGGGCGCCAGAGGAAGTTGGCCACCAGGTCGTTGTTGATGAGCCGGTTGGCCCGGTTGGCCGACACCGCCCGCGCGTCCGGCGCGACGCCGGGGGTGCGGGGGATGAACTGCTGCGTCTCCATGCGGTAGGAGTCGTAGCCCAGCCGGTACTCCAGGGTCAGGTCCGTGAACGGGTTGGCCCGGGCCTGGAACGAGCCCACGAAGCGGTCCACCACCTGGTCCAGGTCCCAGTTCTCCACCACCGTGAGGGGGTTGGCGAACGGTCCGGCGTTGTTCAGATAGTCGCCCGTCTCCGGGTTGCGCGCGGAAAGGTCCACCGTGGTGGGCGTGAACACGATGGACGTGAGCAGCCCGCCCTCGCCCTGCTCGCCGCTGATGATGAGGTCGGTGTTGCTGCGCACGTAGTTCACGCCCGCGCCGATGCTGAACCGGCTTCCGAACTCCTGGTCCAGGTTCAGGCGCAGGTTGACCTTGTCGTGCGCCGAGCCCAGCATGATGCCTTCCTGCTCGACGTAGTTGGCCGAGAGGAAGTAGCGCGTGGCCTGCACGCCGCCCGACACGCCCACGTGCAGGTCGCGCGAAAGGCCTTCGCGGAACAGCAGGTCCTGGTGGTCGTAGCGCACGGCCGCGGTGCCGTCCACGTTGCGCGGCGTGAGCGCGAAGTCGATCTGGCGCTCCAGGTCGCTGCGGCCCAGCCGGCTGCTGACCGTGAACTGCGGCCGGCCGGCCTGCCCGCGCCGGGTAAAGATCTGCACCACGCCGTTGTTGGCGCGCGAGCCGTACAGCGCCGCGGCCGCCGCGCCCTTGAGCACCTCGATGCGCTCGATGTCGGCCGGGTCCAGGTCCGCCAGGCGGTTCACCGGGTTGGACCGGTAGCCCACGTTGATCTGCTCGTCGGCGTTGTTGTCGATGATCACGCCGTCCACGATGTACAGCGGCTCCGCGCCGCCCGTGATGGAGCCGGTGCCGCGCAGGCGGATGGACACGCCGCCGCCCGGGGTGCCGGTGTTGCTGGTGATCACCGCGCCGCTCACCTTGCCCTGCAGGGCCTGGTCGATGGTGAGCGCCGGCGAGTCTTGCAGCCGGGACCGGTCGACCGTGGAAACGCTGGTGCCCATGGCCCGCCGCGACGTGGGCGCCGCCGTGCCCGTGACGATGAGCTCGTCCAGGGCCACCGCCCCTTCACCCAGGGCGATGGGTCCGGCCTGCACGGCCGTCTGGGCGCCCAGGATCACCGTGGTGTTCCCCGTCTGGCGCCCCAGCATGCTGGCCACGATGGTGTACGCACCCGGGGAGACCCGGGCCTGCAGGGTGTAGGCGCCGCCGGCGTCCGTCACCGTGCTGATGGTGGTGCCGCGGATGGCCACGGTGGCGCCCGCGAGCGGCCCTTCGCCGCCGGAGGCGGTCACGGTGCCGCGGATGGTGTACGACTCCTGCGCCGCCGCGGGCTGCGCGATCGCGCCCGACAGCAGGAGCATTGTCGCGCCGAGCCACCGGCGCAGACGGGATGGGGGCATCAGGGGTCCCTCCGGGAGGTGTGGTGTTGTGGATGAAACTGCGCCGGCCCCGGCCGCGTGCCAGGGGCACCGGGGATGGCGTTGGAGAACCGGCGACCGCGGGAAACGTCCGATCGGGGTGCGTGACGCGTTGGCGATGTACGCTTTCGGTACGCAATTCAATAGCATCCGTTGCACGCAACCGCAAGGTTCGCTCAAAGGTAGAGCAAACAAATTTTTCGCATCCGCCCCCTTTGGCGGATCCGGTGTGGCGGCGCAGCACGCTTTCCGCCGAAAACGCGCCGAGCCCCGCCGCGATCCGTCGCGGGGGGCCCGGTCTTTATTCCGGATATCCCCCGATCCGCACGGCCGGATCGTCGAGGGTTTGATGCGAGATCTCGTACCGGATCCCGGAGTTCCGTGTGCAATCGGATCAGGATGGATCACGCGGAGGACGCGGAGGACGCGGAGACGAACGGAGAGGACGCGGAGAAAAAGAAGGTTTTCTCCGCGTCCTCTCTTTAGAGCGGTTTCCGAGTCGGTTTGTAGTTTCTCACCCGTGATGTCATTCTGAGGGAGCGCCCGCCCGAAGCCGAACGGTGCACCGGCTTTGCGGCGCGACCGAAGAATCTGGTCGCCACCGCGCACGGACTCGCCCGTGTGCCGTAAAAGGTCGTCCACGGGCGGGGCTGTGCACCGGGCAACCAGATTCTTCGGCCGGCGCCTTTACGTCACGGGACGGATCCGGCCGGCGCCGACCTCAGAATGACACCGCGGGCGAGGCAAAAGAAACTGCAAACGCATGCGAAACCCGCTGTAGCCCTCCGCGTCCTCCGCGTGATTCGTTCTTTTGCAGTGCGCACGGAATCGGGACACGCGGCAGGACTCGCGCTTCGCCTCAGCGCAGGGGGCGCGCGGCCAGGATGCCCGTGGCGTTGCGCAGCCCGTCGACGTAGTCCGCCACGGTCCCCGGGCTCACCTGCACCACCCCGCCGCCGGAAAGGGGCGCGTGCAGCACCCGCATCACCCCGTCCGGGGAGCGGTAGGCCAGCCCCGTGTGCGTCACGTCCAGCCCCGCGATCGGCGTGGCGAAGGCCAGCACGTCCCCCGTCTGCAGCTGGTCCTGGACCTGGGGGATGCGCGCCCTGGCCACCAGGTTGCGGGGGGACGCGTCCAGCCGCCGCTCGTGCGCCGCGACGGCATGGAACGACGCGTCGTCCGCGAGGGCCGCGTAGCTCGCGCGGTGGCCGGACATGAAGCGCAGGGGCCGCGCGTCCGGCCGGGACCCCAGCGCGGGGCCCAGGTCGCGGACGAGGCCACGGCGCGCGCCGTCCGCAATCCACTCGCTGAAGTAGTGCAGGCGGCTGGCGTAGTCGCGACGCACGCCGCCGCGGTAGCGCATCCGCTCCGTCTCCGCCGCGAAGCGCTCCCACCCCGCGTCCGGCCCCGCCACCGCCGTCCGCGCCACGGCCAGCGCCGCCTCCACGAGCGACACGCAGTCGAACTTCAGCAGGTGCAGGGTCAGCGGCTCGGCGGCGGGCGATCCGCCGGCGGCCAGGTACGCCTCCAGGGTGTTCGCCGCGTACGGGGCCCCCAGGGCCAGCTCGCCCACGCGCGCCACGGCCCGCCCCAGGGGCACGCCGGGATCCACCAGCCCCTCGGAGCGCAGCGTGCGCAGCCACGACGCCAGCCGCTCGCGGTCCGCATCGCTCGGCGGGGCCCGGAAGGCGGACGTCCCCGCCCAGGCGGGCACGGGAAGCAGGAGCGCCGCGCCGCCCAGGGCGGCGCGGGCCAGGAAGTGTCTTCGGGAAAGCGGCATCGAATCCATCTACAACCGGAGCTTGAGTCCCACGTCGCCCACCAGCAGGGCCACGCCGTCGTCCCCCGCGGCGCCGTAGCGAACGTAGCGAACGCCCGGCGTCACGGAAAGCCGCTGGCCCAGCCGCAGCTCCACCCCGCCCGCCGCGCTGAATCCCACGCCGCTGGTCTCCTTCCCGTCCCGCGCCTCGCTCTCCTGCGTGGCGTTGGAATGGTACTGCAGCGAGTGGCTCACGAGCCCCGCGCGCACCCAGGGGCCCGCGGGCAGGGGCAGGCCCAACTGCACCCCCGCCTCCAGCCCCTGGCTGGTGAAGCTCATCTCCCGCCCCGTGCAGAGGCCCGTGTCGCAGCGAAAGCTGTTGCGGCTCACCCCCCAGTAGACGCCCAGCCGGTCCGTCATCCCGTAGGACGCGGTGGCGGTCAACGACGGCAGGGGCGCGATCTCGAAGTCCGACGCCGCGCCGGCGTAGTTCCCCGCCGCGGCCCCTCCCCGCAGCTCCACGGCCAGCCCGCGCTGCGCCTGCGCCGGCACCGCCGCCAGCGCGGCGGCGGCCAGCCCCATCCAGACAGCTCTCATCGATTTTCCTCGCTCCGGGCGTGCACCCGCCGGCCCGCGGAGTCGCGCGGGCCGGCGGAGGTTTGGTCAGGGGATGGGGATCAGGGCTGGCGGACGCGGACGCGCTGCGACGTGGTGCGCACGCCGTCGGAGAACAGCAGCTCCAGCTCGGGCGCGTCCGTGTGCACCTGCGCCGCGCCCCCGCGGGCAAAGGACAGGATCTCGCCCGTGCGCCCGTCGCGCACCACCGTCAGGGGATGGCGCGCGGCCTCCCACGAGACGTTGGCCCGGCCGCGCGCGGGGGCCGCGACGCTGAAGCGGGGGGCCGCGGGGCGCACGCGCGTGTCCACGGGCCCGCCGGCGCGGGTGACGGTCGCCTGCCGGCCCTTGGCGGACAGGCGCACGCTCGCCAGCCGGTCCATGGGCAGCAGCCGCTGGGGGACGGTGAACGCGAAGTGCCGCTCGCCCCCGGGCAGGTCCGCCACCTCCGCCCCGTCGAACGAAAAGGCGTAGAGCGTGGCGCCGGCGGCATCCTTGGCCTCGATGCGGAAGGGGCCGGGGCGGCTGGGCAGGCTGGGGCGCGCCGTGAGCTCCACGGCCGGCTCCAGCACCACCTCGCCGTCGCGCACGGTGCCCCACACCAGCAGCACGGGCTCCGCCGCGGCCGCCTGACGCGCCGCGGGCCAGTCCCACGCGTCGCGGAAGTCCAGGATGGCCCGGTAGGTGTACCAGGTGATCCACTCCGGCTCGCAGTACGACATCAGGTCGGCGTACCCGGTCCACCGGGGGGCGCCGGCCTGCACGTCCCAGCCCACCACGTCCAGCACGGCGTTGGCCGTGGGCCACGCCGGGTCCGCTCCCGAGGGCCCGCCGCACGGCGCGTGGTACCGGCCAAAGTTGTGCCCCAGCTCGTGCGCCATGGTCTGCGCGGCGCCGGGCTGGCGGTCGTACCCCAGCGCGGCCGGCAGGCCGATGTAGCCGATCCCCGCGATGCCGCCGCTGGTGCTGTTCACCACGCCGTAGTAGTAGCGGTCGCGGCCCTCCGCCGCCTGCAGGGCCCCCATCTCGCGCAGGATGCTGCTCCACCCGTTGCCGGTGCTGGCCGAGTAGCTGGTGGTGTAGGGCGCGCGCACGTCCACGTCCACCTGCTGCACGGGGAACATGGCCGTGAGGGGCGCCAGGAAGACGGACGTGTTCCCCGCGTTCACGTTGCCCGTGGTGCCGTTGGCGGACTGGTGGATGGGGATCATCCGCAGCATCAGGGGCGGCACGGCGCGCACGTCCGCGGCCAGGGGCGCGCCCCCGGCGGGAAACACGGTCACGCTCCCCGCCGCCCTGGGAACGACGCCCGCGGGGTCGGCCTCCACCACGATCCCCATCCCCGGCTGCACCAGGCGCGCGGGGATCGGCACGTTCCACGACCTGGCGGCGTTCTGCCGCTCCAGCTCCACGGGCACCTCGGCGGCCGCGGAGGTGAGCGTCTCCACCAGCGTGCCGCCGCTGTACACCTTCACGCGCACGGACGGGGTGTAGAAGCTCGGCTGGTCGCCGCGCATGAACACGCGCAGCATGGCGTCGCGCCCGCGCACCAGCGGCGCCGTGCCGCCCTCCGGCTGGGCGCCCTGGGTGAGCTGGATGGCCTCGATGGAAAGCCGCAGCTGCGCCGGGTTCACGCGCACGCGGGCCGTGGCCGTCAGGCCGGCCACCTGCACGGTGGCGATGCCCTGGCCGCTGCCCACGGCAAAGATCTCGCGCCCCAGGGCGGTGATGGCACCGCTGTCGGCCGTGGTCCACGAGGGCTGGGCCCAGCGGGGCAGCTCCTCGAAGGGGCGGCCGTTCTGGTCCAGCAGGGTCACGGGGATCTGCAGCCGCTGCCCCTGCACCGTGGTGACCACGGAGTCCTGGAGCACGAGCGTCGTGGGGATGCGCTCGGCGTCCATGAACAGGTCCGAGCACGCCGCCAGCGGAACCAGCAGGGCGGCGGAGAGAATGCGACGGGTCATTGGGGCGCGGACTGCGGGTGGGGGTGCCGGCATCACGGGGGTGCACCGCGCAAGCCGCGCGGGGCAGGGAAGATACAACGCGCGGCGTCCCATGTTCCGGACGCTCCGCCATATGTTTCCGGCGGACGGGCTTCGCTTCAGCGGATCCACCCGATCGCGTCGGTTCGCGAAGCGGAGATCCGGCGGACACGCCTCTTCCCAAAAATCGCGGATACGAGTCCCGGTGGCAGCTCCCTTGCTCAGTGATGTTGGTGAAGTATCTTGCGGGTAGGTGCAGTTGAGTGGCTCTCCTACCCGGAGGTGGAGTTGGCTCGAGCG
>JAESFL010000328.1_pt1 | contig 38629 bp, 37 predicted proteins | sample 9269401 | NCBI WGS metagenome assembly JAESFL01 (sample SAMN14506025, study PRJNA617098) | algae metagenome | isolation source: Gloeocapsa sp. UFS-A4-WI-NPMV-4B04 and co-occurring heterotrophs from desert... | place: USA: Utah | collected 2006-10-01 | reverse complement strand
CCACACGCCGGCCTGGCCGATCCCGAAGGTGTTCCGCCTGACCAAGGGCGGCCGGCTCATCGAGGGCATCTTCAAGGGCGACACCATCAACACGCCCTCGATGCTCGCGGTCGAGGACTACCTCGACACCCTGAAATGGGCCGAGCGCATCGGCGGGCTCGACGCGCTGCATGCGCGGGCCGACGCCAATGCCCGTGCGGTCCACGCGTGGGTGGCGCGCACGCCCTGGATCGGCCACCTCGCGGTGGATCCGGCGACCTACTCGAACACGGGCGTGTGCCTCGTGATCACCGACCCGGACGTGCTCGCCAAGGGCGACGCCGTGGTCAAGACCGTCGCCGCGGGGATCGTCAGCCGCCTCGAGCGTGAGGGCGTGGCCTTCGACTTCGGCGCCTATCGCGATGCGCCGGCCGGGCTGCGGATCTGGTGCGGGGCGACCGTCGAGACTTCCGACATCGAGGCGCTGACGCCTTGGCTCGACTGGGCCTTCGCCCAGGAGAAGGCGGCACTCGCCGCCGCGGCAGCCTGAAGGTCTGAAGACGTCACGATGGCCGGTCATGAGACCGGCCATTTGCTTATCGACGCGCTCCAGCGATCTCCCGGTCTTGATTCCCGCGCGACGCGACGACCGGCCATGCCTCTCCCGAGAGGAAGCGATCCTGCGCGCGCGCACGACGCGAGGTGCTCCCGTGTCCCAACCCATCACCGCCAAACCCAGGGTCCTCGTCTCCGACGCCCTGTCGGAGGCCGCCGTCCAGATCTTCCGTGATCGCGGTATCGAGGTCGATTTCCAGCCCGGCCTCGGCAAGGACAAGGACGCGCTGGCCGCCGTCATCGGCCAGTATGACGGCCTCGTCATCCGCTCCACCACCAAGGTGACGGGCAAGCTGCTTGGCCAGGCCACGCGGCTGAAGGCGATCGGCCGCGCCGGCATCGGCGTCGACAACGTCGATGTCCCGGCGGCGACCGCCAAAGGCGTGATCGTGATGAACACGCCGTTCGGCAACTCGATCACCACCGCCGAGCACGCCATCGCGCTGATGTTCGCGCTCGCCCGCCAGATCCCCGCCGCCGACGCTTCGACGCAGGCCGGCAAGTGGGAGAAGAACCGGTTCATGGGCGTCGAGCTGACCGGCAAGACGCTCGGCGTCGTCGGCTGCGGCAATGTCGGCGCCGTGGTCGCCGACCGGGCGATCGGGCTCAAGCTGAAGGTCGTCGCCTACGATCCCTTCCTGACGCCAGAGCGCGCCGTCGAGATCGGCGTGGACAAGGTCGAACTCGACGAGTTGCTGGCACGCGCCGACATCATCACGCTCCACGTGCCGCTCACCGACAAGACCCGCAACATCCTCTCGGCGGAGAACCTCGCCCGGACCAAGCGGGGCGTGCGCATCGTCAACTGCGCCCGCGGCGGCCTTGTGGACGAGGCGGCTTTGCGCGCCGCCCTCGATTCCGGCCATGTGGCGGGCGCGGCCCTCGACGTCTTCGTCACAGAGCCGGCGATCGAGAACCCGCTCTTCGGCCACCCGAACGTGATCTGCACGCCGCATCTCGGCGCCTCGACCTCCGAGGCGCAGGAGAACGTGGCGCTGCAGGTCGCCGAGCAGATGGCCGATTACCTGCTGACAGGCGCCATCACCAACGCCGTCAACTTTCCCTCGATTTCGGCCGAGGAGGCGCCCCGCCTCAAGCCGTTCGTTGCGCTGTGCGAGAAACTCGGCTCGTTCCTGGGCCAGCTCACGGAAGCGCCGATCAAGGGCATCCGCATCACCTACGAGGGTGCGGTGGCCGCCATGAACACCCGCGCGCTGACCTCGGCGGCGGTGACCGGGGTGCTGCGCCCGATCCTGCAGGAGGTGAACATGGTCTCGGCCCCGGTGATCGCGCGGGATCGCGGGATCGTCGTCGACGAGATCAAGCGCGAGGGCGGAGCCAGCGACTACGAGTCGGTGGTGCGCATCGCGGTCGAGGCGGAGGACATGACGCGGGATGCCGCCGGCACCGTCTTCAACGACGGCAAACCGCGGGTCATCGAGATCCGGGGCATCAACATCGACGCGCCCTTCGCGCCACTGATGCTCTACGTGCGCAACCACGACAGGCCCGGTTTCGTCGGCCGGTTCGGGTCGGTGCTCGGCGATGCCGGCGTCAATCTCGGGACCTTCGCGATGGGCCGCGAATCGAAGGGGGGTGCTGCCGTCGCTTTCGTCTCGGTGGATGCCGAGGTGTCCCCCGAGGTGCTGAGAGCGATCGAGGCCATCCCGCAGGTGAAGCGTGTTCGCCCCGTCCGGTTCTGAGGCCGCTCCGACCCCGGCGGAGGCAGCCCCCGCCGCCTCACCCCCGAACGGCACGGCGCCGACGGCGCCGTCCGCCCTCCCCCTTGAGAATGAGGATCGCACGATGAGCTGCAAAGTCACCGTCCGCTGCGCCTGGGACGAGGCTGCCGGCGTCTTCTTCGTCCACGACTCGCCGGTGCCGGGCCTCGCCACCGAGGCGCCGACCATGCCGGCCCTGCTGTGCAAGCTGCCCGGCATGATCCGCGACCTGCTCGGCCTCGACGACGGCGCCTATATCGACATCTACGTCGAGCGAGTGGCCCGCTGAAGGCACTTATCACTGGCCGGAGGGATTGCGTGCTGCGCGTTGCGCCGTCATCCTCCGGCCGACCATGAGGAATTCTCCGATGAACCGGCACGTTGTCGTACGCTGCGCCTGGGACGACGAGGCCGACGTGTGGTTCGTGCAGGACTCCGATGTGCCGGGCCTCGTGACCGAGGCAACCACCTTGGACGCCCTTCGCTGCAAGTTGCCGGGAATGATCCAGGATCTTCTCGAGGTCGAAACCGCAATGGATATCGAGGTCGATCTGATCGCCTACGCCCACGATCGTGTGAGGGTGCAAGCCGCCTGACAGGACCGGTTGCGGCAGCGTTAACGCACCGTCGCGCCAACCTGTGCCAATGTCGGACACCGAGTGCTTCGCAGGGACAGCGACAGGTGACCGACTACACTCCGGCTTTGAAAAAACTGCTGCGCCAGCAGGGCTATGTATTTTTCCAAAGCGGCCGCGGCGATCACGAGGTCTGGCGAAATGACGCTACAGGCAGGAAAGTCATTGTGGACGGTGCGATCAAATCACGCCACACCGCCAACGGCATCCTGAAGCAAGCGGGTCTGCCAAAATCCTTCTGATCCATCGTCGGCCCTTCAAACTCTTTTTTTGGAGCGGTCCAGCGAAATCCGATGCGCGAGCACCCCATGAAGATCGACGGACAGCCCTATCGCACCATCTTCCCCGAGGCCGACGGTCGCGCCGTCACGGTCATCGATCAGACCCGGCTGCCCTTCGCCTTCGAACTCAAGCGCCTGACGAGCCTTGATGACGCGGCTGTGGCGATCCGCACCATGGTGGTGCGCGGCGCGCCGCTGATCGGTGTCACAGCCGCCTACGGACTGGCGCTGGCGATGCGGGAGGATGCGAGCGAGGCGGGGATCGAACGGGCCTCCGCGACGCTCGTTGCCACGCGGCCGACCGCGATCAACCTGCGCTGGGCGCTCGACCGGATGGCCGTCCTGCTGCGCCGGGCGCCGGAGGCCGAACGCGAGGCGCTCGCCTTCGCGGAAGCGGCAAGAATCGCCGATGAGGACGTTGCGAGTTGCCGCGCCATCGGCGAGCACGGCGCCGCGATCCTGTCCGAGATCGCCGCGAAGAAGAGCGGACCGGTCAACGTGCTGACCCATTGCAACGCCGGCTGGCTCGCCACGGTCGATTGGGGGACGGCGCTGGCGCCGATCTACGTGGCGCACGATGCCGGTGTGCCGATCCACGTCTTCGTCGACGAAACTCGGCCGCGCAACCAGGGCGCGGCGTTGACCGCCTTCGAACTCAACGCCCACGGCGTGCCGCACACCGTGATCGCCGACAATGCCGGCGGCCACCTGATGCAGCACGGACAGGTCGATGTCTGCATCGTCGGCTCGGACCGGACCACGGCTTCGGGCGATGTCTGCAACAAGATCGGCACCTACCTGAAGGCGCTGGCAGCTTCCGACAACCGCATCCCGTTCTACGCGGCCCTGCCCTTCTCGACGATCGACTGGACCCTCCAGGACGGCGTGCGCGATATCCCGATCGAGGAGCGCGACGCCCGCGAGGTCACCCATCTCACCGGCCGCACCGATGCTGGCGCCTTCGCCACGGTCGCCGTGGTCTCGCCGGGCAGCCCGGTGGCCAACCCGGCCTTCGACGTGACGCCCGCCCGCCTCGTCACCGGCATCATCACCGAGCGCGGTGTCTGTGAGGCGACCGAAGAGGGTCTGGCCGGGCTCTATCCCGAGCGGCGCAAGGCCGCCTGATCCGGCCCCGCTTGATCGAAGCGGGGATCGGACCAGCAAGCCCGCGCGGCTCTTGAGCGAGGCCCAAATCCGCCATCCCGAGGGGATCAGCCGGATTTGGCATGACACGCGAACGGGGCCTCAATCCTTCAGCGGATCGTGGCCCCAGTTCATCAGCGAAAGGCGCCAGGGCGAGTCCTTCATCTTGGATTTGTCCTCGGGCCCGCCCTGCTTGAGGTGGCGGTGGACGTAGCCGACCACCTTCTCCATGTGGGCGTAGTCGTCGTCGCTGAGATCGGCCTTCTTCTTGTGCAGGATCTCGACGATGCGGCGGCCCTCTTTGTGACCGGTGGCCTCGCCGCCGTCCTTCTTCTGCCCGACCGACCGGCTCTCTTCGGATGCCAGGAATTTCTCCAGAGCCGAGGCGGTCATGTTCACCGCGTCCTTGAAGTCCTTCCAGATCGTCTCGTGATCGTCGGTCTGGGCCATGGCGCCTGTCGTCCTTCCGCTCTCGTCGGGGCGGCAACAGGCGCTCTTCAGGCGCGGTTCCGCTCTCACCCCGCCTGCGCGGTTGGGCCGCGTGCCCGGCCCGCGCTCAGCCGCCGCCAGCGGATCACCAGGGCGACCGAGACGACGAGAAGGCCGGCGCAGAAGCCCGCCCAGATGCCGCACCCGCCCATCCCGGCACCCCAGGCGAGTGCCGCACCGAGCGGCACGCCGATGCCCCAGTAGCCGAACAGAGCGATCAGCATCGGGACCTTGGTGTCCTGCAGGCCGCGCAGGGCACCGAGCGCCACCGACTGCACACCGTCCGAGATCGCGAATAGGGCCGAGAAGATCAGGAAGCCGGCGGCCACGGGAAACACGCCTGCCGCGCCCGGCGCACCGGCATCGAGGAACAGGCCGATGAGCGTGCGGGGCGCGAGAAGCTGCACCAGGGCACAGGCCACCATGAAGCCGAAGCCGAGCCAGAGTGCGACCGCGCCCGCCCGGCGCAGGGCTGCCCGGTCGGCGGCGCCGTAGGCACGGCCGACCCGCACGGTGGCCGCCTGTCCGATGCCGTTGGGCACCATGAAGCAGGTCGCGGCGATCTGGAGCGTGATCGCGTGGGCGGCGAGCGGCACCGTGCCGAAGGTGCCCATCGCCACCGTGGCCGCCTCGAACAGACCGGCCTCGGCGATCCCCGCCACGCCCATCGGCAGTCCGACCCGCACCACGCGGGCGAGGGGCTCGGTATCGAGCCGCCAGAGATCGGCGAACATCCGGTGGCGGTGGAGGATCCGGTCGAGCCGGATCACCAGCACCAGGGCGGCGAGCGCCAGGAACTCGGTGAGCACGGTGCCGAGCGCCACGCCGGCGATGCCGAGATCCGGCGGCCCGAAGACGAGGAAGGCGCCGAGCGCGAGGTTGAGCGGCAGGGCGATCAGGCTCACCGCGAGCGGCGGTCCCGGCCGCTGCAGCGCGGCGAGCGCCCCCTTCAGCACCATGAAGGCGAGTGCCGGGAACATCCACCATTGCAGCACCCGCATGTAGGTGCCGGCATCGCGCGCGACCGCGGGCTCCTGGCGCAGCAGCAGAAGAAGATCCTCCGTGAACCAGAGCACCGGCATCAGCACCAGCGTGACGAGGAAACCGACCCACAGCCCCGCCCGAACCGTGCGCCGCACCGCGCCGGACGCCGCCGCACCCGAATCTCGGCCGACCGCTTCCGCGACCAGCGGCGCCACGGACGAGGTGAGGCCGATGCCGCCGATAAACAGCAAGAGGTAGAGGCTGGTGGCGAGCGCGCCCGCGGCGATGGGCTCGGCGCCGAGCCGGCCGAGCAGCACCGCGTTCGAGGCCACCAGCCCATGCTGGGCGAGGTTGATGAGGACGAGCGGCGCCGACAGCTTCAGCGTCGCGCGCAGCTCATCCCACCAGGGCGAGGTCGGCGGCCGATCGAGGCCGGTCGCCGCGAGGCTCGGTGCAGACGTCACAGGACCATCGCAGCTGCTCAGGAGGCCGGAGCCGGCGCCCGGTCCCCCAGGAAGCCGCCGGACTGGCGCCGCCATAGGTCGGCGTAGAGGCCGCCCCGGCGGATCAACTCGTCATGGGTGCCCTCCTCCACGATCCGGCCGTGATCGAGCACGATCAGACGGTCGAGGGCGGCGATGGTCGAGAGCCGGTGGGCGATGGCAAGCACGGTCTTGTCGCCCATCAGCGTATCGAGCGCCTCTTGGATCGCCGCCTCGACCTGGCTGTCGAGGGCACTCGTCGCCTCGTCGAGGATCAGGATCGGCGCGTCCTTGAGGATGACGCGGGCGATGGCGATGCGCTGGCGCTGGCCGCCCGAGAGCTTCACCCCGCGCTCGCCGACATGGGCGTCGTAGGCGCGCCGACCCTTGTGATCGACGAGGTCGAGGATGAAGTCGTGGGCATGCGCCAGCCGCGCCGCCTGCTCGATCTCCGCGTCGGTGGCATCGGGCCGACCGTAGGCGATGTTGTCGCGGATCGAGCGGTGCAGCAGCGAGGTGTCCTGGCTGACCATGGCGATGGCCTCGCGCAGCGAATCCTGCGTCACCCCGGCGATGTCCTGCCCGTCGATGAGGATGCGCCCGCCCTCGACGTCGTGCAGGCGCAGGAGCAGCGCGGTGATGGTGCTCTTGCCGGCACCGCTGACACCGACGAGGCCGACCTTTTCGCCGGGGCGGATATGGAAGGATAGATCCTCAATGATGCTGGCGTCGCCCCGCCCGTAGTGGAAATCCACGTTCTCGAAACGGATGTCGCCGCCGGTGACGTGGAGCGTCGTGGCCCCCGCCGCGTCGGTCAGGCCGTGCGGCCGGGCGATGGTCTGCATGCTCTCTTGGATCACGCCGACATTCTCGAACACGCCGCGCACGGTCTGCATCACCCAGCCCGACATCGCCATCAGCCGCAGGATCAGCGCGAGGCCAGCGGACGCCTCGCCGGTCGTCATGGCGCCGCGCTGCCACAGGGCGAAGCAGACGGCGGCGGTGGTGAACAGGAGCAGGCTGTTGAGAGCCGCGAGCAGGCTTGTCGTCAGCGTGGTGAGCCGGAACTGGTGCAGATATGCCTTCGTATGGGTCTCGACCGCATCGCGCACGGCGGCGCGCTCCTCGCGGTCGCGGGCGAACAGCTTCACGGTCATGATGTTGGTGTAGCTGTCGACCACCCGGCCGATCAGGGTCGAGCGGGTCTCGGCGGTCAGGTGCGAGCGCTTGCGGGCGCGCGGTACGAACCACGCCGTCAGGGCGGCATAGGCCGCGACCCAGGCCACGACGGGGAGCGCCAGCCAAACCGAGATCGAGGAGAACAGCCCGATGGCCGTGACCGCGTAGATCGCCACGTAGAGCAGAGTGTCGATGAATACGACGGCGAGTTCGCGCACCGCCGGCCCGACCTGCACCGTGCGGTTGGCGAGCCGCCCGGCGAAATCCGCCTGAAAGTACGAGAGCGAGTGGCCGAGCGTGTAGAGGTGGGTGCGCCAGCGGATCTGGTTGGTCGATTGCGGCACGATGAGCTGGTTCGAGGCCAGCTCATGCAGGAAGGCCGCCAGCGGGCGCACCACGAGCAGCAGCAACGCGGCGAGCGTCAGCGGCACGGCGTTGTCCGAGAGCACGGTCGTGCGGTCGGCCGCGTTCATCAGGTCGATGAACCAGCGCAGCAGGAGGTAGAGCGAGGCCTCGATGCCGCCGGCCACCACCGCGATGACGAACAGCACCACGAGCGCGGAGCGGATCGGTCGCAGGTAGAAGCCGGCGAAGCCCAGCACGGTCTTCGGCGGCATGCGCCGGTCGTCGAAGGGCGCGAACGGATCGATGCGGCGCTCGAGCCAATCGAGGAACATGATGCGGAGGAACCGAGTGAGAAATGAGAGGCTCAGGTAAGCCTCCTTGACGCCGGGCCAACCCCGCGCTCATCAACCCTGCCCCGATGCCGCAGGCAGGACCCTGCCCCGCCGCCCCGCTTTCGCCGATGCTTCACCTCGCCCTCTACCAGCCGGACATCCCGCAGAACACCGGCACCATGCTGCGCATGGCGGCCTGCCTCGGCGTCGCCGTCGAGATCATCGAGCCCGCCGGCTTCGACGTGTCCAACCGGAACCTGCGCCGCGCGGGGATGGACTATCTCGACCACGTGGCGATCACTCGCCATCGCTCCTGGGAGGCGTTCGAGGCATGGCGCGAGGCGGCCGGCCGCCGCCTCGTGCTTGCCACCACCGCCGGCTCGGTGTCCTACACGCAGCACGCTTTCCGCGACGGCGACTGCGTGCTGATGGGGCGTGAATCGGCCGGCGTGCCGGAGGCGGTGCATGCGGCGGCCGAAGCCCGGGTGGTGGTGCCGATTCGGCCGGGCCTGCGCTCGCTCAACGTCGCGGTCTGCGCCGCGATGATCCTGGGTGAGGCAATCCGGCAGGCGGGGTAAGGTCGATCGCCACTGTGCGAGGCTCGACGGATCAGCCTTCGCGCGCCCTCATGCCGTGACCGGCCGTCGGCTCAGTTCGAATGCACGACCCGCTCGAGCTGCTGCGCCCGGGGCCGCTTCTGACGATGCGCGACGTCGGAAGACGGCACGGACAGCGCCGCTTGATTCAGGGTGACCTTGACATCGATTGTGAACAGGACGGCATCGGTCGTATCGCTCGCCGTGAGCTGCCACGTATCACCGAAGCCGACGGACGAGGCTGCCTCTTTCAAGAGTTCTCCGGCATAGCGGATGGCGGCACGACGCGCTGCGTCGAGATCCGGCAAGTCCGTTCCCTCTTCATCCCATAATTCCAGATCGTCGTTGGTGTTGAAGAAGAACCTGGGCATCTCTGGCTCCTGAGAGAGCGTCACCCGAGTGTGGACTCGGAACGTCGACGGCCAGCCGGATCGCCGAACCTACGGACTCGGATGCCGCTTCAGTTGAATTAACTATTCGATAGACATGCTTCATGTCAATCGATTGAGGCTTAGTAAAAGTTCTGTATTCGCGAAAATAATACTGTTTCGCATTTCTGCCATTTCGGAACTTCACTCAGCGTAGCATGTCCCGCCGCGTTTCCCTGGGCGTGCAGCCGAAGCGGCGCCGATAGCGTTGCGCAAAATCGCTCATGTGCGCGAAGCCCCATCGGCGGCTCAGTTCCGCGATGGAAACATCCCGCTGCGCCTCGCTGCAGAGATCGCGGTGAACCTGCTGCAGACGCCGCTCGATGATGAATTCGACCGGTGTCACGCCCAACTCACGCTTGAACGACATCTGCAACATCCGGACACTAACACCCACCTCGGCCGCGACATCTGCCAATCGGAACGGCGTCGCCAGATGAGCTCCGATGTATTCGACCGCGCGGCGAACGTGAGAGGCCGAGAGACTGCCGGTCGAGTGCAGCTCGGCAACTGGCGCCCGCGGCCACACACTCAGCAATTGGTAGGAAACGATCTCTTCCAGCAGCGGAAAGAACAGATCGTCGGCCGTACGCACATCGCGGAGCCGGATCTGCATATGTTCCAGCGACAGCAAGAGCGCCCGCATCCCCAAACCGTCGATCGAGGTGAGCGGCTCCAGCGCGGGAAGCGGGCGATCCACTTTTCCCTCCAGAGCGTGGTAGCTCGCCAGAAGCGATGCGCGCGCGATGGTGCTGCTGATGGCCGAAAAGCCCGGCGAAGACTCGCCGCTTCGCATATCCTCCAGTGCGCTGAACGTTGCGTAGCCCTGGGTGACGATCTGCTCTGCGCGCGCGTTGCGGCGGACCATCTGGCCGCCTGTGACGAAGCGGATGGTGAACAGATCGGCTTCCAGCGTCGGTACGGTGAGGAAGCCCGTGGCGGACTGCGTGAGCCAGAGGCTCATGGTCGGGCTCTGTCCGCCCTCCACCCGTACCTGAGGGGTTGCGCGGGAGACGGGATAGAAGTTCACGGCGAGACCGCCGTCGTCGTTCAGGTGATCGAACTCGCGCACGGATTGCAGTTGATGCGCGAAGAACCGCTGTGGCCGCCAGGGCGATTGCACGTCTCGGGCCGCGGGCACTCGGCTTTTGCTATCAGGCATCGAAACAGATCGCGGATACGGTTGATGGCTTCAGTGCCATCCATGGACATTCAAGATGAGATGCCGCCGATAGACCTCCAGACGAATATGTCGAGAGACTAACAAGTTCGCGGTTGCGGCCCAAGACATCGGTGAGAGATTTCGACCGAGGAACACTGGCTTCGTCGAGACCCTTCATCAACCATTCTTGACGTGATGTCGACAACGGCGCGGCCATCATACAACGATCGCGCGAATCGTAGGGTTCAATTGCAGGGCGGCGGGCGCAAGCCGATGACAAGAGGCTTGTGCGGCTCCACACGTCATCTGCGCGAACGCAGAAGATTGCCACATCCGAGGCGTGCATTCTCCTTGAAAACACCATTTCGGTGTTTTACCATCGAGCCGTGACGCGCTCAGGAATCCTTCCCTCTCGTCTGACGTACCGGCTCCTGCCCGAACCGGCCGAACTCGATGCGGTCCGGTCCCTGCTCGCGGCCTATCGGCGGATGCTCGTCATCCTCGAGGAGATCCGCCGGGAGCACGGCCTGCGGGCCAACGTCGTCGCCCTGATCGAGCACGGCTATCAGCGCGCGCGCGACGAGACCGGACTGCCGGCCCGCCTCGTGACGCTCGGCATCCGCGATTTCGCCCAGCGCCCCGCCGGGTTCGACCCCGAGGGCGTCACGTCGATGCCGCTCGACGACAAGCTGTTCAGCGTGAAGGGCGCTTCCGAGATCGCGCTCACCACGCTCTGCGGACGTCGCACGATGCCCTACCGCGTCGAGGGCTATGACGGCCCCTGGCGCGACCTCTCCAGCGCCCGCCTCACGGTCGCGGGCGACACGCTCACCATCCAGGTGGGCGTCTCCGTCACCGTCCCGAAAGAGGAGACCCGCATGCCCGAGAACATCCTGACCCGCGTCGGACGGATCATCGGCGGCCTGTCGAACGCCGCCATCGACGCGGTCGAGGACCGCAACCCCCTCGCGGTCGCCGAGCAGGCCCTGCGCGAGATCGATGCGGTGATCCACGAGGCCCGGCTCGATCTCGGTAAGATCAAGGCCGAGGAGCACCGCCTCACCGCCCGCCGCGGCCAACTCGCCGGGGAGCTTTCGGCATTGCCCGAAAAGCTGTCTCTCGCGCTGTCGAACGGACGCGAGGATCTGGCACGCGCCGGCATCAGCCGTCAGCTCGATCTGGAGAGCCAGATCGAGGCGATCGATTCGAGCCTCGCCGAGGTCGCTGAGCGGCACGGGGCGGCCACCAAGGCGATGCAGGCGGCCCAGGCCGCTCGTCGCGACGCCGAGCACCGGATCGCGCTGCTGCGGCAGCCCCCGGCAAAGGCGGCCGACCCGCTCGACGGCTACGGCCGCGAGGAGGCGACGCGCACCCGCCAGCTCGAACAATCGCTGCGGGCGATCGACCGGGTGACCGGCACGGCCTCGGCGGTGGCCGATCCCTCGGTCGAGGAACTCGACCGGCTCCACCGCGACGACGCCATCGAGCGGCGGCTCGCCGCGCTGAAGCAGGGCCGGCCTTCTTGAGCGCGCTCGTTGGCCCCGCCCTGTTCCCCTTTACCCTGGCAGCAGCGGTGATGACCGGCCTCGTCGTGGTGGAGGCCTTGTCTCTCCTCGTCGGACACTCCCTCTCCGGGCTGGTGGACAACGCCCTCGGCCATGAGGCGGGCGGCGGAGACCTCGCCACCTCGGCAGATGCCGACAGCGCGCTCTCGCCGGCCGCGCTGATATCGTGGATCAATCTCGGCCGCGTGCCCTTCCTGATCCTGCTGATCCTGGCGCTGGCCGTCTTCGCTCTGGCGGGCTTTCTCGTGCAGGGGCTCGCGGCCGCCCTCATTGCGCCCCTGCCCGCCCTCCTGGCGGTTCCGGTGGCCGGCGCGGCGACGCTGCCGGCCCTGCGCATCTCGACCCGTGCCATCGCCCGGCTGATCCCGCGGGACGAGACCTACGTCGTCACCGCCGACGATCTGGTCGGTGCGACCGCCGAGGTCACTCTCGGCCCCCTCGACGAGGGCCTGCCGGGCCAGGTCCGCGCGGTGGACCGCCACGGCAACACCCACTTCCTGCGCGCCCGCGCCGCCCCCGGCGCGCCGGCCATGGCCACCGGCGCCCGCGTCCTCCTCGTGGACCGGGCCGAAGCGGTCTTCGTCGCGGTGCCCGCCACACCGGATCTCTGAACGCCCTTCCCCAGCCGAACGCTCAGCCGACCTCCAAACTGAACCCTTGGCCGAAAGGATCGCATTCGATGGACATGGTCAGTTCCGGTATCGTCAACCTGCTGGTCATCGCCGGCATCATCGTCGTGGCTTTGCTCGGCATCGGCTTCGTCTTCAGCCGGCTCTACCGGCGCACGACGCGGGACACGGCCTTCGTCCGCACGGGTCTGGGCGGGCGCAAGGTCGTGGTCGATGGCGGCGCGGTGCTGCTGCCCGTCTTCCATTCCATCGCCATGGTGAACCTCAACACCCTGCGGCTCGAAGTAAAGCGCTCCGGCAACGAGTCGCTCATCACCAAGGACCGGCTGCGGGCCGACATCACGGTCGAGTTCTACGTCCGGGTCGAGCCCAAGGAAGAATCGATCGCGCTCGCCGCCCAGACGCTCGGCGACCGCACCAACGACGCCATGCTCTTGCGCGAGCTGATCGAGGCCAAGTTCGTCGATGCCCTGCGGGCGGTCGCCGCCGGCATGACCCTGCCCGACCTGCAGGAGAAGCGCGCCGCCTTCGTCAAGGGCGTGCAGGAGGCCGTCTCGGGCGATCTGCGCCACAACGGCCTCGAACTCGAATCCGCTTCGCTGACCCGCCTCGACCAGACCTCGATCGAACACTTCAACCCCGACAACTCGTTCGACGCGGAAGGCCTCGCTCGATTGAAGGAAATCACCGAGCAGCGCCGCAAGGAGCGCAACGCCACCGAGCGCGATGCCGAGGTGGCGGTGGCCGAGAAGGACCGCGAGACCGCGCTGAAGCAGCTCGAGATCAAGCGCACCACTCGCGAGGCGGAACTCGCCCAAGAGCGCGACATCGCCAACAAGACCGCCGAGACCCGCGCCGAAACCGCCCAGGCCGAGCAGCGCGCCCAGCAGAGCGAGGAGACCGCACGGATCGAGCGCGAGCAGGCGGTGCGCCTGCGCGAAGCCGAGGCGCGCAAGAACTCGGAGGGCGCGCGGATCGAGGCGGATCTCGCCATCGCCCAGCGCAACGCGGAGGCCGAGCGCGAGCGCCAGCTCGTGCTTCAGGACAACGCCATCAAGATCGCCGAGCGCTCGCAGCGCGAATCCGAGGCGCGCGCCGCCGCCAAGGCCGCCGAGGCTCTGGCGGTCGCCGCGGAGGAGCGCGTCGCCACAGCGAAAGCCAAGGAGATCGCCGAGCGCGAGCGCGAGATCGCGGTCATCGCCGCCAAACGCGAGGCGGAGCGGGAGGCGACCGGCGTCACCGTTACGGCGGAGGCCGAGCGCCGCGCGGCCGAGGACCGGGCCAACGCCATCACGACGCTGGCCGAGGCCGAGGCGACGGCGGCCGCCTCGAAGGCGGAGGCCATCGCCAAACTCGGTCAGGCCGAGGCCGAGCGCGAGCGCGTCATGAACGAGGCCCGCAACGCGCTGTCGGCGGACGCGCGCGCCTACGAGACCGGCTTGAAGCGCCTCGGTATCATCCCGGAGGCGCTGCGCGAGAGCATGCGGGCGGTCGAGAAGATCGACTCGATCCGCATCTTCGACGCGGGCGGGATGATGGGCGCCGGCAACGGCGCGGGCGGGTTGTCGGCGAGCCTCGGCGACAGCCTGTCGGGCCACCTGCTGCGCTACCAGTACAACAGCCCGATCCTCGGCGCGATTTTGAACGAGGCGGGGTTTTCCGAGGGCAAGGGCAGCCTCGACGCGCTGGTCGGCGGATTGCGCGAAGAGGCTCCGAAGCCCCTCGCCGACGGACATGTCAACGGGGGGGCCTGAAGCGTTCGGACGAACGACGTCGAGGGTCCGGAGCAGAGCGCGCAGCTCGTCGGGGATCGACGGCTCCGGCCGTCCGCTGTCTGGGCCTGAATTGACGGATCGGGGCCTGAGTGGGAAAGCCTGAGGCCATGAGCGACGCGACGGCTTCCCCGAACCCCGCCCCCTTGCCCTCCCCGGACGACCTCGCGGCGCTGAAGAGCGAGGCGGGCGCGTGGTTCGCCACCCTGCGCGATCGCATCGTCGCCGCGCTGGAGACGCTGGAGGACGAGGCGACGGGCCCGTTCCACCCGGACGCGCCAGCGGCGGCGGGCCGGTTCGAAAAGACGCCCTGGCAGCGCACGGACCATAGCGGCGTGCCGGGCGGCGGCGGCGTCATGGCGATGCTGAAGGGCCGCGTCTTCGAGAAGGCGGGCGTCCATATCTCCACCGTACACGGCGAGTTCGCGCCGGAATTCCGGGCGCAGATGCCGGGCGCGGCCGAGGATCCGCGCTTCTTCGCCACCGGCATCTCGCTGATCGTGCACCCCTGGAACCCGAACGTTCCGACGGTGCACATGAACACCCGCTTCGTGGTGACGACGAAGGCGTGGTTCGGCGGCGGCGCCGACCTCACCCCCGTGCTCGACCGGCGCCGGACGCAAGAGGATCCCGACACGCAATTCTTCCATGCCTGCCTGCGCGAGACCTGCGAGAGGCACGCGCCGGCCGCCAACTACGAGCGGTACAAGGCGTGGTGCGACGAGTACTTCCACCTCAAGCACCGCAACGAGCCCCGCGGCATCGGCGGCATTTTTTACGACTATCACTGGACCGGCGATCCGCAGGCCGACCTGGCCTATACCCGCGATGTCGGGCAGGCGTTTCTCAAGGCCTACCCGGAGATCGTCCGGCGCAACCTCGCGCAAGCCTGGACCGAGGCCGATCGGGAGGAGCAGCAGGTGCGGCGCGGGCGCTACGTCGAGTTCAACCTGCTCTACGACCGCGGCACCATCTTCGGCCTGAAGACCGGCGGCAACGTCGCCTCGATCCTCTCTTCCCTCCCGCCGACGGTGCGCTGGCCCTGACGTCGCGGCCGGTCCCAAACCCAACCGACTCGTCTATGACGTGACGCCATGGCCGAGTCCGTTCCCACCCAGTTCGCCCCGCAGCAGGACGCGGCGCTCAAAGCCATTGCCCGCTGGCGCAAGGAAGGCGGTAGCCAAGTGTTCCGCCTGTTCGGCTATGCCGGCACCGGCAAGACCACGCTGGCTCGCCGCATCGCCGACGATATCGAGGGTCCGGTCGTCTACGGCGCCTTCACCGGCAAGGCGGCCTCCGTCATGCGCCAGAAGGGCTGCCACGACGCCGCGACGATCCACTCGCTGATCTACCGCACCAAGGAGGGCGACGAGGGCGGCCCGACCTTCACGCTCAACCGCTCGGGACCAGCGGCCAAGGCCGACCTCATCGTCATCGACGAGTGTTCGATGGTCGATTCCGCCCTCGGCCACGACCTTCTCTCCTTCGACAAGCCGGTTCTGGTGCTGGGCGATCCGGCGCAATTGCCGCCGGTGCGCGGCGGCGGCTTCTTCACCGAGGCCGAGCCCGATGTGATGCTCACCGACGTCCACCGTCAGGCCGCCGACGACCCGATCGTGCGCATGGCAATGACGATCCGCGAGGGCGGGCGGCTGGAGGTCGGGGAATACGGCGCGAGCCGGGTGATCCGCCGCCGCGACATCGACCCGACCCAGGTGCTCGACTGCGATCAGGTCCTGGTCGGCCTCAACCGGACGCGACGGCTGTACAACAATCGCCTACGGGAATTGGCCGGTCACACCGATCCGATGCCGTCGGTCGGTGAGAAGCTGGTCTGCCTGCGCAACGACCGCACCAAGGGCCTGCTCAACGGCTCGACCTGGACGGTGCAGGCGCTCCGCGCCCCGCCCCGCCCCGACACGATCCGCCTCGACGTGGTGCCCGAGGACGACCCGGCCGTGCGCCGCCGCGCAGTGGACATCAAGGTGCTGCGGCAGGTGATCGAGGGATCGGAGGAAGAGATCCCGCTGTTCCTGCGCCGCGAGACCGACGAGTTCACCTACGGCTACGCGCTCACCGTGCACAAGGCGCAAGGGTCGCAATGGGACAAGGTGGTGCTGTTCGACGAATCCTACGCCTTTCGCGAGCACCGGGCCCGGTGGCTGTACACGGGCCTGACGCGGGCGGCGCAGGCGATCACCGTGGTGGTGTGAGTCCCGCCAAGAAGCGCTTCGGTGCCGCGTCGGATCTTTCAAAAAAAATCCGACGCGCGACGTGCGAAGATCGGGACCGCCATTCTCCGCATGACCTGCGGAGAATGGCTCGCCCTCACCCCGCCGCTCGCGCCTCCACCGCCGCCAGCAGCGTGCAGAGCGCCACCGCCTCTGCCGCCTTGCGCACCGCATCGAGCTTCGGGAAGGTCGGCGCGATCCGCAGCGTGCGGTCGTGCGGATCCTTTCCGTAGGGGTGCGTCGCGCCGGCCGGGGTCAGCGCGATGCCCGCCTCGCCCGCGAGCCGGACCACCTGCGAGGCGGTGCCGTCGGCGACGTCGAGCGTGATGAAGTAGCCGCCGAGCGGCCGGCTCCAGCGGGCGACCTCCCAGTCGTCGAGGCGGGCGGCAAACGCCTCCTCGACCGCCGCGAATTTCGGGGCGATCAGGGCACGGTGACGCTCCATATGCGCCGCGATTCCGGCGGCGTCGCGCAGGAAGCGGACGTGACGGAGCTGGTTGAGCTTGTCCGGTCCGATGCTGCGGCGCCCGGCCTGGGCGAGGTACCACTTCACGTTCGCGGGCGAAGCGGCGAGCATGGCGAGGCCGGCGCCGGCCAGCGTCACCTTCGAGGTCGAGGCGAACACGATCGGCCGGTCCGGGTGCCCCGCCTCGGCGCAGGCCTCCAGGATATTGACGAGCGCGGGCCGAGCCTCGGTGAGGTGATGCACCGCGTAGGCGTTGTCCCACAGGATGCGGAAATCGGGCGCCGCCGCCTTGAGCGACGCCATCCGCCGCACGGTCTCGTCGGAATAGGTCTCGCCGCTCGGATTCGAATATTGCGGCACGCACCAGATGCCCTTCACCGACGGGTCGGCGGCCTCGCGCTCGACGGCGTCCATGTCCGGCCCCTCCCCCGACATCGGGATCGGGATCATGCGGATGCCGAAGCCCTCGCATAGAGTGAAATGGCGATCGTAGCCCGGCACGGGGCAGAGGATCGTGATCGGCTCCTGCTTCGACCAGGGCCCGTCGCCGCCGGGCACGCCCTTCAGCAGGGCGTAGACGAGCACGTCGTGCATCAGCGCGAGGCTCGAATTGTTGGCGATGACGATCTGCTCGGGCGAGGCACCGAGCACGGGCGCGAACAGGGCGCGGGTCTCGGGCAAGCCCTGGAGGTTGCCGTAGTTGCGCGCGTCGGTGCCGTCCTCGGCGGTGGTGTCGCGGTTGCCGGGCAGCGCCAGCATCTCGGCGGCGAGATCGAGCTGATCCGAGGCGGGCTTGCCGCGGGTCATGTCGAGCTTGAGGCCCTGCGCTTTCAGCGCCTCGTACTCGCCGCGCAGGCGAGAGCGCAGCTCCGTCAGAGCCTCGGATGACAGGGTGGAGAGCGACGGCATCGGATTCCTCTTGGCTCGGATTCCTCGGGGCAGAGCCGAGCCAGGGTTCGAGCCCGAGGCGCCGCTCGGGTCAAGATCGCTCGGACGGAAAGACGTGGGCCGCACCGACGTCAGCGGGTCACACTGTGACACATCTGTCACGAGCGCGGAGGCGAGGTGACCAAACTCCTAACGCCTGCTCCGCCCCGAGCTTGGCCTTAACGCGCCGTTAACCATTCCAACCAAAAAGCTAAGACCGTCAAATGTTGGAGGATACGGCAAGCGAGACGCGTCGAGCACCAGCCGACCCACTCTTCAGGCCGCCATCCGCCAGCATTCGGCAACCCTATTCACAACTCGAACGGCCATAGCGGCGCGCGAAGGGTTTTCGCGCGGGACGCAATGACCTCGCACATCTTCGAGCACTGACGATGTATATCGTTGTCGACGAGCGGCAGAGCGTCACCGACCACTACGTTGCCGGCTTCGGCGCCGAGGGCGTGCGGGCGCAGGGTCTGGCCATCGGTTCGATGAAGGGCTGGCTCGACGCCGCTCCCCGGATCGACGTCGAGGCGATCGACGGCTTCCTGATCGGAGACTGCGCCGATCGCGCCTCCTGCACCGTCGCGATCCGCTCGCTCAGCCGGGCGCCGATCATCGCTCTCAACGAGACCCGCTCCCTGGAGCAGACCCTGGCGCTGTTCACCGCCGGCATCGACGACGTGGTGCGCAAGCCCGTCCATGTCCGCGAGATCATCGCTCGCGCCACCGCGATCCGGCGCCGGACCGGCCGCGGCGTCGAGCCGGCCCCCGCCCCCGACCGGGCCGGGCGCCTCAAGGTCTACACCGACGGGCGCGACCCGGAGATCGACGGCGCCTGCCTGATCCTGCCCCGGCGCGAGCGGCACATCCTCGAATATCTTTCAAAGAACCGCGGCCGGCAGGTGACGAAGGGCCAGATCTTCACGGCCGTCTACGGCGACCTCGACACCAGCGTCGAGGAGAGCGTGGTGGAGGGCCATATCAGCAAGCTGCGCAAGAAGCTGCGGATGCGGCTGGGCTACGACCCGATCGAGGCCAAGCGGATGGCCGGCTACACCTTCGTCGGCTGACGGTCCCGCGCGAAACTCCTGAATCAAGAAAAGGCCGCGCTCGGGGTGAGCGCGGCCTTTTCGCTTGTCCGGTTGGGCCCGCCCGCGAGGGATGGGCCCGCCCTTCGGCTTAGCGGAACAGCGAGAGGACGGTCTGGCTGCCGGAGTTGGCGATCGAGAGCGCCTGGACCGCGAGCTGCTGCTGGGTCTGGAGCGCCTTCAGCTTGGTCGACTCCTCCTCGATGTCGGCATCGACCAGGATGCCGATGGTACGGTCGTTGGCCTTCATCAGCGTGTCGACGAAGGCCTTCTGGCCGTCGATCTGGGTCTTGTTGGCGCCGAGCTTGGTGCCGGCATCCGTCACCTTGGCGATCGCCTTCTCGACCTGGGTGATGACAGCGCTGAGCGTCGAGTCACCGGTGGTGCCGACAAGGTTCGCGATGTTGATCGTGGCGATGGAGAAGCCGGTGCCCTCGACCGTGTCGAGAATGCCCTTTCCGGCCGTGGTGCCCGCCGCCGAGCCCTTGCCGACCCGTGCATCGGTGCCCGCGGTGCCGGTGCCGAAGCCGACATCGACCAGGGTGTTGCCGGTCGAGACCGTGTTGTTCTGGATCGTGACCGAAGCCGTAGCGTTGGCCGCGGTGGTCTTGAAGGTCAGGCGGCCCGCGGTGTCGAGCGAGGCGCTCACCTTGCCGGCGAGCGGCGTGGTGGCGGTGTCGGCGGCGATCTGGTTGTTGATCGCGTCGAGGAACTCCTGCGTCGTCACCTTGGTCAGGTTGGCGGCGGCCGAGGCCATCGTCGTCTTGTTGATCAGGATGTCCGCGGTGAAGCCGCCATCCAGCAGCAGGTTGAAGCTGACCTCGTTGGTGCCGCTGAAGTTGGCGGTGCCGCCGGAGAACACCGTGGTGCCGGTCAGCGAGGTGCTGCCGAAGACTTGAGCCGAGGTGGCCGGAGTGGTGATGCTGGCGGCGTTGTCGTCATAGAGCTTGATCGCGTTCACATCGACGCCGATCATCGAGAAGGTGACGGTGCCCGACGTGTCGCGGGAGAAGCCGGCCACCACGTTCTGGGTCGCCTGATAGCTGGTGTTGGAGGGCGCGGAATTGACGGACAGCCAGTTCTGACCCGATGAGGTCGAGGAGTCGGCCGTAGCCTGCATCTTGTCCTGGATCGCCTTGATCTCGGTCTGAACCTTGGCGCGGTCGACGCCGGGCTGCAGCGCCGTCTGCAGCTTGGCGCGCAGGTTCTGCATGTCAGACAGGATCGAGTTCAGGCCGTTATAGGCGGTGTCGACCGCCGAGGAGCCGAGGCCCAACGAGTCCTTCACGGCCGACAGCGAGGCGTTGTCGGTGCGCACGGTGGTCGCGATCGACCAGTAGGCGGCGTTGTCGGAGGCAGCCGAGACGCGCTGGCCGGTGGAGACGCGGTTGGAGGTGGCGTCGAGCTGCTGGTTGATGCCCTTGAGCGTCGTCAGCGCCGTCATGGCGGAGATGTTTGTGAGCAGGCTGGTCACGGATCTGTCTTCCGGGAATGATGAAGGACGGGGCGGTTCTTGAGGACCGGGCTCGCACCGGTGCGGCCGCACGGCCCCGCCAGGGGGCCGCGGCGTGCCCGTCAGGGCCCGTGGCGCCGCGCATCACACCTCCGGACTCGCACCGGATCAGCGGACCGACATCATGTCTATGAACCCGTCTGAGGGTTCACCCGCTGGCCTGTTCTCGACCGCCTCCGCATGGTTACGGGAGGCGTCTGTCGATGTCGCGAGAATGGCGGGTGCCTGTTACGAACCAATTAAGCCGACCGGGACGGCTCCGTCCCACCCGAGGCCCTCCACAGGGCGGTGGCGGGCCTGTGGACAAGAGGCCGCCGTCGGGCCGGCTACGGCTGGACCGGCTCGCTCTCGAAGGCGACGCCGATGAAGTCGCCGCGCCGCCAGCACAGCCGGGCGGTCACCGTGCGCAGGTCGTGGGCGGCGATCACGAGGGGAAAGGTCTCCGGCAGCGCCTGTTCGGGCGCGATCCGGATCTTGGCACCCCGCGGAGAGAGGTCGCGCACCGTGCAGGCGACCAGACGCTCGGGCCCGAGGACGATACGCCCCTGCTGAACGACGCGGTGCCGCCTGCCCGCCCGCGTGACCGGCTTCGGCAAAACAGCTTCTCGCGCATCGGCCATGCTCGCCTCCGGCGGCTCACTCGGGCTTCGGCTTAACAACGGTTCGAAGCGCTGTCGATCAGACGGAGTGAGACGCTACGCCCCCTTCGCGCGGCGTCGTTAACCGGGCGTCAAGTATAACAGTACACGGATCGTGAACCTTAACGTTTTCGCCCCGGTGAGCGCGACACGAATACCTCTCGTGCGTGGTGCTCCGGGACCGGTCCACCGAGATCCGCATGACGCCCGATCCCATCCGGCGCTCCTCATCCGGCAGCGCGTCACGCCTTCCGTCTCGGCCGCTGGCGGGAAGCGTGGTCGCCCGCCGTGCCCGGGAAGCGGCGGGTGAGCGCACCGTGCTGGCCGGCCTCGTCCTGCTCGCTCTGACTGCAAGCGGATTTGCCGGCTACGCCATCTCGACCGGCACTCACGGCTACGACGTGCAGGCCGTGCTTCCGGCCGGCATGGCGCCGTTCGCCTGGAAGAAGACCGTGGCGCAGGGCCGCCTCGCCGACCCCGATTTCGATCCCGTCACTACCGGCTCGCTGCCCGACCGCCCGGTGGCTCCCGGCCCGCAGGTCCCGGCGGAGCCGCCGGCGCCGCCCCCCGCCCTTTCCGCAGGCACCTACACCTTGCGCGGCGTCGCTGACGGCGTCGCCACCGTGGAGAGTCGCGAGGGACGGCTCACGGTCTCGCTCGGCAGCACCCTGCCAGGCGCGGGCCGCGTCCTGTCGATCCGCCAGACCGGTGCCGGCTGGGTCGTGATCACGACCGAGACGATCATCGGGCCTGCCTCGTGACACGGGTTCGTATCCCGGCCAGGCGGCCGTGCCTCGGCGGGCAAGCCTGGAGCAAGCGTACCGGCCTAGAGGCGGCATCGGATCCTGCCCTCGCTGCCGAACCGATGGCCGCGGTCCTCCCGCGCTCCCGCCTAGGCGCCCGCCCGTGACCGACACCCTCACCAGCTACCGCCTGATCGCCAAGGACCTCACCGCCTCCCTCAAGCGGAAGGCGGCCGAGCCGAGCGTGGCGCGGGAGACCGCCTATTACGAGGCCAATATCGGTCGGGTGAAGACGGTCGACGACCTCCTCGGCGACCAGCGCCTCTACGCCTACGCCATGAAGGCCTACGGCCTCGAGGAGATGACCTACGCCAAGGCGTTCATGCGCAAGGTTCTGGAGGAGGGTGCGGCCAGTTCGGCGAGCTTCGCCAACCGCCTGGCGGACGACCGCTACACCGCCTTCGCCAAGGCGTTCAGCTTCGGCCAGGGCGTGACAGTCAAGGGCACCGATCCCGCAAGCTTCGGCCTGCCGGCCGTCGCCGCCTCGCTCAGCGCGCCGAAGCGCCTGGCCGACGCCTACGACTTCAGCGGCCGGGCCGAGGCGAGCTTCCTCGTCGAATCGCGGATCGACGCCGCGACGACCCAATCGGTCACGGTCCGGCTCAATGCGAAGACACTGGCCGGGCGGGTGGCGGACCTGTCGAAGGTGACGCCCGCCGAGATCGCGGCCGCGGTGGCGGCGCAGATCGAGGCGTCTGCCCTCAAGGGCAAGGTCCAGGCGGGGCTCGCCGCCGATGGCAGCCTGTTCTTCCAGACCACCGCCCTGACCGATCTCGGCGCCGACGGGCGCGCCGGCGGCACGGGCCTCGACGCCGATACGCTGGTGAACGCGGGCGGGACGAACCGCAGCCTGACGATCCGCAACGCGCCGCTCTCCGCCGCGGACAAGCTTGCCGCGGATGTCGGCTTCGGCACGGATCTCGGACCGGACGCGCTGGCCCAGACCGTGACGCAGGCCTATCTGCGCCAGTCGCTGGAGAGCGAGGCGGGCGACGCCGACACCGGCGTGCGCCTCGCCCTCTACTTCGCCCGCAAGGCGCCGACGCTCACCAGCGCCTACGACATCCTCGGCGACGCCGCGCTGAGCCAGGTGGCCAACACGGTGATCGGCCTGCCGGCGACGAGCGGGGCCGCGACCAGCGAGGCGCTGGCCCGGCGCGCCGATCTGATCGCCAAGAAGATCGATGTCGCGAGCCTGAAGGATCCGGCCAAGCTCGACGCCTTCGTGCGGCGCTTCGCGGCGATCTGGGACGCGCAGAACAACACCGCCAGCGCGCCCGTGCTGGCCCTGTTCACCGGCTCGGGCGGCATCGACGCCGAGATGCTGATGAATCGGCAAGCAGCGCGGATCGGAGGCTGAGGCCATGCAGAGCAGCCTCTACGTCGCCCTTTCGAGCCAGATCGCCCTCGAGAAGCGCCTGACGACCACCGCCAACAACGTCGCCAACATGGCGACCGTCGGCTTCCGGGCCGAGGAAGTGACCTTCTCCGAACTGCTCGCCCGCTCGAACCGGGGCGAGGTCGCCTTCGTCGGCCCCGGCAAGAACACGATCTCGCGGGCCGCCGGCCAGACGACGAAGACCGATTCCGCGCTCGACGTCGCCGTCCAGGGCGATGCCTGGCTCGGGGTCAAGGGGCCGAAGGGCGAGACGCTCTACACCCGCGACGGCCGCCTGACGATGGACGCCAACGGGCAGTTGCGCACGGTGAGCGGCCTGCCTGTGGTCGATCCGGGCGGCGGCCCGCTGCTGCTCGATCCGCAGGGCGGTCCGCCGAAGATCGGCCGCGACGGCAGCATCCATCAGGGTGTCAATCAGGTCGGCGCCCTCGGCCTGTTCACCCTCGACCCGAAGGCGGGGCTGACGCGCTCGGGCCAGAATTCGGTCGCCGCGAGCCTGCCCGGCCGGCCGGTGCAAGACTTCACACGCGTCGGTCTCGTGCAGGGTTACGTCGAAGGCGCCAACGTCAATCCGATCCTGGAGATGACCAAGCTCATCGCGATCCAGCGCGCCTTCGAGAGCGCGGCGACGATGACCTCGGAGGCCGACAACACGCTGACCGGCGCCGTCAAGACGCTGGGTCCGCAGGGTTAGACGGGCCATGACCCTGAACGCCATCGAGCGCCTGGAGCAGGCGATGGAGGCCGGGCGCCGCGACCTGCCGCTGGTGCGCGTCGCCGGCCCCGTGCGCGAGGTGACCGCCAGCGCCGCGCGGGTCGCGGGCGTGTCCGCCTTCGTGCGGCTCGGCGACCGCATGGGCTTTTCGGCGGACGGCCGGGTGCAGATCGGCGAAGTCGTGCGCATCGATGCGGCCGGCGCGACGGTGAAGCCGTTCGAGAGCCGGATCGAGGCCGGCATCGGCAGCCTCGCCCACCGCATCGGACCGGCGCAGTTGCGCTCGGATCCACGCTGGAAGGGCCGGGTGATCGACGCCCTCGGCCGCCCCGTCGATGGCCTCGGCCCCCTGGCGGAAGGGCCGGACAGCGTTCCGCTCGACGCCGACCCGCCCGCCGCCATGACCCGCGCGCGCGTGAAGACACCGCTGCCGACAGGCGTGCGGGCGATCGACCTGTTCACGCCGCTCTGCGCCGGGCAGCGCATCGGCATCTTCGCGGGCTCCGGCGTCGGCAAGTCGACGCTGCTGGCGATGCTGGCGGGCGCGCAGGGCTTCGACAGCGTGGTCGTGGCGCTGGTGGGTGAGCGCGGACGCGAGGTGCGCGAGTTCCTCGAAGGACCGATCGCCGCCGCCCGAGACCGCGCCGTCATCGTCGTCTCGACCGGCGACGAGAGCCCGATGATGCGCCGGCAAGCCCCTAAAGTGGCGCTGGCGGTGGCCGAATCGTTTCGCGATCGCGGCGAGTCGGTGCTGCTCATCGTCGATTCCGTGACCCGCTACGCCCACGCCGCCCGCGACGTGGCGCTCGCCGCCGGCGAGCCGGCGGTGGCCCGCGGCTACCCGCCGAGCGTGTTCTCGGATCTGCCGCGCCTGCTCGAACGCGCCGGCCCCGGCGCGGAGGGCACCGGCACCATCACCGGCATCTTCTCGGTGCTGGTCGATGGCGACGACCACAACGATCCGGTCGCCGACTCGATCCGCGGCACCCTCGACGGCCACGTGGTCCTCGACCGCGCCATCGCCGAGCAGGGCCGCTATCCGGCGATCGACCTGCTCGGCTCAATCTCGCGCCTCTCGGGCGAGGTCTGGACCGGGGACCAGCGCGAACTGGTGCGCAAGCTGAAAAGCATGATGGCCCGCTTCGAGGAGACGCGGGACCTGCGCCTGATGGGCGGCTACCGCGCCGGCAGCGACCCCGATCTCGACCAGGCCGTGAGCCTCGTGCCGCGGATCTACGAGGCCTTGCGCCAGGAGCCGGGCCAGCCGCCCAGCCGCGACGCCTTCCTCGAACTCGCCCAATCCCTGCGGGGATGAGCAAGCCCCGCAGAACCTTCAGCCCCGCGCAAGCGACACCGTGTCCATTGCGCCAGAATTCGAAAGTCAACGAGGTGTCCGCATGAGTCTCATCGGCGTGCTCCGCACCGGCGTCTCCGGGATGAACGCTCAGTCCAACCGCATCTCGACGGTGGCCGAGAACATCCAGAACGCCAGCACCACCGGCTACAAGCGCACCTCGGCCGAATTCTCGTCGCTGCTGCTCGATTCCGGTGATGTCGGCAACTACAACTCGGGTGCGGTCGAGACCACGTTGCGCCGCGCGGTGAGCGAGGGTGGGCCCATCGCCTCGACCAATTCCGACAAGGATCTGGCGATCCAGGGCAACGGCTTCTTCGTGGTAAGCGATGCCGGCGGCGCGCCCTTCATGACCCGGGCCGGCAACTTCGTGGTCGATGGCAAGACCGGCAACCTCGTCAATGCCGGCGGCTTCACCCTAATGGGCTACAGCCTCGCCAACGGCACGCCGAACCCCGTCCTCAACGGCGTCGCCGACCTCAAGCCGGTCAATGTCAGCGTGATGGGCCAGGAGGCGCGCCCCTCCACCAGCGCCACGATCAGCGGCAACCTCTCCTTCGAGACCCCCGTCTACGATCCGTTGGCGACGGGCGCCGTCGGCTACTCGAAGAAGAATTCGCTCAAGGTCTACGACAACGTCGGCCAGCCGGTGACGCTCGACGTTCAGATGACCAAGACCGCCGCCAACACCTGGGCGGTGAGCTTCATCAACCCCGCGGCTCCCACGCCCGCGATCGGGTCCACCACGGTGACCTTCGACGGCAACGGCAAGGTCAGCGGCGGCGGATCGACCGTCGTGACCGTACCGAACGGGCGCAGCGTCACCGTCAATCTGAGCGGCCTCACCCAGCTCTCCGGCGATCACAACCTGTCCGGCACCGCCGACGGCTCCTCGCCGACCGCCGTGAGCGGCACGGCCTTCGGCGAGGACGGCACTGTCTACGCGGTCTATTCCGACGGCACCCGCAAGGCCGCCTTCAAGGTGCCGCTCGCGGACGTGGCGAGCCCCGACAACCTGACGCCGCGGGCCGGCAACGTCTTCACCACGAGCGCCGAATCCGGCGACATCCAGATCGGCTTCGCCGGTCAGGGCGGGCGCGGCATCATGAAGGCCGGGGCGCTCGAACAATCCAACGTCGACGTCAGCACCGAGCTGACCACGATGATCGAGTCGCAGACGGTCTACACCGCCAACTCCAAGGTGTTCATGACCGGCAACGAGCTGCTCGAAACCCTGATGAATCTGAAGCGCTGACGGGAACGTCGCCGCCTTCCGGGGGTGCCGGCCCGACACCGGCGCCCCCGTCTCGTACCGCGTCCCAGGAACCGACCGATGGGTCTCACCCTCGCGCTCAACACCGCGCGCGCCTCGCTGCTCGCGAATTCGAACCAGATCGCGGTGTCCGCGCGCAACGTCGCGGGCGCGAACGATCCCGGCTATTCGCGCAAGATCGCGACGCTGGTCGCCGGCAGCGCGGGCGGGGCCACCGTCACGATTACCCGCGCGGGTGATCCGGCGCTCTATGCCCGCACCCTCACCGCCTCCTCCGACGCCGCCCGCGGCGACGCGCTGCTGACCGGCCTGACGAAGCTCGCCCAGACCATCGGCGACACGGACGATCCGACCGCCCCGGCCGCGCGGCTCTCGGCCCTCCAGGCCGCCCTTCAGGCCGCCGCCAACCAGCCCGACAACACGCAGCTCGCCCGCGACACGGTCGAGGCGGCCAAGGCGCTGGCCGGCAGCCTCAACGCGGCGGCCGACACGGTCCACGCCGTGCGGGCGGAGGCCGATGCCGGCATCGCCAACTCGGTGACCCGCATCAACGATCTCCTCGGGCGGTTCGACGCCGCGAACCGCACCGTCGTCAAGCTGACCGCCCTGGGGGGTGACGCCACCGACGCACTCGACGACCGCGACCGCATCCTGACCGCGCTCTCGCAGGAGATCGGCGTCACCGCCGTGAACCGCGAGGGCGGCGACATGGCGCTCTACACCGACGGCGGCGTCACCCTGTTCGAGCGCGGCCCTCGCGCGGTCACATTCTCCCCCACCTCCACCTTCGCAGCCGGAACCGTCGGCGGCACCGTGACCATCGACGGCGTGCCGGTGACCGGAGCCGCCTCTCCGATGCCGCTCATGTCCGGGCGGATCGCCGGGCTCGCGAGCCTCCGCGACGGGGCGGCGCTGGGCTACGAAGCGCAGCTCGACGCGCTGGCCGGCGCCCTGATCGGCGCCTTCGCCGAAAGCGACTCCGTGGCGCCGGACGGCGGCCCGCGGGCCGGCCTGTTCACCGCGGGCGGCAGCGCCGCCCTGCCCGCGTCCACCGCCGCCGGTCGCATCGGCCTCGCATCGTCGATCGCGATCAACGCGGCGGTGGATCCCGCCCGGAACGGCGACCCGACTCTGCTGCGCAGCGGCGGCCTGAACGGCAGCGACTATGCCGACCCCGCAGCGGGCGGGGATGCGGCCTATGCCGGCCGCCTGCGCGGCCTCGTCGAGGCGCTCTCCGCATCGCGGCCCGTCGATGCGGCCCTCGGTCTCGGCACGGAAGCCAGCCTGCCCGATCTCGCCGCGTCCTCCGCGGGGTGGCTCGAGGCGCAGCGCAAGGACGCCGCGACCGCCGCCTCCTACCAGAAGACCCTGCTGGCGCGCGCCAACGAGGCGCTCTCGAACGCGGTGGGCGTGAACGGCGACGACGAGACCGCGCTCGCGCTGCAGCTCGAGCGCTCCTACAGCGCCTCGGCCAAGCTCATCACGGTCGTCAACGACCTCCTCAAGACCCTCCTCGACGCGGTGCGGTGATACGGCGATGATGACGACCGGCTTCATCTCGAGCCTCAACCTCTGGAACGCGCCGCGCACCGGCATGTCGCGCCTCCAGTCCGATCTCGCGACCGCGACCAAGGAGATCGCCACCGGCCGCTTCGCCGATATCGGGGCGACGCTGGGCGGCGGCGTCGCCGGGGCCTTCGGCCTGCGCGGACAGAGCGCGGTGCTCGCGGCGCTGACGCAGAGCAACGCGGCGGCCTCGTCCCGGCTCGAAGCCTCGCAGAGCGCACTTAAGGAGATTCAAACCGCGGCCGAGGCGACGCTCAACGAACTCTTGGCGCTGCCCGCCGATCAGCGCGCGAAGACGGTTGGCGAATCCGCCCGCAGCCGCCTCGCCGCGCTGGCGGGCGCGCTCAACACCAGCGCGAGCGGTCAATTCGTGTTCGGCGGCACAAATAGCAGCACCGCTCCGCTGACCCCCTACGAGGACAGCCCGCCCTCGGCCGCGAAGCAGGCGGTGGATGCGGCCTTCACGCGCTTCTTCACCTTCGCGCCGGGTAGCCCGGCGGCCTCCGCCATCACGCCGACCCAGATCGAGGGCTTCATCGACGGCCTGCTCGCCGACACGTTCAGCGAGGCGAACTGGAGCGGGACCTGGTCGGCAGCCTCGAACCGGACGATCGACAGCAAGATTTCGCTCACCGAGACCGTCACCACCTCGGTGAGCGCGAATGCCGAGCCGTTCCGTCAGCTCGGTATGGCCTACGTCATCGCCGCCGGGCTCGGCCTGTCCGATCTTCCGGCGGACACGCAGCGGGCGGCGACGAGCAAGGTCATGGACCTGCTGGGCCAAGCCACCCGGAGCCTGACGACGATGCGGGCCGATCTCGGCCGCGCGCAGAGCCAGATCGGGGAAGCGAATGCGCGCATGGTCAAGCAGACCGCGCTGCTGACCGGACAGATCCGGGATCTGGAAAGCGTCGATCCGGCGGAGGCCAAATCCCGGGTCGATGCGATCACGACCCAGATGCAGATGTCTTACGGGCTGACCGCGCAATTGCGCAGCCTCAGCCTGATCAACTTCATCTCCTGAACGACCGCCTTTCTGAAGAATCGAGTACGGAGCGTAGGCCCCGATGTACCGTCTATCCTATGCCGAGATCATGGAAGACGCGCCCGATCTCGGCCGCGAGCGCGAGCGTGCGGCGTTCGACCGGGCACTCGGCCTGCTGCGCTCGGCCGAGGCGCGCGGCGCCACCGCCGGTCCGGAGCGGACGGCCGCGGTCGGATCGATCCAGGATCTCTGGAATGTGCTGATCGCCGACCTGCTCGACGCCGAGAACGCCTTGCCCGAGGCCCTGCGCGCCGATCTCGTCGCCATCGGCCTGTGGAACATGCGCGAGGCCGGGGAAGTGCTGAGCACGCCCGAGCGCAGCCTCGCCGCTCTGATCGAGGTCAACACCTCGATCCGCGACGGACTGCAGTGAGGGACGGGCCATGACGCGCGAGACCGGCCGGGCCACGTCCCGCACCATGCACCTGAGCCTGAAAGCGGGCGAGCGCGTCTACATCAACGGCGCGGTGGTGCGCGTCGACCGCAAGGTCGCGCTCGAACTGATGAACGACGCGACCTTCCTGCTGGAGGGCCACGTTCTCCAGGCGGAGGAGGCGACGACGCCGCTGCGCCAGCTCTACTTCGCGGCGCAGACGGTGCTGATCGCGCCGGCCCAGGCCGGCCCGGCCCGCGCGCTCTATGCCCGGATCGAGGAGGGCATCCTCGCTGCCACGACGGAGCCGGCGATCCGCGACGGGCTGGCGGCGGCGCACACCCTCGTCGAGGCCGGCCGTGCCTTCGAGGCGCTGAAGCTCATCCGCGGCCTCTACTCGGCGGAGGCCGACCTGCTCGGCGCGGGCCGGCCCCTCCCCGAGGTGCCGCCCGCCGCCCTCGTTCCGCCCGACCGGTCCGGCTCCCGCCGCCGGCCCACGACGCGCGCCCGGTCGGCGCCCTCCTCCGACAAGGCCTGAACCATGGACGTCACCAACACCGGCACGACGAGCGGCACCACCACGGCCGCCGCGGCGAAGGCAGCCACCTCGGTCGCCTCCAAGATGAACGCCGACACCTTTCTGACGCTGCTGATGGCGCAGCTTCAGAATCAGGACCCGACGAAGCCGATGGACTCGACCGAATATGTCGGTCAGCTCGCCTCGTTCTCGCAGGTCGAGCAGGCCACCAAGACCAACCAGAAGCTCGACTCGCTGCTCACCTCGAGCTTCCTGAACCAAGCCGACGCGATCATCGGGCGCACGCTCACCTCGGCGGACGGCCTGACGACCGGCACGGTTCAGTCGGTGCGGGTCACCGGCGACGGCGTGATGGCCAAGCTCACCGACGGGCGCGAGATGCTGCTCGCCTCCGGTATCTCGATCAGCTAGTCACGCATTCCATGAACGAGGTCGACGCCCTCGAACTCGTCCGCTCGGCGATCTGGACGGTGCTCGTCGCCGCCGGCCCTTCCGTCGGCGCGGCGATGCTGGTCGGCATCGCGGTCGCCCTGCTGCAAGCGCTGACGCAGGTTCAGGAGGTCACCCTCACTTTCGTGCCGAAGATCGTCGCGATCCTGCTGGTGATGCTCGTCACGGGGACCTTCGTCGGCTCGCAGATCTACGCATTCGCCGAGATGACCTACGGGCGGATCGCGACGGGCTTCTGAACCCCATCGAATCGGAACCGACGCTCATCCGGAGACGCCGATCGCGCCGGCGAAACGGTGAAGGTCGTGCGGACCGACGGCGAGAGGCTGTACGGCCGTCATCGGGAAAAAGGGCGGGACCGGGCGGATGGAGCTGTCGAGACTTGACCGCCCGGTCCCTCGCGAGAGCCTCGACCTGGGGAAGGACAAAAGCTGTTGCGATCGGATCTTAGCATCGGCGTTGCCTGTTGGCAGCAGGCGATGCGGTGGCCTGCCATGCATCGGTTAACAGTGAACAGGCGGCTGTCAGCGATTGCATTCTGACGGCCAGGTTGTTCGGGCGCGGGACGGCATCGCCGTTCCGCGCCCGCGGTCCATCAGACACGCCTCGCGGGGCCGGGATCAGGCCGCGCGGATGGTGGCCAGGAAGCGGTCGACCTCGCTGGTGAGATGCTCCGATTCGCGCGACAGCTCGGTCGCCGCCGCCAGCACTTCGCTCGCCGCTGCGCCAGCCTCGTCCGAGGCCTGCGCCAGTCCCGTGACGTTGCGCGTCACCTCGGTCGTCCCGATCGAGGCCTGGGAGACGTTGCGCACGATCTCCTGGGTGGCCGCGCCCTGCTGCTCGACCGCGGCCGCGATGGTCGCGGCGACGGTGTTGATCTCCCCGATTCGTCCGGTGATCGAACCAATGGCCGAGACCGCCCGCTCGGTGACGCTTTGGATCTCGCTGATCTGACCGCCGATCTCCTCCGTGGCGCGGGCGGTCTGGCTGGCGAGTTCCTTCACCTCCGTCGCGACGACCGCGAAACCGCGTCCGGCTTCGCCCGCGCGCGCGGCCTCGATCGTGGCGTTGAGGGCAAGCAGGTTCGTCTGCGAGGCGATGTTGGAGATCATGCTCACCATGTCGCCGATACGGGCCGAGGTGCGGCTCAATTCGCGCACGAGCTGACCGGTCTGATCCGCCTCCGCGACGGCGTTTTGCGCGAGCCCGGAGGATCCCTGAACCTGCCGTCCGATCTCCTGGACGGATGCCCCGAGTTCTTCCGCCGCGGCCGCCACAGTGCCGACATTGCTCGCCGCCTCCTCCGCCGCCGCAGCGACGGTGCTCGACTGGTTCGCCGTTTGATTGGCGGTCATGGACATCTGCTGGGCCGTGGCCTGAAGCTCGGTGGCCGAGGAGGAGACCCGGCCGACGATGCCGCCGACCGCCCGCTCGAAGCCGTCGGCGAGTTGGATCATCGTGCGGCGGCGCTCGGCGGCGGCAGCCTCGTCGGCGATGCGCCGCATCTCGGCCTGCTCCGCCGCCTTCTGCGCAACCATGGCCTTGATGCCATCGACAGCGCGGCCGACCGCACCGATTTCGTCGCCGCGCGCGGCCTCGCGGATCGTCGCATCGACATCCCCGTCCGCCATGCGCCGGAGCACAGCGACGAGACTCGCCAGCGGCCGGGTGATGCCGAGCACGGTGATGGCCGTGGCAAGCCCGAGCGCTGCGAGAATACCCAGCACGGACGCGATGGCGAGGTTGGTGATCGACCGGCTCGCGGCTTGATCCGCTCTGTCCCGAGCCTCGGCAAGCTCCTCACCCAAACGATCGACCCGCGTCTGCACGGCATCGCGCAGCTTGGCACGGAAGACGGCCGCTTCCGTCAGCAGAAGCTTTCCGGCGGCTTCATTGTCGTTCCTGAGTGCGAATTGAAGGACGCGATCATTGACGGAAAACAGGTCCGCAGCCGTTTTCCGCATCTCGTCGTTGGCCGCGCGGCGCTCTGCGGTGTCGGCCAAAGCGTCCAACTGATCGATATTCTTGAAGGTCGAATTGACCGCATTGTCGTATCGATTCTTGTATTCGTCCAATTGTTTCTGGCGATTTTCAATGATTGTGTTGCGGGTCAGAATGGCAACTTCAGCGACATCATTTTTCACCGAAAGAACATTCTCAAGCCTCTTGGCCTGAACATCAACAATTTGCCTCATCTGAGCAGTATTGTCTAATATGATCGTGCCGGCATAAAAAATCGATCCACTCGATAGAGCCACGATAATCAAAATCGGCAAGAACGACTTTATGATCAAATTCAAGCTGTTGAGTAGGCGCATTTGCCGCTCCGACACTCCGAGGACCGAGGAATGGACCTTCGTCAAAGCAGCACTAGTGAGAGCTGATTATCAAATGATAAAACTCTCATAATTTTCTTCACATATGATCGATAATCGACCGGATCTATAACGCCGCTTTGAGCGACCGGCGCCATATCCGCCGTGCCCACCGTCGGCCTGGGCAGAGCTCGTGGTTGCTCGTTTCTGCTTCAGCGCCTCCATCCCCGCGCAAGCTTGCCGGGTCACAAGCGGCGTGACCTGAGGGGAACGGTTCACGTCATGGCGGTGAGCGAAGCGCTCGTCCTGGAGAAGCGATCGCGGCGAGATTTCGGATTCGCGGCCGGCATCGTCGCGATCCTGGCGGTTCTGTTCCTGCCGGTGCCGGCGGTGCTGCTCGATATCGGGCTCGCCTTCTCGATCGCACTCTCGGTGCTGATCCTGATGGTGGCGCTCTGGATTCAGAAGCCGCTCGAATTCTCGGCCTTCCCCACCGTGCTGTTGATCGCGACGCTGCTCAGGCTCGCCCTCGGCATCGCCACCACACGCCTGATCCTGGCCAACGGACAGAAGGGCGTGGACGCCGCCGGCCACGTCATCCAGGGCTTCTCGCAATTCGTGATGAGCGGCGATTTCGTCATCGGAATCGTCGTCTTCGTGATCCTCATCACGGTCAACTTCCTCGTCATCACTAAGGGCGCGACCCGCATCGCCGAGGTCGGTGCCCGCTTCACCCTCGACGCCATCCCCGGCAAGCAGATGGCGATCGACGCCGACCTCAATGCCGGGCTGATCGACGACAAGGAGGCGCAGCGCCGCCGGCGCGAGTTGGAGGAGGAGTCAGCCTTCTTCGGCTCAATGGACGGCGCCTCGAAATTCGTGCGCGGCGAGGCGGTGGCCTCGCTCATCGTCATCGCCGTCAACGTCTTCGGCGGCGTCATTATCGGCACCACCCGCCACGGCATGCCGCTGGGTCAGGCCGCGGACGTTTTCGTCAAGCTGTCGGTGGGCGACGGCCTCGTCTCGCAGATCCCGGCGCTGATCGTCTCGCTCGCCGCCGGCCTCCTCGTCTCGAAGGGCGGCACCCGCGGCGCGGCGGAAGAGGCGGTGCTCGGCCAGCTCAGCGCCTATCCCCGCGCGCTGATCGTCGCCGCCGCCTTGATGCTGATGTTCGCCCTCGTGCCGGGCCTGCCGTTCCTGCCCTTCGTCGCGCTCGCGGGCCTGATGGGCTTCGTGGCGATCACCATCCCGAAGCGCCGCGCGGCGAAGGCTGCGCTGGCCGCAGCCAAGGTCAAGCGCGAGGAGGAGACCAAGCAGGCCGAGGTCAAGGATTCGGTCAAGGAGCAGTTGCGCACGCCGGAGATCGAGCTGTGCCTCGGCCGGCAGGTCGCCGCCCAGATCCAGGGCAGTCATGCCGAGCTGCACCATCGCGTCGCCAAGATGCGCCGCAAGTTCGCGCGCCAGTACGGCTTCGTCGTGCCCGACATCAAGCTCACCGACAGCCTCAACCTGCCGCCCAAGACCTACCAGATCCGCATCCACGGCACGGTGGCCGCAACCCAGGAGATGCGGCCGGGGGAATTGCTCGTCGTCGTCGGCGACGGCCCGCGCCCTGACGTTCCCTCGGAGGAAGTGCGCGAGCCCGCCTTCGGCATGAAGGCGCTCTGGGTGGTCGATGCCTATGCCGGCGAGATCCGCCGCTCCGGCTTCGAGGCGATCGACGGCGCCTCTGTGCTGCTCACCCACCTCTCCGAGGTGATCCGCAACAACCTGCCCCAGTTCCTGTCCTACAAGGACATGCGGTCGCTGCTCGACCGGCTCGACCCCGAATACAAGCGGCTGATCGACGAGATCTGTCCCTCGCAGATCTCGCATTCCGGCCTGCAGGCGGTGCTGAAGCTGCTGCTCTCCGAGCGCGTCTCGATCCGCAATCTCCACCTGATCCTGGAGGCGGTGGCCGAGATCACCCCACATGCCCGCCGGGCCGAGCAGATCGCCGAGCACGTGCGCATGCGCGTCGCCCAGCAGATCTGCGGCGATCTCGCCGAGGACGGGGTGCTGCACGTGCTCAGGCTCGGCGCCAACTGGGACCTGACCTTCCACCAGAGCCTGAAGCGCGACGCCAAGGGCGAGGTCATCGAGTTCGACATCGACCCGCGCCTCGTCGAGCAGTTCGGCGCGGAGGCCGGCGAGGCGATCCGCGAGCGGATGCGGCAGGTCCACGGCTTCGCCCTCGTCACCGCCCCCGACGCGCGGCCCTACGTGCGGATGATCATCGAGCGGATCTTCCCGACGCTCCCCGTCCTCTCGCATTTGGAGATTGCGCGGGGCGTCGAGATCAAGTCGCTGGGCACCATCTCGTGATTCCGGGCTTTGGCAGCCTGCTCGGCGGCGACGCCTTCCTCGCCACCTTCCTGATCTTCTGCCGTATCGGCGGCTGCCTTCTGATCGTACCCGGCTTCTCCAGCCCGCGGGTGCCGGCGCAGGTGCGACTCCTCATCGCCGGCGGCGTCTCGCTCGCGGTCACGCCGCTCCTCCTGCCGCTGTTCCAGGGCCGGCTTCCGGGGCAGGCGCCGACGGACTCGCTCGTCTGGATTGCCAGCGAGACGGTGACGGGGCTGCTCATCGGTCTGCTCGGGCGGATCTTCATCTTCGTGCTGGAGACGGTGATGAACGCGACCTCGACCATGGTGGGCTTCGGCTCGATGCCGGGCACGCCGGTCGAGGGCACCGAGGCGATCCCCGCGGTCGAGTCGCTCATCGTCCTCAGCGCGGTGGCGCTGATGTTCGCCGCCGACCTGCACTGGGAGCTGTTTCGCGGGCTCGTCGATTCCTATACCCGCATCCCGCCGGGCGAGGGCTTCGGCACGCAGACGGCGCTGGTGCGCATCACCGACCAGATCGGCGAGGCCTTCACGCTGAGCTTACGGATCGCGGCGCCCTTCATCATCTACGCTGTGGCGGTGAACCTCGCCTCCGGCTTCGTGAACAAGCTGACGCCGACGATCCCCGTCTACTTCGTTGCCACGCCCTTCGTGATGTTCGGGGCCCTGATCCTGCTCTACACCCTGTCGACCGAGTTCATGACCCAGTTCCTCTCCGGCTATCTCGCTTGGCTGCGCAAGGGCTGAGCGCATGTCCGCCGCCGACATCGCCAAGCGCCTGAAGCGGGCCGAACGCCTCACCGCCGTGCAGGAGCAGATGCGCCGGGCCGCCGAGTGGCAGCTCGCCCAGACCCGGCGCGACGCCGACGCCGTCGAGGCGGACCGCGCCGCCCTGCTGGCCGCCGTCGGCTCCTCCGCCCACGGCCATCTGTTTCTGGAGGCATCCAACCGCCGCCTGCGCGGCCTCGCCGCCCGCGCGACCGAACTCGAACGGATCGCGGCATCGCAAACCGCCGAGTTGCGCGAACAGGGTCTCGCGCTGAAGCGCGCGGAGCTCAATGCCGAGCGGATCGAGACGCTGCTCGACCGCGAGCGCGAACGGGTCGAGGCGATGGAGCGGCTCGACGGGCTGGCTCAGCGCCGCGACGCAAGCCTCCCGTAAGCCAGCGGGTCTAGGGTTCCTCCGATTGTCAGCGGCGCACCGGTTCGCGCCGCGTCAGGATCGATGGCGCGATGAGCATCTCTCCCCCTTCCGACATCGTCATGGACGTGGCCCGCGCCGCCGATCCGGCCCGCTACCAGGAGGCGGCGTCCAAGCTGTCGCAGCCCGGCGACCCGGCAGCCTTCGCCAGCGCCGCCGACGAGGCCGCCCGCGAGGTCGGCCTCACCACGCACATGCCGCTCGACGTCCATGGGACGCTGACGAGCATGAAGAACGACACCGCCCGCAGCGGAGCCGCCGACCCCTACCGGAAGTTCGAGGGGCAGGTGATCCAGCAATTCGTCGAGGCGATGCTGCCCAAGGCCGAGACCGTATTCGGCAAGGGCAATGCCGGCGGCATCTGGAAGTCGATGCTCTCCGAGCAGATCGGCCAACAGATCGCCAAGACCGGCGGCATCGGCATCGCCCGCATGCTGAACCCGGCGCATCCCACCGGCACCACGACAGCGGCTCCCACGGCCACCGGCGTGGCCGGCAAGGTCTGACCGGCGATGCTGCTCGAATCCCTCAAGCGGCTGGAGGCCACCGTCGAGGCCGAGACCGAGGCGCTCGCCGCCAACGCCGCCCTCGATCTCGACGCGGTCAACCGGGCGAAAAGCCGGAGCCTGCTCGAACTCACGCGGCTGGCCCGCGGCATCGACGTCGCGGCGCTGGATGCCGAGACCGGCATCGTGCTCGCCCGCCTGCGCGACAAGCTGATCCGCAACCAGGAGGCGGTCGCCCTGCATCTGCGGGCGGTGGAGGAGGTCGGCGAGACGCTCCAGGCGAGCCTCCAGGCGGCCGAGTCCGACGGCACCTATTCCGCGCGCCTGTCCGCACATTCGGGACGCGACTGAGCGATGCGCGTCCTCTTCAGCGGCTTGTGGATCTGCGCCGTCACCATCGCCTCATGTTACGCGGCGGTGACCTATGGCGGCGGGTTCTTCTCGAAATCGACCGAGCCCTACCTGGAAGGGCTGCAATATCAGAAGCTCGCGCCCATCAACATTCCGATGGTCGCCGAGGGCAAAGTCCAGGGCTACGTCATCGCCGTGCTGGTCTTCACGGCGGATGCCAAGCTGATGCACACGCTGCCCGTCGCCCCCAACGCCTTCGTGGTCGATGAGGCCTTCCGCCAGATCTACGGCGACACCACGATCGATTTCCGCAAGCTCGCCCGCTACGACATCAACGGCCGCCTCGCCCAGATCCGCGCCAAGGTGAACGAGCGCCTCGGCTCCGACGTGGTGAAGGACGTGCTGGTGGATGAATTGAACTTCGTGGCCAAGCGGGAAGTGCGCTCGTAGGGCCTGCTCGACCGACATCCTCCGACGAACGCGTCGTCCCTCATGCTGAAGGTGCCGAGTCACCGATTGGCCTCGAAGCATCCCGGAACGCTCGATCCCACGGCGTCGCCTCGCTAGATCCAGCCGCAGCGGGACAGTCGCCCCCGGCCGGTCTTAAAGGTCGATTCACGCAGAACTGTTTGACTCACCCTCAGAGTAAGTTCTGCGTAATCGAGTGCCATGTCCTCATCGGTCGCCGGCGCGCCGGACCTGTCCGGCCTCATCGAGCTCTCGCGCGACCCCGCGCTGGACCTGAAGCCCGCAATCCTGCGGGTGCAGACCGACCTGTTCCTGACCGCGCCGGTTCACGACCGGGCGATCCTTCAGGCCTTCGAGTCCCTGGCGGCGGGTCTGATCCCGACCGTGGACGAGGACACGCTGCGCGTCGTCGCGGAAAAGCTCGACGGTTGCCCCGACGTGCCGGAGGGCGTGCGTGCCGCGCTCGCGACCCGCGGCTTTCCCCTCGCGCTGCCCCGCGAGCCGGAGACGGAGGCGGAAGCCGACTGGGCGATCGCGGAAAATCCCGGCGCACTGATCGGCACCCGGGTTCTGGAGCGCCTGCTCGCCCGCGCCCGCACCGACGCGGATCTCGCCCGCACCCTGCTCGACCGGCCCGACATCCCGCCCGCCGACCTCGCACCACTCTGGCTCTTCGCCGAATCTG
>JAESFL010000014.1_pt1 | contig 38682 bp, 33 predicted proteins | sample 9269401 | NCBI WGS metagenome assembly JAESFL01 (sample SAMN14506025, study PRJNA617098) | algae metagenome | isolation source: Gloeocapsa sp. UFS-A4-WI-NPMV-4B04 and co-occurring heterotrophs from desert... | place: USA: Utah | collected 2006-10-01 | reverse complement strand
GAATGGATCGCCGTAGAGCGCCCGGGCCAAAGCGATACGCTGCCGCTGCCCTCCCGACAGTGTTGCGCCGGCCTCTCCGATCGGAGTGTCGTATCCGGCAGGCATTTGCAGGATCATCTCGTGCGCGCCTGCAGCCTGCGCGGCCGCCACGATGGCTGCGGAATCGGGGCTGGGGTCCATGCGCGCGATGTTTTCGGCTACCGTGCCGTCGAAGAGCTCGATGGCTTGGGAAACGTAGCCGATATAGCGTCCGCGATCTTCATTGGTCCACTGGTCGAGCGTTGCGCCGTCAAGGCGAATTGAGCCCCGAGCGGGTGGCCATACCCCGACCAGGATACGGCCAAGCGAGGTCTTTCCGCCGCCGCTTGGGCCGATTACGCCGAGAGCCTCGCCCGCTCCGAGGGAAAAGCTCACTCCGGCCAGAATCGCCCGTTCCATGCCGGGGCCGGCCACCGACAAGTTCGAGACCTCAAGCCGCTTTGTGGGTGCCGGCAGCCCGGTGCGCTCAATCGGCGTACCGACGCGATTGAGCACCTCGCCCAAGCGCGTAATACTTTGCCGGGCAGAGATGAACCCGCGCCAGTTCGCGATCACCGTTTCGATCGGAGCAAGCGCGCGCGCCATCATGATGGAAGCAGCGATCATCGCGCCGGCGGTCATTTCGCCCTGGATCACGAGATATGCGCCGATGCCCAGAATCGCCGATTGCAGGATTAGGCGGAGAATCTTGGATGCGCTGCCATAGCCGCTGACGACGTCGCTGGAACGCTGAACAGCGGCAAGGTAGCGGTCGTTCACACTCGTCCAGCGGCGGCCGAGCGCTTCTACCATGCCCATGGCGACGATCGTTTCGCTGTTGCGCCGGTTCGCATCGACAAGCATCGATCGGGCGCCGCCGTCCTGGGCAAGCGTGCGCGCCGGATCACGGCTGGCCCGCTCCGTCATCAGCGCCATGACGAACAGAACGATGGCTCCGGCGAGTGCGGCGAAGCCTATCCAGGGGTGGATGACAAAGCATACCGCGAGAAAGAAGGGCATCCACGGCAGGTCGACGATTGCGATCGGGCCGGTGCTCGTGAGGAAGGAGCGGATCTGGTCGAGGTCGCGCACAGGATGCGCGGTTTCCCCGGATCGACGGGCTATGGCGTTGTTGATGACGGCGCGATGGACGCTCTGCTCGAGTTGCTCGTCGAGAAGCCGGGCCGAACGGACCACGATCCTGGTCCGGATGGCATCGAGAATGCCTTGGAAGGCGTAGGCGCCCAGCAGGAAAATCGAAAGGCCGACGAGCGTGGAAACGCTGCGGCTGGCCAGGACACGGTCGTATATTTGCAGCATGTAGAGTGGACCCGCCAGCATCAGCAGGTTCACCACTCCCGAAAAAAGAGCCACGCTCCAGAACGCACCGCGACAGGCCCTCAGGGCATCGGCAACCGGTCTGGTCTGTGCTCTGGGGTTACGCAATGGAGACTCGCACGTAGCAAAGGTTAACAGACGCGAAAAGCACGAACCTCCGCGCCTTGCAACTATTAGGTGGGGTTCCTTTACGGAGAATTGAGAGCGGCGGGCTCGGTGCTGGAAGGAGCGGGGCTGGGTAGAACATAGTCCAACGGCCAGCCGACGAGATAACGCCAGCTTCGACAGAGAGCTTCACGACCGGAAATTGCCTGCCCGCGTAATTACCTTCATATAGCGTGCCGGATTGGAAGGATTCGTTCTCATGGGCGGCTTCGACATAGTCGTGATCTCGCTGGTCGTGTTCGCTGCGATCGTGCTGTTCTCCGCGATCAAGACGGTTCCGCAGGGCTTCAACTACACCGTCCAAAGGTTTGGCCGCTACACCAGGACCCTGTCGCCCGGCCTGAACCTCCTCGTGCCGTTCTTCGATCGGGTCGGCGCCAGGATGAACATGATGGAGACGGTTCTCGAGGTCCCCAGCCAGGAGGTGATCACGCGGGACAATGCGACGGTCACTGCAAATGGCATCACTTTCTATCAGGTCATGGACGCGGCGCGCGCAGCCTACGAAGTCAACGACCTGCAGAACGCCATCCTCAACCTGACCATGACCAACATACGCTCCGTGATGGGGTCGATGGACCTCGACCAGCTGCTTTCCAACCGGGACGAGATCAACGAGCGTCTGCTGCGTGTCGTTGATGCTGCTGCTTCGCCGTGGGGGGTCAAGCTCACCCGCATCGAGATCAAGGATATCGACCCGCCGCGTAACCTCGTTGATTCCATGGCCCGTCAGATGATGGCCGAACGCGAGAAGCGGGCCGCAATCCTGGAGGCGGAGGGGCGGCGCGCGGCGGAGATACTGAAGGCCGAGGGCCAGAAGCAGGCGCAGATTCTGGAAGCGGAAGGGCGGCGCGAGGCGGCATTTCGCGACGCCGAGGCTCGCGAACGCGCCGCTGAGGCGGAAGCGCGGGCGACGGCCATGGTCAGCGAGGCGATCGGGCAAGGGGACGTACAGGCCATCAACTACTTCATCGCGCAAAAATACGTCGATGCGTTGGCCGCTTTCGCGCATTCACCGAACCAGAAGACCTTCTTGATGCCGGTTGAAGCGTCCGGCATCATTGGCGCGCTGGGCGGCATCGGTGAGATTGCCCGGGAGGCGTTTGCGTCCAAGGCGCCGGCAGCCAAACCAGTGCGGCCGGCGAGGCGCGTGCCGGATGCCGGCCAGCAAGCGGCCGTCCCGGGCACCACCGTGACGGTTCCGCTCCCCGGCGAGTCAACATGATCGTCACCGTCCTGGAGGCCCTTGGCGGCTGGTCGTGGTGGATTCTGGGCCTCGTTCTGCTCGGCATCGAGGTGCTCCTGCCGGGCTTCTTCTTCCTGTGGTTCGGCATTGCCGCCATCCTGATTGGCGCCAGCGCCTTGCTGGTCGACTGGCCCTGGCAGTTGCAGGTCGTCGGCTTCGTAGTGCTGTCCGTGGCGGCCGCGCTGGTAGGCCGGCAGCTGGCGGGAACCGCCGAGATCCAGACCAGCGATCCGAACCTCAACCTGCGCACAAACCGTCTTCAGGGCAGGACATTTGTGCTGTCGGAGCCCATCATCGAAGGCGCGGGCCGCGTGCGGATCGATGACAGCATCTGGCAGGTGCGCGGTCCCGACGCTCCGGCCGGCTCCCGGGTCGTGGTCACGGGCGCTGATGGCGCGGTGCTGACAGTCGAAGTGGCCTGATTAGGCCGCGCCGATCCGCAACAGGTCGTGCAGGTGGATGATGCCTGCCGGCTTTCTGTTTTCCACGACAAAGAGCGCCAGGATGGTCGCCGAGTTCAGCGTTTCCAGCGCCGATGCGACAAGCGCGTCGGGCGCGATCGTCTTCGGATCGCGCGTCATCACCTCGTCGACGGTCTGGTCGAACATCTCCCCGGAAAGGTGGCGACGCAGATCGCCGTCGGTGATGATGCCGCACAGCTCACCGACGCCATTCACCACGCCAAGGCAGCCGAAGCCCTTCTGGCTGATCAGCAGCAGCGCCTCTCGCATCGGTGTGCCAAGCGGCGCAATCGGCAACCGGTCGCCCGTATGCATCACGTCGCGCACATGGGCCAGGTTGGCGCCCAGCGATCCGCCCGGATGAAACTTGAAGAAGTCGTCGGGGGTGAAGCCGTGGGTTTCCAGGAGCGCGATGGCCAGTGCATCGCCGAGGGCCAGTTGGAGGAGCGTGGACGTGGTCGGCGCCAGCCCGTGCGGGCAGGCCTCCTCGGCGCGCGGGATGATCAGCGCAACGTCGGCGGACCGGGCAAGGGTGGAATCCGCCCGTGAGGTGATGGCGACCAGCGGCACCCTGAACCGCCGGGAGTAGAAGACGATATTGCGCAGTTCGGCGGTCTCGCCGGACCAGGAAAGGGCGACGATGGCGTCGTCCTGGGCGATCATCCCAAGGTCGCCGTGGCTGGCTTCCGCCGGGTGGACGAAGAAGGCCGGCGTCCCGGTGGATGCAAGTGTGGCGGCCAGCTTGGCGCCGATATGACCGCTCTTGCCCATCCCCGTGACGATCACCCGGCCAGTGACCTGGCGGAGTATGTCGAGCGCCCGGTCAAAAGGACCGCTCATCTCGCCTTCGAGCGCCCGCTCGAGGTGGCGGAGGCCCGCCGCTTGTATGCGCAGAGTGCGGAGGGCAGGCGAAACTTCGATGGCCGGGCTGAACTTCCGGACAGTGCTTGGGGCCATGTGCGTTCCTTCTGGGCGCGTGCTTAGCACGGCAGGTTTCCGAGCGCGAGAGCTTGGCTGCCGCCCGGAAAGCCGTTGTTAACCGTGACGGTTTACTGAGGCTTAATGCGATCCGCGCGCCGTTGCGGTATTGGATCGCGGTGAGTCGGCCGGGGTCCATGCTGCGTTCCATCACCATCGCCGGCCTTGTGGCTGCGCTCGCCGGGCACGCTGCCGCCCAGGCAGTGGCCGATGCCGGGATGGATTTCGTCCTTCGCCCTACCCAGGACCCCTACACGGACCCGTTCGGCGCACCCGCAGGCGAGGCCACCCCCGTCAACGAGCCGGCAATCACCGGGGCGCTCGGCTTGCCAGCTACGGAGCCTACGGACCAAGCAGTGGCCGGACCTCCGCTGGCCGGTCCTGAGGAAGCTGAACCCGCCGCTCCCGTCCCCGATGCCGGCCCGCAACAAACCGCCGCGGATCGGGTCGGTCCGACCGCAGCCCCGCAGCCTCCGGTTCAGGCGAAGACGCCGGCTCCCCGCGCGGACGAGGGGGAAAGCTTCGACGCCCCCGGCATCCAACTCGGGACCTTTGTGATCCGGCCCGCGATAGAGATCGGGGTCGAGGCGACGGACAATGTCACAGGCGGCGAACAAGGCGAGAGCGCCGCCGGTGTTGCGGTCGCGCCCGAGCTGACGTTCCGGCAGGAGGGCTCCCGGCACGAACTGCAGGCCGAAATGCGCGGCGAGGGGATCTTCTACGGCGACAAGGAATTCGACGAGCGCTTCGCCGAGGCGCGGCTGTTCGGCCGCTACGAGGTGACGAGCCGCACGGACATCCAGGGCAGCCTCGCCTACACTTACGAACTCGACCGCTACACTGATCCCAACACGCCCGACGCCGCGGTGGAGCGGCCGGCAGTCCACGACTTCTCCGGGAGCGTCGCCGCGACCCAGCGCTTGGGCAGGCTGGCGGCTACGCTCGGCGGTTCAGTCGAGCGCACCGTCCACGAAGAGGTGGCGCTTGCAGGCGGCGGCACCGCTTCCCGTGAAGAACTGGACAACACGTCCTACGGCGTGCGGGTACGCACGGCCTATGAGTTGAGCGGGGCGATGTCGCCCTATGCCGAGGCGGCGATCGGCCGCCGTGAATACGATGTGCAGCGCGACAGTGCCGGCTTTGAGCGGTCGAGCCTCTGGGGCGACCTGCGCGGCGGCCTGTTGTTCGATTTCGGATCCAAGCTCTCCGGCGACGTCGCAGTCGGTTACCGCAGGGAAGACATTGACGACCCCCGCCTGGACGACATTGGCGGCCTGATCGCGGCTGCGTCGCTCATCTGGTCGCCTCGCCGCCTGAGCGAGGTGCGCTTCGACCTGTCGACCGAAGTGCAGCCTACGGGAATACCGGGTTCTCCCGGCTCGTTGCTCTATGCGGGGGCGGTGACCGTGTCCCGGCAGGTCAATCCGCGACTGGAACTGGAGGCCGGCGGCGGCTTCAGCCACGAGCGATTCATCGGCGTCGACCGGCGCGAAGACATCCTGACCGGGTTCGCCGGGCTGTCCTATGCCTTCAACCGGACAGCATCGCTGGAGGCGCGCTATGTCTACGAGCGGACCGAAAGCACCGATGTGGCAAGCGCGACGGACGAGAACCGCGTAGGCGTCCGCGTCCGCCTGCAGCGCTGACCACGGATACGGGTCGAGATCAGGCCAATGGTTCCTGGAGCAGGTTGGTCAGTTCGCGCCTGAGTTCCGGGCCCACATCGGAGCGGGCCAGGGCGTAAGCGACATTGGCCAGGAGAAAGCCTTCCTTGGTGCCGCAATCGTAGGTGCGGCCCGGAAAGCGGAAACCGGTGAACCGCTGGGTTTCGGCGAGCCGCTTCATCGCGTCGGTGATCTGGATTTCACCGCCGGCGCCGGGCTCCTGGTCGTCAAGGATGTCGAAGACTTCCGGCTGGAGGATGTAGCGCCCTGAGATGATCAGGTTGGACGGTGCTTCGTCGACCTTGGGCTTCTCCACCATGGATGTGATCTGAAATCCGGTTTCGTCCTCGGCTCCGACCCCGACGACGCCGTAACGGCTGACCTGATCGGCGGGGACTTCCTCCACCGCGACGACGTTGCCGCCATGCTTTTCGTAAGCGGTGAGCATCTGCTTCAGGCAGCCGGGCTCGGATTGCATAAGCATGTCGGGCAGCAGCACGGCGAATGGCTCCCGGCCGACAATGTCCCGGGCGCACCAGATCGCATGGCCCAGACCAAGCGGGGACTGCTGGCGGGTGAAGCTTGTCGTCCCGGCTTCCGGCAGTTCTCGCCGGATCGCCTCGAGCGCCTCGGTCTTGCCCCGCTTCATCAAGGTGGATTCCAGTTCGTAGGCCCTGTCGAAGTGGTCTTCGATGAGGCTCTTGTTGCGTCCGGTCACGAACACGCAATGCTCGATCCCCGCTTCGCGCGCCTCATCGACGACGTATTGCAGGACCGGACGATCGACGATCGTCAGCATCTCCTTGGGGGTGGCTTTCGTCGCGGGAAGAAACCGGGTGCCGAGTCCGGCGACAGGAAATACAGCTTTTCGTACGGGGTTTACCAAAACTCAACCTTCCGGTTCCGCGCTTTGCCGTTGTCGATTACTTTGCCGTCAACGATCCGTCCAGAGATCGATTAGCGCGGGGTGCGGCAGTGAGCGTACTGGTTACCGGCGGCGCCGGCTACATCGGCAGCCATATGGTCTGGGAGCTTGTGGAACGCGGCGAGAAGGTGGTCGTGCTCGACGACCTGTCAACCGGCTTCGAATGGGCAGTGGCACCGGATGCGGAACTCGTCGTCGGCGACATCGGCGATCGCGTCCTGCTGAACCGGCTGATGCGCACCCGCAACGTCCATACGGTCTTGCACTTCGCGGGTTCCGTGGTGGTTCCGGACTCGGTCGCCGATCCGCTCGGGTACTACCTCAACAATACCGTGAAGTCCCGCGAGCTCATCGCAGCGGCCGTAGCGAACGGTGTCTCCAGTTTCGTGTTCTCCTCGACGGCTGCCGTCTATGGCGTTCCGGCCAGCATGCCTGTCAGTGAGGATGCGCCGCTCAACCCGATGTCGCCCTATGGCGCCTCGAAGGCCATGAGCGAGCGCATGCTGGCAGATTCGGCCGCCGCCTACGGGATGCGCTTCACCGCGCTGCGCTATTTCAACGTGGCGGGAGCGGATCCCTTTGGCCGAACCGGCCAGTCCACGAAGGGCGCCACCCATTTGCTCAAGGCCGCCATCGAAGCGGCGACCGGCCAGCGCGAATCCATCGCCGTTTTCGGAACGGATTACGACACGGCGGACGGCACCGGCGTCCGCGATTTCATCCACGTCTCGGACCTCGTCCGCGCGCACAGCGCGGCCCTGGATCATCTACGCGGTGGCGGCGAAAGCCTGATCCTGAACTGCGGCTACGGCCGGGGCTATTCGGTCCTCGAACTGCTGGAGGCCGTGCAGCGCGTTTCCGGTGTCACGCTCGACATCAGGGCCCGCGCACGCCGGCCCGGAGACATTCCGGTGATGATCGCCGCGGCGGACGCGATCCGGCAGAAACTGGATTGGCAGTCAAGATATGACGACCTCGACCTGATCGTCGAACATGCGCTCGCGTGGGAGCAGAAGCTGGTGCGCAGGCTTGCGGCCTGACCGCATTGCCGTTTCAGCCATGAATTGGCCGGATTGGAGCGATAGCTGGCGCGTAGGATAACGCACCATGTCCGTCCAGGGCCACCGGCCCTTTGACGAACAAGTGCGATCCGTTTCGGGGTGCGGAAATGCGCGGACGCGGCCGGTTGATCTGCCTTCTGCTCTGCCTCCTTGCGGGGCTTGGCTCGGGCTCCGCTTTTGCCCAGGGGCAAAGCTCGGAACGGCCGATCGTTCTTGCGCAACAGGAGCGGCCGAGCTTGTTTCGGCATCTGTTCAAGCGACGCGCTCGCGAAATCCCGCCGCCGCGATCGGAGCGGCGCTACATCCAGCGGCAGCAGCAATTGCGTAGGGTGCAGCCGCCCGAGCCGCAACTGATCCGCCCGGAGCGCAAGAAACGCGAGGCAGCGCGCCCCAGCAAGCGACGCCAGGCCTCCCGCTCGGCAAAGCAGGGCTCATCTACCAAGGCAGCGAAGCAGCGCGAAGATCGGGCAAAGCCTCGTAAGGAACGCCGAATTCGCGGGGTGGCGGCCACTCCCAAGCCCGTGCAAGCCGTAGAAAAGGCTGCCGATGCCCGCAAAATCCTGGTTATCGGAGATTTCATGGCCGGGCAGCTCGCGAAGGGTCTCACTCAAGCCTATGCCGAGAATGCCGGAGCCGTTGTGGTCGATGCCAACCGCGGCGATTCCGGTCTCATCCGTGCCGACCATTACGACTGGGCGAAGGAAATCCCGGCGCTGGTCGCCGAGCATGGTCCGGCGGCCATCGTCGTGATGGTGGGCGCCAACGATCGCCAATCGGTTCAGACGGAAGCCGGAGCCCAGCAGGTCGGCAGCGACGGATGGCGGGGAGCCTACGCTGCCCGCGTATCGGCTCTTGTTGGCGCACTGAAATCTACTGGCAAGCCGGTCCTTTGGACTGGACTTGCGCCCGTCCGCCCCGGCCAGATGTCACGTGATTACAGCGCCATGAACGGCGTCTTCCGCGAAGAAAGCGAGCGCGCCGGGTTACGCTACATCGATACGTGGAACGGCTTCGCGGACGAGACCGGAAAGTTCGTGGCCAAGGGACCGGATGTCGGCGGGCAGCAGGTGCAGCTGCGCGCCAAGGATGGGCTGAATTTCACGAAGGCGGGGCAGCGCAAGCTCGCCTTCTTTGTCGAGGGCGACTTGAACCCGATCCTTGGCGGGTCGGGGGCGGGGGGCGGAGCTGTACCGCAGATCGCCGGGCTGGATGCCCTTGCCGGACCGCCGCCGGAACTTGTTCGGGAAGGCGCGCCGATCCCCACCATAGGTCCAATGGTGCCAATCGAGGCACTAACGACCGGCGGTGACGCCTTGTCCGGGGAGGCTGCGATGGCGACGGGCAACGGCGCGGCGTCCGATGCCGTGCTGCAACGGCTTGCCCGGGACGGTTCTTCTGCGCCTGTAGGCCGGGCTGACAACTTTGCCCAAGCCCCCATCGTGCCAGCAGCGGCTCCGGTCCAGGCTGCGCCGCCGCCAGGCTCGCCTCCCACAGTCCCGGCCGCCCTTCCGGCCGTCGCAGCGCCAGCGCCTGCACTCTAGGCCTGCCGAGCGGCGTATCGCTAGCGGGGCAGGGTGCTCTGCCCCATCAGGAACTCGTCGACAGCATGTGCTGCCTGACGGCCCTCGCGAATTGCCCAAACCACCAAGGACTGGCCCCGGCGCATATCACCCGCCGAGAACACCTTTGGAATGGAGGTCCGGTAATTGTCGGTGCTGGCCTTCACGTTTCCGCGCCCGTCAAGATCGGCACCGAGTTCGGCCACTAGCCCTTCGTGCATGGGATGCACAAAGCCCATCGCGAGCAGGACCAAATCCGCCTTCAGCTCGAATTCCGTGCCGGGAATCGGCTTGAATGAGGCATCTGCGCGCACGCAGTGCATCCGTGTCACCCGTCCGTTCACCCCGCTGAAGCGGGTCGTCAGGACGGAGAAGTCTCGCTCGGCTCCCTCCTCGTGGCTGGACGAGGTGCGCAGCTTCAGTGGCCAGTGCGGCCAGGTCAGAAGTTTGTCCTCCTTGCTGGGAGGCATCGGCATGATTTCGAGCTGCTTTACCGAAACGGCACCCTGGCGGATCGACGTCCCGATACAATCGGAGCCGGTATCGCCCCCGCCGATCACCACGACGTGCTTGCCGCCTGCGAGAATGGGCTCGGCGCCGTCCTGCGGCTCGCCCGACACGCGACGGTTCTGCTGCGGCAGGAACTCCATTGCGAAATGGACGCCGGTGAGCTCGCGGCCCTCAATTGGCAGGTCGCGAGGCTTTTCCGCCCCGCCGGCGAGGACAACGGCGTCGTGCCTGTCGACGATGTCCTTCGCCGCGGTCGAGACCCCGACATGCACGCCGCCATGGAAGGTGACGCCCTCCGCCGACATCTGCGCAATGCGCCGGTCGATGATCCCCTTCTCCATCTTGAAGTCCGGGATGCCGTAGCGGAGCAGCCCGCCCGGCTTGGCGTTCTTCTCATACAGGTGAACGTCATGTCCGGCGCGGGCGAGCTGCTGAGCGCAAGCCATCCCAGCGGGGCCGGAGCCGATCACGCCGACGCTCTTTCCGGTCTTGCGGGCTGGACGCTCGGGCACGACCCAGCCTTCCTGGAAGCCCCGGTCGCCGATCGCCGCTTCAATGGTCTTGATGGTGACGGGCGAGTCCAGCAGGTTGAGCGTGCATGCCTCTTCGCAGGGAGCCGGGCAGACCCGGCCGGTGATCTCCGGAAAGTTGTTGGTGGACTGCAGGTTGGCGTGGGCTTCCTGCCAATCGGAGTTGTAGACAAGGTCGTTCCAGTCCGGGATCTGGTTGTTCACCGGGCAGGCCGAATGGCAGAACGGAATGCCGCATTCCATGCAGCGGCCGGCCTGACGGCGCGTGCCCTCCTCTCCCAGAGGGATGACGAATTCGCGGAAATGGCGGACGCGATCGGACGCCGGCTCATAGCGCCGGTCGCTGCGGTCGATTTCCAGAAACCCAGTTGCCTTGCCCATCTCAGAGTCTTTCACGCGGGCGCTGCGAGCCGAGACCCGCAGTCGCCTGTCCTTGTTGTGTCAGCCCAGCCGTGACGGCCTATTCCGCCGCCATGCCGAGGCCCATACGCGCCTCCTGCATTTCACGGATGGCGCGCCGGTATTCCACCGGCATCACCTTGACGAATTTCGGCCGGAACTCGGCCCAGTTCTCGACGATGTGCCGGGCGCGGGCCGAGCCGGTATAACGCAGGTGGTTCTGGATCAGCGTCAGGAGGCGCTCCTCGTCGTGGCTCGTCATGTCCGAGGTCAGGTCGACGCGGCCGTGGAATTCCAGGTCACCGGCGCTGTGGTGGAGTTTCTCCATCAGGTCATCCTCCTCCGGTACCGGCTCCAGGTCGACCATGGCGAGGTTGCAGCGGCTGGCGAACGTTTCGTCGTCGTCGAGAACGTAGGCCACGCCGCCCGACATCCCGGCTGCAAAGTTGCGGCCGGTCTTCCCGATCACCACCACGATGCCGCCGGTCATGTATTCGCAGCCGTGGTCGCCGACGCCTTCTGCGACCGCGATAGCGCCGGAATTGCGCACGCCGAACCTTTCCCCGGCAACCCCTGAGAAATAGCACTCGCCTTCAATCGCGCCGTAAAGGGCGGTATTGCCGATGATGATGCTTTCCTCCGGTTTGAAGCCGGGATTGGCAGCCGGACGCACGATGAGGCGCCCGCCTGAAAGGCCTTTGCCGACATAGTCGTTGGCGTCCCCGACCAGATCGAGCGTGACGCCCCGGGCAGCAAAGGCGCCGAAAGACTGCCCGGCATTGCCGGTCAGTTGCACCGATATGGTGGAGTCCGGCAGGCCCTCATGGCCGAACCGTTTGGCGACCTCGCCCGACAGCATAGCACCGACGGAGCGGTCGACGTTGCGCACGCTCGTCTCGATCACGACTGGGTCGCGCCGCGCCAGAGCGGGTTCCGCCTGAGTGATGAGATGTCGATCGAGCACATCCTCGATGGGATGCCGTTGCACCTGGGTCCGCCGCGAATCCTCCGGGCTGGCTTCGGGTTTGAAGAAGACCCGGCTGAAATCCAGGCCGCGGCTCTTCCAGTGGTCGATCAGCGGCTGGGAATCCAGGCAATGGCTTTGCCCGACCAGTTCGTCGAAGCGCCGCACACCCATGGCGGCCATGATCTCCCGCACCTCTTCGGCGACCAGGAACAGGTAGTTGATCACGTTTTCAGGCGTGCCGACGAACCGCTTGCGCAGGACCGGATCCTGGGTGGCGACGCCCACCGGGCAGGTGTTCAGGTGGCACTTGCGCATCATGATGCAGCCGATAGCGACCAGCGGCGCTGTGGCGAAACCGAACTCGTCGGCACCGAGCAGCGCACCGATGACGACGTCGCGGCCGGTCTTCAGCCCGCCGTCGACCTGCAGGGCGACGCGTGAACGCAGGTTGTTCTCCACCAGGATCTGCTGCGTTTCGGCCAGCCCCATTTCCCAGGGCGAGCCGGCATGCTTGAGCGAGGTGAGGGGGCTGGCGCCCGTCCCGCCGTCATAACCGGCGATGGTGATGTGATCCGCCCGCGCCTTGGCGACGCCGGCCGCGACCGTGCCCACGCCCACCTCCGACACCAGCTTCACAGATACCGCGCCGTCAGGATTGACATTCTTCAGGTCGAAGATGAGCTGCGCCAGATCCTCGATGGAGTAGATGTCGTGGTGCGGTGGCGGCGAGATCAGGCCGACCCCGGGCGTCGAGTGCCTCACCTTGGCGATCACCGCGTCGACCTTGTGGCCGGGCAGCTGACCGCCTTCGCCGGGCTTGGCGCCCTGCGCGATCTTGATCTGCATCATGTCGGAGTTGACGAGGTATTCCGCGGTGACGCCAAACCGGCCGGACGCTACCTGCTTGATGGCGGAGCGCTTGGAATCCCCGTTCGCGAGCGGCTGGTAACGCTCCGCCTCCTCGCCGCCTTCGCCGGTGTTGGACTTTCCGCCGATCCGGTTCATGGCAATGGCAAGCGTTTCGTGCGTTTCGCGCGAGATGGAGCCGAAGCTCATTGCCCCGGTCGAGAAGCGCCGCACGATGGCGGCTGCCGGCTCCACCTCATCGATCGGCACGGGCGTGCTTCCAAGCTCCTCGGCCGTTCGCAGCCGGAACAGGCCCCGGATGGTGAAGTTGCGGTGCGTCTGCTGGTTCATCAGGGCCGAGAACTGCCGGTAAGCCTCCAACCCCTTGCCGCGCACGGCATGCTGCAGCAGCGCCACGGCATCCGGCGACCAGATGTGGTCCTCGCCGCGGATGCGGTAGGCATATTCGCCGCCGACATCGAGCGCATTGCGAAGCACCGGATCTTCCCCGAACGCGGCCGCATGTCGGCGCATCGTCTCCTCGGCGAGTTCGGCAAGCCCTAGCCCCTCGATGGTCGTAGCGGTGCCGAAGAAGAAGCGATGCACGAAATCGGTGGAAAGGCCGATCGCATCGAAGATCTGGGCGCCGCAATACGACTGGTAGGTCGAGATGCCCATCTTGGACATGACCTTCAGGATGCCTTTGCCGACTGATTTTATGAAACGGTAGACAACCTCGCCGGCATCGACGACCTCCGGAAAGGCACCGTCGGCATGCATTGCGAGCAGGGTCTCGAAAGCGAGGTATGGGTTGATCGCCTCCGCGCCATAGCCGGCGAGCAGGCAGAATTGGTGGACCTCGCGAACCTCGCCGGTCTCCACGACCAGGCCGACGGATGTGCGCAGGCCCTTGCGGATCAGGTGATTATGCACCGCGGCGGTGGCGAGCAGGGCAGGGATGGCGACCCGGCCGGCGCTGACCAGCCGGTCGGACAGGATGATGATGTTGTAGCCGTCGAGCACGGCCCGCTCGGCGCGATCGCAAAGGCGGGTCACGGCCATCTCCATGCCCTCGACGCCGCGCTCCACCGCGAAGGTGATGTCCAGTGTCTGGGTTTGGAAGGCGTTGTCAGCGATGTCACCGATCGCCCGGATCTTCTCCAGGTCCTCGTTGGTGAGGATTGGCTGGCGCACCTCCAGCCGCTTGCGTTCGGAAAGGCCCTTAAGGTCGAAGAGGTTCGGCCGCGGTCCGATGAACGACACCAGGCTCATGACGATTTCTTCGCGGATCGGATCGATCGGCGGGTTCGTCACCTGCGCAAAGTTCTGCTTGAAGTAGTTGTAGAGCAGCTTCGGCTTGCGCGAGAGGATCGCCACAGGCGTGTCGGTGCCCATGGAGCCGACGGCTTCCTGGCCGGTGACGGCCATCGGCGCCATCAGGAGCTTGAGGTCTTCCTGGGTGTAACCAAACGCCTGCTGCCGGTCGAGCAGCGCCGCATTGGTGGAGGGCGCACGCGAGCCGACCTTCGGCAGCTCCTCCAGCACGATCTGGGTGCGCGCCAGCCACTTCCGGTAGGGGTTGGCGGTGGACAGCCGGTGCTTCAGTTCGTCGTCGCCGATGATGCGACCGGCTTCCAGGTCGATCAGCAGCATCTTGCCCGGCTGCAGCCGCCACTTCTTGACGATCTTCTCTTCCGGGATCGGCAGCACGCCCACCTCCGACGCCATGATGACAAGGTCATCGTCGGTCACCACGTAGCGGGCCGGCCGGAGGCCGTTGCGGTCGAGCGTCGCGCCGATCTGACGTCCGTCGGAAAAGGCCATGGCGGCCGGGCCGTCCCACGGCTCCATGATCGCCGCGTGGTATTCGTAAAAGGCGCGCCGGTCCTCATCCATGAGCGGATTGCCCGCCCAGGCTTCCGGGATCAGCGTCATCGCCGCATGGGACAGCTCGTAGCCCCCCATGATGAGGAATTCGAGCGCGTTGTCGAAGCAGGCGGTGTCGGATTGGCCTTCATAGGAGATGGGCCAAAGCTTCTCGATTTCGTCGCCGAAATGCGGCGAGGAGACCGACGCCTGGCGCGCCGCCATCCAGTTCACGTTGCCGCGCAGCGTGTTGATCTCGCCGTTATGCGCCACCATCCTGTAGGGGTGCGCGAGCTTCCAGGACGGGAAGGTGTTGGTCGAGAACCGCTGGTGCACCAGCGCCATGCCCGAGGCAAAGCTCGGGTCGTGCAGGTCGGGGTAGTAGGGCCCAAGCTGGTGGGCGAGGAACATCCCCTTGTAGACCAGCGTGCGCGACGACATCGAAACGATGTAGAAGCCGCTGTCAGCGCCCTCGCTCTCCGCATGGATGATGTTGGAGATCACCTTGCGGATGATGAAAAGGCGCCGCTCGAAGGCGTCGCCGGGCTCCGTGTTCTCGCCGCGGCCGATGAAGACCTGCCGATGCGCCGGTTCGCTCGCCCGGATCTTCGGGTCCTGCGACAGGCCCGAATTGTCGGTCGGAACGGTGCGCCAGCCGAGAAGCGTCTGGCCCTCTTCCGCGACCACCCGCTCGACAATCGCTTCGAAGTGATTGCGCCGACCCTCGTCGCGCGGCATGAAAATGAATGCGACGCCGTAGTTGCCTGGCGCGGGCAGCGCGAATCCGAGTTCGGCACAGCGGGCGCTGACGAACTCGTGCGGCATCTGCACCAGCATTCCAGCGCCGTCGCCGACGAGCGGGTCGGCTCCGACCGCCCCGCGGTGCGTCAGGTTTTCGAGGATCTGCAGGCCATTCTCGACGATCTCGTGCGACTTGCCGCCCTTCAGGTCAGCGATGAAGCCGACACCGCAGGAGTCGCGGTCGAGCGTGCGGTCATAAAGGCCTGGACCGCGAAACGAGCGCTCCTCGCGGCCGGCAGTGCCGGCGCGATCGGCCGCACGACGCGCTTGCGCCGCATTACGTGCCCGGACCTGCTCAGCAGTGATGCGCTCGGTCATCATTTCCTCACCCGCTCTTCCACCGCCGTCGCTCGCGGTCCCCTCAGCACCACCCGCGCCTGAGCGGTCGCGATGGGACCAGTGACCCTAACCTGTTTGGACGGCGGCTATGCTGCCGCTTCGCCTGGCAGCGCTTGGGAGAACACCGGGCTTTTCACCCGTGAACGTCCCCAGCAGTCCGCCAGAATAGGACAGCATCACTGTCCCTTTCCGAATTTGCCAAACTTCTTGCCGAGCGGCAAGGGCCGCGCGCGGACGCCTGGTCGTTCACCATGACGACGCTGGCTCGCGAACGGGTTGCGCACCCATTTCGACACCTCTAATCCACCGGCCATGTACTTTGCGAGCGACAATTGGGCCGGTGCGGCTCCCCAGATCCTGGAATCCATCAGGGAGCAGGCGGCCGGCTTTGCGGACTCCTACGGGGTCAGCCCCGTCGACCGTGCCGTCGAGACCCAGTTCAACGAGGTATTCGAGCGCGAAGTGGCGGTGTTCTTTGTTGGGACCGGGACGGCCGCGAACGCGTTGGCGCTGGCTTCGGTGAACAAGCCCGGCGGCGCTGTTTTCTGCCATCGCGAAAGCCACATCGTGGATGACGAATGCGGTGCGGTTGAGTTCCAGACCGGCGGCGCGCGCCTCTTCCAGCTTGACGGGCCGGCGGGCAAGCTTGATCCCGACGCGCTTGAAAGCTCGCTCGCGCGGTTCATGCCGGGCTTCGTCCACGCCGGGCAGCCTATGGCGGTAAGTGTCACGCAGGCCACGGAAGCCGGTGGGGTCTACAGCCTAGAAGAATTGCGCGCACTTTCGGCGATCGCCCGAAAAAACGATTTGCCGCTCCATATGGACGGCGCGCGGTTTGCAAACGCGCTTGTGCATCTGGACGTGTCGCCGGCGGAGATGACGTGGCGGTCGGGCGTGGACATCCTGTCGTTCGGCGGGACCAAGAACGGCTGCATCTGCGCTGAGGCCCTGGTGTTCTTTGATCCCGCCATGGCGCAGAACTTGCCCTTCATGCGCAAGCGGGCAGGCCATCTGTTCTCCAAGACCCGGTTCTTCGCTGCGCAGTTCCAAGCCTATCTCCGAGGCGGGCTATGGCTTGAACTGGCCCGGCATGCGAACGAGATGGCGGCGCGGTTGCGCACCGGGCTCGCCGGCTCGACCAATGGGCGTGAAGCCTGGCCTACGGACGGCAACGAGATCTTCGCCGTGCTGACGAAGCGCAGCGCCAATCACCTGCGCTCCGCCGGGGCCGTGTTTTACAATTGGCCCAAGCCGCATGCTGTCAACCTGCATGTCGGCGAGGACGAGGTGCTAGTCCGGCTGGTCACCTCATTTGCGACGACGGTCGAGCACGTCGACGGGTTCATCGGACATCTCGGAGCTTGAAACGAAAGCGCCCCGGCAAGGCCGGAGCGCAGCGATCATGCTGAGAGTTCGGGGAGCGTTTACGCCGCCTGGGCGTCGATCTGCTTGGCGTTGTTGTTACCGCCGATGGCGATCTTGCGGGGCTTCATCGCTTCCGGGATCTCGCGGACGAGGTCGATATGCAGCAGGCCGTTCTCCAGGCTCGCGCCAGTCACTTCGACGTGGTCAGCAAGCTGGAAGCGCCGCTCGAATGCACGTGCTGCGATCCCGCGATAAAGAACCTCGCGCTCGCCCTCCTGCTTCTCTTCCTTCTTCTCGCCCTTGACGGTCAGGACGTTTTCCTTGGACTGGATTTCCAGGTCGCCCTCGCCGAATCCGGCGACCGCCATGGTCACGCGGTAGGCGTTCTGGCCGGTGCGCTCGATGTTGTAGGGCGGATAAGGCTGGGCGGTTTCGCCGCCGGCGGCCGAGTCGAGCAGGTTGAAGAGACGGTCGAAGCCCACCGTGGAGCGGTAAAGCGGGCTGAGATCAAACGTACGCATATTTGTCCTCCATGAGCGACAGTTGCTTGACCGCATCGGCTTCCCACTTGGCGAAGCCAGCGATCGTAGGTCCCGAAGGCACCCACAGCTCGAAGATGGTGGCCGCGCTGCGCGGCTTCAAGAGCCCCACGCGCCGCAAAATCGTCGCTTTCAGCGGCACATCGTGAATGAATTGTGAATGGGTCTGTCGGGCCGGGTTCAGACCGCTCGGTTATTGGCCCGCCAGGAGCGCGTGACGGATTGAGTGCGAGGCGATGGGGATTACGATGGGTACTCCTGCTGTTCTGACCATGCTGGCAGGCCTGGCGCTAGTATCGCCGGCGGCGGCGCAATCGTGGGGTTTCGGGGTGGAAGTCGGGCCGGAAGTATTTCTCGGTCCGCCGCCCGTCTATTATGAGCCGCCAGTGGTCTATGAGGCTCCCGCGGGCATCTACTACGAAGAGCCGACGACGATCATCGTCCCGTCGCCGCGAGCGCCAGTACTTCATATGGAAGCCCCCGAAGACGTGGTCGATAATCTGGCCCGCCTCGGATACAGCAACTTCGGCCCGATTGACCGGCGCGGTGCGCTCTACATGCTGACCGCGATCGACCCGGAAGGCGATCTGGTTTCCCTGGAAATTTCGATCCTGAGTGGCGACATCGAACGGTCCAGTGTGTTGGAAGCGCGCTATGCCGCTCCCCCGCCCGTTGCCCGTCGCGCACCGGCGGCGAAGCCGAAGCCAGCGGCCGTTCCGGCGAAACCGGCGGCCGTGGCCGCACGCAAGCCCGCCAAGGTTGCCAAGCCTGCCTCCGATGCAGCCGTCGACGAAGCTGCCGAAAACCCGGAGCCGGAAGCCGGCGCCTCATCAACGTTGCGCGATCGGCTGCATACGCCAAAGCCTGCCGCCAGCGAGGAACGCGACCCTGAGGTCGTATACTGACGCTAGACCTGGATGCTGCTTCACCGAGCGGCGCCCGCGTCCGCTGAACCGTAGATGAACATTCGCTTTCGTTCGGGTTCAGCCGCAAGCGGCTAATCCACACGTCGATCGGCAAGCGCCGTGACGTTTGGAGCCGCCCCGTTTGTTCAAAGCCACGCTTTTAGCTGTTGCCTTTGCTGGATGTGTGATCACCGGGACTGCCCCGGTGAGCGCCACCAGCCTGGCGTTCGAGTTCCGCAGTGGTGCGGCTGGGTTCAGCATTGAAGTCGCACCCGAGCGCAAGCCTCGCCATCCGGCTTCCCGCAGCTCGGGTTGGGAGCGGGAATCGCGAGAGCGAAATGCGCTTTCCGCCCAGGATATCCGTCGCGCTCTTCGCCGGCAGGGCTTTCGGGACATACGCACCTTGGAGCGCCGGGGTGCGATCTATCAGGGGCGCGCCCGCGACCCGGCGGGCCAGCCGGTAGGCGTGGTCGTCAACCCGCGTAACGGCGCCGTCCTGAACGTCTACAGAACGCGCTGAAATCTTCTTCGCAGCAAGCGTGACGCAAGCTGCGGGGGCATCGGATGCCGCAAACGCCCCCTCCGGCATCCGATAAGGCCGGCGGTCAACAGACCGCCGGCCTGCGGGGCTTTGCCTTGCCAGATTTGCCGGCTGCTTATATCAGCAGGACGCCACTCGCTCTGCAGGGCTTCTCCGGCCCGTCAGCCGCTCAGATTTCAGGTGCCGCTTGGCTGCTCTGGTCGATATTCCGAGCAATCCCGTGCCACGGCAAGCCGTCTGCGATACGCTGACGATGCCGGACGGGGTCGAATTGCGCTACGCCCGCTGGCCACCGAACCGGTCTCCTGTGCGCGGCACCGTCGTCATCCTGCAGGGCCGCACCGAATTCATCGAGAAGTACTTCGAGACCGTGAACGACCTGCGCCGGCGTGGGTTCGCAGTCGCCACCTATGACGCGCGAGGGCAGGGAGGTTCGTCACGGCTCCTGCGCGACCGGCACAAGGGCCACGTCCGCGACTTTGCGGACCACGTCAACGACCTGGACACCTTCCTGCAGGAGGTGGTGCTGCCTGACTGCCCGCCACCGTATTTCGTGCTGGCGCATTCGACGGGCGCCAATGTTGCCTTGCTTGCGGCGGAACGCGTCAGCAGCCAGGTGGAGCGAATGGTGCTGACGGCACCGCTCGTCGCCCTTCGCTCTGCGAGCCCCAAGGTGCTGGCCCGCACGACCGGTCTGCTGATGCACTTCGGCCTGGGCGAGATGTATGTCCCCGGCCATGGCCCCAGGTTGATCCAGGACCAGCCTTTCGAAAACAACCCGGTCACCACCGATCCGACCCGTTTCGCCCGACCGGCGGCTGTCGTGGAAGCTGACCCGTCACTGGGAGTAGGCGGAGCTACGGTCGGCTGGCTTAACGCCGCCATGCGCGCGTCCTGCCGGATGGCGGAAGCGGAATTTCCGGAAACGGTCAACCTCCCCGTGCTCATCGTGCTTGCAGGATCGGACCAGATCGTCAGCAACCAGATGACCGAAGCCTTGTCAGGCCGGCTGAAGATGGCCGCGCATCTGCGAATTCCTGGCGCCCGCCACGAGATTCTCATGGAGAGCAATGTTGTCCGCGATCAGTTCTGGGTCGCTTTCGATGCCTTCGTGAAAGGACGCACCTGACAACAACCGGCGGCCGCGTCCGCGCTATTCCGCCGCTTCCCGCAACGTGTCGACAGCCTCTCCGAACACCTCAAGCATGGATTGCGCCAGAACGGCCAGATCACGCGAGAGCCGTTCGAAGCCGGCATGCGGCTGGAGCGTCTGTTCGTCCATATAGAGCGCCCGGTTTACCTCGATCTGCAAGGCATGCAGATTGCGCGCCGGCCTGCCGTAATGTTCGGTGATGAAGCCACCGGCATAGGGTTTGTTTCGGCACACCGTGTAGCCGAGCGCCTGCAGGGCATTGGCCGCGCAGTCCGTGAGCTCCGGCATGCAGCTTGAGCCGAACCGGTCCCCAAGCACGAAATCGGGTCTGATCCGGCTGGCGCCGCCCCGGATGTTTGAGGGCATCGAGTGGCAATCGATCAGGACGGCGGTGCCGAAGGCGACGTGCGTTTGCGCCAACAGCCGGCGCAACGTGTCGTGGTAAGGGCGGTAAATCTGCTCGATGCGGTCCAGCCCTTCCTGGACGGCGAGCGGCCCTTTGTAGATGTTGGCCGCATCGCTGACGACGCGCGGGATGGTGCCGAGGCCGCCCGCTACCCGCAGCGAGCGAACGTTGGCAAAAGACGGAAGCCTGCCGGCGAACATCTTCGGGTCGAGTTCATAGGGCTCGCGATTCACGTCGATGTAAGCGCGCGGGTAGACGGCGCTCATCAGCGGCGCGCCGAGGCGCACGACAGGTGCGAACAGGCGGTCGACCAACAGGTCTTCCGACCGGCGGATCTCGTTCGCATCGAGGCAGGTCGAGGCAAGGAACTCCGGCGGGTAGAACCTGCCGCTGTGCGGCGAATTGAACACGAACGGGACCGTTTGCTCGACTGGCAAATGGATCTCGCAAGCCGGAGGACTGTCTTCGCTTTCGTCCCCGGCTCCGCCCAATCCCAGAATCGCCATTCGTTAGCTTCCTCGCTCGCCCGCCCATGTTGCCGCGACCCTGCGCCGCTGTCCACCGTGGCACAGGCGAACGCGTTGCCGACATCCCGCTTACTCGATATTTACTGGCGTCGCGCCATGGTGGCGCATGAACATGTTCGAACGGCCGCTCCGGGGACAATTGATGGTCCGAATTCTACTCGCCGAAGACGACGAGGACATGCGCCGTTTCCTGACCCGCGCCCTGGAGAATGCCGGCTACCAGGTGGTCTCCTTCGATAACGGGCTCAGCGCCTATGAAAGGCTGCGGGAGGAGCCGTTCCACGTGCTCCTGACCGATATCGTCATGCCCGAGATGGACGGCATCGAACTTGCCCGCAAGGCCAGTGACCTCGATCCGGACCTCAAGATCATGTTTATCACCGGTTTCGCCGCCGTCGCGCTCAATCCGGACATGCAGGCGCCGCGCAACGCCAAGATCCTGTCCAAGCCATTTCACCTCAAGGACCTTGTGGGCGAGATCGGCCGGCTGGTCGCTGCCTGACCCGCGTTCCGTCTCGGCTTGCGCCCGCCGCGGCCAGTGGCTATATCGACCGGGCACCGGTTAACCCCGGCCGACCCCCAGAAGTTCGGGCGCGTAGCTCAGCGGGAGAGCACTACGTTGACATCGTAGGGGTCACAGGTTCGATCCCTGTCGCGCCCACCATTTTTCCATGGAATTTCAAGATCTTGCAAGTGGGTCGGAAGCTCAGCACGGGCCTCGACGCCACCGGATTTGCGCGCATCCAGCGTCCGCCGCGTGTGGTCCTGCGGCTCCTCAATGATCGCGTCGGTAGCGCGAGCGCAGTCCGCCAGAAAATCCGGGTCGAATTTCTCGTACATCCGCGTCGTCCGATTCGCCCGATCACCGACGTGACCGAGCCATTGCGAGCGCTGTTCAGCGGGTACGGGCGGCTTGGCCCGCCGCACCTTCGTGGCCATGAAGTGACGGAGCGTGTAGCGGGTGAATTCCGGCAGGCCACAGGCCGATGCATGACGCTGCCAGGTCCGCTTCACGGACTTGATTGGCTGGTTGTTCCACATCATCGGGGCATCCTGGCCCCAGTGCTCCAGCCAGCCGCGCAGATTCCCGGTCAGCCGGATCGTCGGGCGTCGCTTGTCATTCTGCCGGCGCCCCGGAGGATTGAGATCGAGCAGCCCGTGCTCAAAGTCGACCTGGGCCCTGACCCGAAGGTCCATGATGGCTTCAGGACGAGCCCAGGTGTTCAGGGCCAGCATAACGTAGCGGAACGTCAATTCCTGCCCCTTGCGGAGCTCGTCAAGGAACCGGCCGAACTCCTCGAATGTCGGAAGCCAGTCATTTGCCTCAGGCTCCGCCACGTTCAGCAACTCGGCTACCTTGCTTCCGCTGGTCACCACTGACGGCACCTGATCGAGCAGGAGGACTTCGGTTTGTCGCCCGAAACCGTCGGTGACCTGCTGCAGCGATGCGCCGAACCGGAAAGCGGAGGAGAGAACCGAAAGATTTCGGGCGATAGTGGCCGGGCTGTGACCCAGCTTGTCTTGGCTCCAGGCCATGAACTGACGTTGCCGGATCGGACCGAATGAGGCGACCTTCGCAGCAATGTCGCTCTGGTCGGCCAGAAACTCGATCACAAGCTCCGCGGCCCGCCTCGCCTGGAAGGCCGAGGCGCGGCTGTCTGAATGATGATCGCAGTAGTGGTCGAGAACTGCGGCGATCATGACGCGCTCGGGCGAACGCGTCGCGTCCAACCCGGCCGCTCCGGCGCGCTGGATCAGCTGCTTCTTAGCTTCCTCGAGTTCTTCTGTGCGAAGGCTGCAGCGACACGTTCTTCGTCGGCCCGCATCGTACCAGCAGGCGTAGTAAGCAGGGGAGTCGGCCACCTGGGTGAGCCAGAACCCGCCGTACTCAAAAATTCGCCGTTCCGGCATGGGCGCCTCTTGGCATTCAGATACGCGACGATGTCGGTGACGCCAGAGCCCATTCCGGGCCATGCTAGACCAATACTCACGCCACTAGGGGCAAATTGTCCGGCAGCGTCGATGACCGGATTTGGGCCGAAAGCTGCTTGTCCGCTTTGCGCGAGGCGGTTTCCGAAAGCGGACGGTCAGCTCGCCCGGCCTAAGGTCTCGCACTGACCCTTAGCCGAACTTCCGAGCGTCCGCTTCGGGTGGAAGGTGGTTGACCGTCAATCGCTTGCGATTCCGCCAAGTCCGCTTTGGCACTTCCTCCTCACGGGTCGTCCCTGAACGGAGTCGCCGTTTCCACACTCTCGAAGCGGCCCTGAGCAGGCTCAGAACAAAGCTTAGGGACTCTAGGCATACCTTTGGTGTCCTGGCCGGGCGAAGAGAGTGGGATGCCCCTGAACAGTCGACCCGCTTCTGTGGACACCTTTCCCTGAGCAGGAGGTGTTCACATACCGAGACATCTGCCGCCGTGTCCGGCGGAGTTCCCAGGCGGATGATCGATCTGGTTCGGCATCGAACCTGCCGTGCCATCGACCGCGACCCCGGTTGAACACTCACCAGCCCTGGCGCCGTTCCGCTCCCATCGGCGCCGAACCCTGAAAGAGTGTGTGCCCGCTCTATCGCCACTCAAGGGAGCTTCCTATGATCATCGACGCTGGACACGCTCCGTCGCATTTACATCCGCTCTCACGACAAAACGTCGATCGTGACGGGCGGACGTATAGCGATGCTAATGGGCGTGTAGATGTCGATATCTACATTCATCGCCTTGAACGAGAGCACGAGCGCGTAGCGGGCCGTCCGGTTGCAGACGTCCAACGACTTGCGCGTCCGCCACCAGCCATTCACCGGCTTCACGCAAAGCGTGTCCCGGCCGATCAGCTCGATCGCGGGACCAGACCACGTATCGCTGTGGAGCGAACCGGCCGAGACGCTTTGCCGACCAAGCAGCCAACGGCTGTCGTCAGCCTCCGTCCGGGGGCCGACGCGGGGGTCTTCCCGCTGAGAGGCGTTCACGCGCTGCTTGAAAATGTCCATCGGCTCATTCTTGCGGCGAAGATCGAAGCGCAGACCGAAAGACTGGTAGCGTTGCGGATCCAAATTCGCAGCCAAGCCAGGATTGGGCTCCACGAAATACGATAGCGTCACCTTGAGCTCGACCGGCTCGTTCCCAAGCTCTTCGAGCATCGTGCGCGGTATCGGCAACGAGTAGTAATGGCACTCGTTGAATTTCCGCCCGGTCGATCTGAACGGCTGGATCGGCACCTGAGCTACCATCGCCAGGTGATTGGTCGCAGAGGCATTGGCCCGATCGAAATCAGGTACGCCGTAGCCGAATCGTCGGACCTGTCCGTAATTGTCGCGAACCCGGCGGCTGAACGCGGCCACCATGGGCGCAGTGTACTCGGCCGAGTGCACCATCAGCGCACGGATCGTTTCAGGCCAGAAATCAGGATGCGCGGCCGATAGCTGTGCGGCCATGCGTGCAGCCTGCGCCGTTGCCGCGCTGGTCGCCTGGAACGGGACAAGCGGTTCGCGACCAACGTCGCTCCCCGTTGTGAGCAGTGATAGCGATGACAGGCTTATCGCCTCAGTTCCGCGCCGGATTCAGCGCACGGTTGCCGCCTTCGAATACCAGTTCCGGTTTGAACGGCGCATTGCCCTGCCGCCAAGTCACACTGGTCCGGCTGTGAGGCGAGAGATCGCCAACGGCGGACATCGGACTCCAAGCGTCGTAACCGTCATCGCGAATGTCGACGAGATCGGTGTAGCCGCCGATGGTCAGCGCATTCCATGCCTGCGCCGGGTCTCTCCTCACGAACACGAACAGCGCTTCCGCCACCGCCGGAGCCCACTCCCACATAGGGCTGCGAAGATGCCAAGGCGGACAGGTCGAGATGAGGCAGATTGAACCGCGACGGCATGCATTACGCGCCTTCCACGTCGAGGAAAGCCGCGCGCATCGCATGCCGCTCCTCAAGCCTGGTGACCAATTGTTCAGTCGTGAGCGACTTACGTTCGTCCAATATGGCCGTCTTCACCGCGTCATCAGAAGCTCTGACGATTTCGGCTTGACTAAGGTTCTGCGCGACCTCCAAGACCCGTTTCCAATCCATGCGGACCGTCTTCAGCGGTGAGATGCTTGCGCTGACTAGCCGGCGTATCTGGTCTCCCGTCGGTGCATCGAATTCCAGCACCTGGTCGTATCTGCGCAGGAGTGCACGATCCAACAGCGACGGGTGATTGGTCGAGCAGATGATCAGGCTATCGGTCGAATTTCCCTCCTCCATGACTGCAAGAAGGAATTGAGCACGCGCCGCATTTCGACGACATCGTTTGTGGCGGTCCGCTGCCCGCCAACCGCATCGAACTCATCGAACAGAAAAACGCCCCGGCGCTTCTTCGTCTCATCAAAGATCATCCGTAGCTTGGATGCAGTCTCGCCCATGAAACGGGTGATCAATCCTTCCAGGCGAATGACGAACAGCGGCAGATGCAACTCGCCCGCGATAGCCTCCGCGGTCATCGTCTTTCCCGACCCTGGAGGCCCCACGAACAGTAGGCGGCGGCTCGGCGTCTTGCCATGCTCGCGCAGCCAGTCGCGGCGGCGCTGCTGACGCAGGACATCTCCCATCCTCGCGAGGAGGGTATTGCTCAGCACCATATCCTTGAGTTTGCATCGCGCCTCGCGCAACTCGAGGAGGCCCTCCAGACTGCCACGCGGACTGGCGAACGGAATGGCCACCGACGCCCCACGGGAACTCCGGGCGCGCGCCTTGGATTTCAGCCCGCATCTCCTCAGCCGTCTGCCGGTGGCCCTGCCTCGCCTCCGCAGCAGCGACCTGCAACGCGATCGAGAAGAACGCGTCGTCGTCGCCCTCAGCGCGGCTCCTGAGCAGGGCCAGTATCTGCTTGGCGTTGGACACAGCGCCTCCCTTCCTCCTTTGATGGTACAACAGACGGGCGCAAATCTCGAACGCTGTTTGGCCGTTTTCCCAGCTCTTTGCGGAATACGAGGAACTCGAAAGCCAATGAACTCAGTGGCTTGTGAGATCAGGTATCGGCAGAGGTCGCGCGCGAGATTGGCGCTGTCGCCAAAGCCGCGAATGCGCGCGTGGCGGTGTATAAGGCGCGGCCTGCAACGGCATCCTACGCTTTGGAATTCGAACCTGCCTATGACAATCCCCTCGCATCTAAAATAAAATCGCCTGACGTTGGCCTGAGGCAAGCGAAGCGCCTCTGCCAGATGCGTCAGGAGAAGCGCCTCGCCTTCATTGCTGAAGGTTTGCCGATTGTTCTGCTAAGCGCGCGCGGATTCTGGAGCGCGGCCAAGGCTCTCAAGAATCATCCCCGCGAAGCGGCGGTGCTGGAGGGGTTCTCGCTGGAGGAGGCGGCCAAAATCCTCATCCTCGTGGACATGGTGCGCTGCCCGCGCAAACAGCTCTCCGCCCGCATCGGCACGATGGTTGGCTGGTTCTATGACCACCTCGCCCGCCTCATCTACGCGGAAGCCACGACAGTATCCGGGCGACCGATGTGGATTATCTGCGCGGCGCCGTCGAGCATATGCGCAAGGCCTATTACCTAGAAGGCAACATGGGCGAGTACATTGTTCCCAACTGGGAACTCTATATGCGCGAAAGCCGCCTTTATGCGGACATCGAGGCCTATGGTGACGGTGATCCGGCTTGGAGTGCGCCGCATATGCATGAGCGGATATTCGACAATCTCGTGCCGACCACGATTAAGCTCGTCGAGGTGATGGCGTCGCTCGGCCTGTTCACGCTCGACGCGCTAACGATCGCGTCAGAGGTATGGGATCAGCTCGCTTTCGAGGACAAGCAAAATCACCAGGACGCAACGCGCCTTGTTTGGGAAACGCTTGAACGGGTGCAGGCGGCCAAGCTGATTCCAGAAAATGCCGCGCAGGACGATGCCAACCTGTTGGCGTGGCACTGGCAGCTACCAATGTACGCGCTTGATCTCAGCCGCATCCCCGTATCGCTCGAAGAGCTGGAGGCCGAACAAGAACGGCTGCTTTGGGCCGAAGCGGGCTATCCGTGAGCCTTCCTGCGCACATTGTCGGCATGCTGTCGGGGTTCTGTCGTGATGTGTCAGCCTTGGCATCGGTACTGTCCACTTCGCGAACCCACGCGAGAGGGAGGACAGTATGACTGCCGACATTGATACCAAAGACCCCAAATTTCTGGCGTTCTGGACGAAGTGTATCCGCGAATCCACGAAGTGGTCGCAGGAGGCGCTTGCCGCGTCCTCCGGGCTCGACGTTCGCACTATCCAGCGGATCGAGGCAGGCCAAGCGGTGAACGTCACTACCCGGCGCGCCCTCGCGCGGGGGCTGGGCTACGACAACCCGGATGTGTTCGAAAACCCTGAGTTCATCAAAGGCGTTCACGCCATCTTTGAGGGCATGCGCAAGGTGCAGAGCGAAGAGGTCCAGAAGCAGTTTCCGGACCATATCCGCGTGAGCGTCGCGCGGGTGACCAGCGGTGAAGGGCTGGCTCGCATCGCGTATGAGGGCACCGCCTATCTCTTCCACGCCGACGAGGCGATTGCAGAAGAGGCGAAGGAGATCGCCGCGAGCATCTTCGACTTCCTGCGAGACCTCGGTGACCTCGGCGATGATGGCTCCTTCTCTGACAGGCTTGGCTATCAGCGCTCGCTCGGCGAGCTTCTTAAGCAGTTGGAAGCTTCGGGCGCCGCCTGCTACAGCGCCTTCCGGGGTACAAAATCGTAGGGGCGAATTGGGTGGACAAAACGCCGGTTCCCATGACGATCGGCTACTTGACGGCCGTGCCCCTTGAAAAGGTGCTGACGGAAATGATGGTGCCCCGCCGCTTGTCGTAATCGAAGCGACGAATATCCGCTCCAAGGTATCCAGCAGGACGCCTGAGGTCCGGTCCTGGCGCAACCGCCGTCCGCCGACACACGGAATGTCCGCTTCCCGGAAAAGGCCTAGCCCGTCTGTATGCCGACGTGGGGCTTTGCGGTCTGAACACAATCAGGGTGTTGCGCGGGTTCTGGAGTCAGATTCCCTGCTGTCCAGCTGTTGGCTGGAGAGGACAATGGCAGAGCTGTTCTGGTTGTCGAATGCACAGCGGGCGGTGATGGACCATTTCATGCCAAGGAACCGGCCCGGGGCTCGCGGTCGTGGCTCTCGGACCATTTCGGGCATTGATGACGACTCACATCGACCAAAGCGCCAGATCGACCCGCTCCGCTCGGAGGGCCAAGCCTATGCCGAGAAGCTCAAGGCAGCCGGGGTCACGGTGAACGCCCTGAACTTCGACGGCGTCGCGCACGAGTTCTTCGGCATGGCGAAGGTGGTGGACGAGGCCAAGCAGGCTGTCGATGCCGCTTCTGCCGACCTGAAGGCTGCCCTCGCGAAATCCAACTGATCGGCGCAACGTCCACACAGGACGAAAACGATGAATAGCAATCTTCTTAGCACGGCGCTCGCCGTAACAGTTCTCATCTCCGGGCCTGCCTTGGCTCAGGAGCAGAAGGCGAAGCCTGCCGGTGATGCATCTCCCATCATGGTCGTGGAAACACCGACCTTCCTCAGCCAGACGATGAGCTCGAATCAATTCGAGATTCGCTCGAGCCAACTGGCTGGGGAGAAGTCGGACGACGGCGACATAAAAGAACTCGCCGATATGATTGTCGCAGATCACACCAAGGCCGGCGAGAAGCTGAAGGCCACATTGGAATCGAAGGGCTCGGCGCCGCCGGCGGATGCGCCGCTCGCACCCAAGCATGCCAGGATGGTGAGCCAGCTCGAAGCGGCAAGCGGAGCTGAGTTCGACACGCTCTACCTCGACATGCAGGCTCAGGCGCATATGGAAGCCGTGGCCCTATTCCGGACCTATGCCGGCTCGGGTGACGACCAGTCGCTGGTCGGCTTTGCCCGCGAGACGCTCCCGCGCCTTGAAACGCATCTGGCGCATGTGAAAGAGATCGTCGCGGCGAAATAAAGCAACTTCGCTCTGAATCAGTCTTGCTGCGCCTACGTCTTATGTACGCAGCAGGACCCAGTGCGCGTAGCGCACTGCCGGGACGAGAAGCCACCGCGAGCGGTTTGGGACGGATGGCAAGCTGCGGCCCCGCACCGACAACCGAACGCGCCAGCATGTGCATGGCTGCGCCTTCCCCTGCGGAGACCAGTGGGTTCGATATAATCGATTGGCGGCCTGCTTAGCCCGCGCGTCGATCGATATAGGCCCGGTTAAGATCACGAGCGACGGGGCATCCGATCAGTGCGAGGCACCGATCGAATTCCTCCTGAAGGATCGAGAGGGTGGCCATGGCGCCGGCTTCCCCCTCTGCGGCCACACCGTAGAGTGTTGGCCGTCCGATCATTACGGCGTTTGCGCCGAGCGCGAGTGCTTTAGCCACACTAGTCCCACGCCGTATTCCGCCGTCCAGATAAACGTCAGCGCGCGCCGCAACGGCATCCACAACCGTCGGCAACGCAGAAACTGCCGAAGGGCTGCCGTCCGCTTGGCGCCCTCCGTGATTTGAAACCACGATGGCGTCAAACCCCATATCGACCGCTAAGCCTGCATCCAAAGGCGACAGAATGCCTTTGATGATCAGCTTCCTTGGCCAGATCCCGCGTAGCCATACAGCTTCGGTCCAGGTAGCGGATGGGTCCATCTTGCTATTGATGAATTTGATCATCGAAGCGGCAGGCTGCGGCGCGGCTCCGGGCTGGGTGAAGTTGGCGATACGCGGAGCGCCTGACATGGCCATTCGGGCGGACCAGACGGGACAGCGCAGAACGTCCCAGGCTAGGCGGGGAGAGATGCGAAGCGGAATGGTGAATCCGTTTCGTTGATCCCGGTCGCGCTGACCGAGCACAGGCACGTCGACAGTCACGACCAAGGCTTCGTAGTCGGCTGCAAGGGCACGCTCAACGAGGCTCCGAATGAGATCTCGGTCCTTGTACAAGTAAGTTTGAAACCAGCGGCGGCTCTCGGGACCCTCCAGCGCGAAGTCCTCGATGCTGATGCTGGAATTGGAGCTGAGGACTATGGGGACACCATGCGCAGCAGCCGCGCGGACAAGTGCTGCGTCGGCGCGATGCCGGGCAAGGGCCGACAAACCTGTCGGAGCGATGATGATGGGCAGCGGTGTTGTCCTACCCAGGACCGGCACAGCAAGATCGCGGACAGACACGTCCACCAAAACGCGAGGGAGGAGCGATATTCGATCGAAATCTTCAGTGTTCCGACGCAACGTAACCTCGTCGCCGGCGCCCCCGTCAATATAATCGAATACTGCTTTGGGAAGGCGACGCCGTGCAGATTCACGAAGATCAGCAATCGTAAGCGCTTTCACAGATGCCCCGCGCCGCGCTATTAGGTTGGTACGAGCAGAAAGCGCGAGAAAAGCGCCAGAGCGCCTATTGGCTTAGTTGCGCCGCCTAGGTCGGATGCACCAGCTTTAGCATTGCCTGGATCGATCATTCTACCTACTCTATCGAAGCTTCAACTTGGGCCAGCGTTGGAACTAGGCCCGCGTCATCTCGCGAAGTTAAGGCCATCTCCGCGTTTCACTTGTTTGCGTGTTTAGCGCCGCGCTCGAATGATGTCCGCGGCAATCTCGCCGACAACATAGCAGGCAAGATTGGTGTTGTGCATGACAGTGTCAGGAAAGATGCTGGAATCGGCGATCATCAGGTTCTGGAGCCCGTGCGCAAAAAGTCGTGGATCCACGACGCTCGCCTCAGGATCGGTGCCCATTCGGCAGGTGCCGCTCTGGTGGTGCGCTGAGCCTATGCCTCGATGGAGGTAGTCTACGAAATCCGGACCGATATCAGCAAAACATGAATTGTATCGCTTGAATGGAGCGGTCGCGAGAAGCTCCTGACTTCTATCCCAAGCATCCTTGAACCGGGCGACATCGCTTTGCGAGGCCAGGTAATCATGGTCGACAAGCGGCGTAATGCGTGGATCGCTGCTGGTGATCTGGACCGTCCCGGACGATTCCTGCCGGCAGAGGTAAGTCCAGAGTCCGCAGATCCCCTCTTCGGCGTCGATCGGAAAGGGATGTGTTTGCCAGCACGGTTCGCCCCCTTCCGTTGCCTCGCTGCGCCAGTTCACCGCGAACAGACGGCCGGTGGTGGCGCCGACACGGTCCGCACTGAACGGAAAGGCGCAGCCTACGTGATCCACAAGGTTCTGCCCGACATGGGGCACGTCCTTTACAATTGGAATTCCAAGGCCGGCGAGCAGCGCCGCGCCTCCTACGCCGGAGCGCTGCAAGATTGCCGGGGTATTGTAGACACCGGCCGATAAGACGACGAGGTCGGCGGTGGCGGTATCCAGTCCGCCCGTACTCTCATAAGTAACGCCCACCGCGCGCTCGCCCTCGAAAACGACTCGATCGACCAAACTGAGTGCACGGATCGTTAGATTCGATCGAGGTCGCGCCGTGCGGATATAGGTGACGAGAGTTCCAAGGCGCACCTCCTTAAAGCGGTTGTGCGGCAAGGCACCGAAAATCCCGGTGTGAGCGTCGATCCCGTTCAAGTCGCGGGCGTGTTTGATGCCTAAGGCGTCGCAGGCTTCAGCGAAGACGCGGTTGACGGGCGCCCAGGTGTCTTCCTTGTAGCGGTTGATGACGATAGGGCCGTCTCTGCCATGGATCGCCTCATCCCCGAAGTCGAGGTCTCTTTCGATTCTGATAAAATAGGGCAGCGTGCTGGCCCAGTCCCATCCCGGGCAGCCTAGGGCCGCCCAGCGGTCGAGGTCAAAAGGGGCGGGCCGCGCGGCAATGGTGGAATTGACCATCGACGACCCGCCCACCAATCGACCGCGCGGCAGCCTGATAGGCCGCCCGCCACGCCGGCCGGCGCGGTCAAGGTCTTGAAAATGCCAGTCGAACTCGGGCGTGCCGCCAATGCGCCAACTGTGCTCGCCGCTGACCACGAATTGCGGCCAGACCTCGGCCTCCCAGGGGAAATCGGGACCGGCGTCGAGAAGCAAGACCCGTCGATCGGCGTTTTCCGTCAAGCGGGAGGCCAGCACGCCGCCTGTGGACCCGGCCCCTACGATGACCACGTCGTAGTGTTCGTCCATAGGAGTTCTCCCGTTCCGTACTGTCCGTCCTTACCCTGCTCAGGCCGATCTTGCCTCATGCATATAAATGGAGGTTGGGTCATTTGAAGCCAACCTGGGGCGCTGCTCGCCATTGACTTCATGGGATGGAATAGGACATCTGAAAGCGCTTTCAGCGAAGAAGCCCTAGAGCGCCTCGGGGAAGCAGTTTGGGGCACGCCTGTCAAAGGGATAGGACGACAACATGCTGAGGACTCGGTTCACGGAGACGTATGGCGTTGAACGCCCGTTCGTATCTGCAGGCATGGGAACCATGACGACCCCCGAGCTGATTGCAGCAGTATGCGGCGCGGGGGGACTAGGTTTGCACGGGGTGGCTGACATGCCACCCGATCGGTTGCGAGTAGACGTCCAGCAGATCCGCAACTACACAAATGCGCCCTTTGGGATTGCCATCATTCCACGCCTGTGCAGTGCCGAACTTATTGACGTAGCCGTCGAGCAGCAGGTGCCAGTAGTCAACTTCTTTTGGGATGATGTCCCGCCGGATTGGTTTGCGCGGTTGAAGGGAGCCGGCGTTAAAGTCTGGAAGCAGGTTTGCAGCGTAGCCGAGGCCAAGTCCTGCGTGGACATGGGAATCGACCTGCTGATTGTTCAGGGCAGCGAAGCTGGAGGCCATAACCGGGCGGAAGGCACAAGCTTATCCATGATCCCCGCGGTTTGCGACATCGCCGGCGACGTCCCAATCCTGTCTTCGGGCGGGATCGCGGATGGCAGGGCCGCTGCCGCGGCTTTGGCACTCGGTGCGGATGGCGTATGCGTGGGCACCAGACTGCTGGCATCACACGAAGCTTTCGCGCACGAAGAATACAAGCGGCGGCTTGTGGCCGCGAACGTCGGCGACTCCGTCCGGACCAACATCTTTGGCCTAGAATGGAACGATGCCACCAGCCGCCACCTGAGGAACGAGGTAGTCCGCGAGTGGGAGCACAGGGACTATCCTGGGCCTTACAAGGTCATCCCAGACCAGGACATCAGGCAAATCGGCACGACTGAACTCTTCGGCGTCGAATATCCGCATCGGCAGTTCAGCATCTATCCACCGACGCCGAGCTTCAAAGGCGACTGGGAGCAAATCTGTATGTACGGCGGAGAATCCGTCGGGCAGACGAAACGAATTATGGGAGCCGGCGAAATCGTCCGTGAGATTATGGACGATGCGGAAGCAATCATCCGGAACCGGTTCGGGCGGATGATTTCATAACACGAATTTACGAATACTTGGCAGCAGAGGAGAAGACGTGATGAAGATCCTAATAGGAGCCGTGCTGGCTGCATCGTTGCTCGTCGGCGGTGCAGCGGCGCAGGAAGGTAAAGCAGTAGACGCCAGCAAGGTGCGCAAGGACATCACGGCCGAAGCGACAGGGAAGAAGTACTCGATCGCAACGGTGGTGAGCATCGACGGCGTCGCCTGGTTTGACCGCATGCGGGTGGGGGTCGAGCAGTTCGGTGAAGACACCGGTCATGATACATGGCAAGTCGGACCTACGCAGGCCGACGCCGCTGCACAGGTGCAGATCGTCGAGAGCCTGATTGCTCAAGGCGTCGACGCGATCACCATCGTGCCTTCCTCAGTCGAGGCTGTCGAGCCGGTGCTGCAGAAGGCGCGCGACCGCGGCATAGTCGTTATCGCGCACGAGGCATCGACCCTGAAGAACGCCGATTTCGACATCGAGTCGGTCGACAACAAAGTTTTCGGGGAAAAGCTTATGGAAATGCTCGCTCAGTCAATGGGCGGCGAAGGAAAATACGTCGCGACGGTGGGCAGCCTGACCTGGGCATCCCAGAACGAGTGGATCGATGCAGCGGTCGCCTACCAGAAGGCAAAGTACCCGAAAATGCAGGAAGTGACCGGCCGCATCGAAACCAACGCCGATGCCAATGTCGACTATACCAAGCTCAAGGAGGTTCTGACGACCTATCCAGACCTGAAAGGGGTCTTGGGCTCGCCGATGCCAACTTCCGCCGGTGCGGGCCGCCTTATTGCCGAGAACAACCTGCAGGGTAAGCTGTTTTTCTCCGGCACCGGCTTGGTTTCCGTCGCCGGCGAATATCTTAAGAACGGCGACATTCAATACATCCAATTTTGGGACCCCGCCGCAGCAGGTTACGCGATGAATGTCCTCGCCACGATGGCCCTCGCTGGAAAGAAGGATGAGATCAAGGCAGGGCTGGATCTAGGCATCGACGGCTACAACAGCCTTACCGCGCCCGATCCGGCAAGGCCAAACATCCTCTATGGCGAGGGCTCGATCGGCGTTAGTAAGGCGAATGTCGGAGACTACGATTTCTAAGAAGCCGATGGCCCGGGATGAAATCTCATCCCGGGCCAATCCGTAGGACTATCCCGGGCTTCAATGACAGCTGAGAACGTCATCGAGCTGAGACATATCGGCAAGTCGTTTGCCGGAGTTCGGGCCCTCGACGATGTCACAATGACCGTCCGGCGCAGCGAGATCCACTGCCTCGCCGGTGAGAATGGATCCGGGAAATCGACCCTCATAAAGATCATCTCCGGCGTATACGCTCCGGATCAAGGCGAGATCTTCTATCTGGGCGAAGCGGTGTCACATCTGACCCCGAAGCAATCGGTTCGCCGGGGCGTGCAGGTGATCTATCAGGACTTCTCGCTGTTTGGGAATTTGACCGTCGCCGAGAACCTTGCACTCAATACGCTGCTGGAGGAGCGGCGCAGAACATTCGCCTGGGGTCAGGTGCGCAGGCTGGCGCGAAACGCGCTGGATCTTCTCGGGGTCGAGATCGACCTGAATGCCGAGATTGAGACATTGTCGACTGCGCAGAAGCAAATCGTCGCGATCGCTCGCGCGCTCATGTCAAACGCCACGCTCATAGTAATGGACGAGCCTACGACAGCGCTTACGGGCCGCGAAGTTGACACCCTGTTCCGCATTGTTCGTGACATCCAGGGGAAGGGGATCGCCGTCCTTTTTGTAAGCCACAAGATGGGCGAGATGCTGGAGATTAGCCAGCGCATCACCGTTTTGCGCAACGGTCGGAAGGTGGCCGAGAGCCTGACGAGCGAGTGCACGGAAGCTTCGATCACCCGGCAAATGACCGGGCAAGAAATCACGACCGAACCCTATGCTTGGTCGGCGCCAGGCGACGGTGCCATGCCGCCGCGCCTCGAAATATGTGACCTTTCTTTGCCGGGCGCCGTGTACGATGTTAGCACGACGATTGGCGCCGGTGAGATCGTCGGGATTTCAGGCCTACTCGGGTCAGGCCGAACGGAACTAGCACTCGCGCTATTCGGGCTGCGGCCGAACTATTCCGGTTCGATCCTGATTGACGGCCGTCCGGCCACGCTGACCAATGTGCCCGACGCAATCCAATGCGGAATCGCCTATGTTCCCGAGGACCGGCTCTCGGAGGGGTTGTTCCTGACCCAGTCGGTCGCCACCAACGTCGTGGCAACTATCCTTGACCGTTTGTCCGGCAGCTTATTCCTCGACCGCAGCCGCGCCAACCGGCTCGCGGCGGAGACGGTTCGCGCTATGCAAATCGCCACGACGGGGATCGACAAGCCTGTCGGACAGCTCTCGGGCGGCAATCAGCAGCGTGTGGTGATCGGCCGGTGGCTGCACACACAAGCCCGGGTGCTCATTCTTAACGGTCCGACGGTGGGTGTGGATGTCGGCTCAAAGGCCGAGATCCACAGGCAAATTCGCGAACTCGCTCGTGGCCATGGCCTCTCGGTGCTGATGATCTCGGACGACGTTCCGGAACTCGTACAGAACTGCAACCGGATCCTTCTCATGCACCGGGGCCGGCTTGTCGACGACGTGCAGACGAGTGCAACGAGCGAAGACGAGGTCAGCGGTAAACTGAGGAGCCTGCGATGACGCGCTTGCTCCGCCGCTCGGAGTTGGCCATCGCCGTCGTGCTGGTGCTCGCCATGATCGCCATCGGCACGGTCAACCCGGCGTTTTGGCAAGTCGAGAACCTGTTCAGCTTGCTCCGCGCAAACGTGATCATCGGCATCATGGCACTGGGCGTGCTGCTGGTCATGATCTCCGGTGGGCTTGATGTGTCGTTTCCGGCCTTTGCCGCAGTGGCGATGTATCTCGCCGTCCAGGCGATGGTGGAGTCCGGCGTAGAAAGCGCTGCCCTGGGCTTTGCCGTTGCCACACTGATCGGCCTCAGCCTCGGTGCCGTGAATGCCTTTTTCATCACTACCTTCTCAATGGTACCGCTGATCGTTACGCTGGGTACGGCAAGCGTGGCGCGAGGCCTGCTGCTGGGTCTCGTCGGTACCAGCATCATCAACATCGACAAGATGCCGCCGACGCTGATCGAGTTTGCGAAGACTTCGTTCTCCGTCTCCGGCGCGCGCCTGACCGGCATGGTGCTGGTCTACGTTGCCTTGGCTATTTGCGTGCACCTTGTCCTGACATACACGATGACAGGCCGCGCCATCTACGCGTACGGCGGTGACCGTGAATCGGCGAAGCGCGTGGGCTTCGAAACGCGCAAGACGGTTTATCTCGTTTATTGCGCGGCGGGTGCCCTGGCGGGTTTCGCCGGGCTGCTGCATGCCTCGATGATCTGGCAGGCCAACCCCCGCGACTTTGTTGGCCTCGAGTTGGACGTCATTGCTGCGGTCGTGCTTGGCGGCGCCAGCATCTTCGGCGGCCGGGGGTCAGTGCTCGGGACGATGCTCGGCGTGTTCATGCTGGTGATGGTCAACAACAGCCTGATCATCATGCAGGTCGATACGAAGTGGCAGCGCGCGGTAGTCGGTTCGATTCTGATTGTAGCAACGGCCGTAACGGCATGGCGGGATCGGAGGTCCTGGTCGCGGATGAACAACAGGGCCAGCGGGGGACCTGCTTGAAAGACATGGCGACAAGGCACGGGCACCTCCTGCAGCTGCTCGTGCTGACGATCCTGATCTTTGCGTTGATGGCAGGGCTCAGCCCCGACAAATTCCTGCGCTACTATAATTTCGAGTCGCTGACTTTCATCGCGCCGGAACTCGGGATCCTGGCGATGGCGATGATGATAGCCATGCTGACCGGCGGAATTGACCTCTCCATAGTGGCGATTGCGAACCTAGCGGGTATTCTCGCCGGCATTTACTTCCAAGCCTACGGCTCACCTATGGCTGGTGGGTCGCTGGGCCTGCCGACACTCGCCGCGGGTATTGCGATCGCTCTGTGCACGGGCCTTGTTGCTGGGCTGCTGAACGGACTCCTCATTACCAAGGTGCGGGTCACGCCGATTCTGGCCACGCTCGGTACGGGCCAGGCATTCACCGGGGCGGCGATCGCTATTACAGGAGGCCCGGCGATCGTTGGCTTCCCCGAAGCTTGGGGCTACCTCGGCAATGGGAAAGTCGTCGGAGTGCCGCTGCCGCTTATCGCTTTCCTGGCTGCAGCAGTGCTGATCGGTCTGATGCTTACACGTACAGCTTTTGGCGTTTCCCTTTTGCTGATCGGGACAAACGCCAAAGCGGCCCTTTTTGCCGGACTGAGGCGCGACCGGATCATAATCTATTCATATGCTCTGACCGGTATTCTAGCGAGTATCGCCGGCGTTATTCTTTCGGGGAGGACCAATGCGGCTAAGTCCGATTACGGGACTTCATACCTCCTGCAGGCAGTTTTGATTGCCGTTCTCGGCGGCACAAACCCTGCTGGAGGCCGCGGATCGGTGCTCGGGGTAAGTGTTGCGCTTCTTGCTCTGATGCTCCTAGCCTCTGGCCTGCAGATCTTGAGGTTCAGCAATCACCTTACAGACTTCGTCTGGGGCGCCTTTCTGCTTTTTGTGATAGCTCTGAACGGCCTGCCCCGGATCCTCGGGAGGATTTCCGGGTCCAAGCAGAGCCCCTGAGACTGCGGCTTCCAGCCAACGGATCGCATGGCCATTCGTAGGCTGCGGTAGCACGCCAACATTGATGCCAAGAGCCCGTCGCTACGAATCTGCCCAGTGCGCCGAGGTTCGGAGGCCTTCCTCGCCACCGCTGGCCATAGGAGCGCCCGCTGGCCCAAAGAAGGAGCTGAATGTCCGCTTGGGGGGGCAGGATCAGCAGCGTGCGTACGGCTGGCGCAAACCAGAATGTCTGCTCTTCGGCGCTTAGCCAACTTCTGCTTCTGGCGCAAAGCGGGACGGCTGGGATTGGCCGAAAGCGGAAAGGCCGCTTTTGGCCAGCCGATCCATCGAAGCAGACGCTCCACCCCCGCAGGCTGGCTTGTCACTGGCAGCGGTAGGTTACGAGCAAACACGCTTCTGTTTACAATCCCGCGTCGCAGTTTGCGCGGTTACCCGTGCCCAGGAGGGTAGAGGTTGTGAGCGCCCAATCAGACCTGAGGGTCCTCCGTGCGGCACCGGAGGACGCCACTGCGGTTAGCGAGTTGTTGAGCGCCTCTTATCGAGAACTGATGACCAACGCATACGACCCGAAACACTCGCCCGTGTTCTGCCACTCATCGCCAGCGCGAATCAGGATCTTCTGGTCTCAGGCAC
>JAESFL010000327.1_pt1 | contig 38721 bp, 34 predicted proteins | sample 9269401 | NCBI WGS metagenome assembly JAESFL01 (sample SAMN14506025, study PRJNA617098) | algae metagenome | isolation source: Gloeocapsa sp. UFS-A4-WI-NPMV-4B04 and co-occurring heterotrophs from desert... | place: USA: Utah | collected 2006-10-01 | reverse complement strand
TTGGATGGTCAAACTATCTGCCAGATCGTGGGTAATCGTGGCGGCCATATTTTAAGTTTCTCAGAGGGTGGTGTTTTTTTGACTTGGTTACTCCTCTTAAATTCTACATTAAGTTAAAGCCACACCCGGTTGAATGGAGTCAGAGAAGTCCACTATTACGTTCGCCGATTTCAGAAATTAGCGGTTCGTTCGATAGCTTGGAACAAGTGCGCTATCATGGCGGCTATCTTCCGGGTTTTTCACTTACCCTCAAATTCGCTCTTGTATACAGTAGCGATAGCACAGGGGTAAAAACATCCACAGCCCACTCCAAACCAAACACCAAATTGTACAGCCCAGGTGAGCGAACTCCAGAAAGTGGACAGTACGAATTGACTGACTCAAATGGAGAAAGCACAGGGGTAGAGGTGACTTCAATACAGGGCCATCCCCTACCCCCAACAAGCGAACCTAACCAGTTCTACAAGCTAATTGATCCTACAAAACACAAAAAAGCGTAGTACCGAAATTGAAAGCGATCGCCCTTTAATAGAAGGCGATCGCTTCTAAAGGCTACTTAGATTTGGAGTTAGAAAGTTGCTCATTTAAGCGATAAACTTCTGCTTTAAGATCAACTACCAATTTCTCTAGTTGATCTTGCCTTGTATTTTCCACTGCTATTCTATTTAATCCCGTCGGCTGAGGCATTGACCAACTGATCATATCTATTTTAGTATCTAGCCTTTCTAAGCGTGAGGTAATCTTGTAAAGTTCAAATTCTAGGCGATCAACACGAGATTGCTCAATAGCTCTCGTTGCGCCACAACCTTGGATAGTAGTGAGGCATAGTATAAAAATGATGCACAGCCTAGCTATTTTAATTAGCACGGTATATGGCTTTATAAACTTATGATTTAGTATCGCAAACTTAGAGGCAATCTTTTTTATAAATTCCACTTTGATACGAGAAAAAAGAATCCTAGACTTAACTTTAAATATCAAGCTAGGAACCTTATTTATATTTCACATCTTAACTGAAACTTATGTAGGCATGACAACTTTTTTAGCTAAACCAAGAGTCTGCAAAACTTTAATTGCCCACCAAGTCATATCAATTTCCCACCAATTTAACCCAGCTTTTGCCACTTTTGGGTGAGCATGGTGATTATTATGCCAACCTTCACCATAAGTTAAAATTGCTGCCCACCAAAGATTGCGGGAGTTGTCATCTAACTTGAAATTACGATAACCGTACAAGTGAGTTGCCGAGTTAATCAGCCAAGTGCTATGCCAAAGTAATACCGATCTTAAAAAGATACCATAAATAACAAAAGACCATCCGCCTAAAACATATAATAGGATACTAAGAGGAATTTGGAGCAGTAAATGATAGCGATCTAGCCAAATATAAAACGGATCGCGGGCTAATTCAGGTGCAAATCTTTTGTAAGTTTCAGCTTCAAAAAACTCTGGACGTGGATACAAAATCCATTGCATATGACTCCACCAAAAACCACGCTTGGCAGAATAAGGATCTTTGTCTTCGTCTTCTGTATAAGCGTGATGTATTCTATGTCCAGCTACCCAAAAAATTGGGCCTCCTTGAATAGCAAGCGCACCTAAAATAGCGATCGCATATTCTAGCCACTTTGGAGAAACTTGAAAACTCCGGTGACTTAAAAGGCGGTGATATCCTAAACAAATACCAATGCTACCAAATAACCAGTGCAGAAATATTGTAACTCCCAAAGCAGAAGGAGAAAAAAACCAGGGAGATAATAAAGCCAAGGCATGAATTGTACCGAAAAAACCCACATTTACCCAGCTAAGAGTAAGCGGTTGCTTACCGTCAACAGATATTGAGTGCATAGTCATAAATCTTTCCTTTTACGGGCGCGTAAATAAACCAGTGCTAAAAACTGCAAAACTCTTTATCTGATCAACACTGGAACTCGCGATCGCCAGCTACAGTAGAGAATGCAAGTGCTACTTACATTTTTTAAGTTTAGCAAAGATAATTTATAAATGCAAGTGACGCTTGCACTAATTTATGCCTTCTCAAAAAAATTCAACTCGACAGCGATTGATGAATGCAGCTTTGGAGTTGTTTGCTACGCAGGGAGTCGGTGAGACTACAACTAAACAGATTGCAGAATTGGCACAAGTCAATGAAGTAACATTATTCCGGCATTTTGGGAATAAGCATGGATTACTTTTAGCCGTGATTTCAGACTCAGCAGTATTTAAAGATTTGGGAGAATCATTATTAAAGCAAGCAAATGAGACAGAGAGTATCTACCAGGCTTTAAAAGAGTATGCAGGCGATCGCTTACAGGCTTTAGAACAAGTCCCAGAGTTAGTGCTATCTGTAGTAGGCGAGGCTAGACAGTATCCAATAGAAAATCGAATTGCACTAGGACAAGGCTTAACTCAAGCTAACTCTTATGTTGCTGAATATTTAGCAACAGTAATGGAGCGTGAACAATTACACAGTAATTTATCAGCAGAAAAGCTAGCAAGTTTGCTCAATAGTCTGTTGTTGGGATATGCCGTGGTTCAATTTACAAGCGAGTTTCACCAACTTTGGCATGACAGAGATGAATTTTTGGAGAACTTATTAGAGCTATTTTTAGGTAAAGCAATATCAGGAGATTCCCGCAATTTATCTATTCAACGAGAATCAACAAATGAGTCGAGTTTGACAGAACCTGAGTTTATTTCCACGAATAAGGTGGCTGATTTACCAGCAAATTTAGTTCATTTGATTTTGCAACGAGCAAAAAAACAAGGACTACGAGATTATGCGCTAATGTACGTTTTATTTGGCGCGGGTTTGTCTGTAGAGGAAATTGTTAATTTAGAACGAATACACCAAATAAGTGAGCCACACCAGCACTTATTACAAATAAAAGGTACTGTGCGCCAAGTTCCAGTTAATCAATGGATTATGGGTAAGCAGTATGGTTCCTATACTCGGAATCCATTAACTCAATGGCTAAAAAGCCGTAAAGATGATCAACCTGCATTATTTCTTAACGATGCTGGAATGCCAATTTTAGAAGAAGAAATACATTTGCGCTGGCAGGTATTAACTGAAGAATTATTAACTCCTCAAGGGCAACCACCAACAACTCAACAAGCACAACAAACCTGGTGTGTAGAAATGTTGAGCAAGGGAATGGAACTAGAAAATTTGAGCATTCTTACAGGCTGGAGTTTAACTAAATTACAACCTTATGCGCGTAGAGCTAGGGAAAAATTAGCTTTGGAGCAAGCTATTCGCCTTGACCATAAATCTTAGTAAAGATGGTATTAAAAATACGAAAAGCTAGATACCCTCTGATTTAGATAGCCAGTGACGTGCGACTGTGTGCCGTATTAACTATATTCATTGCCCTTCATCCAAAGTAAGAATCTCAACGCCGTCATCAGTTACAGCCACCGTATGCTCACATTGAGCGGAGAGCTTGCGATCGCGTGTTAGCGCAGTCCAGCGATCGCTTTGAACCTCAACTTCCCAAGTTCCTTCATTAATCATCGGCTCAATTGTAAAAACCATGCCTGCTCTCAGACGCTTTCCCTTACCTGGCGTACCGTAGTGGGGAATTTGGGGTGTAGTGTGAAAAATATTACTAATCCCGTGTCCCACAAAGTCTCGTACTACAGAAAAGCCTTGCGCCTCAGCGTACTCCTGAATAGTTGCACCAATGTCTCCAATCCGCGCCTCAGGCTTAACACAGGCAATACCTTTTCTCAGGCACTCTTCTGTCACCTCAACCAACTTTTTAGCCGTTGGGGAAGGAGTACCGACAAAAAATGTTTTGGATGTATCGCCGTGATAGCTATCAACAATTAGCGTCACATCAATATTGATAATGTCGCCTTCTTTGAGTATCTGCTTACTATTAGGAATGCCGTGACAAACTACCTCATTAACACTCGTACAAATTGACTTGGGAAAGCCATTGTAGCCAAGAGGAGCGCTTTTAGCTCCATGAGCCTGTGTCCAACGCTCGGCTTCGTCATTAATCTCCAGGGTGCTGACTCCTGGCTTCACCATCGAGCCGAGATGGTGTAAAAGTTTAGCTGCCAAGCGGCCAGCCTTACGCATCTTGTCTAGTTCTCTGCTTGATAATAAAACGATTGTTTCGCTTGCCATGAAATATTTACTTTCTTGATTTCCTTAACCAATAGGAAGGTAATAATTAATTACTTATAACTATAGTTTCTCCTGTTTCAACCGATCGCCTTGCTGCATCTGCAACTTTAAGCGCATACAAGCTAGCAGCAGGGGTGACGTACAACGGACTACCTTCAAATAAATGGTCTAACACCATAGCTGTATCTTTGGCAAATAAACCCCGCCGAGCGCCAACTTCAATTGGTGTAGTTTCCTCTGCTTGAACTAAAATTCCTGCTTCTTTGTCGAAAATTAAGCCGCCTTTTTCGCCGTGAACTTCAAATTTGCGTTCATCTTGCCACAGATTTTCTCCTTTACAGTAGGTAACATCAGCTACAAGTCCACTGATAAAGCGTAATTGAGCAGTGCAAAGACAAGCAGTATAAAATTCTGGATCTGTACCCCAATACCTATTTTGACAACTAACTGTGGCTACTGTGCCAAACAAGTCTGTGAGGCGGTGAATCCGGGAAAGTGCGCCACTGAATGGAAAGCCGAATAATTCTTGGTGATAAGTCCACTTGCGGGGTGTAGGGCGTTGCGGATTAACAGTGCTGTAACGAGCGTAAAATAACGTGCCGATCGCAGCTAAATTTTGCTTCAATGCCTGATGTAAGCCGCCAAGTAATTCAATATGCTCTACATGAAGTAGTTTATTCTGCGTTTGAGCCAGTGCGATTAGTTCTTCTGCTTCAGCAACATCTAAACACAAGGGATATTCAACAATGACGTGCTTATTGTTTTCTAGCGCAGCACGGGCGATCGGTCCATGATCTCGATTAATAGTAGAGACAATTATTAAATCTACATCTGATCTAACGAGTTGTTCCCAAGAACTGAGCGACTCGGCTTGATACGTCTGACTAAAAGCTGCTGTTTTTTCTTGATTATGCCCAACAACCGCTACTAAATGCGATCGCTCATCTTGCTGGAATGTCTCTGCTCTTAGCTTCGCGGCGTACCCAGTACCAACTAAACCTACTCTGACTGGGCGAGTAGCAGAGAGCGCAGAAGTATTTGTCATTGTTACTGGCTGATATCAACATCCATTCACCATATCCATTTAATTTACATCGTGTTACTACGATGTCTCCAAGAATATAGGAAATTTGCGATCGCGTCCCTGTGTTCTAGTTGCTTGGTGGGGTTGAAGTTAATAATACTTTTTCAACTTTATTATAGTATTTACTTATATCTGTTCCAGATTTTACCAGTTATTCATAAGCAAAACTAATTATGTTTAAATTACTAAATTTCATTACTAATGGTAGTGAAGATCGAGTCAATTTAGCGTTAAAACCTTTAATTTTTCCCCTAGTATCTAAAGGTGAAGTGAACTTAACAAAGCGGACTATCGAATCAACGAAGCCGTGAGGTTTGCTTTACACAAATTTATAGAGCCGTTTCATACAGAGAGGACTGCCGAATGGCAACTTACCAGGTCACCTTAATCAGCGAAGCTGAAGGGCTGAACCAAACGATTGAGGTTGAGGACGATACATATATTCTAGACGCAGCGGAAGAAGCTGGGCTTGACCTACCGTATTCTTGTCGCGCTGGTGCTTGCTCCACCTGTGCAGGTAAGATAACCGCAGGTTCGGTTGACCAGTCTGATCAGTCTTTCTTAGATGACGACCAGATTCAAGCTGGATATGTGCTAACGTGCGTCGCTTACCCCAGTTCTGACTGCACGATCGAAACTCACAAAGAGGAAGAACTTTATTAATCAACTAAAGCGATTAAAAGTCTTATAAATTTAGGCAGGGACAGGTCGCTTTATGTTCCTGCCTTATTTCATTTTTGGCTAGTGTTGAGCGGTGGCTTTGACCAAAAGGTAATTTGGTCGTTAAGGGGTTGAATTTGAGTATTGGGATAGTAGAAGTTGAGAATGCGTGAACTTGACCAACCTAACTTTGCTAATCGCTGAGAGCCTGTTTGACTTAAACCAACTCCATGTCCCAGTCCTCCCCCAACAAAAGCATAACCCCAGAGTGCCTTGTTACCTTTGTTAAGGGGTTCTAGATAAAAAAGGGTGCTTCTAGGGGCTGAAAAAGCGTTGCGAACTTCATCTTTTTCAAGAACAAAACTGCCTTGATCAGTTTGGACAGCAAGCTTGAGAATGCGTCCACTAGGCGATCGCTCAACCACTTGAATCTGCTGAATTGTTTTGAAATTCCCTAGTGGATTTTTATTTACCTGAAGATAACGCTGCAAATCCTTAGTGATTTGTGCCATACTGCTTTCTTTGCGCCAGCGAAACATACCCCAGCCAGTTTCATTAAATCCTTGACGCAGACTGATAAAACGCTGAAAGTTCTTTTCATCAGCCAAAGTCTGGCGATCCAAATTCCAAATATTACCAGCAGCATCAACAACGGGTTGTAGATACGTGCGATCTGTACCGTTCCAGACATCGCTAAAGGCAGCAGTGATACCTCCGGTAGTAGAGGAATATAGAGCATCCACTAGCTGATTTTGGTAGGTAAGCACTCGTCCTCGCGTCGCCGCGATCGCTTGATCGGCATTTTTGCCTGTACCACTCAAACCTCGATAAACTTGACAATGGGTGTCGGCACAAAGTTCATATCCATCGAGGGCAAAGCGGCGTAAATTCCGCAGCGCATATGTTCGGGCAATAATCGTTTGCGCTTCAACTGCTGCATACGGCGCACCAGAGCCAATTTCGTGTGGCACAACGCCCCGCAAGTAAGTCTCTAGCGGTACATTGTTAACTAAAGTGTAATCACCATAAGAATTTGGCTGTAGCCGCAAGTTTCCGCCGTAGAGAGTAGCGTCTCGCTCATTCCCTTGATTCACCCGAATTAAGTTTTTATCAGCACTAATATCTAGCTCGTTGCGGCTGTAGCGATAGCCATTTACTACCAAGCTAGCTTGTGGTACTTGTTGCAGAATTTGGGTATCTACGTAAGCAGTCTCATTACCTTTAGCTTGGATACTGCCTAATAGCAAGCGTCGCAGTAAGGGAGTATTGTAAACTTCCCGTTTTGCCCAAACTTGCCAGCGTTCCGGCTGTGCTACCTCGACTTCTAGCCCTTTTTTGCGCCACTGTTCGGCACTATGTTCAGCAGTTTCAAAACTGCGGTGAGTGCTTAAAACAACTCGCTCCTCTACTACTGGTGAAGGTAAAGGTTGCATCACTATTTCTAGCTTGGCGGAACTTGCTTGAAGTATTTGCTGTTGTACGCCAGTTTTGAATTTGAACGTGAGGCGATCGCCTGGTGTTGCTTGCAAGTTGAGCTTTTCTGTCGGTTGATCGCCAAATCGCTGCACAATCCCGATTTTGAGTTCCACATCTGGGCGCTTTGTAGCGGCTAGTGAGCCAGCAGGCACCCCCAAAAAACAAATTGTTGTTAATACATAGAATAAGTGCGATCGCCGCCGAGAAAATCCCAAGTTCCCCCATCGCTTCTGGTGAATATGTCTCTCGCCTCTTACCTGTGCTTGATCGCCTTTCATTGTTTAGTCATAAAGCAACTTTTTTCAAGATAGCCTGATTATCTCGACTAAGACAGCTGTTTTTTGTCGTTATCTGCGAGTAGTTCAGCAATATCAGTTCATTTTTCAATTTTTCAAAGACAGAAGTAAGTAAGACGATTGCCTAATGTACTGTCATCATTCAGCTATTTGTACCATAAGGGATATTCTATTCAATCATGATATATTCTTCATCCTTATTAAGCCGTTTTGGCTCTAGCGAAATAAGCTGTATATTTTCTGATTCTTGTACCAACAACATCGAATAAGGATTAACAGAATCATCTGATATCAAGCACTTGCAATGTAGTATGCAGCAAAATTGACTGATCGTTAACGTAGGAGTAGGCTTTGTCAACTTGGAGTCATGTAAATAAACACAGACCCTTGTTAAGAAGTCTCCTTTTACTGGCAGCCGCTCACATATTATGCGGATATTCTTGTCTACTTTTGCCTCAGCGATGTCATTAATTACTAAAACATCTATTGGAGAGACCGAGAATACTGGAGATATAGTAGCTCTTATCTCATCTTCGCTCAGGTTGCGGTCGATCAAAAAGTCTTCCAGATCATGACTTGTCATAACGTCTATGTTTCAACGCCTCAAGCAAGGAAATTGCCAGGTTTTTGCTCAATAAAATATTTTTTCACAATCAATGTTTTCAATTTTTGCGGCTAATTAGCGTTTAGCTAGCTTCCTACAAAGTATTTATAAGTTACTCAAACTTTAGAGTAGATTAAGCAAATATAACTTTTATTTTAATTTTTGTTACTTAATTTTAAGCTAACAACACTTTCAAATCTTTGTTAGGGATTAAACTCTGCTTTTTCAACTGAATTATTATTGACTCCTAAAGTTAGCTGCAAAGGTAGCTTTTGCGGATATGCTTTGACTACCTGTCTGTATACCTGGTAATTAGTTGGTAGCGTCCTTCTTTCATCGCCTAGTCCAAAGCTAATTTGGTACTCCACAGATTTCAGTAACTCAGGAGTGCTTGCCTTTTCGTAACGCTGTAGTTGTTCTACTTCATCAATACTAGGACGCGGAGGCACATCTGGCCACCACAGTCCCCGATCATCTGGGCCAGTAACCGCTTGTTCTGGTTTTAAGCCATTAAAGTTGAGTAAAGAAGTTGAGGCAAAAGTTTCAAAGCGCGGTAATTTATCGCTACTTGGGTTAATGGCATATTTAACTTGCCAAGTGTAAGTGGTTCGCGCTGTTGCTTCATACTGATTAGTGGCTACTTGAGAGCAGCTGGTAAGAGCGTTAGCCAAGAGCGGAGTCGCGATTGCTATCCTCCCCACAACCCTGATAACCGAATTGATTTGGTAATTGCTAAAGTTGAAATTCATCGGTTACTTAAAATCAATTCCAGAACTACTCACTTCAACCAAAAGATGCAGCTGGCCCCATTTTTACCTATTCTGTACCGAATTCTTGAACCTACTTTTCCAAGTTGCCTGTGGGCTGGTAATCCTAATTCCAAAGCGATCGCGCTCACCTTTGATGATGGCCCCCATCCCCATTACACACCGAAATTACTGAAAGTTTTAGACAAATATTCGATTCCAGCAAGTTTTTTTTGGCTAGGTGCTTGTGTAAATAATTCACCTGAGATCGCCAAAGCAGTTTATGAGCGCGGACACTGGATTGGACTACATGGATACGATCATCGCTCTTTTCCGCTACTTCCGCCTGCTGAACTAAAGGAAAGTTTGCAAAAAACCCAAGATGCGATCGCCCAAGCGTGTTGTGTAGAACCAACGGCTATCCGTGATGTGCGTCCTCCTAATGGTTTATTTACCCCTTATACATTAAGCTTGTTACACCAGTGGCAGTACCGCTCAGTAATGTGGAGTGTTGTCCCAGAAGACTGGGTGCGCCCTGGCGTTGATGTTGTATTTCAGCGCGTGCTACAGCAGGTTAAAAACGGATCATTAATTGTCTTGCATGATGGCGCTTGCGGTGGTCAAGACGTTGCCTCAACAACAGAACGCCTAATTCCTCAATTGCTGAACCAAGGCTATCATTTTGTAACGATAAATACTTTGTGGCAACAAGCTCAATTCCCTGCTGCTAGCTCATTACAGGGTTTTTGACCTTATATTAGTAGCTAAATCTTTCTTCATAAGCCATTTATTTCTCGTTATCCTAGCTGTCAGTTACTTCTAAATTCATTAAAATATCAGAGAGAAGAGAATGAATTTGTCAAGCTCTATTCGGTTGAAATTTTAGGGCAACGGAGTTAAGGTGAAAAGAAAAGCTCCCGGAGCTTTTCATTGACTTAACCTAGAACAAGTGTCAGGTCGTTTTGGTTAACTTTTAACTAAGCAAGTTTTGAAGAAAGCACTAAACTGCTAATCTCAATCTTTAGTTAAGAAACATTACAAAATGCGCTGACTCACTTGCAACAAGCTAAATAACTGGTTGAGTTTGAAAATGCTAAATTGCCAGCAATCAAATTAATGGAGAAAAGATAAAGATGGGTGCATTAATACCTCTCGCCTTACTAAAAATAAACCAGGCAAAACAGGATAATCACTTATTTTACAAACAATCCAGAATTTGATGGCAACGGTTAACTTTGTTCTAACCTCAACGACAATGCTTGCTTCTAAACTTTTAATGACAATTCAACTTGATAACTGCTTATCTGGATAACTAGACATTGCTAAAGTTGATAATTTCATGATTAAAACACTAAATACGTGCAATTTTTGTGAAACAAGCTACAATCGGAAGGGTCTTTGTCAACCCAATGATTAATAGCAGCTATTAGCGCTACTATTGATCCCTAGCTTTTATCAGCAAGTAAAGTCCCTTTTTGACCATTTAATAAGTATCTGGCAACAGATAAAACTTATTACTTTATTTTCGGTGCAAATGACTTTTCAAGATCTAAACGCTCATTGCAGTTTGCTGATAGCTTACTTGTAAAAAGAGCGCTTAAAAAATCTTGAGTAGATTTATTGAATCAAGGAGCATGAGGAACGCGGCATGAACCAGGCTAACAACGTACTCGAAACTAATCATGAGCCTGAACTCGAAACCATTCATCAACCTGATAGTGATTTAGAACTTTTAATCCAAGCAGTTGATTTACATACCATAGATACCGAAGAAAACGATGAATTTTTAGAGACTCAGCCTGATGAAGACGACGCTAAGTCTGGGAAGGTCGCTAAATCTCGTCGTCGGACACAAACTAAAAAGAAGCAGTACACCGAAGACTCGATTCGCTTGTATCTGCAAGAAATTGGTAGAATTCGGCTGCTGCGGGCAGATGAAGAAATTGAACTGGCAAGAAAAATTGCTGAATTATTGCAAATGGAGCGGGTGCGCGAAGAACTGTCGGAACAGTTGGAGCGCGATCCGCATGATAGTGAATGGGCCCAAGCCGTCGAACTACCTTTGCCAACATTCCGTTATCGCTTGCATATTGGTAGGCGGGCAAAAGAAAAAATGGTGCAATCTAACTTGCGCCTCGTAGTTTCGATTGCTAAAAAATACATGAATAGAGGGCTGTCTTTCCAAGATTTGATCCAAGAAGGAAGTCTTGGTTTGATTAGGGCTGCTGAAAAGTTTGACCACGAAAAAGGGTATAAATTTTCTACATACGCAACGTGGTGGATTCGTCAGGCAATTACAAGAGCGATCGCCGATCAATCCCGTACTATTCGCTTACCCGTTCACTTGTACGAAACTATCTCCCGGATCAAAAAGACAACAAAGCTACTTTCTCAAGAAATGGGTCGCAAACCAACGGAAGAAGAAATCGCCACCCGGATGGAAATGACGATTGAGAAACTGCGGTTTATTGCTAAATCTGCCCAGTTACCAATTTCACTAGAAACGCCCATCGGCAAAGAGGAAGACTCTCGATTGGGCGATTTTATTGAGTCTGATAACGAAACACCAGAAGATCAAGTTTCAAAAAATTTGTTGCGCGAAGACCTTGAAAAAGTTTTAGACAGCCTCAGCCCCCGCGAACGTGATGTTTTAAGACTACGCTATGGGCTAGATGATGGTCGTATGAAGACTCTTGAGGAGATTGGGCAGATATTTAATGTGACGAGAGAACGCATCCGCCAAATTGAAGCAAAAGCACTCCGTAAGTTACGTCATCCCAATCGTAATAGTGTTTTGAAAGAGTATATTCGTTAAGTTTTAACAATTAGTGCTTAGTTAACAACCAATAAAAAACCTGGAAGTGATTAATATAAACTTCCAGGTTTTTTTAACTTTATTTTTCTAGTTCTGCTACTAACTTAGGAACTCCAGCAGTTAAAACTTCATTTCCTGTAGTTGTAACCAAGACATCATCTTCAATCCGAATTCCGATGCCACTCCACCGAGGGTCAATTTCTGGTTGGTCTTCAGCTGGCTTAGTGTCAGGGACAATGTAAAGACCAGGCTCAACGGTCAAAACTTGATCAGGCTGTAAAAGTTGCGCGCTCTCGCCATGCTGATATACCCCTACATCATGGACATCTAGCCCTAACCAATGTCCCGTGCGGTGCATATAAAAGGGTTTATATTTCTGTTCCTCAATTAGTTTGTCAACTTCACCTTTAAGGATACCAAGTTCAACTAGACCCTCTGTGAGGACACGAACGGCTGTATCATGAATAGTATTGTAGCCATTACCGGGTTTGACTTGGGCGATCGCTTGCAGTTGAGCTTCCAAGACAATTTCATACAGCGCCTTCTGTTCAGCAGTAAACTTACCACTTACTGGAAATGTCCTCGTAATATCAGCGTTGTAATAATCATAGGCACAGCCAGCATCAATTAGCAGTAGTTCGTTATCCTGAAGAAGACGATTATTCTCTATGTAGTGCAAGACGCAAGCATTAGAACCAGAAGCAACAATTGACGGATAAGCTGGCCCCAGTCCACCCCGCAGGCGAAATATTCGCTCCATCTCCGCTTGGATTTCGTACTCGTAGCGTCCAGGCTGGGCAATTTCTCGTGCATAGTTATGTGCCTCAACTGAAATGGCAGATGCTTTGTACATTAACTTCAACTCAGCTGGACTCTTGATCTGCCGCATTGCATGAAGAATTGGCCCTGTGTCTTCGATTGCAATTGGCCCAGTACCGCGCTTGGCATAAGTCGCCATCAATCGTTGCCAGTGCTTGAGCAGATTTTCATTGAAAATGCGATCGCGTCCCAAATGGTAGTAAATGCGATCTGCTTTTTCTAAATACTGAGGTAGCTTTTCATCCAGTTCGGCGATCGGGTAAGCTTCCGAGGCTCCAAACAATTCTTTCGCTCCTTCTACTCCACACCGATAGCCTGTCCAAACTTCCTTTTCTCGTTCCTTCGGTTGCACAAATAGCACAAATTGATGTTCCGAGTGATGCGGTGCTAAAACTGCCACTGCCTCTGGTTCATTAAATCCTGTCAAATAGAAAAAATCACTGTCTTGGCGAAAAGCATACTCGACATCATTATGCATAACCGCACTTGGTGCACTGCGAAAAATGGCGGTTCCCGTGCCAATTTTTGCCATGAATTGCTCACGGCGTTGGCGATATTCTGCTTGCATGGCTAGTTAGTTGCTGATACCTTCAAATGTATTTTAATAGTCACTTAACCCACCGCGTAGCTTGCTTGTCTGAACAGGTAGTGTAGTGCAGCGTTTATCAGCTTGGCTTGTGTTATAAATCGCATTAGTAGTTTATGGATACTAAGGCAGAAGCTACAATTAACCCTTTCTCATTACTTCAGGCGCAAAAGAAATTAAAACAGGTGTCTTAATAATCACTAACCAAGTACATAACCAATACATGGCATTATCTCTATCAGCTAATAAAAATCAACTATTATATGCTAATAATTTCAAATATTTTAAACTATCGAGTTTAACTGTTCACGAGACTATCACCCGTCACCCTTTTATATTTAATTATGCTAATTCTTCTGTTATTTTAGGCATATAAAAAAGTTAATGAATATAACAACCCTCTGCTTTAATGAAGAAGGGTTGAAATTTCGTACTAAAAATTATCAAATAACTCTCATGGCTAGATTTTGATTTTGAGATAATACATTTGATTTTTAAAAATCAAAATTTACTTTTATAGCTTCAGATAAGACTTAGCTAATAGCACTTATTTAACTAAACCTATCATTAGCATTAGTATTTTTTCCAATACATCCAATATAATTTTCTAGGAATATTAGCAAGGTTTAATTGTAGTTCACTTGTTCCGAGATCAGAGCTATCACCCCACTCACGAGGTATTTCATAACCCCATTTTTTCAGGAAAGGACCGAATATCTTTTTAGCATATTCTTGAATATCAGGTGTATAATATAATCTAAAATCTTTTTTTTCTCGTGTCTTATTGACTACAGGTAAAGGTTGTTTCTGTTCTATTCCTATTAGTTGAAGAGCTTTTGAAAAATCATCTTGCACGTTCTCATAGCGCATCACAAAGTCAAATTGCTTGTGGGCTAGGCAACTCCAGTTATCATACGGAACTTTATAATACTTTTTTAAAAAAGCAGGAAAATCTGCATCATTATCTTGAATAAACTTGAATTGTTTTAACTCATAATCTAATATCCATCCTCCATTACGTTTCCAACGTTCTGGTCTAGTATAACTTCCATTATGATTTGTTTTCAGTTTTAAATACTTTGTAACTACTACATCTAAAGGATTTCTTAGACTTGAAAAAGCAAAGTAATTTTTTTGATCTGTATTTGCAATTTCAAGAAACTTATGGTATGGGGAATGTTTTCGGAGGATTTCTTGACCATCATAAAGGGCACATAGTTCGCTGTGAATACTTGTTGAAGCAGTATGAGGGAGTTCAACAAATACGTACTTATGTAAAGGACTGATGATCATTTTTTTCTCCTATTAAGTTCCTGGTTAACTTAGGCAAGCAACCATTAGCATTTTAATAACTACACTCGTTAAATAATCGGTAGGCACTTAGCTAAAGCTTCTTAGGTGATCTGCTTGTTGCAAAGTCGATGCCTTATGTATCTAAATTAACCGAATATTTATTCTTGTCAAGTCTTTTTACTTACTAATTTTAAGGGCAATTTGTTTAAGTAAAAGCTCCATCACCTTCATATTCAACTTTACGCATAGGAGCGTTGTCAAAAGCCTGAGCGATCGCGTTCCATGCTAACTTGCGCTCCATCTGTGCATCAAGTGGTAGCGGACGAAGCCCCTTAATATGTGCCGTTTTTGGTCTTTTTGAGAGCCATGTATAGCGATCGCTTAATCCCCATGTGATGACTGTGGTCACTGCTGGTTCATCCAGCATTACTGACAAAAAATCTTCATAAACGCCAGCGATCACCTGGTCACGAGTATCGACATCCAAATTCTGTTGTTCGGAAACGTCTAGTTCAGTAATCATGATCTTAAGACCAAGACTTGCAACGTCTTTCAAAAAATCTCTCAGCTTTTGAGGATTTAAGTGTTTGTTCGCATCTACTCCTACGTGGGCCTGCATACCCAGAGCGTGTAAAGGAACTCCTTTGGATTTCAATCGCTCTAGTAACTCAAGAACTTTCGTTCTTTTTACTTCGTTTTCAAATTTACTATATTCCAACTGATGATCGTTATATACTAGCAGCGCTTTGGGGTCTGCTTCTGCTGCGGTGCGAAAGGCAATTTCAATATAATCTGGACCTAATAACTTAAGCCAGGGCGATTTCCGCAAACCGTCAGACCTTTTATCTGCAACTCTAATTGCCTCATTAACGACATCCCATGAGTGCATCTTTCCCGCATAATGTCCTGCAACTGTTTTAATATGCTTAACCATTACTTGTTCAGCATTTTTGCGATCAACTTTATTTTTAAACCATCCTGGTAAAGCCTCATGCCAAGCTAGAGCAGTTCCGCGAAAAAGCATATTGTGACTGCGGGCAAACTCCGCCATCCGATCACCTTTAGTAAAGTCGAAACGATCTAAAGTAGGGCGTAGGACCTGCCACTTGAGTTCGAGTCCTGGTACAAGCATGCCGCACTCTTGGGCGAAGCGGGCTTTATACAATGAGTTTTGGAATAAATCGCTGTACCGACCCGATGCCCCGTAAATCAATCCTTTGTTTTTAGCTCTAAGTCGTAAAGGAGCCTCTCCAGTTACTGCAAAATTTTTGTTTTTGACATTAGTAATTTGAGCTTGAGTAGTTTGAGGCTGGTCATTCACCTGCCTAGCTCTACTTGAAATTGCAAATGCACCTACGCCTGCCAAAGCACCCAAACCCAATAAAAAGGAGCGCCGTTTAATCCGAATGCGATTTTTAGCCATGAAGATTAACTCCTAATTTTGTGATGCTAATGCGATTGAATATCAAATTTGACGTAGTTAAGAATGAGGAGTTTCCAACTTTGGAAATGTGTGTTGTGTCAGCTTCAACCAAGTTTAGGTTACAGCTTAGTTGTTTACGCTGCAATAATCTGCTGTCTAAGAACACAATAGAGGAATAATAGATTACCGACAATATAGCGTTCCCCTAGTCACTGTAGCTCCGTAACCAACCGCCTTAACCCTTCCAGGTCCCGATCACAGTCATCCGGCGTGGAACTCTTGCCACAGCACCCGCATAAAAATCAAGACAAGCACCTAGAGGTAATAACACACGAGTTTTATAATTCGATCTCTATTGTCTAAAGTCCAACGTTCTTGTAAGGGTATACCAAAGCCTATCTAAAGAATTCCCGGCTTAAATTGATTAATTTTTGGGAGGGGACAAGCTCGTTTTGGACAGCAGATTTTTGAAAATGGCCCTGATGCGCTGCTATCCACAACTTAGGAGCGATCGCGCTGTTAATTTTGCAATCGCCGTAACTACTACACCTAGTTGGCCTGCAAGTAAAAATAACTTAAGTTCGGGATGAGGAAGGGACTAGCAAGTAAGTTAAAAGTCATCACACCAAAGCTATTTTGAGAGCTGCCTGATTAAAATGAGGCAGATACCGACTATAGGGATATGAGCGCACATCGACCAAAGCGGTCATCCCATGTTGCAGGAGTTCAATAAACGCTTGGAGGATACTGAGGTTAGAGTGTCCAACTGAAAAGTTCCATTCTCAGAACGTTATCTCCTAAATGCCATTATGTTAACACTGCGGAAACTACATATATCTTGTTAGCTGAACTCGGTAGCGTTCTTTTTTAGTAACCATTATTTCCCCAACCTCCAAACGTCCCTTACCGCGAATCGCAATTAAGTCACCTGATTTAACTTGATAACTTGCTTGGCTTATTTCCTTCCAGTTGACGCGGACATCACCGCCGTCGATTAAATCTGCCATTTTGCTGCGCGACATTCCAAAGCCAGCAGATGCTAGAGCATCTAGCCGCAAAGAAGCCTCAACCGTCGTCAATTCTTTCTTTTTCGGTTCTCGAATTCGCAGTTCACTTAGATCAATTCGCTGCGTCTTAACTGGAACTGATCGCACCTGATTCAGACTCATTTCTAAAAATTGAACTAGCTCTGGCACGACAATTGCCTGCGCCCCGCGTTCGCCTAGTACAATAATGTCGCCCACTTTGTCCCGCACAATTCCAGTTCCCAGAATTGCGCCCAAAAAGTCACGGTGAGTAGCGGTGTCAAAAAGGAAGTTACCAGCAATTTCTAGTGGTACAACTTCAACTTGAGATTGATCCAAGGGAATTTCTGAACGTGCTATACCTAAGCGTTGTCGTTCTGCCTGGGGATATCCACCCCAAGCTATTAGTTGCACTTCCGTTAAACGACTGAACACCTGCTGACTTTCAGCTAATTCAGGCGGAGATAGAAAATCGGTCAAAACAACTTCCCATGTTCTGATTGCCTGATCTGCCTGGTCAATCACACGAGCTACACTATCTCGATTTTCAACTACTTTTAAAAGTTCTTCGCGTGGCAGCATTTTAATACTTTTTGAAATTATACATTCTTGAAAAGAAAGGAAATAGGGAATTGTGTGTACCTAGAACTTGGAGGAGTACATTAACTGAGGCTTTTACTCTTCTTGATGACAAGACTCACCAAGCCTTTTTCAACCGTTTCTTGCACAACAGTCAACTTGGAATCTTTAATCTGTTGAATTAACCAGTTTTTGTCCAAGCGCAACTTTCGGTAGGAACTTGTGCTTAACTTCCATTGTGTCCCTTCCTTGTGATAAATTAGGTCATAAACCACGACAAAATCTTGATAATACTCAAGAAAACAGGTCAAAATTTTGCTGTCATCACTCCGCACTGGAATAAACCTCTGCTCTTTTTCAAGTTCGGCGGAAAGATAATCTCGGAACGTAAAAACCAATAATCCTTCTTCAACCAATGCTTGCGACGCACTCTTAATCAACGTTTGAACCGCAGCCAACGATTCAAGATGAGTTAAAGTGTCCCCCATACAAATAATCAATTGTGCTGGCTGATTCAGATACTTTGCAAAGTTCAATAGATTATCTTGGATGATCTCAATAGGAAGGTTGTGAGTATTAGAACGCAGTTCAGCCAATAACCCAACACAGGTATCTATTGCCAAAACGGAAAATCCTAACTCTACCAATGGAATGGATTGCAATCCTGAACCACAACCCAAATCAACCGCTAATCCCTTGGGTACTGAATCAATCTCGATTTGGCGAAAAAAGTGACGATTACGCTCTAAAGCAATATTTACATCACCAATCATCCAGCTATAAATTGCACCCAGGAAGCGATCATAGTGTTCTTGAGTAGTGTTCATCGTTCATCTTTTTCCAAGAGTTGCTTCATTGTCCTGCCTCCAATTTTAGGTGCGCCCCTTGTAATTATTCCTCCCCTTGTCCCCTTCCTTTACCCCCCAGTATCAGCGTATCCTTGGATGTTTTCTGGCTCAAAGGAGCGAAGTATCCGAGTTGCTTGCCGAGTATCAGTTTCTGCGCCTTGAACTACAACTAAATATTTACCTGCGTTCAGCCGATTGCGGTAGGGTAAAGCGTCACCACTACCCACCGTTAAGCCAACTCCACCACCAGTGAAAAAAGCTCCCATAGCAGCAGCACCAGCGCCTAGTAGTCCACCAATTACATGATTCCCAACTTCACCCGCCCAAGGAAATGTATTCAAACCAGTCAGGATATTAAAAGCGTACCCAGCTACAAAACCGAACGGCACAAGCCAGTAAGATAGTAGCCGTGATTGCTTTTTAGCTTGCTCATTGGGATCAATCAAGCCAAATTCATCAGCACTTTTGTAACCTCTACCCAGGATGCTAATCTTACTCGTTGGGATACCATCTTTTTCTAAAGCTAGGTAGGCGGCTTCTGCTTGGATGCGATCTGGTAGTACGGCAACAACGTAATTCATAAATTTAATAATTTTGCTCTAATCAAGATTTTCCTCAGTGGGTATTTTCTATCAAGCTAGACTGGTGTTAGCTTACCCAGAGGAGAATTTACACTTCAACCAATAAAGTTACAGTAACTAAGGTAGTGCTTCGTCTGTCTTAATCGGGATTCATTTTAATTCAAAGAATTTTTATCTGTGAGAATGCGAATCTGCCCAGATAATGAACAATTCTTCAAAAGGATATTACGGTGTCGCCTTTACGGTTAAAATGACCTACTGCGGAGCAAGCAATTTTTCAAAGTTCCAGGTAGGTTAACCAAATTCACTACGCCTGTTTCGGTCGCTTGTGTCGACAATAACAATAGCTGCTTAAAAGAAAGCGTAGAAGTGCATTTTTTCTCACCTAATTCTAATTGCTAATCATGTCTAAGGTTCTTGTATCTGACCCAATTGACCAAGCTGGAATTGATATCCTCTCTCAAGTTGCTACTGTTGACGTGAAAACGAGTCTGTCACCAGAGGAACTGGTGCAGATTATTCCAGAGTACGATGCACTGATGATTCGCTCTGGTAGCCGGATTACCAAAGAAATCATTGAAGCTGGAACACAGCTAAAAATTATTGGTCGAGCGGGTGTGGGCGTTGATAATGTAGACGTACCTGCTGCTACGCGCCAAGGAGTTGTAGTTGTAAATTCCCCAGAAGGAAATACGATCGCCGCAGCAGAACACGCGATCGCTATGATGCTAGCTTCATCTCGTTACATCCCCGATGCCAACTCCTCTGTTAAAAGCGGTAAGTGGGATCGCAAAAGCTTTATTGGAGTCGAAGTTTACAAGAAAACTCTTGGTGTTGTCGGTTTAGGTAAAATCGGCTCTCATGTTGCTACTGTTGCTAAAGCAATGGGAATGAAATTGCTAGCCTACGACCCATTTATCTCTACAGAACGAGCAGACCAATTAGGCTGTCGCTTGGTAGAAATGGATTTATTACTAAGGGAAGCAGACTATATCACGCTGCACATTCCCAAAACACCAGAAACAGCCAATTTGATTAATCCGGAAGCGCTAGCTAAAATGAAGCCTACCGCCCGACTTATTAACTGTTCTAGAGGCGGCACTATTGACGAAGCGGCTTTGGCAGAAGCGTTGAAAAACGGTCAAATTGCTGGTGCGGCGTTGGATGTGTACGAGACGGAACCCCTGGGAGAGTCTCCATTAAGAGCATTAGGGAAAGAAGTTATCCTTACTCCCCACTTGGGAGCTTCTACGGCTGAAGCTCAAGTTAATGTGGCGATTGACGTTGCCGAACAAATTCGGGATGTACTGTTGGGATTACCAGCGCGATCGGCAGTAAATATACCTGGACTTGGACCCGACGTGCTGGAAGAACTCAGACCTTATATGCAACTAGCTGAGACACTTGGTAACTTAGTAGGACAACTAGCTGGAGGACGAGTTGAGTCGCTCAATGTCAGATTGCAAGGAGAACTAGCGACTAATAAAAGTCAGCCGTTAGTAGTAGCAGCGCTCAAAGGGTTACTTTCTCAAGCTTTGCGGGAACGGGTAAATTATGTAAATGCCAGCATTGAAGCCAAAGAGCGCGGAATTCGTGTGATTGAAACACGGGATGCCTCGGTGCGAGACTATGCGGGATCCCTGCACCTAGAAGCAAAGGGTTCGTTGGGTGAGCATTCCGTAACAGGTGCGTTGTTAGGTGATAGCGAAATCCACCTTGTAGACCTTGACGGTTTCCCTGTCAACGTACCTCCTACTCAGCATATGCTGTTTACCCTGCACCGCGATATGCCAGGAATTATTGGCAAACTCGGTTCGCTGCTGGGGAGTTTTAATGTCAATATTGCCAGTATGCAGGTAGGTCGTAAAATTGTGCGTGGCGATGCAGTGATGGTTTTGAGCATTGATGATCCTCTACCGGATGGGATTTTGGCAGAGATTATCAAAGTGCCAGGAATTCGGGATGCGTATACGGTAACTTTGTAGCGTTCAGCGTTCAGCAGTCAGCAGTCAGCCAAAAAGTTGACTGCTAACTTATCACAACTTCGATAATCACAAAACTTGATTAAGAACGACACTTATAAAAGCTGATAGCTGATGACTCTTTATGGCAAATAGTTGGTGGGAATTACAAATATTATCTGATCCAGATTTGGAAGATTCGATCTTCTGGCGGCTGGGAAATTTCGGTTGTCGGGGAACAGCTAGTGAGAATAAAGGTGATTTATGCCTGGTACGCGCTTACTTGCCTAAAAACCAACAGCAACTAGACTTGGCAGCAATTTTACTTTTGCTACGTCAAGATGCAGAGAATATGGGGCTACCAGTGCCAACTATTGAGAGTATCGTAATTGATGAGGAAGACTGGGCAAAGAGTTGGAAAGAACACTGGCAACCTCAAGAAATTGGCGATCGCTTCTTAATTAATCCAGCATGGCTACCACCGCCGGAAAAATCAACTCGGCTCATTCTCCGCCTTGATCCTGGTGTCGCCTTTGGTACTGGCAACCATGCCACAACACAACTGTGTTTAGAGGCACTAGAAACGCACGTGGTTGAAGGCGCGGTAGTAGCAGATATTGGTTGTGGTTCTGGCATTCTTTCAATCGGAGCGTTGCTACTAGGAGCAAGTAAGGTTTATGCGGTAGATAATGACCCCTTGGCGGTGCAATCTACTTATAGCAACTATGAGCTTAACGATATTAGTTCTCAGCGCTTGGTGGTTCAAGAAGGTAGTGTGGAGCGCTTATTGGAACTGAAAGAACCAGTCGATGGAATAGTGTGTAACATTTTGGCGGAGGTGATTATTAGCTTAGTTCCTCAGATGAGTAAACTTGCTAAATCCACAACTTGGGGTATCCTTAGCGGCATTTTAGTTAACCAAGCTAACTCTGTTACCGATACCTTAAAACAAAATGGCTGGAGTGTTGCTTCCCTCCAGCGACAGAATGATTGGTGTTGCCTTAATATCCAGCGTTCCTAATTATGGGATGTTTAGAACCTAGACTCCTTGACATCCTCCCTGACGTAAACGTACAGGGATTCCCAAGCCTCGCGACTTGAATTTCTGCTGCTTTCCGTTACCGGAGTTTCGCAACTGCCTCCATGTTAATTAAAACACTTCACGGTCTTATGTTCACTCTACAGACTTTGCCTTTCGGCTCCCGCAAGCCCTGCGGTACATGGCGAAGGAAGTCTTGGTTAACGAAACCGCCTTTTTGTGTATTATAGCACACCTCAACCTTAATATAAAGCCGTGCTACAAGCACGGGGATTCGACCCACATTTTCCGATAACTTAACCTTGAAGTAAAATTTGAAAGTACCCAATCAATTCCTAGAGTAAGGCAAGTAACGATTAGGATATTCAACACCAGTACGTAAAAACAACGTAATGTAGCTAGAGCATTTATGCACATTCATCATCTTAACTGCGGCTGTATGTGTCCCATTGGTGGGCGACTCTTCGATGGCTTCAGTAGCGGTTTGACAGCCCGCCTCGTCTGCCACTGTCTGCTGATCGAGACGAACCAGGGGCTAGTTCTTATTGATACTGGCTTCGGCTTACGCGATGTCGAAGCGCCCTATTCGCGGCTTAGTCCGTTCTTTATTCATTTCAATAACATCCAGTTTGAGCGAAAATACACCGCACTCGCTCAGATTGAGCAGATCGGGTTTTCCGCGCGTGATGTACGCCACATTGTACTTACCCACCTTGATTTCGATCATGCTGGCGGTCTAGAGGATTTCCCGGAAGCAACCGTTCATATAATGCAGACTGAGGTTGAAGCTGCTCAGGAGCGGCGTGGCTTCATTGCTAGTCAACGTTATCGTCCAGGTCAATGGGATGAAGTCAAACGCTGGAAGTATTATGCAGCAGAGGGTGAACCTTGGTTCGGTTTCGAGGCAGTACGCGACCTTGACGGACTGCCTCCAGAAATTCTGCTGATCCCGCTTGCTGGTCACACGCGCGGTCATGCTGGTGTCGCTATCGACACACCGGAGGGCTGGCTCCTCAACGCGGGTGATGCCTACTTCTATCGGCAAGAAATGGGTTTGCCCAAGCGACACTGTACGCCGGGTATGCGTGCCTACCAGTGGATGATGGAGGTGGATCGCCACGCTCGACTCCAGAATCAAGAGCGGCTCCACGCGCTATCGCTTGATCGTAGCAAGGACGTGCGGATTTTTTGTAGTCACGATGCTGTCGAATTCAAAGAGTTTGCTAAGTTGTCAGATGGTTAACGCGGTGATATCAGAAACCCCTAGTTATTAAGGTGATATGGAGCAAAATATGAAAGTAAAAACTCTTCTTTTCGGATTTTTACCTAGCTTACTTTTATAATCTTGCTTAGTTAATAATTTAAAGATTCATGGAAATGTCAAAACTCAGTTTCTTGATAGTGAAGAATGTAATAAATTAAAATCAGTTAAACTGCATAGGTTAGGAAGTGTTGGAAAGGTTATAGCATCAGGTCAACTAAGCTTAATTGATGATTTTAAGCTAATCTTTCCAACATAAAGAATTGGGTCACAGTTAAATATTTTGCTGCTAATACCCCAAATTTTATTAGTGTTAGCTTAAATTAAAGTTTGTAACCGTTTAATTAATTGTTCAGCTGGCATAACGCCTTCGATGCGATCCACTGGTTTACCTTGTTTAAAGAGTACAAGTGTCGGTAAAGCATGAATGTGATGCTTACTTGCAATTTCTGGATATTTATCAGTATCAATCTTCACGACCCGTAGTTGCTGCATCTGAGCATTTACCTGTTCTATTATGGGAGCCATCATTTGACACGGGCCGCACCAATCAGCGTAAAAGTCTACCAATAACGGTAAATCAGAGCCAGAGAGTAACTCTTCAAAATTGTTGAACTGCTGTTTAGTAGCCATAAGATGAAATGGTTTTCTACTTTTCTATCTCAATCCTAGTTCTTAAAAATTTTAATCGCTTAAGTCTCAGGTACAAATCCCCTTAAAATCATTTAGCGGCTCAATAACATTGCAATTACGCAAATAGTCAGAAAGGATTTTTATGGAATTGTCAGAGAATTTACAACCATTGCACAACAAAGTGGCAATCGTTACGGGTGCTTCGCGGGGAATTGGCAGAGCGATCGCCATAGCTTTAGCTGATGCGGGAGCCAATGTAGTTGTTAACTATGCGAGTTCTAGTGCCGCAGCAGAACAAGTCGTAGCTCAGATTACGGCGGGGGGAGGTAGTGCCATTGCGCTGCAAGCAGATGTTTCTAAAGCGGATCAGGTAGAGTCTTTACTAAATGCCACGCTCGAAAAGTGGAACTCTGTTGACATTCTAGTCAATAACGCTGGAATTACTCGTGACACTCTATTATTACGGATGAAGCCTGAAGATTGGCAAGCGGTAATTGACACTAACCTTACTGGTGTTTTCTTGTGTACCCGCGCTGTTAGTAAAGTGATGCTGAAGCAACGCGCTGGTAGGATTATCAATATTTCCTCGGTTGCTGGTCAAATGGGTAATCCTGGTCAAGCCAACTACAGCGCCGCTAAAGCAGGCGTGATTGGATTCACTAAAACAGTTGCCAAAGAACTTGCGCCGCGTGGAATTACTGTTAATGCCGTTGCTCCTGGTTTTATCACTACAGATATGACCAGCAATATCAACTCGGACGAGATTCTAAAATATATCCCCCTTGGTCGCTATGGTCAACCAGAAGAAGTCGCTGGTTTAGTTCGGTTCCTCGCTGCTGACGCTGCTGCTGCTTACATTACTGGTCAAGTTTTCAATGTAGACGGCGGTATGGTTATGGCGTAGTTAGGGGTCAGGAATTAGGGATTAGGGATCAGCTAGCATAAAAGCTACTTTTTAATTAGGAATAGAATACTAAAACCAACGAATTTCTTGTACTGCATATCTCAAAAATCTGTATTCTCTTGTCCTCTGGAGAGGAGATAGCATTAAAAGCCCACAGGACTATGTTTTTTCTATTCCCTGACCTCTGATCTCTGATCCCTAGCCCCTTCTTTTGGTTGATTTGGTAAGGTGACAGTAAAAGTAGTGCATCCCTGAGAACTTTCAACAACAATAGTTCCTTGCAGTTGTTCAACTAGCTTTTGTACCAAAGCGAGTCCTAACCCAGTTCCGCCTTTTTGCCAGCGATCGCCTTGAGGGACACGATAAAACTTCTCAAAGACACGCGGTAACTGATCTGCTGGAATTTCTGTAGGATTACTAATAGTAAAAATAGTTGCTGCTTCAGCTAATTTGTAACAAATGCTCAGAACAATCTCACCACTAGCAGGAGTGTACTTGCAGGCATTGTTGAGGAGTTCTGCTAATATTCGTTGCAGGCTAGCACGGTCTGTAATTAGAGGTGGCACAGGAGAAAGATTTATTTGAAGAGTTTGCTTGCTTTCTTGCATTCGCGATTCAAATGGCTCAATCATTTTGGGTAGCCAATCTTGCAGGTTGATAGCTTCATGAAGCACAATCGCATAAGACTCACTTTCCAGCTTTTGCAAGTCTAATAAGTCACTGATCAACTCATTTTCACGAGTACACTCAGCTTGTAAAATCTCTAGATAGCGCTCTCGTCGTTCATTAGTAGGAGCAATTTTTAGCATTTGGATCGCCATTTTCATATTAGATATGGGAGTTCGCAATTCGTGAGAAACTGTGCTTAAAAAGTCGTCTTTGAGTTGATTGAGCTTTTCGAGTTCCTCTACCTGCACCAAAGATGATTGGTAAAGCCTTGCTTGACGAATTGCGATCGCACATTGATTAGCCACTTGCTGCACTAGGCGAATCTCTAATTCATTAAAAGCATGATTTTTGTGATTAATTAACCACAAGTCTCCTAGCACTCCTTTGTCATCTAAAATTGGACAGGCTAACATTGCTACCTGACCGCGCCTTGGGTTGGGTGTAATTGAACAAAACTGTAAATGCTGACCATCAAGCAGATGCTGATAAACTTCAGGGAACGAAGCTATCTGTGCTACCCGCATCTGTGCGCCTGGATTTGTCGTAGCGTATTCGTAGCAGATAGTAGAAGTACCTTGCTCTAGGTCGTACAACGCCGTATTACAACAAGTCACTCCTAGCCCAAAACACAATTCCTGCACAACTGTCTGCAAAATTTGACTTTGATCGAGACTGTCGCGGACTTTATCAGTAATGCGTTTGAGCATTGCTTCAAAAGTTAAGCTTTGTTGCAATTGGGTTGTGTATTCTTGTAATTTCTGCTCAAGAAGCTTGCGGTCAGTAATATCTTTTTCATTTACCAAAATCATCGGTTGACCAGTAGCGGGGTCATTGATGCGCCTGACATCAAGCTCATGCCAACGGATACCATTTAAGGTAATTACCTGCGTTTCAGCGCTGAAGACAACTCCTGCCGCAACACAAGCTCTTACTTGCTCAAATACCCTGGAATCGCCAAAGTGTTTGCGAAACACACTGCCAGTTTCAAGAGCATTTTTTTCGTCACCGTAGCAGCGAATAGCTGCTGGATTCTGCATTACAGGGGTAGTGTCAAGGTTGTAGAGAGAAACCATCATCGTTGTATGGCGGAGAGCTTCTATTGAGCGTAGGGTTTCAGATTCAATGCACTCCATAATGTCAGTAACACCCTCTACTAACATCAATAAACGTCCAGATTCAATTTGAATACCAGAGCATACACAGCGTACGGAGACTGTACTTCCCTGGGGATAAAAAGTCCATTGTTCAACAATAGTTTTACCTTGTTTAAGCTGTTGGAAATAGTTTTGCAGACGAGTTTGGGTAGCTTCTGAAATAATGCTCCAGTCACGATTAGTCAGTTCTTCTACACTTAAGGCATCCCACAGGTTTAAAGCAGCATTATTAGCCCACCACATTTGCATTTGCTCAATGTCAAAAATCCAAACAGGCGATCGCAATTTATTAAATCCTGCAAGTTCTGAGTGAGTAACCGTTGCCTTACTGGCTCTTTTCATGACTGGAATACTTCCTTGTACAATTTATCAACTTTGCATTTTTGTAGCGATTAGCGCCTCTGCCGCTTCTCTATTCAATGGTCTGGAGAAAAGATAACCCTGCCCCAAGTCGCATTTAAGGGCTTTAACTTGGTACATTTGTTTGTTTGTTTCCACTCCTTCAGCAACTACATCCATGCCCAAATTCCAAGCAAGCCCTACAATTGTGCGGACAATTTCGATTTTTTCAACATCAATATCGACATTATTAATAAAGGAACCATCAATTTTTATTGTGTCAATTGGAAACTGGTGTAAATAACTTAGAGATGAATAACCTGTACCAAAGTCATCTATAGATAATCGAATGCCCAAAGCCTGCAATTTTAACAATATTGCAGATACAGATTGAGCATTTTTTATTAATACACTTTCGGTAATTTCTAACTTCAAAGAGCGGCAATCAAGAGTAGTATCGTGGATAATTTTTTCTATTTGCCCAATGAAATCAGTTTGAGAAAATTGTTTTGCAGATAAATTGACACTCATTGTTATAGATGAGTTTAAGTCAAACTGCATTTGCCAAGTCCGCATTTGTTGGCAGGCTTCGCGCAGTACCCACCAGTCAATGGGGACAATCAAGCCAGTTTCTTCCGCTATAGGAATGAACTCTGCCGCAGGAACAATACCGCGAACAGGGTGATGCCAGCGCAGAAGTGCCTCAAATCCAGTAGTTTGGTTGTTTCTGAGTGACACAATCGGCTGATAGTATAGTTCAAATTCTTGTCGTTGTAGCGCCCTCTGTAAATCAGTTTCTAGTTGCAACCGTGCTATTGCTTGGCTGTGCATGGTTGGATCGAAAATTTCACAACGCGCCTTGCCAGAAGCTTTGGCACGATACATTGTAGTATCGGCATCACTTAAAATGTCTTCTGGTCGGTGGGAATTTGTTGTACTTAAAGTAATGCCAATACTAGCTGTAGTGAAAACTTCGTGTCCACTTAAATTAAAAGGCAAAGTTAATTCTTGTTGGATACGTTCAGCAATTTGGACGGCATGATTAATATCTTTGATGTTCTCTAAGAGAATTGTGAACTCATCTCCTCCAAAACGTGCAACCGTATCTGTGGGACGTAGACACGCTTCTAGCCTATGCGCGATCGCGATCAGTAACTGATCTCCGATCAGATGACCAAGGCTATCATTCACGACTTTAAAACGGTCAAGATCCAAAAATAGCACGGCAAATAAAAATTCTTTCTGCCGTTTGGTACGCTTAATTGCCCGATCTAGCCGCTCAATAAACAAAATTCGATTTGGTAAGCCTGTGAGTGCATCGTGACAGGCTTGATGCCACAATTGGGTCTCCGTTTGCTTGCGCTCGGACACATCCTTCATAAAGCAGTAATGCCCAGTGAATTGCTGCTGCTTGTCATAAGCACTAATCATGACCAATTGCTGGTAAAAAACAGAGCCGTCTTTACGCACTCCTCTAGTTTCAACTTCTACCTTGCCATTGGTGAGCATATATTGATAGGCAGCAAACGTATTTTCACGTTCTTCTGGGTATACTGTAGCTTGCCATTCCATACCAAGCATCTCTTCCGGCTGGTAGCCAACTTTATCGGCATATGCTCTGTTAACAGTGATGAAGCGTCCCTGCGTATCCAGCCGTGAAATTCCCTCTACGGCATTTTCAAGCACAAGGTTCATTTCACATAATTCCTCCTCTACCCGCTTGCGTTGAGTGATGTCGTGAACAACACAGTAAGTTAACTTCTGTTCTAGAAATGGCGCAATATTCCACAACAGCCACTTATAAGAACCGTCTTTGCACAGGTAGCGGTTTTCAAACGCGATAGTTTCTACACCGCTTGTGAGTTTTTGGGATTCAGCGATCGTAGCAGCGCGATCTTGAGGATGAATAAACTCAATGTAGGGTTTTGCTAAGAGTTCTTCTTTAGTAAAGCCAAGTGTTTTTTCCCAGGCAGGATTCAAGAACTTGAAATAGCCATCAAAGCCACCTATACACAGCATATGCAGCGAGAGGCTAAAAAATCGCTCACGCTCTGACTCTGCTTGCTTCCATTCGGTAATGTCACGGGAAACCGCTAGCAATTGTTCTGGCTTGCCCTTAGCATCCATAAGTGGCGTGACAACTACATCCCACCACTTCGGCTTTCTTTTCGCTGTCGGGCAATAGCCTTGAAATTTCCCTACGCCTCCTGCTTTCGCCGTCGCTAGTGCAAAGCAAACCGCTTCTTGATCAGCTTCTTTCCAAAACTCCATCCATGATAAGTTCAGGTAGGGCGTGAAGTCGTCAATTTCTAGCGCTAGTTGCCCTTGATAGCTCATGGACAACAAGCGTCCCTCCAAATCCAACACTTTGATACAATCGGTACTACTTTTGAGTATCCGATACAGGTACTGCTCATTACAGTGCAATTCCTCTTCTGCCTGTTCGCACTTAGTTATGGAGGGCGCTAACTTCAAATTACGCCTTAACTCTAGCTGGGTGACAACTTGGCGGCTCAAAGCCTGAAGTGCCTCTACTTGTTCTGGACTAAAAGAGCGTGGTACATAGTCAAGTACACACAACGTACCGATGATGTGTCCGTCGAGTGTAATTAAAGGTACGCCAGCATAAAAGCGGATATAGGGATCACAAGTGACTAGAGAGTTTGCTTTTGAGCGCTGATCGGCTAATGTATCAAAAATAACAACAGTGTCTCGTTGTTGAATACAAAGAAGACACAATCCGACATCACGTGGAAAGTGGGTTGCATCCATTCCTATCTTTGCTTTAAACCACTGACGATTTTCATCAATAAGATTGATTAAGACGCTTGGAGTATTACAAATATATGCTGCTAAACGGGCAATATCATTAAACTCTTCTTCAGGTTCAGTATCGAGAATCTGATATTTATATAAGGCTTTCAGCCTCGCCGTTTCATTGTTGGACAGCTGAGCTTCCATAATTTAAAGGTAGGAAAATATAATTTTAATTAACGGTCTGCGTCAGCAATAGGCGACTATTTTTAGCTTCATTGCTTTTTGGTAATGTCTTTACTGATTAAAGCGATACTTAGTTTTTTAATTTACTATTTTATAGCCAGTACAAGACTATGATAAATTATTAGCTTTGCACCATTTTACTTAATAATTATCGTCTGTTCTGGTAGACCGAAAATAATGTCTAACTACGATCGCTTGTTAACTAAAAGCCACAATTCGCCACGCTAAATAGCCAAGTGTATCCGTAAGTGATGCCAGCGCGCGATCGCCCATGAAACGCAGTATTCCCGTAATAATGTCTAATACTATTGGTAGCTTAGTGCGTCCAATGCTTCTATTAGTTGACACTTAGAGCCGCTACTTTCAGTTTTGCGACAAACTTTTTTGCTCAGTCCACACCATTGACAAGTTTGACATCCCATTGTGTAATCAAGGGCGGCTGAGTTACCAACATAATTGAAGCCTCTAATTATTTCTCTTTTAATGAGCTTAAACCGAGATCAGGTGGGTAACATATGGTATATTTACGAGAATTTTCAGCTATTTCCTCCCGTTCTCTGTATTAATACGGTAGACAGAATGTTTGCTCATTGATATTTTTTTAAGCTAAAACACATAAATTGCAGGATATTTAGATGTTGTTCGCAGGTAGTTTACTGATAATGATTAAAACCTATCTCCTAAGCCAGATAAAAGCAAAAATAGACATTAGTTAAGTTGTAAAACCCAAAACTTCTAGCTTAAATCCTGCTCAAGTTAGTTCTTAACATCCAAATAACCAATCGTGTCATATTTTTTAGACATGGATTCACTACTCACTACTCAGCGAAGCTCGCCGCAAGCTCTCGGATGTTCCATCCGAGAGAACGGCGGCTACTCACTCTGAAGCAATTGGTTCATCCCCTACCCCTGATGTGCAGCATAATTCTGTAATCTAAAACGAGTCGCCCTAGCCCGAAAATTAGCACTCACCTCTACAGAGTGCTAAATTGGAGTATTAGAAGCGCTAGGAAACTACAAAATGGCAAAAATCATTGCATTTAATGAGGAATCACGACGGGCACTAGAACGGGGTGTAAATGCCCTTGCTGATGCTGTCCGCATTACTTTGGGACCAAAAGGTCGGAATGTGCTATTGGAGAAGAAATATGGCACACCCCAAATTGTGAACGATGGGATTACAGTTGCCAAGGAAATCGAATTAGAAGATCCGCTAGAAAATACGGGTGCGAGACTAATTCAAGAAGTTGCCTCCAAAACAAAAGATGTAGCAGGAGATGGAACCACAACGGCTACCGTTTTGGCGCAGGCAATGATTCGGGAAGGCTTGAAGAACGTCGCAGCTGGGGCAAATCCAGTAGCTGTGCGGCGGGGAATAGAAAAAACAATCGATATGCTGGTTGAGGAAATCGCAGCAGTAGCAAAGCCCGTAGAAGGAAGTGCGATCGCACAAGTCGCAACTGTTTCAGCTGGCAATGATGAAGAAGTTGGGGCGATGATTGCCCAAGCGATGGAGAAAGTCACCAAAGATGGTGTAATCACCGTTGAAGAATCCAAATCTCTGACAACAGAGTTGGATGTCGTTGAGGGAATGCAGATTGATCGCGGCTATACTTCCCCCTACTTCATCACAGATAACGAGCGGATGGTAGTGGAATTTGAAAACCCCCGCATTTTGATCACCGACAAGAAAATTAGCACTATCCAAGATTTAATTCCAGTATTGGAGAAAGTTGCTCGTTCCGGTCAACCGTTGCTAATTATTGCTGAAGATGTTGATGGTGAAGCATTGGCAACTTTGGTAGTCAACAAAGCGCGTGGCGTACTAAATGTGTGTGCCATCAAAGCGCCAGGATTTGGCGATCGCCGTAAAGCTATGTTGCAAGACATCGCTGTGCTTACCGGAGGCCAGATGATCTCTGAAGAAGTCGGCTTGAGTTTAGATGCTGTCTCCCTGGAAATGATGGGAGTTGCCCGTAAGGTAACAATTGACAAAGACTCGACTACAATTGTTGCTGAAGGTGGAAATACAGACGATGTGCAGAAGCGGATTGGTCAAATTCGCAGACAGTTAGAAGAAACTGATTCTGATTACGACCAAGAAAAACTGCAAGAACGGATCGCTAAATTAGCTGGTGGTGTGGCGGTAATTAAAGTTGGTGCAGCAACTGAAACTGAACTTAAAGACCGCAAATTGCGGATTGAAGATGCTCTCAATGCTACCAAAGCTGCCGTAGAAGAAGGCATTGTTCCTGGTGGTGGTACGACGTTGATTCACCTGGCTAAAAAAATCACTGAGATTAAAAATAGCTTGAACGACGAAGAAAAAATTGGGGCTGATATTGTCGCGCGATCGCTTGATGCTCCTCTACGCCAAATGGCGGATAATGCTGGTGTCGAAGGTTCTGTGATCGTCGAGAAGGTGCGGGAAACTGAGTTTAACATCGGCTACAACGCAGCTACTGGCGAATTTGAGGACTTGATTGCTGCTGGAATTATTGATCCTGCCAAAGTTGTGCGATCGGCGTTGCAAAATGCTGGTTCAATTGCTGGTATGGTCTTAACTACCGAAGCATTGGTAGTTGAAAAGCCTGAACCAAAAGCTGCTGCTGCTCCCGATATGGGTGGCATGGGTGGTATGGGTGGCATGGGTGGTATGGGCGGTATGGGCGGCATGGGCATGATGTAGTCCATTGCACGATCACTAAATATTATTAAAAGTGAGTAGTGAGTAGTGAGTAGTGAAATAAAATATTCTCTTTCCACTACTCACTTTTATCTTACTACTCACTGCCTCGAAGGGGCTTAGTTACTTATCCGTATCGAGATTTTCAACATCGTCAGGTGTACCACTAGCAGAAATTTTTGATGCACCCGATTTGCCTGCGCCGGAATTACCACCGGAAGCACCAGCACCGCCAGAGTGTTTAGGATCTGTATCGCCGTGTTCTTCTTGGAGGCGTTCGAGGCGGTTCTTTTCTTGAGCTTTATCTTTTTGGTCAGGCATATTTTGTTTGTGTCTCTCTTTGAGGTTTAAAAGTTTGAAACTTAACGTTTCTTGAATCTTAAGCTGTATTCGGGGATTGAATGTGCTGAGGGGAAAATGGTTATTTTACCTGGTGCGTGACCTTAATAGACAGAAAATATATAGAACCGATTACTTGAGATGCCCAGAGCGGATAATACTAACAATTAACCACAGCCCTAGTAGACTAGCAGCAGCAAACAAAATACTGCTTACTAAAGATAATTCAGCAGTTTGCGCCTTTGTTGAAATTAGCGCCGCGCCCATAATTAGCGAACCAACTAAAATACTAAATGAAAGTCGGTTTGCTGAATCATCTAAAGTACGACGTACACCGTCTAAACCTCGCAGCGACAAATTCCACTGTAAAGTTTCAGACGTAACTCGGTCTAACAATAACTCAACTTGGCGGGGAGATTGTAAGGAAAGGCTTTTGATATCAAGGGCAGTTCTTAATACCGATTGCAGGGGGTTATTACCAAATAACTGCCGTCGAAACAACTCTGTAATTAACGGCTTAATTTCATCTAAGAGGTTAACCTCTGGGTTGAATTTACGAGTTACCCCCTCCAAGTTAGCTAGGGTTTTAGCATACAATCCTAGATTGCCAGGTAGCCGGATTTTATTATTGCGGGCAACTTGCAGCACTTCATAAAATATCTGACTGAAATTGATTTGAGACAAATTCAGGTTGTAATACTTACGCAGCATTCGGTCATAGTCATTTTCTAAGCGAGACAAAATCACGGGCTGCGCAGAATCAGCGAGTTGTAGCGTCAACTGAGCGCAGCGTTGACCATCTAAGTCTATGATCGCTAAGAGCATTTCTGTCAAAATCTGCTGCGTGCGCGGATCGAGCCGTCCCACCATGCCACAGTCTAGCAGGGCAACACGACCATCCCTAAGATAAAACAAGTTGCCCGGATGAGGATCAGCATGAAAAAATCCATCAATGTACACCTGCTGAAAGAAAGCACGGAATAGCAGAGAGGTAATTTCTGAACGCTTAACATTCGGATCTTTACCATTGCGATCGCTATCTAAATTTGCTGCCAAAAGTGGCACACCGTCTAGCCACTCCATCACCATTATTTTTGGTGTGGTTAAATCCCAATAAATTTCTGCCACTACTAGCTGCTTCGAGTCAAACCAGCGACTATCTGCTAAATTGCGGCGTAGTTGGTCAGTATATCCAGCTTCTCTGGTGAAATCTAACTCAGCTTGGAGCGCTGTGACAAATTCCTCTGCTAAAGAATCAATCTCATAGCTTTGTCCAAATTCAGTACGAGCGACTAAAGCCGCCACACCTCGGATCAAGGCAATATCTTGAGCGACAGTATTATCAATGCCGGGACGCTGTACTTTCACAGCAACTTCTCGCCCATCTGCTAATGTAGCTCGATGAGTTTGAGCGATCGAGCCAGCAGCAACCGGAATAGAGTTAAAAGCTGAAAAAGTCTGTTCTAAAGGGCGTGTTAGTTGTTGTCTAATAGCGACTTCAACTTCTGCCCATGCAACTGGTGGTACTTCGTCTTGTAGGGTTGACAGTTCCTCAATGTAGGCTGCTGGCAATATATCAGGGCGGGTACTCATCAGTTGCCCTAGCTTGACATATACAGGCCCCAAATCAATCAAAATATTACGCAAAACAGCCGGGGTGGGCAACTGCGGCTCGTCTGCTTTGCCCCCAGTAAGGAGCCGTCGCATATAGTCCCAACCGTTGCGGAGGAAGACTTCAATTATTTCTCGCTGACGAGAAGTGGTTTGAGTTAAAAACACTGTTTGGGATTGGGAAGTAGGTAAATTTTAAGTTTTGAGTTAAGAAGCACTTTAAATCTTTACTTCTAACTTTGGCTCAAGCGAGATGAAAAGTAATTATTTAGATCCTGATAATCATCTAGGTTCCTATAGTGCTGGTCGGTTTTTCGTAGCTTTGCTGCAAGTACCAGCATTTTATGTGATGCAATCTGATTTAACGATAGCAAAAAGAAGGGTATTACTTAATTTTCTCTACGCTTGTTCGCTGCTCGACAGTTGTCTATTAAGGAAAGGTTCGCAATTCCTTCACTATTATCATTGATTACAGCAGCTTTTATGGGGCTATTGTAAACCAAATTTCAGTATAGAAGAACACATTATTTTTGCGCTCAAGCTTTGAATCTGAAAGGGAACTAATGAAAAGCATTGCAGCGTCTAGGTTTTTAAGAGTTAACCCAAAGGAAGGTGAATGTTTATTTTTCCTGATATTAGGATTCAGACAAACATCTTTTCGGTTAATAGTTCTAATCTTTAATATTTGACATCGAAGTATCAGCCATGAAAGCTAGACTTATAAATTACTGCATCAAACAGCCGCAGCAAATAATTTATGCCTTAGTTTTGACGGGAATTTTATCTCTAAGCAGTGGTCTAACGCTTTTGCAGACTGCTACTGCTGCCTCTAGTAAAGCTTCAGGAGAGGCAGAAAAAGGTGAAATGGTAAGTAAGGGTAAGTTAATTAGCGATCGCGGTCGTGATGATGACCGGGGGCGAGATCGCGATCGTGGGCATGATGACGCTCAAGATGATGCTCGTGGACATGATGACGATCGCGTTGTTCTACCTAGTTCTGTCGCTAACGTTATTGTTGAAGATTTGTTTAGCAAGGTAGGAATTCCTGCTGGCGAGTTGAAAGTTATTAAATATAGTCGGGAAACTTGGACAGATGGTTGCCTTGGTCTTGGCACTTTGGTTGAACAATGCCTCCAAGTACAAGTTGAAGGTTGGCGCGTTACCTTATCTAATGGTCGATTTTCTTGGGTTTATCGCACTGATCTCCAAGGGCTAGTTTTACGCTCAGAAAATCAGATTGCTGCTAACTTGCCGCCAGCCGTTGGTGATGCTGTTTTACAGGCAGCCTCAAAGCAGTCAGAATTGCCCATTTCCGAGCTACGCATCATTGGAGCAGAACAGCGGAGTTGGCCCGATGGCTGCCTTGGTCTTACTCCGCCTGACACTTTCTGCACGGCAGTTGTTGTAGATGGCTGGCTAGTAAGGGTAGAAGCTGGGCAACAACGCTTGGTTTATCGCACAAATGCAGATGGTTCCCAGATTACGCTAGATACAGAGGCTAGCACGATCAAACCAGTGCCAATTCCTACAAGTGAATTACCACCTCGTTTACAAGAAGATGTGATTTTTCGGGCGATCGCCTTTGGTGGCTTTGCTGGTCAAACTTATGAAACAAACCTCTTTGAGGATGGGCGCGTGGTTCGGGTTTTAGTTAACCGAGATGGTACTACTTCTGAATCTCAGACAAAGCAAATTTCTGAGCAACAGGTAGAACAGTTTAAGAAGTTGGTGAAACAAGAATTCGAGCAGTTCAACAATTTAAGCTACCCAGCACCTAGTGGCGCTGCTGATTACATTACTTACACACTCACCAGCCGTGATGAAGATACAACCCGCTACACTGATATCAATCAAGATCGTTTACCTAGCTCTTTACAAACAGTCATTCAAGCTTGGAATCAGATCGTTGCAGTGGAATAACTTTAATTTCTAATCGCAATGGAGCTGTGAAGAACTCTTCCATCTCCATTTTTTTATGTTAGTCCAACCGGATTTGAGCTTAGGTACTCAGTAATAATGCCGCTTGTGCTAAATTTATAGCAACATTAGCTACCTGAACCTGATATCCAGATGCCCCCAGAACACGCGAAATATCTCGCCAGTCTTTGAAATCTTGACCGGACAGCATTTTAATATATCTATATAAACCTTTACAAAGATCGACTCGCAGTCCTTTCGGTTCTCGATGTAGTTCACGAGCAATTTTGCTAGGACTGTAACGACAAAGTAAACCACGTAGACAAGCTTGTTCAGTAGCTGTAAGTTTCTTCCACTTACCAGGGTAGACTTGTTGCTTTGCAGATTCGAGAGCTACATACAACATTTCTAGATTCCAGTAAGCGATCGCTTCAACAAATTTATCTTCCAGCATATAAAGCTTTTCTAATTGATTTTGGCTACGTTACTGTAATACTTATCATGGTTTTCTTAGCCTTTTATGCAAGAAGTGAGTTGGAGTTTAATAGCGTTTAACTTTTTGCAAAACTCCTAACGCTGCGTTAGGTGACTCTTGACGTGGGACAGCCTAACTTCGTGTAAGGATTACCTGAATTTGCTTGCGTCATAAATCAAGGCTTGCCTCTATAGACAAGTCGGCGGTGTAAATCAGGACTACATCAATTAGCAAAAGTAGAAGTAAATTTATATGGCAGTTACCTTTGGCACTACAGGTTCTGACACTAGAACTGGAACTGGGGTAAGTGACACGATATTTGGCTGGGCAAGAGGTGGCAATGCGACTAGCCCATCTGGTAACGATACCCTGAATGGTGGCGGTGGTAACGACTAACTCGAAGGTGGTACAGGTTTAGATAGCCTTTTAGGTGGCGCAGGTATTGACACGCTATTTGGTCATAGTGGTAGTGACACGCTTAGAGGTGGCGATGGTAACGACTCTTTGTTTGGTCAATAGGACAGTGACAGCTTATTTGGTGATGCTGGGAATGACAGGCTAGTCGGTGAAGATGGCAATGATACGTTAGATGGTGGACTCGGCACAGACATACTTATTGGTGGGTTGGACAACGATATTTTGTTTGGTGGGGATGATAGCAGCAACAATAACCTCAATGGAGGGGCTGGCAACGATACTCTATATGGCGGATTTGGTAGCGATATTCTGATTGGCGGTGATGGATTTGACTCTCTTGTTGCTGGTATTGGTCGTGACTACGGCTTTAGAGGCGATTTCGATAGCTTTTCTGGTAACAATTACCTCGATGGAGGAGCTGGTAACGATACCCTTCGGGGAGGGGCTGGCAACGATACCCTGATTGGCGGTGATGGTAATGACTCTCTCATTGCTGGTTTCGAGTGGGATCGCAGTGGCGGTCGGAATTCTTTCTTCTCTGGTAACAATTCTCTGGATGGAGGAGCTGGCAACGATACCCTGATTGGAGGGGCTGGCAACGATACCCTAATTGGCGGTGATGGCAATGACTCTCTCAGCGCTGCTTCTGGTGAGACGAACTTTGATGATTTTTCGGGCAACAATTCCCTTCAGGGAGGGGCTGGTAACGATACCCTGTTTGGAGCGCTAAATAGCGATACCCTGACTGGTGGTGCTGGTGATGACCTTTTAACAGGTGACGCTAGCAGTGACACGCTTACTGGTGGCATAGGTGCTGATACTTTCATATTCTTCTCTCCATCAGAAGGTCTTGATACAATTACAGACTTCTCTGTTGGGCAGGGGGATAAAATACAAGTTTCGGCTACTGGGTTCGGCGTTGCTGTAGGTAACACTAATAGGTTCTCTTTCAGCAGTAATACTTTATTCTTTGATACAACAGCTTTGGCAAGCCTCCAGCCGAATTCAGGATTTATACCTCGTGCTGATATCGAGGTTGTCTAGACACGGTTCAAGTTGGGGCAATCCTAATCGGGTTGCCCTCTTATGCAAGAAGACCGTTGAAGTTACAATCGTTAATTTATTGCCAAACTCCTAACGCAGCGTTAGGCGACTCTTGAGCTGAGAAGAACTAAAGTCTTTTGTAAAGATTACCTAAAGTACCTGCTTAAATCCCAAATTACAGCGGTTGTTGATTGAGTAAGCTACAATTAGGTAGCCTAAGCAAGCCTAGCAAGATAGGAAATAGCTGTTCATGCCTGCCCCTTTGTCTGTTGATTTACGACAACGAATTCTCGCTGCAT
>JAESFL010000324.1_pt1 | contig 38819 bp, 39 predicted proteins | sample 9269401 | NCBI WGS metagenome assembly JAESFL01 (sample SAMN14506025, study PRJNA617098) | algae metagenome | isolation source: Gloeocapsa sp. UFS-A4-WI-NPMV-4B04 and co-occurring heterotrophs from desert... | place: USA: Utah | collected 2006-10-01 | reverse complement strand
TCCGACAAGAAGCTCTATCATCTGCAGGCCAAGGTCGGACACTATGGCGTCTTCAACGGTTCTCGGTTCCGGTCTCAGATCGCTCCTCGAATCGCTGAATTCATTGAGAATCACGATCGAGAACCAGCCCGGAAGAAGGCGTCAAGGGGCTGACCCTGTTCTCGATACGTTCCTAGGAGCGGCAAACGGCTGCGCTGACAGAATCAGCGTGACAGGGCAGATTGCGGATATGAAATCCGCCCTGTTCCGCCGCGTTCCTGCGGACCCGCCTCATCTCAAGGTTCTGCATGAGGGCCAAACCTTCAAGGTGGCCCTCAAGCGCCGTCCCACGGCCAAGCGGATCACGCTGCGCGTCTCCAACGCGACCGGTGAGGTCGTGCTCTCGATCCCGGAGCGCACCGATGTGGGGCTGGCCCAGAAATTCGCCGACAGCCACAGCCACTGGATCGCCACCCGGTTGGCCAAGGTGCCGGAGCGGGTGATCTTCGAGCCGGGCGCCGTCGTGCCCGTTCGCGGCGTCCTCCACCGGATCGTCCATTGGTCTTCGATCCGCGGTGTCACCCAGGCGGGTCGCGGCAGCGCGGGCGAGCCGATCATCGCAGTGACGGGCGAGGCGGCCCACGTGGCCCGCCGGGTGCGGGATTTCCTCGAGGCGGAGGCCAAAAGGGATTTTGCCGCCGCCGTGCGGAAGCATACGGCCCAGCTCGGCGTCTCGGCCAAGCGCATCACCGTGCGCGACACCAAGAGCCGCTGGGGCTCCTGCTCGGCCAACGGGGCGCTCAACTTCTCCTGGCGCCTGATCATGGCCCCACCCTTCGTGCTGGATTACCTCGCCGCCCACGAGGTGGCCCACCTGCGCGAGCTCAACCACTCCCACCGCTTCTGGAAGATCACGCACCAGCTCTGCCCGCGCACCGACGAGGCGGAGGCCTGGCTCAAAGCCTACGGCAGTGCCCTGCACCGGATCGGGTGAAGGCTGGTTGGGGGGGGTACTGGAGAACGATGGTGGCTGACATGGTCCTGAGGACAGGTCCTGTCGGCCCCTCGGATCGTTCAAACCGCGACATGATAAGATCTCCCTTGCGGCCCTCCACGCTGTGAAGAATGAAGTCGAGCGGCGACGGGCTGTCCTTCTCAATACGCAGCAGGGGTGACAGGTCGAATCGCGTCGTTACGTTTTCGCTGGCAATGTCCAAGAACGGTTCCTTATAGGACAGCGTGAAGCTTGAGGAACCGCTCCTGAACGTGCGTGGCTCCTGCTTGTTAAAGTCCAGATCGACCTCGTTGAGGATCGTGATCGTCTGAAGTTGGATGACGTGGCTTCTCGTGAAGGCGAGGCTCATGAAGTCTTCTGGCTCAAGCTCCATGAGAGCGAGTTCCTCTTCTGTGAGCCACCCGTCTTTCTGCAGATGCGGCGGCCATACGGAGGCAAGGGACTCCGGATAGGCAGAGGTGTGCTGTCTCAGATATTGAATTGCCGCAGCCAGTGTCCGCTTCTGCTCCTCGCTGAGTCCACCGTCCTTGGAAACAGCCCAGCGCTCCGGCGGGACGGAGGTGAGAATCGCGCTTGCTCGCGCCGTTTGGCTTCGGATCGACACATCGACGGCATTGAATGGGCCGACGGAGGCGACCAGCGCCAGCACGCACGCCGTCAATGGCACGAAACGCAGATCGAACGGTCTCCGCAGTAAAGCGAGCGCGACCAGCAGCGCGCCGCCCAACGTCACCAGGAACAGAAGGTATCGCTCCTCCGTCACGCCATAGTCGCGAACGCGGATGAAGGCGGCAAAGCCCAAGAGTGCAAGTGGAATGACGGTGCTGCCGACCCAAACGCGGTGAAACATGGCTCGGATGCGGGGCAGAAGCACCAGCGGTCCTGCAGAGAGAAGAAAGACGCCATAGCCGATCAGCAAATAGGTCGGGACAACCCACCCAATCTGTCCCTCCGGCAGTTCTCTCAAGACTACTATACGAGCTGCATAGATGTGAATGACTGCTCCGAAGACGAGCATGAGCGGAATGAGAAGTCCGCTTGTGGCTACGGCGATCACGCGAAGCACAAGATCGTCCGGCTGCTCCCCCTCCTCGCCAGAGCCCGCCCCCACACAACCCGCAAGGGAAAGCCAGAACCAGGGGAAGGCGAGCCAGAAGGCCACAGACCAGAGAACATCCAAAAGCAGCGATGTCTCGAAGCCAAGGAGCGCCTCGATGGCGGAGAGTATGATTTTCGTTCCGGCTAGAACGATGGCGAGCGCCGCAAGAGCGAGCGCGAGATTGAGCAACAGCCCGGCGTTGATCAGCCAGAAGTGCGAGAGGCTTTTTCTCCTCCCTGCGCCTGCCGCCAGCGAGATGAAACAGATCAATGCAAGTGCGAGTGTGAGGTCGCGGAGGTCTTCGAAAGAAAACCGATAGCCGATGATGGCCGTGCAGAGGAAAATCGCTCCTTGGACAGCCCACCGCACCCATGGCCTCGCTGCGAGGGTCGTAAACCCTGCGGCGGCTGTAGCCAGCAGCGTAAGGATCCCTGTGCTAACTGTCCTCTGCATATCGCCGAGCGATAGGTCGAGGTCGAAAAACCGGTCGATGCTGAGCAGGGAGAACCAGAGAGCCGCCAGACATGCGGCCAAAATGCAGGCTGGGAACCGGCTCAGAGCCCACAACGGTTTTGGGCGGACGAAACCCGTCTTGCTGAGGTTGTAATTCATGGCGCTGCCTCAGTTGAACAATGTTTCACCTGTTTTGAGGTGTGATCATGCGCTTGACAAGAGAGAGGCGTGACAGCCGATCGGTTTGGGCGTAGTGCGGAGGCTGCCTCCACGATACTCCTGACCTTATGCTCAAGCCCGACACCCTGGCCCTTACCATCGTCCTGGCGCTGCTCACCGCGCTCGGACCCCTGTCGACGGACATGTACCTGCCGTCGCTGCCGGCGATTGCGGCGGGCCTCAATGCGACGACCGGTCAGACGCAGCTCACGCTATCAGCCTTCCTCCTCGGTTTCGCAGCCGGACAGTTCTTCTACGGGCCGATTTCGGATCGGATCGGGAGAAAGCCCGTGCTGCTCTTCGGGCTCGGGCTGTTCACGCTGGCCAGCCTCATCTGCGCAGTTGCGCCCAACATCGAAACTCTGATCGGCGCGCGCTTCCTTCAGGCCCTGGGCGCATCGGGGCCCATCGTGCTCGGGCGCGTCATTGTGCGCGATTTCTACGAGGGGCCGCGGGCCGGACGGGAGCTGTCGCGCATGGGCACGATCATGGGCGTCGTGCCGGCCGCTGCCCCGATCCTCGGCGGCGTCATCGAGCGCGTCTCGGGCTGGCGCGTGACCTTCGGGTTCATGATCCTGTTCGGCATCGCCATGGCGGCCGTCATCAGCCTGCGGATGCCGGAGAGCATCCGCAAGAAGTCGGACGTGCCGATCTCCTTCGGGGCAATCCTGCGCGGCTTCAAGCTGTTGCTCGGCCACGCGGGCTACCGCACCTATGTGGGCCTCTCCATGCTCACCTATGGCGGGCTCTTTGCCTTCATCTCCGGCTCGTCCTTCGTGCTGCAGAAGATCTACGGGCTGGATGAGCTGTCCTATGCCTTCTCCTTCACTTTCGTGGTTTTGGGCTTCATGAGCGGCACCTCGCTCGCGCAGCATCTCGTGGGACGGCGCGGGCTCGATGGCACCATCCGGCTCGGCGTGATGTGCCTTGCCGTCGGCGGTGCCACCATGCTGACGCTCGTGCTCCTCGGAGTGCCGTCCTCGCTGAGCATCAGCGCGCCCATGGCGATCTACGGCATCGGCGTCGGCCTCACCATGCCGCAATCCATGGCCTCGGCCCTGATGCCGTTCCCGGAGCGGGCCGGCGCGGCCTCGTCGCTGCTGGGCATCTGCCAGATGACGTTTGCCGCTATCGTGGGCATCGCCCTCGGGCGCTATCTCGATGCCTCGGCGATCCCGCTGCCCGCCACCATCGCCGCCACCGGCGTACTGGCCCTGATCCTGTTCCTGGCCACGCAACGGGCAAGGGGACATCAGCCCAAGGGCTGATCCATCATCGGCAGTCCTGAAAGGATATCGGTGGCCTTGTGATCGGCGGGGACACCGTCCGTGAGGAAGACGACGCTGCTGGCGTTTTCGCTGCGCAGCGGCAGGATCTGCCGGTAGGCCGGCGAGGCATACCACGCACGGGCGCTTTCCCTGTCCGGAAATTCGATCACGACCAGATCCCCCGACCAAGTTCCTTCCAGCACCTCCACCGGCTCGCCGTGAAGCAGGAAACGACCGCCGAAGGGCTCGAGCGTTGCGTCGATACGCTTGAGGTACTCGACGATGGCGGGACCGATAGTCACATCGTGCAGGTGACCGATTGCATAAGCAGGCATGGCAGGCTCCTTCGTTTGATGGAGCGAGCATGCCGCGCGGAGAGAAGCCTGGCGATTACGTTCGGGGTAAAGTTCTGCGGGTTGCTTTCGGTACACCACTGTCACTCCGGGGCGGCCATAGACCGAGCCCGGAATCCATAACCGCTATCGGTGCAGAGTAAGGTGTAACGCTACGCGCACTTCTCGAAACGTCGTGTCTATGCATTCCGGGCTCCGCTTGCGCGGCCCCGGAATGACAGCGCCTCAAAGCCCGAACAGCTTCTCAAAGAAGTTCTTCTCGCGGCTCGCGCGCCGCTGCGGTGCGGGCGCGACCCAGCTGCCTTCGCCGCCAGCATTGGCGTAGCGGGGCGCGCCGCCGGCGCTGGCGACGGGAACATCGGATGGCGTGCGCAACCGATCGACGCCGGGCAGCGGCACGGGCTGCTGGTCCTTGAGGGCGATGGTCATGAAGTTGTGCCAGACTTCCGTGGGCAGGTTGCCGCCGGTCACGCGCTTGGTGAGTGCGCCGTCGTCGTTGCCGAGCCAGACGCCGGCCACGAGATTGCCCGTGAAGCCCACGAACCAGGCATCCTTGTAGTCGTCGGTGGTGCCGGTCTTGCCCGCCATGGGCCAGCCGGGCACCTGCGCCTTCTGGGCGGTGCCGATGACGAAGGTGTTGTGCATCATGTCGTTCATCTGAGCTACGACGCCCGGATCGATCACGCGTCCGAGGCCGCCCGAGCCTGGGCGCTTGTAGATGAGCTTGCCGTCGGTGGTCTTCACCTGGGTGATCACGTAAGGCGTCACGCCGATGCCGCCATTGGCGAAGGCCGCGTAGGCGCTCACCAGCTCCAGCGGCGTCACCTCGGAGGTGCCCAGCGCGAGCGAACCGTTGGCCTGGAGCGGCGAAGCGATTCCGAGGCGCTGTGCGGCCTGCACCACGGCCTTGGGCCCCACCTCCATGTTGAGCTTTACCGCGATGGTGTTGAGGGAGAGCGCCAGCGCATCGCGGATCGTGATCGGCCCACGATACTTGCGGTCGTAGTTCTTGGGCGCCCATCCCTTGTAGGCGACGGGCGCGTCTTCCATCACCATGTTGGGCGTGTAGCCCCGCTCCATGGCGGCAAGATAGACGAAGGGCTTGAACGACGAGCCCGGCTGGCGGCGGGCCGCGATGGCACGGTTGAACTGGCTCGTCTCGTAATTGCGGCCGCCGACCAGCGCCTTCACGGCTCCGTCCGGCTGCATGGCGACGACAGCACCCTGGCTCACGTTGAACTTCTGGCCCTTGGCGTTGAGTTCGTCGACCAGCACGCGCTCGGCCGCGGATTGCAGCGCCGGCTCGACGGTGGTCGAGACCACGATGTCGGACTCGACCGTCCCGACGAAATCGTCGAGCACGTCCATGACGTAATCGGCCGCATAGTTTGCAGAGCCGGCGCCGTTCGGACGCACGGGCTCGGCCGGATCACCCAAGGCCGTCTTGGTCATGCCCGGCGTGATGAAGCCGAGTTCGTTCATGGCGGCGATCACGAGTTCCGCACGGGCCTGCGCGCGCTCCGGATAGCGGTTGGGGGCGAGGCGCGACGGAGACTGGACGAGGCCCGCCAGCACGGCGGCTTCCGGCAGCGACACGCTGCGCGCCGACTTGCCGTAATAGCGCTGGGCGGCGGCCTCCACGCCGTAGGCGCCGGCGCCGAAATAGACCCGATTCAGATAGAGCTCGAGGAGCTGGTCCTTCGAGTAGTTGCGCTCGAGCCAGAGCGCCAGGATCGCCTCCTGGATCTTGCGCGAGGCGGTGCGCTCCTGGGTCAGGAATAGGTTCTTGGCGAGCTGCTGCGTCAGGGTCGAGCCGCCCTGCAGGCCGCCGCTGTTGCTCAAGTTGCGATAGACCGCACGCGCAATGCCGATGGGGTCGATGCCGAAATGGTCATAGAAGCGCCGGTCCTCGATGGCCACGAAGGCTCGCGGCAGATAGGGCGGCAGTTCCTTCAGGGTCACAGTGCGCCCGCCCGTCTCGCCGCGGTTCGCCAGGAACGAACCGTCACTCGCCAGGATGGCGATGTTCGGCGGGCGCTTGGGCACCGCGAGCTGGTCGATGGGCGGGAGCTGCGAGGCGTAATAGGCCACGATACCGCCGACGCCGATCACGCCCCAGAGGCAGAGCACGAGCCCTGCATAGATCAGCTTGCTGAAAAGCGAGCGGCCGCCCCGGCGTTTGGCTTTCTTAGGGCGCGGAGGTCCGCCGCCCTGTCGAGATGCTCGCCTGCGCGCCATGGTTCCCCCTGCCCGATCCTCGGGCGACAGGTGAAAATCCAGCTCCCCCGCCTGCCCAGCGGGCGCATCGAACACCGGCTCGCGCCGATCACGTCCGTTCGCCACGTCTTTTATGACCCCGCATTCATACAGCCGGTGCGTCCCGGCCTTTCACGCTCTGGAGCACCCTAAATGTGGCGGTTTAAGGGGCGGTTAACGGGAGTTAACGGGTTCTCTGCTGGAACTGCCGAGTCTGGTCTGCGTTCGCTGCCTTATGAACGCATACATCGTCGTGCTGGCCGGGTTCGGTGTGGTCGTCCTTTTGACCGCCTGGCTTCCCATGGTCCTGAAGGAACTGCCCCTCTCACTGCCGATCTTCTGCGTCGGCCTGGGTGCCCTCATCTTCGCTTTTCCCGATCTGCCCGGTGTGATCCCTCATCCCAACGAGGAACTCGCCATCGTCGAGCGCCTGAGTGAGTTCGTCGTCATCATCTCGCTCATGGGCGCGGGGCTCAAGATCGACAGGCCCTTCGGCTGGAATCGCTGGCGGCTCACCTGGAGGTTGCTCGGCATTGCCATGCCGCTCACGATCTTCGGCCTTGCTTGGCTCGGCACCAGCCTGTTGGGTTTGAGCCTTGCCGCTGCTCTGTTGCTGGCAGGAGCGCTCGCGCCGACGGATCCGGTTCTCGCCAGCGACGTCCAGGTCGGACCGCCAGGCGATCGGGAGGAGGACGAGGTCCGCTTCACGCTCACCTCGGAGGCAGGCCTCAACGACGGTTTGGCTTTTCCATTCATCCTTCTTGCGATCGCGTTCACCCAAGAGGTGAGCCTCACGAGCGTGGCGGAATGGTTTGCCTATGCGGTGCTGTGGAAGATCGGCGCTGGCATCGTCATGGGCTACGTGATCGGACGGGCGCTTGGCTGGCTGACCTTTCATCTGCCGAACCGGGCCAAGCTCTCCCGCACGGGTGCCGGCTTCGTCGCGCTCGGCATCACCTGCATCGCCTATGGCTTAACCGAGATGGTGAGGGGCTACGGCTTTCTCGCCGTCTTCGTGGCGGCGCTGGCGCTGCGCGCCACGAAGCCCGAGCATGACTACCACAACAAGCTGCACGACTTCGCGGAAGAGCTCGAGCGACTCCTGATGATGGTGCTACTCGTCCTGCTCGGCGGCGCCATGACGGGCGGAGACCTGTTCAATGCCCTTACCTGGCAGGCTGCCGTTTTCGGCCTGCTGGCGCTGTTCGTGGTCCGGCCCCTCGCCGGGTGGATCGGGTTGATCGGCACCGATCCGCCACCAGGCGAGAAGGCGGCGATCAGCTTCTTCGGGATCCGTGGCCTTGGTTCGGTATACTACCTCTCCTATGCCCTGAACCACGCGAAGTTCGACAACGCCAACCTTCTCTGGAGCACAGCCGGATTCATCATCCTGGTGTCCATCGTGCTCCATGGTGTCACGGTCACGCCGGCGATGCGACACCTCGATCACCGCCGGAAGCTCATGGTGCGTTCGGGCCAGCAGAAAACGGTCGCTCAGCCGGAATCCTAACTCAATCCGCTGTGGTCGGGTCGATCATGGCGCGGACCTGCGAGATACTGTCGGCCGGAAATCCCGCCTTCTGGGCGTGCTCCCGGATCATCTCCTCGTCCGGCGCCCGGTAGACGCAGTAGATCTTGTTGTCCGTGACGTAGCTGTGAACCCACTGGATCTCGGGTCCCAACTCACGCAGGGTATCGCACGAGGTTCGTGAGGCTTGTTGCAGGTCCGCGGCGGACAGATTGCCCACATTCGGCATGTTTCGTTCGATGACAAATTGCGGCATGGCCCTTCCGCCGGTAGCCCGGCGCCTCCCTTGGCCGAACCAGAGCGGCTTCGGCATCGGTCAGGGTCTGCCCCTGTCGCAGGCTTTGCAATTCCCCTGGAGGGGTAGTCGGATCCCTGGCTATTCGGCGGCGAGGGGCAGCTCGCCCGTTTCCAGATTAGCCCGAGCCAGATCGTGAATGCGGCGCAAATCGTTGAGGAAGGCTTCGTAGGCCTCCCGCTTCGTCGCCTCGTCGGGCAGGCGCAGCAGATAGCTCGGATGCACGGTGACGTAGCCTTCGTAAGCACCGAACTTCGCCCGGCCCCGCGAGCGCGTGATCGGCGTCGCCTTGCCGGAGAGCGCGAGAACGGCGGTTGCGCCTAAAGCCACCACGAGCTTCGGCCGTACCAGCTCCAGCTCCTTCATCAGCCAAGGCCGGTAGTGCTTCACCTCGCCGGTGGTGGGTTTCGAATGGATGCGCCGGTGGCCGCGCTGCTCGAATTTGAAGTGCTTCACCGCATTGGTGAGATAGGCCTGTTCGCGCTCGATCCCGGCTTCCTTCATGGCCTTGGTCAGGAGCTTGCCCGCGGGGCCGACGAAGGGCCGTCCCTGCAAGTCCTCCTGGTCGCCCGGCTGCTCGCCGACGAAGACGATCTCCGCATGATGCGGGCCTTCGCCGAAGACGGCCTGCGTGGCGCCGGGCACCAGCGGCCCTGCTTTCGCGATGATGGCGTTGAGCTGTTCAAGGGTTTTCGGTTCCTGATCCCACATGGCCTCAAGAGCGCGTTCCGGCGTGCGTTTGGCGGGCATCGTCGCCTCCTGTTCGATCATCCGTTCAACGCGCTGGGCGGCGGTTTGGATCAGTCCGGGAATGGCGGCGGTCTCGGGCATGTTGCGCCAGTACTTTTTGGGCATCTCGGCCCGCATGGCGGTGGGGTTCACCCTGGCCGGGTTGAACACGCTCTCGTAATAACCACGCCATCCCTCCTCGAAGCTGTCCTCGTCGGGCGCCTCCTCGCGCCGTGCCGGAGGTCCGAAGGTCAGCTCATGCCGATCCCAACGAGCAGAGCCGAGGGGTGTGAGAATCGTCCAGTCCATCGAACGGAAGCGGTCGACGAAAAAGGGCGCCGCTGCTTCGAGGATGAAATGCTCCGGCTCGAACCAGGCGGCAAAGCGTTCCAGCTCCCCATGCATTCGGCGGAAGCGCACGAAGGCGTGCATCTTGTGCAGGTCGCGGCGCACCGAGCGGGCCATGAGGTCGATGCGGTGCACCAGCGGATCGCTCGCGACCTCCAGAAGATCGCGCTCGCCGTTCAGCACGCGCCAGACGAGCCCGTAGAGCAGGGCATAGCGCTCGGGATCCGTGTGGCAGACCACCTGCTCGATCAGCCGCGACACGCCTTTCGGGATTGACACCGGCGGCGCATCAGCGACCGCCTCGTCGCCGAAAAGACCCGGCGCATTGTCGATGGCGAACATCACATGCTGCGGCGCCAGCTCCTCGGCGATCAGCCAGCGCACGGCTTTGCGGAAGGTGTGCAGGTCCGCGCCGGCTTTGAGGGTGATGCGGTGGAAAATCATGCGAACAAGCTCAGCTGTTCCGGCTTCTCGATCAGCCGCTCGCGCAGGTCGAGCTTGTCGAGCCGGGTCTTCGGGTGATGATCGGCCGTGATCAGGAAGGGCTTGGCGCGCTTCAGCCCCGAGGTCAGGCGGGCGACATCCTCCAGGCGCAGTGTTGTGTGCTTTCGCGCCACCACGATCTTGTCGACGGCCCGCGCGCCGAGGCCCGGCACGCGCAGCAGCATCTCGCGGTCGGCGCGGTTCACGTCGACCGGGAAGCGGTGGCGGTTATTGAGCGCCCAGGCGAGCTTCGGGTCGACGTCGAGGTCGAGCATGCCCTTCTCGGCCGACGACGCGATCTCGTCCACGTCGAAGCCGTAATAGCGCAGCAGCCAATCGGCCTGATACAGCCTGTTCTCGCGCATGAGCGGCGGCGACTTCAGCGGCAGGATTGCGCTCGAATCCGGAATCGGACTGAAGGCGGAGTAATACACGCGCTTCATGGCGTAGTGGCCGTAGAGCGTGGCGGATTTGCGTAAGACGTCCGCGTCCGTGGTCTCGTCCGCGCCGACGATCATCTGGGTGGTCTGGCCAGCGGGCGAGAAATGGCGGCGCTCTTCGCGCGCCTCCTCGATGCGCTCGAACATCTGCGCCATGGCGGTCTCGATCGATGCACCGTCCTTCTCGGGCGCCAGCTGCTCCAGGCTTTTCTCCGTCGGCAGTTCGAGATTGATCGACAGGCGGTCGGCCCATAAGCCTGCCTCCTCGATAAGCCAGGGGCTCGCCTCGGGGATCGTCTTCAGGTGGATGTAGCCGCGAAAGCCGTGGTCGCGCCGCAGCTTCTTCGCCACCAGGATCATCTGCTCCATGGTGTAGTCGGGCGAGCGGATGATGCCGGAGGACAGGAACAGGCCCTCGATGTAGTTGCGCTTGTAGAACTCGACCGTGAGCGTCACCACCTCGTCGACCGAGAACTTGGCCCGCTTCACGTTGGACGAGCGCCGGTTCACGCAATAGGCGCAGTCGAACAGGCAATAGTTCGTCAGCAGGATCTTGAGCAGCGAGACGCAGCGCCCGTCCGGCGTATAGGCGTGGCAGATCCCGGTTCCTACCGTCGAGCCGAGGCCATCGGGATCCGACTTGCGCTTGGGCGCCCCCGAGGAGGAACAGGAGGCATCATACCTGGCCGCGTCCGCCAGGATGCGCAGCTTCTTCGACAGCTTCTCGTCCATGGTTCTTCCGCAGAATTGTTCGTGTTTTGTTCTAGCATGAAGATAGGGTGCTGGCGAGGGTTCAAGGAGAGGGCGGGAGGTCGCATGAGCTGATGGCTGGTTGTCTGCCCACACCTTGCGCACCAAAGACGGAAAGCTTGTGCATTCGATCCCATTGAAGCCCTTGCCCCCGCCTGCCGTCAGGTTAAGCTCTGGCTCGCGCATCGGGCGCGAAAGAAAACAGGCTGCATGCTCCGTTCCGCTCTCGACGGTCTCTATCTTCTTGCAGGCTATCTCGCAGGCCTCTTCCTGATCGTGATCTTCCTGCTCATGATGGGCCTCTCCCTCGGGCGGGGCGTCGGAATCAACATCCCGGCAGGCGACGACCTCGCCTCCTGGTCGATGGCCGCGATGGCGTTCTTAGGGCTGGCCCATACCTTCCGGTCCGGCGAGATGATCCGGGTCGGCCTTCTCACCGACCGGGTGCAGGGGCGTACGCGGTGGCTGTTGGAAATGTTCTCGCTCGTGATCGGCCTCGGCTTCGTCGGCTTCTTCGCCTGGCATGCGGTGCAGCTGACCTATGACAGCTGGCGTTTCAACGACATGGCGCAGGGCGTGCTCGCGATCCCGCTCTGGATCCCGCAGATCGGCTATGCCACCGGCCTCGTGATCCTGTTCATCGCCTTCCTCGACGAGTTCGTTCATGTGCTGCGCGGCGGCGATCCGCGCTACGAGAAGCCTCCCGCCACCACCGCCGAAGAGGTGGTGGAGCGCGCAATCCAGAGTGGGGTGTAAAGCGTATGGAGCTCATCGAGATCTCAGGGCTTTTGCTCCTGCTGCTGGCGGTGCTGCTCGCCGGCGGCGTGTGGATCGCGATTGCGCTCATGGCCTGCGGCTGGGTCGGCATGCAGTTCGTGGGCGGCGGCATTCCGGCGGGCTCTGTGCTTGCCACCACCATCTGGGGCAATTCCGCCTCCTGGACGCTCGCGGCGCTGCCGCTCTTCATCTGGATGGGCGAGATCCTGTTTCGCACGCGTCTCTCAGAGGAGATGTTCCGCGGCCTCGCGCCTTGGCTGAACTGGCTCCCCGGGCGTCTCATGCATGTCAACGTGCTCGCCTGCGGCATCTTCGGGTCCGTGTCCGGCTCGTCGGCCGCCACCTGCGCGACGGTGGCCAAGATCGCCCTGCCGGAGCTGAAGAAGCGCGGCTACGACGATATGGTGAGCTTAGGCTCTCTGGCCGGCGCCGGCACGCTCGGCATCCTCATCCCGCCCTCGATCACCATGGTGGTCTATGCGGTGGCGGCGAACGTTTCGATCATTCAGATTTTTCTGGCCGGCTTCCTGCCGGGCCTTCTCGTGATGGCGCTTTATTCCGGCTACATCGCCGTGTGGTCGATGCTCAACCCGAAGAAGGCGCCTCCGCCCGAGCCGACCATGAGCTTTCGCGAGAAGGTGAGGGAATCGGCCAACCTCATTCCCGTTGCGCTCCTGATCACGCTCGTGTTTCTCACCCTGCTGCTCGGCTGGGCCACGGCGACCGAATGCGCAGCCTGGGGTGTCCTCGGTTCGCTGGCCATCGCCTGGTGGTCGGGCTCCCTGTCGTGGGATTCATTCTGGAAGAGCGTCATGGGCACGACGCGGATCACCTGCATGATCATGCTGATCCTGGCGGGCGCTTCCTTCATGTCGACTTCCATGGCCTATACGGGCATTCCCCAGGCGCTCGCATCGTGGGTCGACGGTCTGAACCTGTCGCCCTACGCGCTCATCGCCGCACTCACGATCATGTACATCCTGCTCGGCACGGCGCTCGACGGCATTTCCATGATCGTGCTCACCACCGCGGTGGTGATCCCGATGGTGAAGACGGCGGGCTTCGACCTGATCTGGTTCGGCATCTTCCTCATTCTCGTGGTCGAGATGGCGGAGGTCTCGCCGCCGGTCGGCTTCAACCTCTTCGTGCTCCAGACCATGTCGGGCAGGGATTCGAACACGGTGGCCCTGGCCGCGCTGCCGTTCTTCTTCCTGCTCGTCGTGGCGGTGGCGATCATCACGGTGTTCCCGAGCATCGTCATGCTGCTGCCGCAGATGGCCTTTCCGAATTAAGCTCGTTCACAAAACCAAGAGGGAGACAGACCGATGAAATACATGACGCGCTTCTCTTTAAGCCTTGCCGGTGTGCTGCTGGTGGCGGCGCCCGCGCTGGCGCAGACCAAATGGAACCTGCCGGCGGCCTACCCGCCGGACAACTTCCACACCGAGAACCTCAACGCCTTCTCCAAGGATGTGGCGGACGCCACCGGCGGCAAGCTGCAGATCACGGTTCACGGCAACGCCTCGCTTTTCAAGGCACCGGAGATCAAGCGCGCGGTGCAGACCGGCCAGGCCCAGGCCGGCGAGGTGCTGATGTCGCTGCACGAGAACGAGGACCCGGTCTACGGCCTCGACGTGGTGCCTTTCCTCGCCACCTCGTTCGATCAGGCGAAGAAGCTCTTGGACGTGCAGCGTCCGGCGCTCGAGAAGAAGCTGTCGAGCCAGGGCCTGATGCTGCTCTTTGCGGTGCCGTGGCCGCCGCAAGGGATCTTCGCCAAGAAGGACATCAACACCGTCGAGGATCTGAAAGGCGTGAAGTGGCGCTCCTATAATCCCGGCACCGCCCGCATCGCCGAACTCGTCGGCGCGCAACCGGTGACGGTTCAGGCCGCCGACCTGCCGCAGGCGCTCGCCACCGGCGTGGTCAACACCTTCATGACCTCGGGCGCCACGGGCTACGATTCGAAGGTGTGGGAATCGCTCACGCACTTCTACGACACGCAGGCCTGGATCCCGAAGAACATCACCTTCGTCAACAAGGCCGCGTTCGATGCCCTCGACAAGCCGACGCAGGAGGCCGTGCTGAAGGCCGCCAAGACGGCCGAGGAGCGCGGCTGGAAGACAGCGCAGGAAAAGACCAAGTGGTATGTGGAGCAGATGACCGCGAAGGGCATGAAGGTACAGCCTCCCGGACCTGACCTGAAGGCGGGCCTCCTGAAGGTCGGTGAGCAGCTGACGCAGGATTGGCTGAAGAAGGCAGGCCCCGACGGGCAAGCCATCGTCGATGCCTACAGGAAGGCGGGGTCGTAAACCCGTTCACTCACCCGTCATGCCCGGTCTCGTGCCGGGCATCCACGTCTTTCCAACGCCGTGGCTCCTAAAACGTGAATGGCCGGGACAAGCCCGGCCATGACGGAAGAGGTCTTCAATTAGGCACTTACGCCAGCGTGAAATCCATCGTGATCTCAGCGTTGAGCACCTTCGACACGGGGCAGTTCTTCTCCGCCGCACGCGCCAGCTCCTCGAACTTGGCGCGGTCGATGCCCGGCACGTTGGCATTCAGCGTCAGGGCCGATTTCTTGATCGTGAAGCCGCTGCCCTCCTGTTCGAGGGAGACCACCGCTTCCGTGGCGAGCTCGTTCGGCGTGAAGCCCGCGCCTTGAAGCTGGAAGGCGAGTGCCATGGTGAAGCAGCCCGCATGCGCAGCGGCGATCAGCTCTTCCGGGTTCGTGCCCTTCTCGTTCTCGAAGCGGGTCTTGAAGGAATAGGGCGTCGAGGACAGAACGCCGGAATCGGAGGTGAGATGGCCGGTGCCCTCCTTGCCCGTGCCCTGCCAGACGGCTCTTGCCTTGCGGTTCATTCCTGATCTCCTTGTGCGGTGAGGGTGGTGATGTAGGACAGGAGACGGCAGGCTCCAGTCTTTGCCCTGCAAAGCCGGCTTGTGGCGCTGCCTTCTTGAGCCGTGCGCGGCTGCCCTGTATGCCGTAGCTTGGATATTGCGACCAGAGAAACCCATGTCGACGCTCTTCTCCACTGACGCTGTTCCGGTCATCGAAACGGAGCGTCTGATCCTCCGGGGCCACAGTCCTGACGATTTTGCGGATTCTTTGGCCCTCTGGACCGATCCGGAGGTGACGCGCTTCATCAGCGGCAAGCCCTCCACCCAAGAAGAGGTTTGGGCCCGGCTGCTGCGCTATGCGGGGCATTGGGCCATGCTCGGTTTCGGCTATTGGGTCGTAACTGAAAAAGCGACCGGTCACTTCCTGGGTGAGGTCGGCTTTGCCAACTTCAGGCGCGAGATCGAGCCATCGCTCGACAGCATGCCGGAGATCGGCTGGGTGATCGCTCCCCGGGCCCATGGCAGGGGCTATGCGACGGAAGCGGTGTGCGCGGCGATCGCCTGGGGCGAAACCCATTTCGGCCCCGTGCGCACGGCGTGCATCATTGCGCCTGAGAATGCGCCGTCCATCCGCGTGGCGGAGAAATGCGGCTACCGGGAGTTCTGCCGCACAGCCTACAAGGACAACCCGACGATCATGTTCGTGCGGGACAGCATCTAAGCCTCGTCCTCCTCCCGCTCGCCCTCGACGATCCTGCGCGCCACGTCGAAGCGAAAGCCGGCGCGGGCCATGGCGGCCAGATCCTTGTCGCGGTAGGGCGTTCGCTCACCGGGGCGGAAGGGTCCGAGCTTGCGGCGGCGGGCGAAGGCGCGGGCCGCCTGCTCCTCGTCGCCCTCTTCTCCCTCCAGGGCCGCCGCGATGGTGCCCCGGTCGACGCCCTTGGCGGAGAGCTTCGCCTGGATGGCGCGGGCCGAGCCGCCCCGCCGCCGCAGGGTGGCGACGCGCGCTTCCGCATAGCGGGTGTCGTCGATGAGGCCGATTTTCAGGCTTTTCGCCACGACCTCGTCGATCATGTCGTGGAACTCGGCCGGGTCCTCGCCGCGCAGGCGGCAGCGTTTGTCGACCTTGCGCCGCAGCACCCGACGCAGGTTCTCGGCCGAGGAGGCATAGCGTTCGAGGTAAGACATAGCCGCCCGCTGCAGATAGGCTGCCGTCACCTTGCGCGGCGGCTTGCGGATGGGTTTGCCGGTCTCGTCCGTCATTCCGGCTTGTCATCGGATGAGGGCGAGGTTTCGCCCGGTTTCTCCACCTGCCCGCGCCGCTGCAGTTGCAGGGCCACGAACCAGCACAGGGCCGCCCAGGCCGCGCCGACCGACCAGCCGGCGACCACGTCGCTCGGCCAGTGGACACCGAGATAGACGCGGCTCACGCCGACCAGCAGGGTCATGATGATGGCAAGCCCCATGATGAAGGCGCTCGCGCGCCGGCTCTTCTCCACACGGGCGAGCAGGGCTCCAAGGGTGAGATAGGTGATCGCCGACATCATGGCATGGCCGCTGGGGAAGCTTGCGGTGTAGATCCGGGTGGCATGAGGCACCAGGTCCGGCCGGGGCCGCTCGAAGCCCATCTTGAGGCCGGTGGAAATCAGCATGCCGCCGACGATGGCGACGATCACCAGAAGCGCTGCGCCTTGCCTGCGGGTCATCATCAGATAGGCCCATGTGGCCAGGGTGATGATCGACAGGATGGCGTAGCCGCCGAGCCCCGTGATGTCCCGGGCCGATTCCTCCAACCAGGAGGGCCCGAGCGGATTGGCCGGGTTCTGCGGATCGCGCAGGGCCAGCAGAAACTCGCTGTCCAGCGCATGGGTCTCGCCCTCCTGCACCTCGTCGGCAAGCGTGATGAAGGCCCAGGCGAAGAAGCCGCAGGCGGACACGGAGAGCAGCGGGCCGATCTCATTGAGCCGCAGGCGAAACCACAGGCGGGTGGCGGGGGTGAGAAGCGTGTTCATGGCTGCATGAGATAGGAAACTTCATGGCTTCTGGCGAGAGGCCGCCTTCCAGCGCATCCAACAGACCGGCCACGGCACCTACAAAGGAAGACTTGGCCGGCGTGCCTCTGTTCAGCACGAGTTCGAGCCGTGCATCCCCGCACCTGGCTGAATAGTAAGGCAACAGCCGTCCAGGCTAATGTCGGCGTGCGGTTCTCCTTCCCGGCTGCAGGGCCGCTCCAAGGCAACTCTTGAATATAATAACATTAGAGGCTATTCCTGCCGAGTTATCGGGCACTGGAGTGGCCATGATCCGTCGATCTTTCGTCTTGGCATGCTTAGCCATGGTTCTTTCGGCCTGCGCGAGCGTCCCTCCGCCGGCGCTTGGGCCGAGCGACTTCGAGAAGTTCAGAATCGCGGACGTGGTCGTCGAAGGCGTCGAGGTGATCCGCTCCTGGCCGAAACAGGAGGAGGCTTTCGTCAAGGCGAACGCTGCCGATCCGCAAACGGTCGATCGGCTCCGGACCGAGCCAGCCTCGAGTTTCCCGGCCGTTCGGGCTCATCTGCAGAGGGCCCTCAACGAGCAGTTCAGGGCCGAGTTCGCGTCCAAGGTCTCGCCGATCTTCTCCGGGCGGAGACCCCTGCGAGCCGTTGTTCGCCTAAGGGTCTTCGACGTTCCGTCGACTCTCCTGCGCGTGTTCGTCCAAGAAATTGCCCAGTTCCGGGCCGATGTCGATCTGGTGGATGCGACCTCGGGCGCGCCTGTTCTGAGCTACGAAGGGCTCCTGTACGTCAAGCGTCTCCCGACCGGGATCGGGCTGGCTTTCGAGCAATCGGATCCTGGCGCAGACCAGATCGCCTACTTCATGACCGCTTATCGTAATTGGCTCTTGCAGAACTAGGCAAAGGGCGATCGGGCGGCTGGATTTGTTGGCCCGGCAAAGAGGGGGTCAAGGTTACGACCCATGGTGACGGAAAAGTTTGAGCAGACGATGCCGCTGGCCGCTCTCGCTCACGGTCCCTCGCGGGAGCAAGGGGGCCGGATCATTCTTAGACCTTAAGCTTCTTCCGCCACTCCTTCGGCGCGGTAATCGAGCCGAGATTGAGCCACTCGGCCATGAGGCGAAGCTCGTCTCCCAACCCGGGGGCGATCTCCTCCGGCGGGACGGCAGCTTCCGGGTGGATGGAATGAACGATGAGATTGCCCGCCGCCCGGTCGGCCTTCAGGTCGACGCGGGCGACGATCCGCTCGCCCAATACGAAGGGCAGGCAGTAATAGCCGAATTCCCGCTTTTCGGCCGGGGTGTAGATCTCGATCCGATAGCGGAAATCGAACAGGCGCTCCGTGCGCGTGCGCTCCCAGACGATGGGGTCGAAGGGCGACACGAGCGCCCGCGCCTCGACTCGGCGCGGCACCTTCGCCTGCGGGTCGATATAGACCGGGCCGTTCCAACCTTCCACGGTGACGGGGATGAGAGCGCCCGCTTCGACTAACTCGGGGATGCGCGCCTTGGCGTCCTGCGGCTCCAGGCGGAAATAGTCGCGCAGGCAGCGTTCCGAGGCGATGCCGAGAGCTCGGATCGACAGGCGCAGGAGCTCCCGCTGCGCCTCCTCGGCCGAGGGTGTTGGTAGGTTCAGGATTTCCGGGGGCAGCACCCGCTCCGGCAGATCATAGACGCGCTCGAAGCCGCGCCGCGTGGCGGTGGTGACCTGGCCTGCCCAGAACAACCATTCGAGCGCCCGCTTGCCGTCGCTCCAGCCCCACCAGGAACCCTGGCCCTTGCCGCCGATGGACAGCTCGCCCGCGCCGATGGGCCCGCGCGCCTCGATCTCGCGGCGCACCTCCTCGATGAAGGCGCGCTTCTCGCGCCCGAACCGGGCAAGGCCGCCATAGGTGCCCTCGCCCCGTGCGGCGCGCTCCATGCGCCAGCGGAAGAGCGGCTGCAGGTCGAGCCGGATCAGCGAAGCCTCGTGGCCCCAATACTCGAAAGCTTCCCGCTTCCTAGGGTGATAGGCTGTCTTTTCGAGCAGCCCCCGATCGTAAGAGCCGAGCCGCGAGAACAGCGGCATGTAGTGGGCGCGCACCAGCACATTGACCGAATCGATCTGGAGCAGGTGCGAGCGCTGCAGGGCGCGGCTCACATGGCGCTTCGTTGCCGCCGCGGGGCGACCTTCATGAAAGCCTTGGGCGGCCAGGGCGACCCGCCGGGCCTGTGCGAGCGTGATGTGAGTGCGGGACGGCATGGCGCGAACAATAGAGGAACATGATCGGTGGTTGCCAGAGGCAGGGCGGCGAAACGGCTGGACCTGAAGGTGGAACCTGTGGACGGAGCTGTCATTGAGCTCAGTCTTGAGCCGGAACGCATACCAGCCTTGCAGGCAAGGGTTCGACACGGCTTCGATTTGTCTCCTAGATGAGCCTGCCGGAACCCGATGGACACGATGGATCAATCACCCCCTGCACAGCTTCAAAGCGGCCAGAGCAAGCCTCTGAGCCAGGCGGAAATCCGCACCATCATCATCGGCGTCCTGCTCGCCATGTTCCTGGCGGCGCTCGATCAGACCATCATCGCGACGGCGCTTCCCACTATCGGCCGCGAACTCGGCGACCTGGAGCACCTGTCTTGGATCGTAACGGTCTATCTGCTGACCTCCACGGCCGTGACGCCGCTCTATGGCAAGCTCAGCGATTCGTACGGCCGGCGCAGCATCATGCTGGTCGGCATCGTGGTCTTCATTGCAGGCTCCATCGCCTGCGCGCTCGCCCCCAGTATGTTCGTGCTCATCCTCGCCCGCGGCCTGCAGGGCATCGGGGGCGGCGGGTTGATTGCACTGGCCCAGACCATCATCGCCGACCTTGTGCCGCCGAAGGAGCGCGGGCGCTATCAGGTTTATTTCGCCAGCGTGTTCATGACCTCCAGCCTCCTGGGGCCCGTGCTGGGCGGGTTCTTCGCCGAGCACCTGCACTGGTCGGTGATCTTCTGGATCAACCTGCCGCTCGGCCTGATTGCTTTCGACATCGCGTTCCGGAGCCTGAAGAAGCTGCCCCGATTCGAGCGGCCGCACCGGCTGGACCTTTTAGGAGCCGTTCTTCTGGTTACCGCCACGGTCGCGCTGCTGCTGGCCCTGAGCTGGGGTGGAATCCGCTTCCCCTGGATCTCGCTGCCGATCCTCGGGCTCTTCGCCGGCTCCCTCGTTCTCTGGAGCCTCTTTGCCCTGCGCATGCGCCTGGCGCCCGAGCCCTTGATTCCCTCCGGGGTGCTGCACAATCCCGTGGTGCGCATGGGCGTGCTGGCCGCCTGCTTCGGCATGGGCACCTATATCGGCCTCACGATCTATCTCCCTGTCTATTTCGAGACGGTGCGCGGCCTCTCGTCGAGCCTGTCGGGACTGGCCCTCATTCCCCTCATGGCCGGCACCGTCGTCGGCGCCACGCTCTCGGGGCGCACCATGGCGAGGGTCAAGCACTACAAGCGGCTGCCCACAATCGGCCTCCTAGTGGCCATCGCGGCGACCGGGGTGCTCGTGCTCTACGGTGAGGCCCTGTCGGTCTTGATGGTGGAGATCCTGCTCGGCATCATCAGCATCGGGCTGGGCACGCTCCTGCCCGTCACCATGGTGACGACCCAGAACGCGGTGGCGCCGCACCAGATGGGAACCGCCACGGGCACGGCCAATTTCTTCCGCTCGCTCGGCGGCGCCTTCATCGTGGCGATCTTCGGTGCCATCGTGCTCAGCGGCTCAGGAGTCACGGGGGCTGCGAGCTTCGAGGCCCTGGGTGAAGCCGCCGTCCGGAGCGGCGTCAATCTCGCCGACGTGTTCAGCTACGTGTTCTTGGCCGCGATGGTGGGATTCGGACTGGCGCTCGCCTTCCTGCTCGCCCTGGAGGAGAGGCCCCTGCGCGGCGGCGCCGTCAAAGCCGCGGAGGCTGCGGTCGCAGACTGATCAGCGTCGGTTTCGCGAACGCATGTAGAGCAGCACGATGGCGAAGACGATGATCAGGCCCGAGATGATCATCCCGAAAATGCCGAACGCCCCTTCCGTTTCCGCTGCGCCGGGCGGGGTGGTCTGAGACCCTGGCGTTTCCGTGCCGGGGGTCGTGCCCTGGGTTCGGATGATCAGGGGATCATCCATGATTCGGGAGGCGGGGATCGGCATCATCCATCCTGACTGGAGCTGTGGCCCGGATTAATGATCCTCCGGCTCAAGTGTTTCCTTGATCCTGCGGCATCGCGGCTGGGGATAGGGCATCTCGCCTGTGGAGAGCTCCCGTTCGACCGGCACTTCCTTAAGCCCTGCCGTGTTAGGACCACACCGAACTTTGACGGCAATGGCACGAGGGAGGCTGATGAAGGCTGGCATCGACATGGGACAGGTTTCTTCGGGAGTGGTGTCCTCCGCCCCCGGAGGACAATCGGCCTTGCTTGATCTCGAAGAGCTTCTGGCGACGCGTCTGCTCGTCCAGGGCAATTCCGGCTCCGGCAAGTCGCATCTCCTGCGCCGCCTTCTCGAGCAGAGCGCCAACCTCGTCCAGCAAGCAATCATCGACCCCGAGGGGGATTTCGTCACGCTCGCCGACAAGTTCGGCCATGTGGTGGTGGATGCCTCACGCAGCGAGGGCGACCTGCAGCGCATCGCCGCCCGCGTGCGCCAGCACCGGGTCTCGGTAGTCTTGAGCCTCGAAGGTCTCGACACCGAGGCGCAGATGCGCTGCGCGGCGGCCTTCCTGGGCGGCCTCTTCGATGCGGAGCGCGACTACTGGTACCCGATGCTCGTGGTGGTGGACGAGGCGCAGCTTTTTGCGCCCGCTGCCGCCGGCGAGGTGTCGGACGAGGCGAGAAAAGTCTCGCTCGGCGCCATGACCAACCTCATGTGCCGCGGCCGCAAGAGGGGGCTCGCCGGCATCATCGCCACGCAGCGCCTCGCCAAGCTCGCCAAGAACGTGGCGGCGGAGGCCTCGAACTTCCTCATGGGCCGCACCTTCCTCGACATCGACATGGCCCGCGCCGCCGACCTTCTCGGCATGGAACGCCGTCAGGCCGAGATGTTCCGCGATCTCGAGCGGGGGCATTTCGTAGCGCTCGGTCCCGCCCTGTCGCGCCGTCCGCTGCCGATCCGCATCGGTGCGGTCGAGACCTCGACGCGCACGGGCACCTTCACGCTCATGCCGCTGCCCGAGCAGCCCAAGGAAGACGCCCGCGACCTCATCTTCAAGGCCGGCGAGGACGAGGTGGCCGCGCGCCCGGTGATGCCCCGCCGCGCGCCCCCACCGCCGCCGGCGCCCTCCACCAACGATCTCCTCGCTCAGCTCGCCCGCACCCGGCCCGTCGCAGCACCCGAGCCGCAGGCGGAGGAGACCGCGCAGTCCAAGGCGGAGCGCGAGGCCACCCTCGACGCGATCCTGCGCGAGATCCTCGACGACCCGGAGGCCGCCTTCCGCTCCGTGGCCGTTCTGTATCAGGATTTTCTCGTCCGCTGCCGCATCCGCCGCGTGGCCGGCGAGCCGTTGAACCTCAACGCCTTCCGCCGCCGCCTCGCGGTCGCCCGCGCCGGCGTCGACACCGCCACGGCCGAGGGCACGGAATGGGACCGCGCCGTGACCTTCGCGGCCGATCTCACGGAGGACATCCAGGGCATTTACCTGCTCATCGCCCGCGCGGCCATGGAAGGCTCGCCCTGCCCACCGGACGGCGAGATAGCCCGCGCCTGCGGCAGCCGCTCGCCCGGCCGGGCGCGACGCCTCATCGCCTATATGGAAACCCGCAACATCGTCGTGACCCGCAACGACCCGCGCGGTCTTCGCATCATCGCGCTCCCCGATCTCGGCTGGGAAACCGCCCCGGGCGACCCGAACGCCTTCGAGGAGCCGCAAGGGCCCGAGCCGCGGGATCTGTTTGCCGTGGGGTAGTCTTCACTTCCCCGCGACTGCCACCCTCAAGCCCAAGAATGCTGCATCATTCCGGCCGCTGACCCGTTTGATTCGGGTCGAAACGAACGCAGGCCCTGATGTTCCGCTTTTTTGAGACCCGCATCGATTTCAGGAAGAAGCCGCCGGAGGAGTCGCCTCCGGATGCCTTGTGGGGCTTCTACTGGCATTTCATCCGGCAGGCGAAGGGCCTGTTCATCGCGCTCTTCGCGCTCGGCTTCGTGCTTGCCGTATTCGAGGCGCTGATCCCCTGGCTCATCGGCCGTCTGGTGAATGCCCTCTCGACCACCTCGCCCGAAGGCATTTTCGATGAGGCAGGGCCGCTGCTCATCGCCATGGCGGCGATCATCCTGCTGGTGCGTCCTGTGGGGACGATCCTGTTCCGGCTGCTGGTCAACCATTCGCTGGCCGTCTCCTTCACCACCATGGTCCATTGGCAGAACTACTGGCACGTGGTGCGCCAGCCCCTGGGCTTCTTCCAGGAGGATTTTGCCGGCCGCATCGCCAACCGGGTGCTGCAGACCGGGCGGCCCTTACGCGAGACGGTCCTCTCCGTCGCCCGCGCTGTCTGGCAGATCCTGATCTTCGGCGCAGCCTCCATCGGTCTCCTCGGCACGCAGGATTGGCGTCTCGCCATTCCCATGGCCGGATGGTTCGTGCTCTATGCCACGTTGCTCGGCTTGTCCGTGCCGCGCATCCAGAAGCGCTCGCGACTGTCGAGCGAGGCGCGCTCCGCCGTCACCGGCAAGGTGGTGGACAGCTTCACCAACATCATGACGGTGAAACTGTTCGGGCGCCGCAAGGATGAGGACGAGTACATCAGCGAGGGCTACAGCCGGCTCAACGACGCCTTCATGAGCCAGCAGCGCATCAACACGCTCTACGTGGCGGGCCTCACTGTCCTGAACGCGATCTTCCTGGTTGCGACCGGGGCTGTGGCTGTGTGGCTCTTCAGCGAAAACCGGGTCGATGCCGGCACCATGACCACGGCGCTGCTGCTCTCGACGCAGATCGTTTCCATGTCCGGATGGGTGGCCTTCGAGGTCATGGGCATCTTCGAGAATGTCGGCACGGTGCAGGAGGGCATGAAGACGATCTCGCGTCCGCTCACCATGCAGGACAAGCCGACCGCCAAGCCCCTGCACGTGCCGCGCGGCGAGATCCGGTTCGAGAATGTCAGCTTCTCCTACGGCGAGGGCGACACGGTGATCGACCGGCTCGATCTGACCTTAAGGCCCGGCGAGAAGATCGGCCTCGTGGGCCGCTCCGGCGTCGGCAAGACCACGCTCGTCAACCTGCTCCTGCGCTTCTTCGAACCGCAGGAAGGCCGCATCCTGGTCGACGGGCACGACATCGCCGATGCGCAGGAGGAGAGCCTGCGCGCGCAGATCTCCGTGGTGACGCAGGACACGTCCCTGCTGCATCGCTCCATCCGGGAGAACATCCTCTACGGCCGGCCCGATGCCAGCGAGGAGGCCATGCGCGAGGCCGCGCGCCAAGCCCATGCGACCGATTTCATCGAGCGCCTCGTGGACGGGCGCGGGCGGCGCGGCTTCGACGCCCATGTGGGCGAGCGCGGCGTCAAGCTCTCCGGCGGCCAGCGCCAGCGCATCGCCATCGCCCGCGTGATCCTGAAGGACGCGCCGATCCTGATCCTCGACGAGGCCACCTCGGCGCTCGATTCCGAGGTCGAGGCCGCGATCCAGGAATCGCTGGCCACGCTCATGGAGGGCAAGACGGTGATTGCCATCGCGCACCGCCTCTCGACCCTGCAACTCATGGACCGCCTGATCGTCATGGACGAGGCCCGGATCGTGGAGGAGGGGACGCACGAGGAGCTTTTGCAGAACGGCGGCCTCTATGCCGGCCTCTGGTCGCGCCAGTCCGGTGGGTTTCTTTCACCGCGTAGGGAGAGCAAGGGCGAGAGGGTGTGAACGGCGATTGCACCCTTTTCCCTCCCCCTTGCGGGGATGGTGGGCGCGTCAGCGCTCGGGGGGTGGTCCGACCGGGTGAGCGGTCTATCGCCCTGATGTCATGGCCGGCCTTGTGCTGGCCATCCCGCATCGCAAAAGCGCTGCGCTCAACATCATCGAGATCACCGGCACAAGGCCGGTGATGACGTGGTAGGACGAGCATTGACGATAAGATGAAGCGCAGCACCCTGACATTTCGACTCCCACCCTCAATCCCTCCCCGCAAGGGGGAGGGAAGCATGGTCTGCGCCCTTTCTCTTCCACATCCAAGCCGTCATGGCTTATGGTCGCGCCATTCCCACCATCCCGAAATGTCATCACACCATGCATAACGACCGCCTGAGCCTTGAGGTCATTGCCCGCCACGTCGATGCCAAAGCCGAGGATTACTGCGCCTTGAGCGACCGCATCTGGGCCATGCCCGAACTCGCCTTCGAGGAGCATCGCTCGGTGCAGGAGCAGATAGCCATGCTCGAGCGCGAAGGCTTTCGAATCACGCCGAATGTCGGCGGCATGGCGACCGCCTTCGTGGCCGAGTGGGGCTCCGGCGGTACCGTTGTCGGGATCCTGGGCGAGTTCGATGCCCTGCCGGATCTCGCGCAGGTCTCCGGCCTTGCCGAGCACAAGCCGACCGCGACCGGCGCGCCGGGCCATGGCTGCGGCCACAACCTGCTCGGAGCAGGGTCCGCCCTGGCGGCGGTGGCGCTCAAGCACGCGCTCGAAGCGGAGGGCATCGCCGGCACCGTGCGCTATTACGGCTGCCCGGCGGAGGAGAGCGGATCGGGCAAAACCTTCATGGCCCGCGCGGGCCTGTTCGACGATCTCGACGCCGCCTTCTGCTGGCATCCGAATGTGATCAACGAGGTGTCGACCACCTCGTCGCTCGCCTGCATCCAGGCCTATTTCCGCTTCAGGGGCCGGGCGGCGCACGCGGCCGCCGCGCCCCACGTGGGCCGCTCGGCGCTCGACGCGGTGGAATTGATGAATGTGGGCGTGAACTACATGCGCGAGCACATGCCCTCGGATGCGCGCGTGCACTACGCCATCACCAACACCGGCGGCGATGCGCCCAACGTGGTGCAGGCTTACGCGGAATCGCTCTACCTCGTGCGCTCGCCGCACCTGCCCGACGCGGAGCGCCTGTTCGAGCGCGTGAAGAAGATCGCCGAGGGCGCGGCGCTGATGACGGAAACCTCCGTCACGGTGCAGATCACGGATGCGACGTCGAATGTCGTGCCCAACAAGGCGCTGCAGGAGGCCATGTACGAGAACATGCGCCGCCTCGGTCCACCGGCCTTCGATGAAGCAGATGTCGCCTTTGCGGAAAAGCTCCAGAAGTCGGCCATGACCGAGGAGGAGATTCTTGCGAGCGTGAAGCCGCACGATCTCTCGCTTAAGACCAAGGTGCTGCACGACGGCGTTCTCGCCATGCCGGCCCGCGAGGAGGTGATGATGGGCACCACCGATGTGGGCGACGTGAGCTGGATCGTACCGACTGTGCAGTGCCACACCGCCTGCTTTGCCATCGGCACGCCGTTCCACACCTGGCAGCTCGTCACTCAAGGAAACCTGCCGGCTGCGCATAAAGGCATGGTGCTCGCCGCCAAGGCCATGGCGGCCACTGCCGCCGATTGCCTGCGCAATCCCGACCTCGTCGCCCGCGCGAAGGCGGAGCTGCGGGAGCGCACCGGCGGCCGGGCCTATCGCTGCCCGATTCCGGACGATGTTACGCCGGACGATCTGCGCGCGAAGGCGGCCTGAGTTTCAAAAAATATTCAATGCTGCAAGCGCCCCGGTCGAAAGCTGGGGCGTTTTGCATTCAAGCAAAGCCAGCTTGGCAGCCGGAGGTCTCGCCCCGGCGGGAATGCCGGCTTATTTACGCCTCTTAAAATATGGAGAGCGCCATGAAGCTGACCGGAATTCATCATCTCACCGCCGTCACGGCGGATGCGCGTGGCAATCATGCCTTCTACACGCAGACGCTTGGCCTGCGGCTCGTGAAGAAGTCGGTCAACCAGGACGACGTGAGCGCCTACCACCTGTTTTATGCGGATGCGAAGGCCTCTCCCGGCACGGACATCACCTTCTTCGACTGGCCGGTGGACCGCGAGCGGCGCGGCACGCACAGCATTTCCCAGACGGCCATGCGGGTGAACGGCGAGAGAGCGCTGCAATGGTGGAAGGATCGCTTGGACACCCTGCATGTGCGCAGCGACGAGATCGTCGAGCGTGACGGCCGCCTCTCCCTCGACTTCGAGGATTTCGAAGGCCAGCGCCTGAGCCTCGTCGACGATGGCGGGCAGGGCGAGGCGCATCCGTGGGAGCGCAGCCCTGTGTCGGCCGAGCACCAGATCCGGGGCTTAGGCCCGATCCGGATCAGCGTGCCCAAGCTCGAGCGCACGGCCCGCGTCCTCACCGACGCCATGGATATGCGGGCGGTCCGCGAATACCGCGTCGGCGACACGCCGGTGCATGTGTTCGCCATGGGCGAGGGCGGCGCCGGCGCGGAGCTGCATGTAGCTGTTGAGCCGGGTCTTGCACCGGCCCGTCAGGGTGCGGGCGGCGTGCACCACGTGGCCTTCCGCACGCCGAATGAGCAGACCTACCAGGAATGCTGGGAGCGTCTGCAATCCTTAAGGGCGCCGTCGAGCGGCCCCGTGGATCGCTATTACTTCAAGAGCCTTTATTTCCGCGAGCCGAACGGCATCCTGTTCGAGATCGCCACCGACGGACCGGGCTTTGCCACCGACGAGCCCATGGAAAAGCTCGGCGAGCGCCTCGCCCTGCCGCCGTTCCTGGAGCCGCGCCGGGCCGAGATCGAGGCTGGTCTCAAACCTCTCTAAGGTCGGGATTTCACGCCACCCTGACCTCAACAGGGTGGCGCTCTCGGATATTCACAGATCGGGTTATGGCTCTCGCGATCTCAGGTCGCCAGAGTTCTGTCTGCCGAAAGAAAGTAAGTTTTTCTCAAGCGTAATAACGTTGTTGTTCGATTTTAACTTCCCGCGTAGAATTATGTAAGAGTTTGCTCAATCATCTTATGTTTTGTAGCTTCCATTACTTTTTACGTAGGGGATCCTCATGTCCGGCTCCAAGGTGAGAACGAGCTTGCTCGGTGCATGCGTTGCGCTCATGGCGATCGTGGGAGCGGCCTATGCCGCGACATTGGCGACGCCGTCTGAGAGGCCGATCCTGACGATCTCCGGCAAGATCGCCGTGACGAACAAGGAGGACACGGCTCAGTTCGACCGGGCGATGCTGGAATCCCTCGGGCTCGTGACGGTTGAGACCACGACACCTTGGCATGAGGGCAAGGTGAAGTTCGAGGGCGTCTCCATGGACAAGCTGATGAAGCTGGTGGGGGCAACCGGCGAGCGTGTGATGGTAGTGGCGCTCAATGACTACACCACCGAGATCCCGATGGAGGATTTCGGGAAGTTCAACGTGATCCTCGCCATCAAGCGCAACGGCGAATACATGGCGGTGCGAGACAAAGGCCCACTGTTCGTCATCTATCCTTATGACAGCAGTCCGGATCTGAAGACCCAGACCTATTACGCCCGATCGGCTTGGCAGGTTGCCAAGATCATCGTGAGATGAACGCGGCCCGCCCTGCCGGTATAGCCGCGCATGGGCACCATCAGGGGCTGACCCTTATCCGCTTCTGGTCCCCAACAGGATCTGGATGTCTTTCTCGACACAGATGTCTTCGATGCGCGGTTCAGCCAGCCCGAGATTGCGAACCGTGTATCCGAGTTCTTTAAGAATCGTCTCGACAAGAGGCGTCGGTGCCCCATAGGCGCCATGGGTCTCGACGATGACCACGCGCGGTCGGATCACCATGTTCCGCAGGATGTCGATTTCTGCGCCTTCGCAATCCAGCTCGAGGACGTCGCAATCAGGGAGCTGATCGGGGGCCACGATGTCGCCGAAGTCGATCGCTTTTCCGTAGACCGCAATCGGCTTCGACACGATGGCGTGCTTCACATCAATATTGGATACCTTGTTGCGTCTCGCCGTCTCCTGAATGTGGTTGACGTATTGCTTGCTTCCTTCGAAGCACACCACGGTGCCGGAGGGGCCGGCACGATTGGCGGCGATCACTGCAGTCACGCCCACGCCGCCGCCAACCACGACGACCTTGTCTCCTGGGTTCACGGTCTCGTTGAGGGCGGCAATCAGCGCGACCTCATAGCCGGGCTCGTCCGTAGAGCCTGTCTCGAAGCCGAAATCCGGAAGCCAGGCGGCCGGCACGAAGGCGTCGCCCCACTTTTGGTCGTAGCAGACGGGAATGCCGGCATAGACGAGTGCGCGACCTGGGAGCCAGGGGCGGATCACTCCTTGATAGATGAACCCCAGCAACCGATGCACAAAACCTGCTTCCGTCCGGTCGTCAGGCATGGCTTGTGAATCCTGCTGCATCGGCATTCGTCCCCAACTCTCGTTCCAACGTGGCCTTAGGAAAAAGCACCCGGCCTCAGCCATACTTGATCGCGCAGGACGGAGGAAGCCTGTGGGAAGGCTTCACTGCTCTTGCCGGCATCAGTGGCGATGCCGATCAGCTTATCGAACATCGCTCTCGAGAGCCTCGTTCCTGAGCCGGAACTGCAAAGGCCTACGGGATCTGGGGCAGGCTCAATACGCCGCTTTGACAGATCCTTGGCTGTCGTGAAATCTGTTCAGCAGATTGAATAAACGTACAAATTGTTAAAAAATGCCTCGTAAGCCTAAGCTGAAGTCGCCATGGCAAAGCTCCACATCCAGCTCAGAACCAACACTGGTTGGGATGGATCTCTGCCCGGCTCATAGCTCACATCGATTTTTTGTTGGCAGCCAAGTTTATCACCCTGCCATCCTGTAAGGCAGCCGCAGTCCGGAGCATGGCCTATGCGATTAGGCATTCTAAAGCCGCTACTCAGTCTCAAGGTGGGGGCCGGTATTGTGATCGGCGGCTTCATCCTGGCGGCGGCCTACATTTCGGTCGTGATCGTCGTCCGTCAGGAAGCACTGCAGCAGGTCTCCCGCCATAACACGGCGTGGGAAGCAGCTCAGGCCGTTTCCGAGTTCACCCGCTTCCAACACCGGATGGCGGAGTTCGGCCTTCCGGACAAAAGGGTGGACGAGGAGGAGGTTAAACTCCGGTACGAAATCCTCCTCGGCCGGGCAACGGTGCTCAGGGAAGGCAAGGTTCAGGCCGTGGTTCAGCGCGAGCCGGATCTGCGGGACGCCCTGGTCAGCCTCGAAGGGGCACTCGCCAGGGTCGAGCCGCTCATCGACAACTTGGAGCGCCCGGGCGCCATCGATGAGGTGCTCGACATCCTGAAGCCGCTCGAGGGCAAGCTTGCGACACTCGCGTCGGTGGCGGAAAACTACGCGACGGAGCTTGTCAGAGAGGATCAGCAGGAACTCGTCCGCCTGCACTGGCTCTTCTCCGGTCTTGCCGCCACCCTGATCGTCATCGGGATCGTTCTCATCGGCATCCTGTACCGGCACATCCGGCTGCTCGGACGCGCCCACCGGGAGGTTCACCTCCTTGCCCACCATGATGTGGTCACGGGCCTCGGCAACCGCGTGCTGTTCCGCCAGCAGCTGGAGCATGCCCTGGCGCATCTCAAGCACTGGGGCCACGCAACCGCAGTTCTGTATCTGGATCTCGACCGCTTCAAGGATGTGAACGACTCCTATGGCCACCAGATGGGCGATGAGCTCCTGAAGGTCGTGGCCCATCGCCTCAAGGCCTGCGTTCAGGAGGTCGATGTGGTCACCCGTCTCGGCGGTGACGAGTTCGCCATCCTTCGCTCGGGTGTCACGAGATCCTATGAATGCGCCCAGCTCGCATCGGACATCATCAAGGCCGTAAGCGAGCCCTACATCATCGAAGGGCAGGAGATCGTCATCGGCACAAGCATCGGCATTGCCCTGGTGTCAGGTGGCAATGTTGAACCCGACCAGCTCCTGAAACAGGCCGACATGGCGCTCTATCGCGCCAAGGCCGACGGACGCGGCACGTTCCGATTCTTCGAACCGGAGATGGATGCACAGTTTCGGGCGCGGCGCGCGCTCGAGAGCGACATGCGCAAGGCGCTGGCCAATGGCGAATTCGAAGTGTTCTATCAGCCCCAGGTCAACATCACGACCAACGAGATCACTGGATTCGAGGCGCTGCTTCGCTGGCGCCATCCCGAACGGGGCATGATATCCCCGGCGGAGTTCATCCCGGTCGCCGAGGACATCGGGTTGATTTCAGGGATCGGCGATTGGATCATCGACCGAGCCTGCCTGGACGCGGCCGCCTGGCCGGGAACCATCAAGGTCGCGGTGAACCTCTCGCCTGTCCAGTTCCGCAACAAAGGACTGGTTCGCAGCGTGAAGCGGGCCCTTGCCGGCTCGGGTCTCGATCCTCGGCGACTGGAGATGGAGATCACGGAAACGGTCCTGCTTCAGGACAATGAGGCAACCGTCACCACGTTGCACGAGCTGCGCAAGCACGGCGTGCGCATTGCCATGGACGATTTCGGCACAGGCTATTCGTCCCTGAGCTACCTGCGCAGTTTCCCGTTCGACAAGATCAAGATCGACCAATCCTTCGTGCGGGAGCTGTCCTCGCGCCCGGACTGCATGGTGATCGTGCAGTCGATCGCAAGCCTCGGAGCCGGCCTGGGCATGCCGACGGTCGCCGAGGGCGTGGAAACGGAAGACCAGCTCTTACAGATCCGTGCCGCCGGATGCACCGAGGCTCAGGGCTACTATTTCGGCCGCCCCAAACCGGCCGCTGAGCTGACGTTCTCGATGTCGAAGTCGGGCATCGTTGCCGCATAGTTCATAGTCTTCGGGCACGATCGCGGAGAGCCGCAGATCAGGACTGCTTCGCAGCCTGAGTTTCTTCTCCATATCAGGACAAGAATGACAAGAAGAAGCCGCCCCAGGGGCGGCTCTTTCGTTTCAAGGATAGCTGTCGCCGATCAGGGTGTATACCCGAAGGAATAGGACACAGTCAGCCCGAGGCCGAATTGGTGCTCCGATCCGAACTCCTGGACGATGGGGCTGTCGGCGGCATCGCTCACGAGATGCTTGTAGGTGACGAAGGCCGTGGTCGACCATTGCGGCGACCAGTCGTAGCTGACGGCGCCGGTCGCGCCCACCGAGGTGATGCCGCCGGAGGGGCGGTAGGCCGTCACCTGGCCGTTGAGCGCCGCCTCTTCGGGCGTCACGCCGAAATAGGTGCGGGTGAATTCGCTGTCGCCCAGAGACAGCCTCGGGCCGAGAGACAGGGTGACGGCACCGAAGCGATGCACCGCATCGAGGCCGAAATCGGCTACGAAGCCCTCATGCCCGCCGAAGCCGCGCCGGATCTCGGCGCGCGCGCGCAGGAATTCCAGGGGCCAGTATTCCACGAACACGCCGGGCTCCACCGCCCAGTCGATCTTCTCCAGCCCGACGAGGTCCCGGTTATCTTGGTAATAGCGGCCGCCCACGAAGCGGCCGACCACGCCGATGCGGAACACGGATTCGTCCAGGAACGAGAAGCTCAGGCCATCGTCGGGAGCGCTGAAGCGCTCGACCGTTCCCGCACGGCGGAAGCTCAAGGATGGATAGCCGATGAAGCTGAAATCGTCGGAGCCTGGATAGGACGGCCCCGCCCGCAGGTTGCCCTTCACGGTGACGATCCAGCCCGAGGACGTCTGGATGGGTTCGGGCGCGAACACGGGGTCTGCCGCCCGGGCCAGACTCGAGCCGGTGAGGAGGAAGGCGAGAAGGGCGAGGGATCGGGCTGTGCGCATGATTCTTCCGGCTCGTTGTTCCACCCAGCCGTCGTGGCCCTAAACGGACGTAAGGTCAAGCCAAGGGCTTGCCTATGGTTTCGCAAGTCTGACCGGCCATGCAGGTTTCGAGCAGCCCTGCGGGCGAACCTTTCCCGGAACTGGGCGGTTGTCAGAGACAGGATCCAGGGAGAGAGACTTGTCCCCACACCGCGCCAGCAGCCGTCCGCAACCTGACGAGTTCTATCCCAAGCCGCCCCCGACGGAACCCATGCCCGTCATGCCGATTCCGCCCGAGACCCCTGCGCCATCGGGTCCGTCCAGTATCCCATCGTCCATGCCGGAGCTGCCGCCGGAACCGGACAAGCCGGCCATTCACCCGATGCCTCAGCCCGAGGTGTCGTGAGAAGCGGGTCTTTCGTCAAAATCGTCGTCGAGGCATAGCAAGCCCGGAATGATTCTGGCAATGGTGCCTGCGGCAACCGGCGACAGCACTTCGATCAGGTCGTCCGGGGTACCTTTCAGAAGGCCCATGCCGATGTCGGTGCCTTCCGGGTCGGATAATCCCACCAGGAGATCGGCCGCAAGAGGAGCATTCCTGCCCGTCTCCTCGATCATCGTGCGTTTGAGACGCAGGATGGATGCACCCGCAAAATAGCTTCGGAAAGCCTCCCGACGTGCGGCGCGGCGCTCGCCATCGGTTTTGCGCCGGGCCTGCGGTGAGGATGGTAGGCGGAGCACCGGCAGCGACGCTCTCCCGTCGACGATTGCCGCAAGAGCCGGATCGTCCCCGAGGGCGATCAGCAGGTCCGGCTGCAACGCGTCGATCTTTGCTGCCTTGAGGCGCACGCCCGGCCCGGAGAGGAGCCCGCTGGTGTTGACGATGAGACGATCCGCATCGGTTCTTTGCGCCAGTCGGCCTGTGCCCTCGATGAGGCGCTGCCAGCCGAGGACGGGATTGGTCGTGCCGGCGAAGGCGAGGGACGGGCCCTGTGCGTCGCTCATGGTCACGCAGGCCGGCGGACCGATGGTCTTCTGACCGACATCGGTATCGAGCAGGGCCGTGCTTCGGCCCGATTGCATGGACGTCTCCGTGAGGAAGCGGCAGAACGTGCTCTTGCCGGTGTCCCTGGCGCCGAGCACGAGAATCCGACGAGCAAACTGACGGCACACGTGCTCAGCCGCTGCAGCCCATTCGGGTGGGATGCTCAGGGCGGTGTCAGTCAAGAAAACGCGCCGTTGCACGCTCGACCATGTCGGGTGGAACCACATGCCCGCCGTCGAACTCATGGTAATCCACGTCGTAGCCCGCCCGCCGAAGCGCCGGAACGATCCGGCGGCTGCAGGGATCGACGGGCAGCACCTCGTCGTGAATGCCGTGGGAGATGAAGATCCGGGGGGTGTCGGCGGTCGTTGTCGGCACCAGGAAGCCCGGCGAAAAGGCCAGGATATGGTCAAACAGATCGCCGTTGATGACGCCGAGAGACAGTGCGTAGGAAGCACCGTCCGAGAACCCGGAGACTGCAATGCGCGCAGGATCGACGGGGTGGAGCCCGAAGACCTTCGTCAGGGCCCGGTCGATGAATGCGACATCGGGGCCGTAGCCGTCCCTGATCACATCCCATGTGGGGCCGCGCGACTCGGGCGCGAGCACGATGATGCCATGCCGCTGCGCCTGCACGGCCACGAGATCGAGGATATGCGTGGCGATGCCGCCGGCACCATGGAGCGCCACGATCAGCGGAGCGGGTTGGGCCGGACCGAGTCCGTTCGGCACCAGGAAAGCGCCGTCGCGCTTGCCGTCCAGCTCCAGGGGATGGCGGCCGGGCGTTGTGGTGGCCGGCGCTGCGATCTGTTCGGGACGCGCGCGCAGTCTGCCCGAAGTATAATCTATGTTGCCGGCCATGAAGGTCGCACCTCGCTTTGGATCGCGCGCTAACGCCGGAGCGGGCTCCGCTGTTCCTGCAGCACACAATCGAGGAAGGAATGGCGCAGGAACATCGCCGCAGCCCTGACGTTAGAGGCCTCTCAACGCAAGAGTCTCTCCGATGTCCCTTATGGACTATACCGGCTACGCGGCTGCGATCTGCACCACCTCGGCCTATATCCCGCAGGTGGTGAGAGTCTGGCGGACGCGCTCGACGAAAGACATTTCCCTCAAGATGTTCCTGGTGCTCGTCACCGGCCTTGCTCTCTGGCTGACCTACGGTTTCTGGAAAGGTGAGATCCCGTTGATCGCTGCGAACGGCGTCACGCTCATGCTTGCGGGCACGATCCTGTTCTTCAAACTCAGGCACGGTTGAAGACAACGGATCGGAGCAGATTTTTCATGATCAAAGCAGCTATCTTCGACATCGACGGCACGCTCATCGACACCGTCGATCTTCACGCCGAAGCCTGGGTGGAGGCGCTCAGGCATTTCGGCTACGAGATCGCCTTTCAGGATCTGCGCTCGCAGATCGGCAAGGGCGGCGACCAGATCCTGCACGGGCTCCTGCCGCCTGAGGTGATCGAGAAGCAGGGCGATGCGATCAAGGATTTCCGCTCGGATCTCTTCAAGCGCGAGTACCTTCACAGGGCGCGCGCCTTCCCAGGTGTCCGCTCGCTCTTCGAGCGCATCCGCGCGGCAGGGCAGAAGGCGGTGCTGGCGTCATCCGGCACTGCGGACGAGGTGGAGAAGTACAAAGAAATCGCCGGCATCGCCGACCTCATCGCCTCCGCAATATCGTCTGACGATGCGGAGCGCTCGAAGCCCTTCCCCGACATCTTCGAGGCTGCGCTCGCGAAGCTTGCACCACTGACATCTGAGAAGGCCGTCGTGATCGGTGACACCCCCTATGATGCGGAGGCGGCCCGCAAGGCGCAGATGAAATCCATCGGCGTGCTGTCCGGAGGTTTTTCGGAGCAGGCCCTCAGGGATGCCGGCTGCATCGCGATCTACCGCGACGTCGAGGATCTGCTGCACCGCTACGACAGCTCGCCGCTGGCATCGTGACGGGCTAAAGGCAACCCTGTTTTCATCAGGGCTGCCCCGAGGTTCAGACGCCCTGGACGCGCAGATTGTTCTGAACGTGCGACACGCCCGAAGCGAGTTCCGCCAGGTCCTCGGCGCGGCGCTTGAGGCCGCGGCTCGTGACGGTGCCGTTGAGGGTGATCTCGCCGTCCTTTACGATAACCTCGATGTTCGAGGCATCGATCAGAGGGTCCTCCGTTAGGCGCTCGCACACATCCTCATGGATGCGCTCGTCTGAGCGCCGGTAGCCTTTGGGGCCGCGGCCGCGATGCTGGCCTGTTGAAGAACGGCCCTCGTCCCGACTGGTGCGGACATCGGCATCGTTCGGATCGCGGTCGCCAAAGGCGCCGTAGCCGGAGCGCGGCCGGCTGTAGCCCGGATCGAAGCCCTCGTCGTCGCGCGGGCCGCCGCGCCCGTTATCGATCACGCCTCCGGAAAACTCGTTGGCATCGCTGCCGTAGCCGCCCGGATATTCCCGGCCCTCGCCGCGAAAGCCCACGGCGCCCTGGGGCACGTCACCGTAGCCGTTGTCGTCATCGAAGGGGTTCCGATTCCTGCGGCGGGTGTCTACCATGGCTCATGCTCCTGTGATTGCAGGAGCAACCACCGCGCTTCCCTGTGGTTCCACACGCAGATTGCAGCGCAATGCAGAGCAGCTCAGATCCATGAAAGCCGCGCAGCGCATCAAGCTCTTCGACGATGTCTATGCCCGTGATGGAGGGCGCTGCGTCTATTGCGGGATCCCGGCGCGCCGGCCCGGCCCTGGGGTGAAGCGCAGCCCCGATCTCGCGACCCTCGACCATGTGCATCCGAGGTCCCTCGGCGGACCGCTCACCCGCGACAACCTCGTCCTGGCCTGCTCCGCCTGCAACAACGAGCGCGGCACCATGGAGGCCGAGGCGTTCCGGTTGCTCAAGGCGGGAGGGCCAAACACGTGAGCAGCGGATGTGGAACAGGGCTGTCCGCAGCGACGTTCGACAGCAAGACAAGGTCGTTCGGACGGAGGCAGCGATGAACATAGAGGATCAGGTGCGCGAGGCCATTATCGCGGAGCTGAAGCGCCAGTCGGAAGCCGGCGATCAGGGCTTGCGCGTCAGGACGGGCGAGGCCGAGACGATCACCATCGAGGGCCAGGTCAATCTCGACGAGCTCACCATGGCGGTGGTGGGATCGCTCGCCGGCGGGCCTTGAGCGTTCAGGCTCGGGCCGCTGCGGCGCCGGCTTCCGCCGAAGCCGCCTCCTGCTCCGGACTCAGGGCAAGGTAGCGCAAGCGGTGCCGCTCAGTGGGAGCGGAATCCAAGAGCGCGAGGCTCTTCTCCATGTCGTGCTGTCCGGCGGCCCAGCGGTCGCGAACCGAAGACGGCGAGTAGTCGAAGGTCTTTCCCACCCGCTCGTCGCTGCCCGCAAAATAGGCCAGATGCAGCAGCGTGGCCTGGGGGCCATCCGGCTCCAGCTGCTCGCGCAGCGCATATTCGCGCTTGAGCCCTTTCAGGGTCCTTCGCGTAGGGCTTGCGAAGATCATGTCGTTGGTCCGTTCCGCGGCCGCGTCGAGCGAAGCGGGACGCGCGGCATGAAGGCTGAACAGCTCGACGGCGATGCAGGTGAAATCCTCCCTCAGGGGTTCGGCGAACGGCACCTCGATGGGCAGGTTGTTGGTGTAACCCGGGTCGCAGAGCAGACGCCCGTCGATCTCGACCGGCGGGAAGATCGGCGTGATGGCGGAACTCGCCAGGAAGTGCTCGGGGGTAAGCCGGTCGCGGGTGTTGTCGTAGAGAACATCCTCGCCGGTTTCGAGATCGACGCAGCCGACCGTGAGGCGAATGTCGCCCCGATTCAGCCGGTCGAAATCGATGAGCCGTTCGAGCGTCTGCTGAAGCGGTCTGTGGTCGTAGAGTGCCACATCGCTCGGCATCCAGGGCAGCATCGACAGCATGCCGGGAAAACGGTGGCCGAACAGACCGGGCCGGCCGAACAGGAGCGCCGTGATCGTGTGCAATTCGTTATAGGTGTGGCGGATCTTCGTGCCGCGCCCGAGCAGACCCGGCGTGTTGATCATCGCCTCATCCCAAAACGCCCTGAGCCGCGGCAGGCGATCCTCGGGCGCGTTGCCGGCGATGATGGCCCCCGTGACCGCGCCGATGGAGCCGCCGACAATCCATTGTGGCGCGATTTCCCGCTTCTGCAGCTGTTCGTAGGCGCCCGCCAGATAAGAGCCTAGCGCGTTGCCACCGCCGAGCACGAGAACGAGCGGCTGTTCCTGTCCGAGCTTCGACGAAGGGACCATCCTGAATGCCTTGGAAACGGAGCCTGCCGGCACTGCCGGATTTGAAATAGCGCTCCCATGCGGTCATAGGAGAGGGCAGGGAACGCGTGCCTTGGGCGGCGGTTCCGCGGCAGGCATGATGAGGAGACAGCCATGGCCAAGCAGGACATTGCGATCAAGACACAGGACGGAGCCTCAAAGGCCGGCCTGTTCGAGCCGAGCCGCAAGCCTGCGGCCGGGGTCCCTGGCGTGATTCTCTACATGGATGCCTTCGGGCCTCGTCCCGCGCTCGATGCCATGGCAGAGCGCCTGGCGGGCGAGGGCTATGTGGTTCTGCTGCCCGATCTCTTCTATCGCTATGGCGATTACGGGCCCTTCGATGCCAGGACGGCTTTCAGCGAAGAGTCCACTCGCACCACCCTGCGGGGCATGATCGGCGACACGAGCCAGGACATGACCCGGCGCGACAGCGAAGCCTTCCTGGACGCCCTCACGCAAGCGGGTGCGACGGGTCGGATCGGCACCGTCGGCTACTGCATGGGCGGCAGCCGCGCCATCAACGCGGCGGCGGCCTATCCGGACCGCATCGCCGCCGCTGCGAGCTTCCACGGAGGGCGCCTTGCGAACGATGCGCCCGACAGCCCGCACCTGAACGTGGCGACGATCAAAGGCCGCGTCTATGTAGGCAGCGCCGGTGTCGACGAGAGTTTTCCGCCGGAACAATCGGCACTTCTGGCGGAGGTCCTGCGCCGGGCCGAGATCGACCACTTGATCGAGAACTATGTCGGCATGGCCCATGGTTGGGCCGTTCCCGACAGCAGGGTCTATGACGAGCGCGGGGCCGAGCGGCACTGGAAGCGCCTGCTCACCTTCTTCGACGAGACCTTGCGCTAGGCCGGCTTCGAGGCTTTTGGCGGCAGCGGGAACAGACCGATGAAGCGCCCGGCGAGGGCGCGGTCGCCCTCGATCTGAAGGGCTCCTGCCTCTTCCAACACTTCGAGGGGCTGACCGCCGTAGATCGCCCCTGCCAGAACCGGCGGCGTGCCTGTGAAGATTAGGTCGG
>JAESFL010000323.1_pt1 | contig 38874 bp, 29 predicted proteins | sample 9269401 | NCBI WGS metagenome assembly JAESFL01 (sample SAMN14506025, study PRJNA617098) | algae metagenome | isolation source: Gloeocapsa sp. UFS-A4-WI-NPMV-4B04 and co-occurring heterotrophs from desert... | place: USA: Utah | collected 2006-10-01 | reverse complement strand
TGAGCATTTGCTTGACCGCTTTATTTCCAACTTAGACCTCTCACCCAGCGTGATTAAATCCCATCCCAACTATGAAAAGCTCAAGTCTTACGGCATGATTGCCGCCTGAATTCTGTCCGGAGTATTGGCTTTACAATCCATGCTCAGGCGTTTGATATTATCTGCTTGCTTGTCGTTGGCTTGGATGTTGTCGAAGATAGCATCCGTTTCTGGGATTTTTTTTGAGGCTTGGCTTTAACCACTGGTTTCAAACGGTAGCCCATCCGGTTCAAAATCAGTGCCATTGTGCTGGGAGCAGGCACTTGCTCGTCAGGATATCCTAATGAACGCAGTTGCTTGAGCGCTGCCGCTGCTGTTAACCGAGTGTAAGCGATCGTTGTCAGAAAACTAGGGTCTTGTTGGGCATGAATCTCGGCGAGCTGCTGCAAGGTAACGGCAACTTCTGGAAATCGTTCTTCCCATCTTTTCGCACCACCACAGGCTGCTTGCGCTCCTATACAAGTGATACCCGTCCGATGTTCTGCCAATCCTAACTCCACATTGTTTCTCCCCCAACCAAAGACCGTTTCGGCTAGTCGCGCACTGCTCTCACAGTATTTCAAGGTCATTTCTGCCTGAAAACTGCGTCGTCTTGCGCCAAGTAGTTTAGAAGCAGCTAGTCGTAAGTCTTCAATTTGGGATGAACTGAGTGGTTGCTCAAGGCTGGATACAGCCAAAGTCTTACTCCTTAATTCTCTGTTAGATACCAACATCTTAGCTGACCTGGTAATCTATTTATTGGAAATCACCTTAAAACTGATAAGGAGGAACTCTTAAATAAATAGCGAACCATCAACTACGACTATCCATACCCAGCGTGTGATCCACCAACACACGGTTCGCTGTTTATTTATGTCGTTGTACTTAACCCTCTTCTGTCACTTTGGGAAAATTCAACCAATTTACGTTGTTACAGCCCACGAAAAATTAAGGTTTCACCCCAGTTTGACAGAAGAGGGTTAATACACAAGGATTTTGTTTTGGTTTAGCATATTTCCTGACGAAGACAACTTTCTTAATTAAGGAGGTGATTGAGTGGAACTGCTAATTCGAGATGCTCAACTCGATGACGCGGAAGCGATTGTAGCCATACTAAACCCGATCATTGAAGTTGGTGCATATACAGTATTAACTACCCCGTTCTCCGTAGAAGCTGAACGAGAGTTTATTCGACATTTTCCTCAACGTGGCATATTTCATGTAGCTGTTTGTCGCCATAAACAAGAAATTGTAGGATTTCAAAATATAGAACCATTTGCTACCTATACTTCTGCCTTCGACCATGTAGGAGTAATTGGAACTTATGTATCTCTCTTATGTCGGCGACAAGGTATTGGTAGAAGTCTGTTCAAGGATACGTTTGAAGCTGCCCGTTGCCGGGGATACGAGAAGCTATTTGCATATGTCCGTGCGGATAATCCAGTAGCATTAGCAACCTATCTCAGCCAAGGTTTTCGGATCATTGGAACGGCGCAAAGACACGCAAAGATTAACGGGAGATATGTGGACGAAATCATGATCGAACGCGCCTTGTAGAGATCAGGGAGCGCGAGGAAATTAAGAAATTTTCGGGTGTATATAAGCGCATGGCTCACGAACGGGAACAAGAGGCGATCTCACTTTGGCGGCGTGAACAAGGCATTTATGTAACTCGGCGTAAATCAGGGTCAAAAGCAAGAGTGACCCGCGACGGCTACACTGCTGGGCAACGCGCTGGCGACTCTATTAGCCTTGAGCGGCAACTGAGTAACAGTAGTGGGCAACTGCTGCGTTAAAGCTCTTACAATTGTTGATATCTAGCTAAGTTTCAGGTTGAACATTACACCCTAGCTCTGGCTAGTGCCAGGGGAACACCACTGCGATAGTAGTTCGATTCTTGCCTGCTGGAGCAGTTGGCGAATCACCGAGTCATTACATCTATAGTTATCTGCCAACAACTGTTCAGCTTTGTCTCTGGCATCACCAGCAGATACACCAAACGTCACAATTTCTTCGTCTTGGTTTCCCGTAACACTGTCAACTGGGATAACGCAGCTGTAATGTGGTTCCTCCGGTCTTAGTTGTTGTACCATTGGTTGTCCCTCCTGTATTTTGGCAATCCCCTACTATTAGTTTCTCCTAAGTTTGGTGTTGCTATCAAAATGACTTAACATTTGGGATAAAGCGAACGAACTATGATTAGCTAGTTGAAAATAGCAAAACACCTTTGGAATCGCATCAACTCGATCTATTTGCAGACACGCCAATTTCTACCTGTGCCAGCAGACCAAGCACTCTAAGTATGGATGCTAATGCCCTGGTTCAGTGGAAAACACAAATTACTGCACACCAGCAACGGACAAGAGAAAGGTTTATAGTGCAGCAAACTACGCTGTTTGATGTCGTCTTAGCGCACTGCAAGGCTGATCAAATAGACCCCTTTAGCTTGCAGGGCAAGCGCATCTTAAAGCTAGAAAATGAGAAGAGGAAAGCCATCTAGCTAAAACTTGGTTTGTAACCGCAAACATCTTCCCAAGCTGCCATAAACTCTTCCCACTCCGACCCGGTTTCCGGTAGCTTGTCCTGTAGCAGTCCTACAAATTGGGTCAGTTTCCTAGCTTGGTCAGGGTTTTCACCAAGGGTGATTAACTGTCGCTCTAAAACTGGTTCATAGCCTTTGGCGACAAGGGCAGCATACTCGGTGTCGGTCATGCCGAGGTCTTGGATAGGCGGATGTGTCATAGTTGGGAGGGCGATCGTATTCTATCTAAGCATTAACTCAGAGAAGATAAAACCTTCAACTTAGTCCTCCAGTCTTCATCGTAGCGGAAGGTTAAGACAGTATAACTGGTGTTGTACCTAAGATCGTCTCGCTTAATTTGATCTGATAAGCGTTTGTCAGGATGGTCATGAACTGAACCATCGCAAAAAATGGCAATATCATTGGATTTATAAAGGAAGTCTGGCTTACAGTTAGCTTCAAGAATCAATTCTTGTGCAGCATCTGGTAGTTTATATCCTCGTTGATAAATCTCTCCTAGAACCACTCGTTCAAACTCAGAATTAGGATCTGTTTGTTGCACAAGCTGGTGATACTGCTCTTCGCGTGATATTCCCTCAACATGGCGAACAACTTTACTTACTAACAGTTGGTCAAGCAAAGGTTTGAGCAGATGGCGATTAATTAATGCATGGTCGAACTGATTTTGGTAAGAAAGCAAGCATTCGTAGCAAGCTTGGACGCAACTCTCTTTGGGCTGTTTAATATGGCAAATATCCAAGGCTGCATCAGCTATTTTCTGGAATGCTTCTGGCTTCTCCAACAGTTGCGAAAGCACTCCTGCCCCCCCTTCTGCTGCTTCCCAAAAAAGTAGATATTTACCTTCGCCTAACCGTTCGGAGTCGAGTTCATTAGCTTCTAATTTGTACACAGATTGAATAGCTGTTTCTAAGATATATTGCAGTGTGACAATAAAAGCTTCTTTATCCTCAGCCGGAACGCTTAAAGGCTCTATAACTAGGATATTGCAAGTATCACTCACCATTAAATTAACTTCGGTGTGCAAGTTATCGGTAGCTTGCTCGTTTCTAGGATCGCCCCAAATCCCAGTTTTAGGATCAAGTTTAAATCCTCGCTCATCAACATTCTTCCTTAACCCGCGATTAATGCGCCAGATGTTGGCTGTTGCTCCATAAGTTAAGCGTAGTAATGGCGTACCTTCAACAGTTTCGACAAGCGCTGATTGTTGTTTTTGGGATGTGTAGCGAAAGTGAGTTGTGATGTTGTAGCCGTACTTGAGTCGTTCTTCTTCATCGCAGGTAATGCGTTCTCGTCTTCTAGCGATCGCTGTTTCCATTGGTAGTAGGCGGGTCAGTTTAGACCTATCTTTACCGCGATCAGCAATGTCTGCGCCGCAGTTTTCGCAGGTATTACGGGTATCATCTGTGTGGAAATAGCCACAATTAAAGCAGACACTCACCTGTTTATATTCGCTTTCAATGCCCCCTACGGGTACTTTTGTCTTTGCCACCATAAATTTACTACCTTCGTAGTAAACGATATTACTTGGCGCAAATTCCCGCAAAGCGACGCTGCGGGCGCGGGAAATGAATTCACCGCCTTGACCCGATGGAATATATGCTCTGACTGGCAAGCGAGGAAAGTTAAACCCTGGTAAAAATCCCTCAGCAGCGAAGTAACGGTAGGGGTAAAATTCAAATTCACTATTACTCCTCCCTTGGGTATGTCCTACCAACAAATCAATTTGCCGTTGTGCTTCTTTTTGTTGATTGTTAGCGTTATCTCGTTCTTCTTGAGTGACATTGCCTATGGCAAAACGGCGAATAACCCGGTTAGCTTCATCTAACTGATTAACCGCATCATCGTATAGCTTGCGCCAGCGATCGCATTTCCGGTCAAAGGCATTCAGGGCATTTTCTAAAGTGTGCTGTAACCAGTTGACAGAATACCAAGAAGCTTTTTGTAGGTCTTGCTGGCAGAAGGGATCAGATAAGATTGATTGAGTAGCTTGCAAACATTCTGCTAGGCTGTATGAACTCAAAGTAAGTTGCTGCCGCACATTATCTTTGAGTGGATAATTTTCTAGCTCTAAATCTAGAATTTGATTCATTGAATCTCCCAAATATAAGCCAGTACGTGCCAACCAAATCGAATATACATGGGCTTGAACCAAATCTTGGTTAGCTAGTTCCAGCTTGGGAGGGGCAACAACTCCAGCAACCATCTGATTTTGGCGTTTGAAGAAGTATTGGTCGTGTCCGCTACCAATAGCAGCATAAGTAATTACTAGGGCTTCTTGTCCACTTCTGCCTGCTCTACCACTACGCTGGGCATAATTAGCAGGACTGGGGGGAACGTTCCGCAGATGCACGACGCTCAGATCAGAAATATCAATTCCCAGTTCCATTGTGGGAGAGCAGAATAAAGCTGCTAATTCACCATTGCGGAATTTCTCTTCCCGCTCTTGGCGGTCTTTGCTCCTTACTTGTCCAGTATGCTCTCGCCCTTCCATTGTTTGAATATTGAAAGCATTGGTTTGGTAAAATTTTTGAAAGAAACTGTTAACAGGTACTCTATTATCTTCATTGCCCTGTAAGCGCCGAGATGTTAAAAGGTCAGGAGGAATTTCGTTTAGGAGTTTAGCTTTCCACAATAAAGAATCGATGCGTAGCTGTACCTCAGATTTCTGTTGCACTAAATAACCAGCATCACAAAGGGCGTTAATTAAGGCGGCGATTAAGCTGTTGTACTCTTCATCCGTTAAGGGTTGACTTCGCAGTGGCCAAGCTTTAGGTGATCGCAAGAATCGACCAATTTTGCTTTTAGGTGTAAGCTTGACTTTGGCTTTTTCGTTAGTGCCGCTAGTTGTGGTTGCCCAAGTCGCTTTGTAGAACTGTTCATTCTCATCAAATACCCAAGGTTCTTTAATCGTCTGAAAAACATCGCTTTTCAATTGGTCTTGTTGATCTGGCTGCATGAGTTTGGCATCAATAGCCAATTCCCGGCGTAACTGGTTAAGAAAGGCGAGAGAAGCAATAAAACGTTCTTGAGGACTGGCTTGCAGCAAAACGGGATGGCGGTGTTTTTGCCAAAGGGCGTTATTAACACATTGTTCCAGCAGACCATCATATTCAATTGCCAGTAGCCCACACTGTTCCAGATTAGGTTGGACAATACGCCATCCCCGCCGCAAGTCTTCGTAAAGGCGGTATTCGATCAGCTTACGGAAGGCTTCTTCGTTGCGCTGTTTACCTCTACCAAACTCGGCTGGTTGCTTGGCGTAGTCAGTTTGAGATATTCCCATTTGATTGACAACTTCGTTGGCTAGCTCGCTGTAGGTTAATTGACCCTTTGCCTGAAGTGCGCCCAAAAGTGCTGCGCGTAAGAAACTGGTTTGCACGAAATCATTGAAATGTCCTGCCTGCAATGAGGCATCTTGACGGTTATCGGTAAAGCTGAGGATTTTAGCAGCTTGAGCTTTTTCACCTGTGAAGACTTTTTTAAGCCGACTGGTAGTAGAAAGAGAAAGCAAAGTAGTTGCGGTACTGCGTCCTTCGCTGCTGAGACGAGACAGTTTAGTGAATTCATTTTTGCGCCCGTCATGCACTACACCACAGTTGAGACAAACGGAAAATGGTTTGCGGACAAACCAACAGCTAACTCCTTGTACCAGAGAGGTTGTAGCTTTACCGTCAGGTAGCACTTGCAGTTGTTGAGGAATCAACTTGGCATAGTCCTTCTTGGCAACGCGCCCTTTCTTTTTGGTTTCTGTAAACCAAGAGTCAGGAAGCCTCTCTTCATCACTGGAGTCCCAGAGTTCTGGATCGTCTAGCGTCAGGTAGCCTTCACTGATATCCGCATCGTCAGGACTGATATCTAAAGCGGTAGGCAACTGTGGTAAAACACTTTGGTTGTCAGCATCGTAGCGCACAACATAATAGTCCTGTCCACATTCCCTGCAAAAGACAAGGGGATAAAGTATGCGGTTTTCTGTAGTAGTATATTGACCTTCGAGAGTGAGAATACGTTTGTCTCGACTTTCAATCGTGGCGTAAACACTACCTCCCTGAGAAATAAACTGATGCAAGCGAAAAGCAAGTCCCTTAGTTTTACTTCCCCAAAGAAACATTCGTTTGAAAACTGCTAAACAAGTTTCAGATGATAGTTGGGTTTGTTGAGCAAGGTTTGTTGCTCCTGATTCTAAGGTGATGGGTGTACGGCGTACTAGATGCCCCTCTTGTTCTGCTAAACCGAAATTCATCTCGATCCAATGACTAAGGGGATGTGCTTTGAATGCATTTAAGGTTTGTGCTAACTCTGGTGACAAACCTGCCAAAATACTGTTTCTTAGTTCATCAATCGTGGGCGCAGGACGCTGGATAGAACGCTCTAAAGTTTCATCAATGACGTTATTTGGCTTAATTTCTACACCAAACAATTTGCTAGCAACCCCTGTTACTACTTCACGGCGATGGTCGCGGGAGCCTTCTGTAGACATAGTGGCACTCGTGCCGATGCACAGGAGACTCTTACCGCAGCGTTGCCGCAGTTTGCGGATTAAAAGCGCAACATCTGCACCTTGCCTTCCTCGGTAAGTATGTAATTCATCTAGTACCAGAAATTTGAGATCGGGGGAAGCAACCAGTTTATCTTCGTGGGTGCGGGAGAGCATTAGCTCTAGCATCACGTAGTTCGTGAGTAAGATTTGCGGTGGATTTTCTTGAATTTCGGTTTTCTTAGCCAAACTTTCTTGCCCAGTGTATTGCTCAACGCGAATATGAATATTGGGAACCTGACGCAGAAACTTATCGAGTTCTTCTTTTTGAGAGTTAATTAAGGCATTCCTGGGATAAACCAGAATTGCCCTTACTCCTTTAATTTCGGGATGGCGTAGGAGATCGTCAAAGATAGGCACAACATAAGTCATACTTTTACCAGAACCTGTTCCTGTAGTAAGGACGTAGGGTTCCCCGCGTTGTGCTGTAAGAAATGCTTGTTGTTGGTGGTAGTGGAAGTGAAAGGGTTTGCCTTCTTTTGAAAAGTAGCGATTACACTCTGGATGGAGGACTTCTTGTTGCACTAATTGAGTAACAGTCGCACCTTTTTTATAGGTAGGATTTAGTTGTATTAAGGGATCACTCCAAAGCTGTCCCCGCTCTAACTCTTGGTCAACAAATTCTTTAACTTTAGGATCGCGGATTCTTAAGAAACTTTCAATATAGTCCCTGTAGTCGTCAATAACTTCGTTGCGAAAGTTGAAAATATCTAGGGATTGAGGGCTGGATGCTGGGAATTGAAAGTTAGTTTGAAAAGAGGGTTGAGGTATCGCTTCTGTGGCAAGTTCTAAATGTTGGTTAATCCACTCTTGAAGTTGGTGAGAGAAGGTTACAGTAAGGGTAGAAAAATCTAGGATTTCTTCGAGTTGTTTTAAATCCCATTTTTTAGGAATGCTATTAAATAAAAGCACTAACTTTTCTGGGGTAATAGATGTAACGCCTGTACAGTCTAGCAAAGCTAAATTTTGTGCCATAAAGGTGCTTGCGGCTGTAATTGCGCTTTCATCTTGCTGCAATAAATCTTGAAGCTTAATAGTAATTTTCATATATTTAAATAGTTAGACTTAATCATAATGAGTACAAGTTAGTTCGCATATTTTGGCTTGCTGAGATGATTGGAAGACATTGATTAACCAAAAAGGTTATCCCATGCTTCTAGAACTAATCTTTGAGTGCGGTATTCGCCAAATTCTCTGATTTCATTGTTTTTCAATACCCGGAATGTTTCACTGGGAAAATCTGCGCCGTAGACATCAGCAGGGTCTAAAATATATCGCAGTTCATCGCGGGTAAGCCCGTAAAGTTTGGCATAGTAAGCATCTAATTCTGCTCTTAATAATGCGCGTCTATTGGGATTCCAAATAAAGGGTTCGCCGTCATATTCCATATCTTGAGCGAAGGGTTGCATATCCCAAGCGGTGTAAACTAATTCTAGAACGCGATCACTAATAAATTTGATATCTTCCTGGGTGTATGCTTCTGGAGGAATTACAGGGAGTTGTTTGACTATGAAAAAGTTCATATGAAGACCACCAACTTTATGGCGAGTAACAAAATCAAACACTAAAGAGCAGAAGTTAGCCAGTAAACAACTAATTAAATTTGGTTGATTAATATTGGCGAAAATAACCGGAGCATTGTTACCAATAGCAACTTTAGGTAATAAACTAAAAATAGCAGTACGCTCACTGATTGCATTAGTAACATCTCTAAAACTCAATAACCAATTTTTATTCCACTTGTTGCTTAACTGATTATCTATCTCTATGTCTTCAACCCAGTAACGGGGTTGCACAGTTAAATTAGGATTTTGCTTAATATCATCTGAAAGCTGAGGCAATATACCAGCATTTAAGTTAGCTTGTGTTGCACCTTCATAGGTTGAATAACGGTGATCAAACTGATGAAACATTTTGGCTTCGTAGAGGGGAACTAAACCATTACTAGCCTCATGCCTAAATAACCCACTATTATTTGACATATGAAACATTGTCATAAATGAAATGCCCCAAGGGTTGCTACCTGTTTGCTCATTTTCTAAAACAGGTACGCGCTGATAGATTTTTTTTGTAAGTTCAGCATCAATGCGAGTACGGAAAATCGGACAATTTTTGGTGTTGGGATTTAGAAGACTTAAATCAGAAGACATTATCTTTACTTGTCTATCTAAATTTTCAATCTCAGATAGTTTGGTAACCTTAAACACAAATTTAGCCGGAAGACTAGTCTCTTTACCACGAATTACTAAAATACAGAATCCTTCTCTACTTTCTGAACCGCTAAAGAAATTACGGATTTCAAAGAAGTCAAATAAAGAATCAAGCTTTCCATTTGTAGCTATAGATGCAAAAAAAAATTTTGTTGTATCGCTAGTGGCAATGCCTGTAGGCACAATAACGCCAACCCTGCCATTAGGAGAAATTAAATTTTTTGTAGTTTCAGCAAATACAGCATAAGTATTGATATCCCCTATAGCAGTTAGCGGAAATCTTCCTGACTCCCTGAGGAATTTACTCTGCGCTTCAGCATCCCGTTTTGCTTCTTTAAAAGCCTGCACCAAATCTGTATTCTTCTGCGGCAATTTCTTAATCAATTTCTCCCGCGCTGCCTTATTTTTAGCATTAGCAATTTCCGCACTACGAGAAGCAAAAAACTCTTTTTCTTGTAACTTGATTCGTTCCCAAGGTGGATTACCCAACACGCAGTCAAATCCATCAGTTTCAAACACTTCAGGAAATTCTAACGCCCAGTGGAAAAAGTGCTTTTCTTGAGCTAACTTATTTGCTGCATTAACTATATTTTGAGTTGATAAATTACCTCGTAATAGCTGATTTAAAGCCGCAGTTGTTGGTAATAGTTGCAAATTCTCTTGTGTTAACGGCATAAAACATGCAGCCGTCCATAAATTGCAAGCCCAATAGTCTCGCCTCCACCCTACATTTTCCAGAGTATCTTTGTATTGTTGCTCCTTATGCTTTACTTGCTTGGGCGTAGTTTCTGCAATTTCGCCCAACTCCCGCCAACTTTCGCCATACTGAGCGCGATCGCTTTCCAAATCTCCAAATGACAATTGACCTTGATTATTCCGTTCTTGCTTATTACGCTTCTTAAACTGCGCGGATAACTGCTTATCATCGCCTGTTACCGCCTTGAATGCTTCATCAGGAATCCCCTCATCCAAACAACTCAAGTCCATCACGCCGACAAGAGAATTGCCACACTTAATTCTGTGATCTAAAAAGTTGAGTGGCAACCCACGCGAAAAGCCTTCAATCCATAACGCCACTTTGCACAAATCTACGGCTAAGGGGTTTAAATCTACGCCATAAATGCAATTTTGAATAACGTCTCTAATTGCGGCACGTAATGGTTCTTGACCTGGTTCTGCTTCCCCAGTGCGTATTTTTGCTATTTCCTTACCGATGCGGCGGGCTGCGGCTAAGAGAAAATGACCAGAACCACAAGCTGGATCGACGACTTTTAAGCTCAGTAATGCTTTTTCTAATTCTTGATGAGATTTTAGATCGCGAATTTTTTCGGTAATTACAGGTTCTAAGGCGGTTTTGATTAGTTGTTGTACCAATTGTGGCGGCGTGTAGTAAGAACCAGTGGTTTTGCGATCGCTTCCGAACACCAAAACAAATTGATATATCCCATGACGCTGAATAACCTGGGGGTGAAAATCTAATAAACTTTCATATACGCTCCCTAATTCTTCAACGTCCAAGGCTCCATAATTCACGCGCCGCAATTGCCCTTTATCCTGGTACAACGACAGGTAGCGAATTGCTAGCAATAAATCGTAATTATCAATTGCATAATCACCTAAATCTGGCAGCGTACCTGAACCAAATAGATCACCATTTAAAGGCGATAATCCTAATAATTCTCCCCGCCAGTTTTCATCAAATAATAGGAAAGTTACGCGTAATCCTTGCCATAAATCTTGAAAACCTTCACGCTGCCAACTAGGACGTTCAGCTAGCTCTCGCAGTCGCTCGATACTGTAATATTCACGGTAGATTTTAGCTCTTTCTAGGTCTTCTCCTATCAATAATAAATTTCGTGATTCTGCGACCATGAGAAACAGCAGACGATAAATAAGACGCAACAGTTGGCGATAATAGGCAACCTCTGTTAATTCTTTACCAGCGGTAAGTTTTTGCCGCAAATGTTCATTATGTGGATGTTGAAGAAAACCAGTGCCTAGCTGAATCAAAGCTTTTTCTACACCATCACGCAGGCGATCGCGTACTCGTCCTCCCTGTTGCAGCGCCTCTTGGTGGTAGTATTCCAGCAAGCACTTATCCGCATCGTCCATTCCTTGAGGCAAGCGGGAACGGTGAAATAGGCGATAAAATAGCCCAAACTCGGCAAAGTTCTCGCCGTTGAGAATCTGCTCTAGGTCAAATTCGATATAGGTGAGGCGCGTCATTAGGGAAGAGTCGCGCAATAACCGCCAGCGCAAACCATTAGTAGCGATCGCCCACAAATGTTCTGTTTTGTTGAGATATTCCTGCACCAACGCATGGGCTGATAACCTGGGTGTACCGCTAGGGGGACGTTGATCTACCTTTACCCGACAACCTATAATGTGGATGGGTGGCTTGTTTTCCCCTGGTTCGGCGCGATGGGAAATTGCATAGGTTTGTCCCTCCACCACTTCAGCTTTAGCAGCGTAAACGGGGCTGTAGCCGAGACTCCGTAATAGTGGAACTGCCCACTCGCGGGTAATCGTTGTCGCTGGCTCGTCCGCGTCCAACCTTACTAATGCTCTTTGAAACGCTGCCCAATAAGCTTTAGCATCTCCCCAAGCAGTAGCAATCTCATCTGCTAGCTTGTCCGTTTTGGCAAAACCAAAATCCTCCGGTGTTTGTCCTTTGATACTGCCCGTCAGCACCAGAGAGGTCATATCTGGTGCGATTAAGTTACCTTCAATTTGGACGGCTGTAATTGTAGATGCTGCTGTTTTCATAAAACTTATAATTAAAAATTCAATATTTAAAACACAAGCAATCGTGTCTGTACCAAAGTCAAAATGGTTATTTATTCTTGGGCTACCCTGGTTTGAGGATATAAACACCCAAAATATCCATTGGTAGCTGGGGTTTAACGTGAATCTGCCCTTCTTTAGTAATTGCTCTGACGCGCCGATGTGATTGGGAAAGTTCGTGTGAGCGTGACTTGGCGAATAGTTCCAAATCTGGCTGTAATTCTGGGATTCTTTGAATTAGTTCTGCTATTTCCACCTGTTTGATTGCTTTACCAACATCACTAACTGGGGTAAGTTGCTCCATTAAAGACTTTGCCTCTTGGGGTGAAAGCCAGATGGGATTGGAGGGAGAACCAGTAAATCCAACTACTGCACACTCTTCTGCTAGTAATGCTTGGTGTTTGGAACTGTCTAACAAATGTCGTAACCGTAATAACAATAAAGTCGTGCGCTTGTGTACACTATTAGTTGTGGTAAAGCCACACCGCGCGGCTTTGGGGTCTTTAGTATTTGATAACGCATCTTTTAAGAGGTAACGCCCCAAACCTTCTACTAGAGGATGATTTCGTCCTACATACTCCACTCCTTCCGGCGCGGGCGTGGTAAATGTCAGTAGCCGCGACTTATCTCCTATCACTGACTTGAGAAATTCGGGTGGTGTAGGCAGCAGCCAACCTTGTTTTTTCTCGATCAATCCGCAGTTTAGGTTCGAGCAAGCAGATTGCACAAACCGCTCTACATCCTGCTCGTTACCTAAAATTTCGTCAGAGGCAATCAATTCCCGTTCTACTTCCGCAGGTTTGATGGCGCGTTGAGCAAAGCGAGTGCGGCTAGTTTTCTCTCGTTCTACTGCCTCGTCCCAATTCTTATGTACTTGCTCAACAGCGGATTCCTCACCATCTAGTAAATCTAGCAGTGATAACTGCACGGCATCAGTAGCGCGGTCAAACAGCGACTTAAATACTGCTTCCGATACAGTGGTGCTATCCATCGGTACAGGAACAGTAATTCCCAAAGCCTTATGGATTTTCACAGCTTTGCGGATTAGTACGTCTAGCACTGCGCCATCTACGGGATTATCTTGACCGTAAAGTAAGTAGCTTTTAACTTTCAAGGATGTCTGACCATAGCGGTCAATACGTCCTTCCCGTTGTTCCAAGCGGTTAGGATTCCAGGGCAAATCGTAGTGAACAACAGCGTTGAAGTGTGATTGTAGATTCACGCCTTCGCTTAAGCAATCTGTAGCTACTAGGACTCTTTGGGGATAGGACTTCAAATCTTGGAGGCGGATTTCTCGCTCATCCTCAGATAATTCCCCAGTAATCGCAATTACCCGAATAGTTTGGCTACCTTTTTTCTCTAGCTTTTGCTTGAGAGCATTGCTAACATAATTAGCGGTAGCAATGTAGCGACACCAGATAATTGGGTTACAGCCTTCTTGGAGTAAAGTTTGGATGCAGGCGATCGCTTTTTGTAATTTCTCGTCTTTGTCACCTCGCAACTTCTCCGCCGCTTGCACAAAGGCTCTAAGTTTACGTTTATCTGTATCTCCGTAGCTCTGTTGTCCTTGTTCTACAACTAGGGTGGGTTGAGTATCTACAAACTGTTCTTGTTCTGTAGGATCAAAGACGTAGGAACTCATCAGTTCTTCATCTAAGGCTGGGGAGTCTTTAGATTCTTGACTTCCGGCTCCCGATTTCTGATTCTCGATTTGCTTACTCAACGTTGCTACTGCTGCTGCTGGCGAAGACATAACGCAGCGAATTAAAGCTAATGCTGACCAGTAGCGTCCCCGGCGCTGGGCATAACTCATTTCTCCGGTTGTTGTTTTCACCAGTCCACGAGCAAAGTTGTAGACATCATCAAATACCTCTCGATACTCTTTCGATAATTTGTAAGGATGTTCTTGTGGCTCTCTTTCTGGAAAAGGAGTTTCATTGCCTAGCCATTGTTTAACATCTGCCCGTCGCCGTTGGACAAAGTGATTAGCTAATTTGTCCCGCTCTTTTTCCGTCAGGTGAGCAAGTGACAAATGCTCAAACTCTGGCTTGATCAGTCCTAGTAATGACAGAAAAGACTCTTCAATGCCGCTATGAGGAGTAGCCGTTAGTAGTAGTAGATGGCGATCGCCTTTCTCGGCAATTTGCTCGATTAATTGATGACGTTGCTGCTGGGATGTACCTTTGTTGCTGGAACGGGTACAAGTATGTGCTTCATCTACAATTACCAAGTCAGGACAGTGAGTTACAAAACTAGCACGGCGGCGCTCTGCCTTGGCATAATCTAGGCTGACAATCAAGTGACGATAATAACTAAATATATGAGTACCATTTGGCACTCCTCTTTCCAATGAGGATGCCGTACCAGAACGTACTACTACGGCATCAATATGAAACTTGTCGCGTAACTCCTGCTGCCACTGGTCACACAAATGTGGCGGACATAGGACTGCTAAACGCTTTACCTCGCTCCGATCTAACAATTCACGAGCAATTAGTCCAGCTTCAATTGTTTTACCAATTCCTACATCATCTGCAATCAACAGCCGTACTGTTTCTAACCTCAGTGCCATTAGTAGGGGAACTAATTGATAAGGACGGGTACGCAATGATATACGTCCTAAGCTCCGAAAAGGCCCTGCACCGCTCCGTAATAAAAGACGAGTTGCATTCATCAGTAGTAATGCAGCTTTATGATCTTGTATGCTTGTTGCGTCTGGTAAGGGAAACGTTGCTGGTTCAATAGCCTCTAGCTTTAGTTGTCGATAGATTCCAGCTATTTCGTCTTCATTTCCGCTTAATGGACGCAAGCGAGTAATATCTTCATTTTCGGAAGGTAATACAACCCACTGGCGATTGCGACAATTGACAATGGAACCGATAGAGGCAACAGAACTTTCGGGCATACGAACTTCGTGAGGTTAGACTCGTAGTTTCTTTGCTCGAAGCTAAACGAAGTTCTATATGGAGTCTAAGCGTAAATACACTCAACTATTTGACCTATCTGTCTAATAGTTCAGCAATAATACCAATGACAGCCGAGGGGTCTAAGTAATAAAACCAATAAACAGCTTTATATTTATGAAGTTTGTTGACAGGCAGGGTTAGTAAAAATTATTCTTCAAGCAGAGCTTCCATCTGTTGTAAGAGGGTTGTAAGCTTCTTTAACTTTTTCGGATCGTTCCACACAGTCTTAGACTTGGTTAGCCGAGTAGAGATAGACTGAAGTAAATTTTTCGGAGATTGGGTATCGGGAACAGGCTTCAACGCATTAATTCGTTCGCGGATTTCAGTAAGAGAAAGATCACTTTCAATAGCTTCCTCTAACAATAGTTTTCGTTTTTCTTTATCCTTTACTTGAGCAATAGCTTGGGCTTTGGTATAAGCAGTGTGACCTTGACGCAATGCTTCCAAAATATCTTGTGGCAAATTTAGTAGCGGCAACCGATTTCTTACAAAAGATTCCCACTTCATTAAACCCAAGCTTGTAAATACTTCTGATACTGCGTTGTCTTCCTGGCTAACCGTAACGTTACGGTTAACATTCCCTTTCGACTCGTTCATCATTCTATAAAGTAAAGCAGTTACTTCTGGGACAGCTTTCTGAAGTTTTAATGACAAAAGCTGGAGGATACCTTCTGTCTCTTCCACAGGATTGAGATCCTCGCGCTGGAGATTTTCGACTAAAGATAACTGTAACGCCTCGTCATTACTAAGTTCCCTGACTGTCACAGGTACTTCAGTTAGCCCCACTGTTGTAGCTGCTCGGTAACGGCGTTCTCCAGCAACTAGCTCATACTTTCTATCAGGAAGAGGTCGTACCAGCAAAGGCTCAAGAATACCATGAGCTTTGATTGACTGTACTAACTGCTCCATCTTCTGGGGATCGAAGTAACGCCGGGGCTGTTGCGCTGGTAAGCATAGCGAATCTAGCGTTACCCAATTAGAGGCAGTCTGATCGGCTGAATCTGAATCTCCAAACAAATTGTCTAAAGGAGATGTAATCTTACCCCGATAAGCTTGTTCGCGCTTACGGTTCATTTCAAATCCTCCAAACTTTTAGCAATTTCATCTAACGTAGAAAGTGATGGATGTTTAGGGCTGTAAACAGCTAAAGGTATCTGTTGCTCTGAGGCATCTACAAATACAGTAGAGCGCGGAATCGGAGGAAAAACTTTTCCCCAATTAGAAAGCTGTTGCTGGATAGCATCTAAAGTGCGTGTGTCCTGAGAGTTACGCGCATCATATCGAGTTGGAACGAAACCTGCGATCGCTAATTGACGATTAGGTTTTTTACGAACTCTAGTGAAAGTTTGTAATAACAAGTCTGTCCCTTGAAAGGCTTTGAAGTGAGTTTCAATTGGAACCAAAATATGGGTAGCAGCAACCAAACTAATATAACTAAGTAAGCCAAGGCTTGGTGGACAGTCGATTAAAATAAATTCATATTGCTCACTGACTGGCTCAATCGCTTCTTTTAAACGTAAATCTCGCATATCGGCTCCCACCAACTGCATCTCGGCTACACTGAGATTAATATTAGTAGGGGCTAAATCCATTCCGTAGATCCCCTTAAAAATTTCTAAAGGTTCTTCGTTGACAATAGCATCGTATAAAGTTCGCTCAAGTTCGTTAGGGTTTAAACCCATAAATGTTGTCAAAGAAGCTTGGGGATCAGTATCAATTAGCAAAACGCGATGTTTACGTTGTGCCAATTGGTAGCCCAAGTTCATTGTTAGGGTGGTTTTTCCTACACCACCAGCTTGATTAAACAACGTAATTATTGTAGTCACTTTTAGCCTATATGCTATTTGCCTAATTTCTTGCATTTATTTTTCCTAGTAACACTAAATTTATTTGTAAATAGTGCAACTAGAAAATTGTCTTAGCTTACTATAAGCCAACTAGCTTCAGATCCAAAGTATACGCTCCCTTTTGCCCTGCTACGCTTTGCCACCGTCCTTGATTAGCACCGCTCCACAGTACCTTGCCAATTTTATTCCTCGCCTCTACCAAAGCTGGCCCTTCCAGTTCCCCATACAACGCCCGCGCCATTATATCGGAGGTGATTATCTCTCCAGAGCGATCGCGCATCACGCTTTCAACTGCATCAGTGAAAGTCAAATTTCGGTAACGCGGCAGCATCCGTTCGGTTGCTTTGCTGTTGGGCTTTCGTGATTGGCGTTTCTTAGCCTCAACCAATTTCGGTTCCACTTCAGAGTCAACCAGTTTGATGTCGGCGGTATAGCAACCAACTTCGTTGGGTACTCTATCCCACAGTCCTTTTACCACACCTTTTTTGAGGCTATCGTTTATCCTGGGCATCTCAGCAGTGATATCTTGGAGTGAAAGTTCGCCATACAGAGCGCGAAGGATGAAGTCAACGTGCAATATAGTACCCGAATGTTCATGCAGCAGATTTTCGATAGCTGATGATTTGGTCAGGTGTTGATACTGTGGCAGTAGTGGTGTCTTAAGGGGTGCAGCTTTACGCGATGAGGCGGAAGGCACTGGCTTATCTATCAGCGATGCCGAAGGCGGTTCGCTATGCGACCATCGCTCTGAATCATTAGGAGAATCTTCAACATCAGGTAATTCTGTTGGCGGCTCAAGTTCAGGCTGCTGTTCTACTTGATGAGAATCTGTTGGGATTTGCGGCTCTGATACTTGTAGCGATTCTGGCGATTCTGCTACCTCTAGGTTTTGCTGCGGTGATTCCTTAGTGGGAGTAGCGATCGCCCCATCGTCTTCCTCTTGATTAGAATCTGAGGTGATTCGCTGCTCTAATATTTCTGGCGGTTTTAGGTCTGGAGTTAACTCTGGCTCTTGCCTCTGTGATTCTCCATCCTTGTCAGCGATCACCCCCAAGAGTGCTTGCTGTTCCAAAGTGGCGGCTTGGATAGGAATAGGCTGCTGTTGACTGTGCTGTAGAACCAAGGAGTCGGCTAGCAAAGCATTAACGTGAGTGATCTGCTCTTTGGCATTTTGGGTTTTTTGGTGGGACTTTTGGTGTAACGATTGGTAATGCTCACGTAGTTGGATCAGGCTTTCGGTAAACTGCTGGTCTTCTACTAACTGATCTACTAACAAGGCGGTAATGTGATTCAGTTGCTCGGTTGCATTATTAGAGTCGCGCTCTGCATCCCCGATAAGTGATTGATAGTGCGATCGCAGTTCGATAAGGTTTTGAATGAAGTATTGGTTCTGGGGCATTTCAATAGGCTAGGTATCCTTTCTAGCTAGCATAGTTGAGGACAGTAGTATAACGTTTGTATTTCATGCCATCAAAAAAAGTTCATGTCAGAGCCTACACAGTTAAGGCACACGAGCGAGTAATTCAGACTCGCGTGTATAAGTTCATCTGCGAAAAATGCAACCAGGTAACAACAAGGGAATCATACGGGCCAATGCCGATGTACTGTGAGAGTTGCCGACCGCCTGCTGCAAAAATTAATGCAGCTAAGAAAAAGAAAAAGCCTAGACCAGTGGCAGTGAGGACTGCTAAAGCTCACCAGGAGCTATCGAGACGTGCAACTTAAGGGTAATATATTGCGGCAGAATCACTTATTCGATTCATATAAAGTAATTCTATATAATGCGAACTATCAAGTTTAGAAATTGCAACTTGATTCTCGCTAGAGGAATCTAATAAATCTTAGTACAATTACTGATGACATTATATTGCTATCATTAGCACGACGAGCATTCTCTTTAAATAGTTTGAGTAATTGCGTAGATAGTAATATTTCACCGATAGGCACGATTCATTAAAAAGGTGACTATTATTTATTCCACGTCAAAAGCTATTTTGACCATTTTCTAGTGAGGAGGTTTCCTGTGAAGATAAAATATAGGTTCTTGGTGGCCGTACCGTTAGTGGCTAGTACGCTTCTTGTCAACGTTAGCGCCTCGATTGCCAGTTTGCCGCCAATAGTTCCGCGCAGTATTCTCTTCGGGAACCCCGAACGGAAGAACCCACGTATTTCGCCAGATGGAAAATACCTAACATACCTTGCACCGGACAACAAAAACGTCATGCAAGTTTGGATACGTACTATAGGACAGCAGGACGACAGGATACTGACGAACGACCAAAAGCGCGGTATCCAGACTTACTTCTGGACGTATGACGGCGAACATTTAGTTTACCAGCAAGACACAGACGGGGACGAGAACTGGCATTTCTACGCTGTTAATGTCAAGACAGAAAAAGTACGTGATCTTACACCATATGAGGATATTCAAGCGCAACTAATAGCTCTCGATCCTAAATCACCAAATGAAATCCTGGTGGGTTTGAATTTAAAAGACCCGCGTAAACACGATCCCTACCGGATAAATCTAAAAACTGGTAAAGCTAAACTTGACACTGCAAATTTAGGTAACAATGTGGTCGATGCAGTAACAGACCCACAGCTTAATATTCGCGCGTATGAAGCAACTACGCCAGATGGTGGTTCAGAACTATTTGTTAGGGAAGCAGCAAGTTCGCCTTGGAAGACAATTCACAAATGGGAACCAGACGAAGAAGGTGATGCTATTGGCTTTTCTCGTGATGGGAAAAGATTATACCTAAAAAGTAATCACGATGCTAATGCTAATCGTTTAATTGCTATAAATGTAGCGACAGGCAAGGAGACTGTTATTGCCCAAGATCCTCAATACGATATCAGTGAAACATTCCTTAATCCTGTAGAGCGTGAGATTGAGGCTGTTGGTTTCTACAAAGAAAAATTAGAGTGGAAGGTGCTGGACAAAAGTATCGCTTCAGACTTTGCCGCGATCGCTAAGGAACGTAGAGGAGAATTTAAGATAGTTGATCGTGACCTTGCTAATAAAACTTGGCTTGTCGGATACGTTGTAGATGATGGCCCCATTTACTACTACACCTACAACCGCAACTCAAAAAAAAGCACTCTTCTGTTTAGCAATCAGTCGAAACTTGAAGGCTTATCGCTGGCACAAAAAAAACCAATTTCTTATAAATCCCGTGATGGCTTGACTATTCATGGCTACCTGAGTACCCCTGTGGGCATTCCATCCAAGAACTTACCTACAGTGCTACTCGTACATGGTGGCCCTTGGGATCGCGACACTTGGGGATTCAACCCGATGGTGCAGTTACTAGCCAATCGTGGGTATGCGGTATTACAAGTAAACTTTCGTGGTTCTAATGGATACGGCAAAGATTTCCTCAATGCTGGAAATCGAGAGTGGGGCGGTAAAATGCAAGACGACTTAATTGATGGAGTTAACTGGATTGTAAAACAGGGCATTGCCAATCCCAAAAAGATTGGTATTACGGGAAATTCCTACGGCGGTTACGCTACTCTAGCAGGACTAACCTTTACACCAGATGTTTTTGCTGCTGGAGTGGATATTGTTGGCCCTAGCAATCTGATTACCCTACTTAAAAGTATCCCGCCCTTCTTAGAACCAGTGAGGAAGATGTACAGCTATCGCGTTGGCGACCCGGAAAAAGAACCAGATCTCCTCAAGTCGCGATCGCCGCTATTTTTCGCTGACCGCATCAAAGCACCTCTACTAATTATTCATGGTGCTAATGACCCAAGGGTAAAGCAGGTGGAGAGTGAACAAATTGTAGAAGCAATGCGGAAGGCAAAGAAGCCAGTTGAATACATAGTCTATGAAGACGAAGGCCACAATATTGTACGACCTGAAAATAGGTTAAACCTGATTGTTAAAACCGAAGAGTTTTTTGGTAAGCACTTGGGCGGTCGGGTTGAGCCACTAAGGGAGTCAATAAGTGATCCAACGAGCAACATCTCCAATCGTTTAGGAATGAGCAAGTAATTCTTGTGATCGCTTAATAGAGTTAGGGCTGAAATTATCAACCCTAACTAATATTTCCTATAAATTTTCATAAACATCTTTGATAAGAAAAATGCAGACTATCCCAATTTGGTTTGTAAAAAGCAGTATTTTATTCTTTGCTGCTTTTCCTACTTGTACCTTAGCCCAAATTGTTCCAGATGCTACCTTGCCTACTAATTCCAGTATCACCACTGAGGGCAGCAACACCATCATTATTGAAGGAACAAAAGCAGGAAGTAACCTGTTCCATAGCTTTGAACAGTTTTCTGTACCCACTGGAGGTACAGCTTACTTCAATAATGCTTTGGATATCCAGAATATTTTTAGCCGAGTAACAGGCGCGTCAATCTCAAACATTGACGGTTTAGTTCGAGCTAATGGTACAGCTAACTTATTCCTACTCAATCCTAATGGAATTATTTTTGGTTCTAATGCTCGCCTAAATATTGGTGGTTCATTTTTGGCAAGTACGGCAAGCAGCTTGAACTTTGCTGATGGCACACAGTTTAATGCGACTGCACCCCAAACTGCACCTTTACTAACTATAGATAGACCTGTTGGCTTGCAGTTCGGAAGTAATTCTGGACGAATTCTAGTACAGGGGTCAGGCGCTATCCGAAATAACAGTGGTCTGCTTTTAAATAGAGAAGCAGGTTTATCTGTGCAACTCTCGGCAACTTTGGCTCTAGTAGGTAGTGGTGTAGCACTCGAAGGGGGTATTTTGGCGACAGAGGGGGGACGGATTGAATTAGGCAGCGTTGCTAATCCCAGTTTAGTAAGAATAACCCCCATAGATAAAGGTTGGGCTTTGGATTACTCAGAAGCACAAAGCTTTGAAAATATTCAACTGTCTCAGCAAGCAGCAGTAGACGCTAGTGGAGTAGGTGGTGGCAACGTCCAGGTACAGGGTAGGCAGATAGCACTTATTAATGGAGCGCAGATTGAATCAAGTACAGTAGGCTCTCACCCCGGAGGGACGTTAAGTGTAACTGCCTCGGAGTCAGTGGAACTAATTGGAAGGTCAGCAAACAACCAATTCTCTAGCGCACTGGGAACTTCAGCTTACCCAGGAGCTATAGGTAATGCAGGCAGTCTGAGTATAAAAACGGGGCGATTGAGCGTCAGGGATGGCGCACAGGTAGGCTCTGTTACATCTGGTACAGGCTCGGCAGGGGCTTTGACGATAAACGCGGATTCAGTAGAATTAGTTGGAACCTCATCTGATGGTCGGTTTCCCACCAGCTTGTCTACTTCCTCTCGCCCAGGAGCTACAGGTAATGGAGGTAATCTAACTATACAAACGCGACGGGTAAGCATCCGAGATGGAGCGCAGATCCAAGCTTCTACATTTGGCTCAGGGTTAGCAGGAACTTTGGCGATAAATGCTTCAGAATCAGTAGAACTAATTGGAACTACTGCTGATAGGCGATTCCCTACCACCTTAAATACTGCCGTTCAGCGAGGAGCTACAGGTACAGGAGGAAATTTAACTATAAAAACAGGGCGATTGAGTGTCAGGGATGGCGCACAAATAGGATCTGCAACAGCTGGAACGGGAGCAGCAGGCGCTCTAACGGTAAAAGCGGACTTAGTAGAACTAATTGGTACTGCACCTGGTAGCCTCAGGCCCAGCGCTTTATCGGCTCGTACTACAAGTATTGGAAATGCTGGAAACTTGAGGATTAAGACTGGTCGGTTAATTCTTCAAGATGGGGCTACAGTAACTGTAAGTAGTGAAGGTTTAGGGAAAGCAGGACAACTTGAAGTACAAGCTGGCTCCGTCATATTGGACAATCAAGCAAAACTTGTAGCTGCAACGAATTCAGGAGAAGATGGTAATATTGCGCTGGAAGTGCAGGATTTACTATTGCTACGCCGTAATAGTCAGATCTCTACTGAAGCTCGTGGCACAGCAAATGGTGGCGATATTACTGTCGATGCAGGTATATTAATTGCCTTGGAAAATAGCGATATTACAGCAAATGCTTTTGAGGGGCAGGGTGGAAATATCCAAATTAATATACAAGATATTTTCCGCTCCCCAGATAGTGACATTACCGCCACTTCTACGTTGGGGATAAATGGTACAGTCCAAATTAATACGCTGCTTGTAAATCCTAGTAACGGATTAGTCGACTTACCAGAGCAACTCGTTGATATCTCAAAGCTGATCGCACAAGGCTGTTCAGGAAGCACAGGTAACGTAGGAAGCGGGACAGGTAGATTTATCATTATGGGACGTGGCGGATTACCACCACAACCAGGCGATTCACTACAAGCTGAAGCAAGAGTAATCAATGGTAATAGACTAGAAGCCGTAAAAGAACAGACCTCGGTAGTGCAAAATACTACGCCTGTAAATCCCTCTAGCCCTAGCCAGTTAATAGAAGCCCAAGCTTTTGTGCGTAATGGTCAGGGAGAAATGGTGCTTGTAGCTCAACCTTCTAACGCTACACCTGAAAATTTTAGTTCAACGCAAGAAACTTGCTATGCTCCATAGCCGTTGTATTGTGAAAAAAATGCGCTACCGAAAGACTCGCCGTGTATTCGTCTTAATTTTTTTAGCTGTACTAACAATTCTTTGTACCTTGACCCTGGCTAAAAAGCAAGTGTCAGCGTGGCAACCAACAGTTATCCAGCCCTCATTCTTGACCTCCCAAAATAATAAAGCAGACAGTAAAGCTTCAGAATTAGATAATCAAGGGCAAGAACTATACGAAGCTGGACAGTTTTCCGAAGCAGTTAAACTTTGGCAACAGGCGCAGAAAGCTTATGCTCAGGCGGACGATGCTGACGGGGTTGCGAGAAGTCGGCTCAACATTGCTGAAGCATTGCAAGCATTAGGACTTTACCCAACAGCCTGTGATACTTTACTGCAAGCTTTCAATAGTGCCGAGCTAGACTGCCAGAAATTAGTTCAGTCAAACGAAAATTATCAACAACTACAAAATTCTTTACTTGACAATTTTAAAAAATCACCAAATTCCCAGATTAAAGTAATTGGCTTACGTAGCCTTGGTAATGTCTTGCGAAAGCTAGATAATTTAGAACTGTCTCAACAAATTCTTCTCCTAAGTTTAAATACAGCTAAAGCACTGAACTCACCTGAAGATGAAAGCGCAGCTCTACTTAGTTTAGGGAATACATTTCAAGCTTTGGGGGACAGAACACGAGCTAGCCAAAGTCAGGATATACAGAATAAATTGCCGTCAACCCCCTGGCGCTGTATCAACAGTCCCAGCCTGGGTGCGCCGAGGAAATTTTATCAACAAGCAAATGTATTGTATCAGCAGGCGGCAACCGAATCTGTTTCAACAACTGTATGGATTCAAGCACAAATTAATCGCCTCAGTACATTGCTAGAAACAAATGCTTTGTCGGAAGCACAAGGCTTGTGGCCCCAAATTAAATCTAGGCTTGACACAATACCAGCTAGTCGAGCGACAGCCTATACTCAACTAAAATTAGCTTCTAGTCTAACTTGCCTTAAACAAGCTAACGCCACTAGCGCTCCCTCATGGACAGAGATTGCTCAGACTTTCGCCACTGCTGCACGACTGGCGCATCGGTTTGGCGACCAGCGAACAGAATCTTATGCGATGGGCTACCTGGGTGGATTATACGCACAAGCACAAACACAACAAAACGCTCAAAACCTGCGCTATGCCCAAGACCTAACACAGCAAGCGCTGACACTAGCCCAAGCAATTAGAGCGACAGATATTGCTTATCTGTGGCAATGGCAATTAGGATATCTTAGAAAAAATCAAGGAGATAGCAAAGGAGCGATCGCCGCTTACACCGAAGCAGTAGACAGCTTGCACTCCATTCGCGGTGATTTATCTGCCGCCAGCCGAAATATCCAATTCTCTTTCACTGAAAGGGTGGAACCAGTTTATCGCCAGTTGGTTGATTTATTACTGCAATCTGACGGGGCTACCCAGAAAGATTTGAAAAAAGCGCGAGATGTGATCGAAGGACTCCAAGTGGCAGAATTGGAAAATTTGCTGCGGTGCAATTTGCAGGTGACATCGCCAGTACCAATCGAGCGGGGATCAGATCCAACAGCAGCAGTTATCTATCCAATTGTTTTAGATGAGCGCCTAGAAATTATCGTTAGTTTATCGGGTCAACCGCTACGGCACTATTCAACATCGTTATCCTTGGAGCAAGATTTTGAAGACCTAATCGAAACGTTACGACAAAGCGTTGAACTCTCAGATGGTAATACCTTACAGTTTCTGAAATTTTCGCAGCAAGTGTACAGCTTGCTGATTAAACCTGTGGAGTCAGATTTAGAGAAGAATGGGGTGAAAACGTTGGTATTTGTTTTAGATGGCGTATTACGCCAAATCCCCATGGCAGTATTACACGACGGTGAGCATTATTTAATCGAAAAATATGCACTGGCGGTAAGTCCTAGCCTTCAGCTACTACCTCCTAAATCTTTGCCAAATACTCAACTACAAGTCTTAGCAGCCGGAATTTCTCAAAAAATACCAGGGTTTAGTGGGTCGGCATTACCTAAAGTAAAAGATGAACTGAAGCAAATATCTGAAGTTGCCGAAAGTGTAGTTCTTAGTAATCAAGAATTTACTGGTCATGCCTTAGAAAGTAAAATTAACGAACGTCCTTTTTCAGTCGTCCATTTGGCGACTCACGGTCAATTTAGTTCTAGCCCTGACCAAACCTACATTCGTGCCTGGGATAAGCGGATTAATATCAACGAGCTGAAGACCTTACTTGAAAACAGGGCAGAAAACCAACCGGATGCAATTGACTTACTTGTCCTCAGTGCCTGCGAGACAGCCGAGGGCGATAAACGGGCGGCTTTGGGATTGGCTGGGGTAGCAGTAAGGGTAGGAGTACGGACTACGTTAGCAACACTGTGGGAAATAAACGATACTTCCACTGCCGAACTCATGGGGCAGTTTTACAAAACGTTATCCAATCCCAGTAATTCTACAGTAAGCAAAGCTAAAGCACTTCAGAGCGCTCAGTTAGAGCTCCTGCGTAAGTATAAGTATCCATCTAGATGGGCATCTTATGTTCTAGTGGGCAACTGGCTTTGAAGATAACAAAATTTGATAACCTTTTTGCGCCTGCTTCTGCCAATAGGTTGCAGCATCTGAGTTGCCGAGTGCTGTGTATACTTCGCCCAACCTAGCGGCGGCGACGGCTTGCCCTTCGATATCATTACCAGTCGCTGCAAAATCTACTGCTTGGAGATAATTGCTTTCAGCTTGCCGCAACAATCGTGCTTGTACAAAGAGATCGCCAAGCATTTGATAAATTGCTACTGTCTCAGTCTTTTTGTTGACCAACGTTTCTAGAAGTTCAATCGCTTCTGTAGTCAACCCCTGGCCAACATAAACCTCGGCAATGGCTAAAGCTTTTGCTTCATCATTTAAGTTTTGTCTAGCAATACGTTCAACAGCTGCCCGCACCAAAGCTGCCCTTTTTTCATCAAGTAAGCTAAAAATAGTCTTTGCCGTTTTACCGTTTTCAGCATAAACAACCATCAAATATCCCTCACCTGCTCTCAAGGGTGAATTGTCTGGGTAAGGAATAGAAGTCGTATTAACTTCACGTACCCATCTAACTCCTGGGCCACTTACTTTAACAACATAAACAGTTGTACCCGGTACAGCAAACCAGCGTAACGTTGGCTTGTTATCCAGTAACCAAGTTTGTCTAGGGGTAATAATGTCGGGAATCCCACTAGCTAGCGGGTTACGAGTGGGTACAGTTGGTTGAGTATTCGTAAATACTGGTTCGTCCGGTGGACGGCAGCTAATAGCTGCACCTGATGACAAGGAACTGAGTACACTCCAAGAGTTCTGGTTGGCGTTAGTACACTGTACTATTGCTCTTGCTGCCTTTTCTAACCGCAGCCGATCGCCCTGACAAAGCGCTGCTCCAACAGTAGCTTGGTGATAATTTGACCATTCATGGCGCTTCAGTTCCACTTTTCCGGCAACTGAGATCAATCGCCCCACATGGACACAACTATTAGTTGATTCTTTTACTATGGGTGAAGATGTTGCTTTCTGATCGCCTGATGTAGCTGACAATAACAGACTCACAATTATCCCAATTGAAACATTACGGCTCACTTGCCATCTCCTTCTTCTGCCTTGAGGCGTTGCTGTGCCAGATTTATCCATTTATCTTCCTCTGGAGATTGGGACTGATACGCATAGTCCAAGCAGTTCCCCCACTGAGAGATTGCTTCAGTTTTTTCACCTTGACGTTCCAGGACTTGCGCTAATAAACAGTAGGCAGGAGCGCGATCGCTTCTTAAAGCTATTGCCTCCTTTAAGGCTTGATCCGCTTCTTCAAGACGACCCTGCTCTAATCGCGCCCAACCACGATTCTTGAACATACTATACAGATCATTTTGATCTTTTTCTAAGGGGATTGCAACCCTTAATAAACCGATAGCCGCGTCATAGTTTTTAGTTAGTATGTACAGGCGTGCTTGGTTATTATAGGCATCAATCAGACCGCCTTCAATCGCTAACTGATATTGGGCTTTAGCTTGCTGATAATTTTGCTGCTCCTCGTATAGTTCTCCAAGGTTGTAATGTGTTGGTGCTGAGAAGGGGCTAAAAGGAAACAACTTGAGGGCAATTTTGTAGCTCAGTTCAGCATGAGGCAAGTTTCCTGCCAAACGACTTTTTACTCCATACCAATTAGCTAGCCAGGACAACCCGAAACAACTGCCTAAAACTCCAGCTGCTATCAGCAATGGTAGCCCAGCTTTGCTCAACCTCATATGTAAGTGCCAGCCATAGGTGCTGTTAGTGCTTCTAGTCTTATCAGTTGTAACCACCTGGTAAGAGTGGTCGTGAAACTTGGGCTGTGTTTGTTCTGGTGCGTCATCTTCAAATTTTTGCTCCTCTGCATCAGGAGATGTGGTGAATTGCTGCCCATTAAGTGTTAACTGAGTGCTATAAGCAGAGGGAGTATTTAAACGAGCCGTGTTTTGGCTAGTACCCTCAAAGTTGAGGTAGGAAATTTTTTTAGTCTTACCTAAAACTGAGCGACTGGCAACAGTATTACCCTTAAGCTTGATGTGTCTATTAATAATTTCTCGAATCAATGAAAGAATTTTCAATTCCTGATTTTGTGATTGGAGTTTTTTAAGCTCGTTTAAGACATTTTTTTGCCTAATTCGTTTTTTAAATACTTTTGATAGGTGATCCCATAACTTAGGAATCAAAGTCTTCCGAATATACTCATTATCATATTCATCATTACTGTCGTCTTTTATACATTCAATTTTGTCTTGTTGCTTCCCAATTAAAAGTTGCTGAAGAATAGTTTTTTCACTATTCTTCAAATACCGTCCTGTTCGCTTACGAGACAATTTATCAAGTAACTCGATAAGCTTTGGGAAATCCTCAGCATCCATTTGTTTTGAGTCCTTAAAATACCCTTCAGTATATTTTGCTAGAAAAATTGCCCAGTAACCCAGCAATTTAATGTCAAGCTTCGAGCCAGATATCCAATTTTCTTTATCAGATCAAGTTTTTTGTCAATCCATAAGTTATAAAACAACATATTACAGTTTAGGAGTTAAATTTAAGTTTTTTGCGATAAGCTTTTTGTCAATCCATACTTTACAAAAAGATACATTACTAATTAGTAGGTTGATTTGGTTCTTCCTACGATAGCTTTTTTGTCAATCCATACTTTATAAAAATATATACTGTGAATTAATTGGTGAATTTGGTTCTTTTGCCTGTTTTCCTGCTACAAACTTCACTTTTCCGCTAAAAAACATAAAATTTTCAGTATTGCTAATACAGGATTATTACTATTTTGTCAATCCATATTTTCTTATGGATTGACACGACATTGAATTACTCCTAGCCTTACTACACAAGCGGTCGCAAGCTCCTATGTTTAATTTCGACTTTGGAGCATAAGTTATTGCCTGGATAGTAAGTGCTATATAAAAAGGAGTGATTTAATCATGGTTTCCAGTAACGAATTACCTTTTGGGCTACCAGAACAGTTGCCGAATCCTGTTGCTCAAGATTTTGATTATGCTACCCTCGACGCGGAAATCCGAATTGTCGTAAAGCAACGTACATCAGAAATTAAAAGTTTGATGCGTCGTACTGCTCAAGACATCATTGATATTGGACAAAAGTTAGCAGAAGTTAAAGTAGAACTCGGACACGGACATTTCCGACACTGGTTAAAATCTGAGTTTGACTGGAGTTTTTGGACAGCGACTAAGTATATGCAGGTGGCTACTAAGTTCAAATGTGTGAATTTCACACATTTGGATATTGCTCATTCAGCTTTGTACGAGCTAGCTGCTCCCTCTACTTCTGAACTAGCAAGAATTGAAGCCATAGAACGGGCTAATCAAGGGGAAAAAATTACTTGTTCTAAGGCAAAGGTGATTAAAGCTAAAGCGAGTACCAGGCAGCATAAACAAGTAACCAAGTTCCAGCCCGACGAGCCAATAACTATTGATATTGATGCTGAAACTGTAGGGCAAGAATCATCCACTGGGGGTAAAATACCAGAAGCACCTTTAAGTTGGCAGCATTGGGCTGATAATTCGGGTGCAGTTGAAAACTCAGAAGAAGACTTACTGGGAGAAGACACTGATTCAGAAATATTTGATTCCCCAGAAGGCGAATTTCATTCCAAAGCTTCCCACCTTCGTTTAGTCAACAACCAAGACCAACTTTCAGATGTAGAACCAGATCATTCATCCCCATTAGATATGAATAAACCCCTGTTTACTACCTCAGATTCAACAGATGCTGTGCTGCTAGAACAGCTAGAAGCCGTTGACGACCATCAAGTAGCGAAGATGCTGGCAAATTTTGAACAGCGTTTAGGAGCAGGAGCATTCAACCATTTGGTTGTTGAAATACTACCTAAAGATGATATATCCGATCTATGTAACAAATGTCTGGATTCTATGAATGAACAAGCGTTTTCCCGGCTAGCGGTAGACAAGATTAACTTCAGTGGGTTAACACAGTCAGCGCTCAGTCTTTTGATTCAAAAATCGCAACGTGAAATGGACGAGCGGCAGCGCCTCGCTTAATAGCTAATAGCCAGCCTAATACCACTCCTTGGAAAAGAAAGAGGATAGTTTCTTTCTTTTCCAGGTTGTGTTGGGGAAAATTGCCGCAGTGGAGAATCTTAAAGCAGATAGAAGCCAGCTACTTAATAACTTATTAAGTAACTGGCTTCTACAAAAATATTAAACCCAATGTTGCTGCAAACGCTCGAATAATTATTGGTAATTCAAATAACGGCAACAAAGCGATCGCTACCAATAGATAGCCCAAACCGCGCACAGGTTCTCCATAAAAGATTAGGAATATGCCAACAAGTGCTGAAACAATAGTTATGCTCCATTCTAAAATTTGTTGAACCAATATAAGTTTTTTCCTCATAGCTTTAGCTTTAGCTTTAGCTTTAACCATAAGGCTTAACTTTTGTATCCAGATTTGTTTTGCTTGCTGTAGTTATCGCTAACTACTAAGCCAGCAGATAGCCCAACATAAGTTAGAAACAACGCACGAAATCCTATAAAACTAAGTGCTGTAACTTGGTGAGGTACATTTACTAATTTTTCTTTGAAAAAACTCTCTGGTTTCTCAAGAATCAAATTATTTGTAAGTCCAGAAATACCTAGTAAAAATCCTAAAAGCCCACCAACCAATGGAATTAAGTGAGCTTGCCCTTTTCTTTGATAACTGAGTTTATTAGCCATAATTTATTGAATTCTACCTAGAGAGCGTTTACGCGAAATTGTCGATCTAGCAAGCCGTTGGTGGAATTTGCTTATATGAACCTTGTGCCTGGTTATTTTTGCTTTTATTTTTAATCAACCGAGAATCTGAGTGCGTGTATTGCAGATAGTGTGTGTCCGTATAGTAAGGACGACCTGCTGGTGTGCGGTAAGCACAAAACGTTCCTTCATTATCCCAGCGCCTGAGAGTGCGATCGCTAACCCCGATTAATCGAGCGAATTCATAAATGTTGTATTTGTCCATAATGTATTTCGTTCGTTTGAGCTATTTGTCTTATCTTTAATACTTAATTACTCGCTTATTGACCCCACAGGCATTTAAGCGATTACGGATATTGTTTAACCAAGTAGAGCCGTAAGATAGTTGGTAGTAACAAACACAAAAAATACTGAATAGTTAAGATGAGCAATTTTAAAAAAATGACTTTGCTAATAACTCAACAACTTAGATCAGTTTACCAATTTTTCAAAAAAATATCTACTACACCTTGTTTCAATTAACAGAACAATTTATGTGCTTAGAAATTTAGCTAAAACCTGAAAGTAAAGTTTTAATAAAATTTTAAGTAAAATTATGTCCAACTTTGACCAACTCTGTCCAACTCTGTCCAACTCTGTCCAACTTTGACCACTGTTTTAAGTAAAAAGTTAAACATCCTTAAAAAATAAAGCTTGCAAATTTTGGAGTAATCAACAAGACTATAAAAGTGTTGATAGGTGGTTTGGGTATCAAGACTTATTCTTGTGAGTTTGAATCAAGTTTGATAAAGCTCTTGCTGCTAAAAGACAGATAGAAACAAGAGTTTAAATAGTAACCCCCACGAAATAGAAAAGTTAGGGTTAGCACCAGCAAAAGGGAGGATATCACAACTGCCTTTTTGGTGAGTTAGAAATGTTTGATTTCGTACTTGCCTACAACAATATTTTGGAGTTTTCTATGCTCTATCACGAACCGAAAGATTCTGCTATTTCCCAAAGGCGTTCTCAATCAAAGCTATTAGGTGTGCCTCGTTCTCATTTAACTGTAGCTGCCCTTGGGGTTGGCTTATTAAATATGATTGCTAACGATCCAGCGCAATTATCAACAGCGCTCTTTGGCATGGCTGTAGCAGTGGTTCACACCCAATTCAAAAAAATTAAGCGCCAGAAACTCAGCAGCGCGAAGGAGAGCGCAAGTTGATCACGAAGGAGCGATCACGTTGTTAGATGTTCCGTAAAGCGTCAGCCAAAACCATAGTTGCTAAAAAGAGGAGATTTTTATGACTGAGAAAGGAACTCAATTTTCTACCGTCGCTGCTTTGCACCAATGTGAAGAGACAATTCTGGGATTGCCAGTTGACCATTTAGCTATAGCAGCAATCTCAGTTGGCTTGGGAAACATGATTGTGAGTGATCCATCGCTAATAGGAGTAGCAATACTGGCGGGAACTACGGCAATATCATACGCACAGTTTAAGAAAATTAAGCGGTGGAAATTGTACTCACAGGGACTACTGCTAGTAATAGCAACAATCCTGGCAACAGCGTGGTTGAATTACTTTACCCCGCCAGCCCATGCACTATTTTTTAGTGCTGCGGAGGATTTTTTCAACCAAGAATTCAATTTGTCAAGTACAGCAATTGGAATTGTATTTGCCACACTACGAGCGCTTTATCTGCTCTATATAGCGGTAGCACTGATAAATGTAGTGAATTCGGTACGTCAAGATGACGATTGGCAAGTGGCAGCTCGACTGCCGATATTAGTTGTGATTGTAGTTACAGTTGCTGACGTTCTCACAGAGTTAATTGTCACCTAACAGCTTAACAATGCTTGAGCCAAACAGTAAGCTTCGTCCCGTCAACCAGATTTTAGGCGCACAACCGAACTTAGGTCCGTTTCCTGCTAGTCAAATTATTCCTTGGGGACTGATCTTAATATTTTGCTGGTTCTGCAAGGGACTGTTGAACTTGAACTGGTTGTGGACTTTTTTACTAGCTGCCTGGTTGATGGCTATCTGTTGGATTCTGTTTGGAGACAAAGCTTGGCGTTTCCTCTCAAAATTTGTGGACGTTCCATACGTCACGCGCGGATATGCACAGTACCAATCTCTACTTGAAACAACAGATGAAAAAAAGAACCTTCGCTAAAACAATGTCTGTGAAGTCTGGCTTTTTCTACACCATCCTGCCCCAATCGAGAGTTGGCAAGTCTGTTTTAGTAGGTAGCATCCTTACTCAAGCTTATTTACAAGAGACAGAAACACCTGCTGTTATTCGTGGTTATCTGAAACCGGATGCTCCAAGTACGTTTTCTGACTGTACAGAATTTATGCAGGGGCAAAATTTCTGCTTGATGAAGCAAAAGATTGGTTTCATTTTTGTCTTTGAATGTCGGGAAATCATGCGCGTCCTTAGTGCAGGAGAAGTAAATACCATTTTGGAGAAGTTGGAAGCGGGACTAAAAGAACTGCCTTATACCGAACAAATCACTTTTGCTCCAGAAGTCAACTCATTTGATAGTGAACGGCAGCACCAAATAGCATCTCAAGATAAAGTCTCATGAAACAAAAGATTGGTAAAAAGAAGTTAGGAGAGCAGACTTTCACGCCCTTCGAGGACTTAGTACATCTGGCAACAATGGTGCGCCTGAAGCTACGAGATCGGCACGTTGGAGCTTATTTACTTAAAAAAGGGAAAGCTGACAATTTCTGCTTCACTTTCGGCTTTGAGTGCCAAGGCATTCACAGCTTTCTTAGTAGTGAGGAAATAGATAACATCTTTGAAAACTTAGAAGCGGGGCTAAAAGAATTACCATTTGGCGAACGAATAACTTTTCACTTATCAGCCTTCTCATCAGATAGAGAGCGGCAGCAGCAATTGGCAGACTTAGTGAAAACTGCACCTAGCAATGAACTAAGATTTCTGCTAACAGGGGAAAGAGGTCGGGTTCAAGAATTGACTAAGCAGGGTCTGAGAGAACCTAAATTCTTACGTTTGTACGTGACCTACACCCAAGACTCAGCAAGGCGACGAGGTAGTACAGACTGGATCGAACGAACTTTAGGCAAAATCAAAACACTGTACACCTGGTTCAAGGGTGAAACAGAAGTGCAGCAGCAAACTCAATTGCGCTCGTTACTGACAAGTGCCTTTACTGATGGCTTTTTACAGTGGGAGCAATTGCTATCTACAAAAATGGGTCTGGTAATCCGGGCTTTAGATGAGCAAGAACTCTGGGACGGGTTATGGCGACGTTTTAATTCATCCGAGCCGATTCCAATTCCGCAACTACTAATTTTAGATAAAAAGGGTATCCACGAAGAAATCAACTCTCAAGTTCATAGTACAACCCTGTTACTAGGTGACAGCGTACCAGTATTTGATCGCCAATGGGTTTGGCTAAACAACAATTATGTGGGAGCGCTAACTTTTTGGGATAAACCTGGTGGCTGGAGTAACAAGACATCGCAGCTACAATATGTTACAAGTATCCTGGCGCGTGATGTTGTTGTTAATACAGAAGTATTCTGTCAGCTCACACCCGCGAATCCCACGTTGGTGCGGACATCAATGCAGCGCCTTTTGAAGCAGTCAAATGTAACTGCTCTACGGGCGAATGAAAAGAAGTCAATTGATGTTGCAGCTCAGATAAAAACTCAACGTTCTGTTTCAGCGCAAGAACAACTCTATGAGGGAGCGATCCCTTTCCATACAGCCGTAACAATTCTGGTACACCGTCGTAGTTTAGAACGTCTAGATGAAGCTTGCCGCTATATTGAAAGCTGCTTTCGTCGTCCGGCATGGGTAAGTCGGGAAACGGAATACACTTGGAAAGTGTTGCTTCAAACTTTACCAATTGTCAATGAAAGTTTACTGGCGACACCATTTAATCGTCGTCAGCTTTACTTAAGCAGTGAAGTCCCTGGGCTGATATCTTTAGTCTGCACACGCAGTAAAGATCGTGAAGGCTTGGAATTAATTGGTGAAGATGGTGGAACTCCGATTTTCTTGGATCTGTTTACCGAACACAGAAACCTGGGGATTTTCGGGACTACAAGATCAGGTAAGTCTGTTCTAGTAAGTGGCATTCTCACTCAAGCGCTAGCGCGGGGGATACCTGTTGTTGCTTTGGACTATCCAAAGCCAGATGGGACAAGTACGTTTTCTGACTACACCGACTTCATGGCAAATCTTGGGGCGTACTTTGATATCAGCAAAGAGTCAAATAATTTGTTTGAAATTCCCGACTTGCGTTCTTTATCATCTAAGTTGCAGCAGGAGCGTTTTCAAGACTACAAAGACTTCTTAGCATCGGCAATACTGGCAATGGTGATCAACGTCAGCGCTGATCAGCTATTGACTCAAGACATCCGGACTATTCTCTATCTAGCAATCAATAACTTCTTTGAGAATACTGAAATTCAAAAGCGATATGACTTAGCGCTTGAAGATGGTTTCGGCTCTGCTGCTTGGATGCAAATGCCGACCCTTGCCGACTTTTTAGATTTCTGTAAGTTAGACCAACTGGGCTTAGATACGGAAGTAGATCCAAAAGTAATTGACCGAATTCGGCTCCGGCTAAAATACTGGCTTGGGAGTAGAGTCGGCAAGGCAATTTCTACTCCCTCTAGTATTCCCACAAATGCTCCCTTACTCGTCTTCGCTCTACGTCAACTCTCAGATGGTGAAGATGCCGCAATCCTTTCTCTGGCTGCTTATTCCGCCGCTCTCCGGCGAGCGCTGGAATATCCAGTATCTATTTTCTTCATTGATGAAAGTCCAATCCTATTCAAGTTTCCAGCGATCGCTAACTTGGTAGGAAGCTTATGTGCCAACGGTGCTAAGTCAGGGATTCGGGTGATTATAACCGGACAAGACCCAAACACGATCGCCGAGTCAGTTGCTGGCAGCATCATATTTCAGAACTTAACTACTCGCTTAATTGGGCGGATTCAGACAAACGCTATTCGCTCTTTCGAGCATTATCTGGAATATCCACGTCACATTATTAGTAAAAATGCAGGTGAACAATTTTACCCGCAACCTCAAGGAATATATAGCCGTTGGTTGTTGGACGACAGAGGTAGCTTCACCTTCTGCCGCTACCATCCAGCCTACGTTCAACTAGCGGCAGTCGCCAATAATCCAGACGAACAAGCAGTGCGCGATTACTTTCTCCGCCGCTATAACGATAAGTACGAGGCTTATTCGGAGTACGCGAAGTACCTAACTGCTACAATCCGCGCTCGTAAGCGTTTAGAAATACCAGCACATGAGACCGCAGAAGTAGCACTAGCAATCGTTCCTTAAGAAAGGTTTGACATGACAGTAAGTCTCAGCCCTAAACCAAAAGATTCCCAGCCGAGCGCAGCATTTGGAATTGATAAACGACATAAGCGTTTAAAGCGAGCGCTATTCCTGGTTACTGCACCAACATCTCTTGCTCTGTTTATCGGATTCGGGTCAGCCCAGGCTTTCTTAAGTGATGTGCTTGGCGGCGACATCTGGAAAATCATCGAATCCGTTGTCTTAAACAACCTCGGCATCGAAGGGTGGATTGACATTCTCGATAACCTACTCAATGACCCCTGCAAAGATTTTCCATCAACTGGGCCATTTGTGCCAACCGATGGCCCTTGGTGTCAAAGCAGTGGTGGTGACGATGGTGGTAGTGGGGATAGTGGTACACCCGATATTAGTGACATCATTAAAGATTCCCAAGGAGGCATGGGTATACCTAATCCCAACGCGGTTCGCGGCAGGATTGACGAAGGGGCGAGCGCTTCTGACCCTGCTGATATTCCAGATGCTTTTGAAATTAATAAAGTCGTCTGGGGAACGTATGCCGGAAATCAAATTGACCGCGACCTAACACGGATGGGAATTGAATCTGTTTTAGGTGAAGCGGGACAAAAGCGAATGCGGCAAGAAATTGACGCAACTCAGAAAACCTTGACAGGAATTGCAACTGACGCTGACCAATCCCAGAAGCTTGACGTTACCCAAGATGTACAGAAAAAGCAGATCCGCGTCATGGCGCAACAATCACTAATTTTAGGAGCGATGCGAGCTGATGCACTGCAAGCACGAGTGGATACCCAATACACCAACCTCAACATCACAAATATTTCCCGCAGCTTGGACGAAACTAACCGCGCTCGACGAGTAGAAGGCAGCGCCCAAGCAGCCAAGCTGTTATCTATTGCTTCTCAATCTTCCTTGCACTAAGGAGTTGTTCAGATATTATGTCAGTTTCCCTCAACTTTTATTTAATCAATGCTGCTAGAAATTTCGGAATTTTTAACTTTCCCGAAATTTCCGAAAGTGGTCGCCGAGCAGCAGCAGAGACTATCGAGGCTTACGACAAACTGTGGATAAATGTCCTAGAAGGACCACTATATACAGCATTAGTAGATGTAGGGGTACTGTTTGCAGTTGGCACGTTGTTATTTTTCACTGTGGAGATGATTAAGGATCTCAACGAAGGAAATTTAACTAGACCGATTACCAGCTTCATCTGGCCATTATTAATTGTGTTTTTACTGACAAAGCCTTCGGACTCTTCAATGTATCGACTAGCTAGTTTTAGCTATGACTTGCGAGAAATCATCAATCAAACAAATCAAACAGTCTTAGCTAGCACTCATCTTGGCGTGAAGTTAGATGATGCTTATCGTCAAGCGCAGGGTCTATCTGCCGTCCGTCCTACAATTGAAGGCTGGATCAAGCAATGTGAGTCACTCACGGGCAAACAACAATTACAGTGCATGGAAATTGCCCTCAAAGATGCACAAGACTTGCTTGAAGCATATGGGCAAGCAAATGGTGAGTCAAACTGGCTAACACGCGAATCAGCCAGGGTGGGAAGTATGTTAACCAAGCTCGCGGACTGGAATGGGAGTTGGGATGACCAACTACGGTCAGTTTTTTGGACAGTAACAGGGCCAGCATGGGAAGCGGCAGTGTACAGCTTGCTGATGGCTTTTCAATATGCGTTTCAAAGCTTTCTAGAATTTGCTTTGCTCCTGACTATTTTATTAGGGCCATTAGCTGTGGGAGGTTCCTTATTACCTGTTGGGGGCAAGCCAGTTTACGCTTGGCTATCAGGAATATTCTCACTATTTATCGCTAAGTTGTGCTTCAACATCACAGCTGGACTTGCTTCCACAATCATGGTTGATGTCGAGCAAGTAGACCACCTGTGGTTCGCCGTATTTATCGGTGTTCTGTCACCTTTTTTTTCATCAGCACTAGCAGCAGGGGGTGGGATGGCAGTGTGGAATTCGCTCACTAGCATGGCATCCACAGCCATAACTTCTGTAGCGCAAATCTTGTAATTTTTGACCTTTGCCAAGCAATAGTAATTTCAGTGTTTTATGCAAGCCCTAAAAACTCCAAAGCCTAAGTCTAGAGCTAGCAAACGGCTGTTAAAAATTCCCAAAACAGAAATAATGCCGTTGTTTGTACTTGGTACAGGCATTTTCCAAATTTTAATCCTTTTACTGCTACTCATTGAAGGTGTCTGGTTACAACGCCTTAGCCGCAAACCCCCTCCCTCATTGGTGCAACTGGTAGATGGGCGGGTGGTACGAGTTACGGCAATTGAAAATTTTGACCGCACTCCAGCAACAATTAAACATTTTGTTGGCGAGACGATGGCTCTGATGTTTAACTGGTCTGGCACATTGCCACCAGCATCAGATTCTGGTCAAAAGAACGTTCCACAACCTGACCCCGGTGTCCCAATCAAAACCGATGCCATTGGTTCTGGTGGAGACAAAGTAACTACGCCAAGTTGGGAAGCAAGTTTCGCTTTATCTGAAAACTTCCGCGTCGAATTTCTCAAAAAGATAGCAACCCTAACACCCAGAAGCGTCTTTTCTGGTGGCACACAAGTAATGTTAGTGGTCACTCACCTCTCTGAGCCACAGCAGTTAAAGCCAGGGGAATGGAAAGTGAAGATGGTTGCCAACTTATTGACATTTGACCAAGGTGACAACACAGGCAAAGCGATCCCTTTCAACAAAGATGTGTACGTTCATTCAATTGACAGGGCAAACGCATCTAATTTTCAGAAAGAAGATATACAAAGAGTTTGAAGAGTTTAAAATTGTTCAAATTAAGATGAAGGTTACTTGCAGGGCAAACAACTTGACTAAAGAGAGCGGAGCCATTAA